>SAMEA3663283__coassemble_1163_pt1 | contig 15710 bp, 14 predicted proteins | sample SAMEA3663283__metabat2_low_PE_027 | metagenome-assembled genome bin SAMEA3663283 (sample SAMEA3663283) | pig gut metagenome | biome: pig gut; feature: pig-associated habitat; material: faeces | place: China | collected 2013 | reverse complement strand
CTCGTCGAAGGTCGCGCCGAAGATGATATTTGCATCGGGGTGAGCGGCCTCCTGAACGAGGTTTGCGGCTGCCTCGACATCCTCAAGGCCCATATCCTCGGAGCCGGTGATGTTGATGAGCACACCATGTGCCCCGTTTATAGAGGTCTCCATAAGCGGGCTTGCGACTGCCATGCGGGCAGCGTCCTCGGCCTTACCCTTGCCTGCTGCGCGGCCAACACCCATGTGGGCGAAGCCTGCGTTCTTCATGATGCAGGTGACATCAGCAAAGTCGAGGTTAATAAAGCCGGTATTCTTGATAAGGTCAGAAATGCTGGTGACGGCCTGACGGAGAACATCGTCGGCGATTTCGAATGCATTTGCGAGTGTGACCTTCTGATCGGTCGCGTACTTCAGGCGATCGTTGGGGATGATAAGCAAAGAGTCGACCTTGCCGAGCAGCTCCTTGATACCGGCGTTTGCCTGATCCATACGGCGCTTGCCTTCAAACTTGAAGGGCTTTGTTACGACGCCGACGGTAAGTACGCCTGCTTCACGGGCGATATCCGCAACGGTGGGAGCTGCGCCTGTGCCGGTGCCGCCGCCCATGCCCGCGGTGATAAAGACCATGTCGGAGTCCTCAAGGGCCTTTGCGATGTTATTGCGGCTTTCCTCAGCGCTGCGCTTGCCGACCTCGGGGTCGGAGCCTGCACCCTGGCCGTGGGTGAGCTTTTCGCCGATCTGTATCTTCTGGTCGGCACTGGACACCGCGAGTGCCTGCTTGTCCGTATTGACGGAGATAAACTCAACGCCCTGTGTTCCGGACTTGACCATTCTGTTTACAACGTTGTTGCCGGCGCCACCGACACCAACTACTTTTATCGTTACGACATTTTCAGGGCCTGCTTCGGCTTTGAAATCCATGATTATTCCTCCAATTTTGTTTCTGAAACGAGCAGATCGCTTTAGCGATATGGTATATTCTATAACTTTTTTCTGCCAAGGTCAATATATTTTCACTAAGTTATGTAAACAAAGTTTTAAACTTAGTGTTAATTCGGCCTAAATGTGACTTTATTTGAGTCGGAAATCTCTAAAGTGCCGGCATCATCGGCCTTGAGCTGCGCCACTGCCGACAGGAGCTTGCCAAATTTATATTCGGTATTATTATTCTCGCCGAGCTTGACGACGAACCTTTCGTCATACTCAAAGCTTGCATCATTCACATCGCTGACATTGATGTTTGCAACCTTTTCAACGAGCGAGCGCGCCTGCACCTGATAAAGGATTTCAAGCAGATAGTCGAGCTTGGCCTTGTCGTCCTTTGACACGCTTATGATCTCGCCGACCTGCGCATCGCTTGCGGTCACGCCCGTGACCTTCGGCAAAAGCCGAGCGTCCTTTTCGGTGAGCCGGCTTAAAAACTTGCCGGTGCTGCTGATGCTCCACAGCTCGTCCCCGGACTGAATGCAGGCAGCGGCCTTGCTCTCCTCAACGGTTATGGTAACGCTGTTGGGAAGGCTCCTTGTTATCTTGACCGAATCTACATACGGAAGCTTAACAACGACACGGCTTCCGGCGCCTATCCTGTTTATGAAAAACAGGTTGTCGCCGGTGTGGATGCCGGAAGCCGAGATTATCTCTTCCTTGGAGTATTTGCTGTTGCCGCTGACTTCTATATTCTCGACCTTGAAGAACACGCTCATCGTGAATATTATTGCCACAATGATAAGAAAAAATGTCAGCGGTCTGTAAAGCGTGCGTCTGGCAGAGCTGTTCTCCCTGCGTTGAGTCGGCTTATTATAATAATCATTCGTATTTGACATCAAACTATATCTCCATAAATACATCTGCACCCAACGAACGCAGCTTAGTATCGAAGTATTCGTAGCCTCGGGCGATGTGCCCTGCGTCAATGACACTTGTGCTGCCCTCGGCAGCCAGACCTGCGATGACCATAGCAGCCCCGCCTCTCAAGTCTGTCGCCGTGACCGTTGCACCCTTGAGGCTGCGAACGCCCCAAACGCATGCTTCCCTGCCCTCTACGGCAATATCAGCGCCGAAGCGCATGAGCTGGGCTGCATGGCAAAAGCGGCTGTCAAAAATATTCTCTGTGAACCTCGACATCCCATAAGCCTTTAATAAGGCCGCCATCAAAATGGGCTGGGCGTCCGTTGGAAACCCCGGGTATGGCTCTGTTACAACGTTGTCGACTGCATGCAGGCAGCCGTCTGAACGCAGTCTTACGCTGCGTTTGGAACTTATTATATCACAGCCGGCACGGTTTAGGAAGTGTTGTAGACGTAAAAATTGTCTCGAATCAACGCCTCTTAGCTCGATATCGCCACCCGCTGCCGCACAGGCGCACAAAAATGTCGATGCCGCGATCCTGTCCGGTATGACCCTGTGGCCGACATGGCGCTCGGGCATGAAGCCGGAAACGGTGATGGTATTCGTCCCTGCGCCGTCTATGTATGCGCCCAGCTTGCGCAGATACTCCTGCAAATCGACTATCTCCGGCTCCTTGGCAGCGCCTGTTATAACGGTCACGCCTTCAGCGCCGCAGGCAGCTATCATCGCATTTTCTGTTGCGCCGACACTCGGAAACGGAAGCTCTATCCTGCCGCCAGTGAGCTTTTCGGCTCGGCAGATTATCTCGCAGCCATGCTCCTCAACGCTCGCTCCGAGCGATCGTATGGCGCTTATGTGCAAATCAATTGGTCTTGCGCCGAGCTTGCAGCCGCCCGGGGCTGTAAGGTGCACCTCGCCGCAGCGAGCCAAAAGTGCGCCCATGAACAGCACCGATGAACGCATGCACTCCATCATACCCTGCGGTATCGTGCAGCAGTTTAAATTGCGTGAATCTATGTAGACATCGTTGTTTTGCTGCTCGGCCGTGCAGCCGAGCTGACGAAGGATGCGCAGCGTTGAGGCCACGTCGCTCAGCTGCGGAACATTTAATAGCTCAGTCTCGCACGGTGATATCACCGAGGCTGCCAGGATCGGAAGCACAGCGTTTTTTGAGCCCTGAACGAAGCACGCACCGCCTAAGGGGTTTCCGCCGTTTATATGCCATATAGCCATAGAATAACCTCGCAGAGAAGAATAATTGATCGGCTCATTCTATGCTGCGAGGTTTATTTGTGTTATTTTTCTATCCCTTGACACAAGGACAGCACCTGTTCTGTTATCATATCTGTTGCCTCGGGCCTTGCGAGCTTCGCCATTGCCTGCGACATTTTTTCAAGCTTATCCTTTGAGGATAAAATGCGCTTCACTTCATTCAAAAGTGCGCCCGCATAGAGACTTTCCTCCTCGAATATCAGTGCACCGCCTGCATCCTCGACGACCTTGGCGTTTTTGAACTGATGATTATTCGTCACATACGGTGAGGGTACGAATATCGTTGGCTTGTGCATATATGTAAGCTCGGACACGGTAGACGCTCCGGCACGGCACAAAACAAGGTCTGCCGCCGCCATAACGCGGGGCATATCGTAGATATACTCGCGCACATCCATGCCGTTTTTCTCATAGTCGGGAACGGTCTCCTGTAATGCTGTGACCATTTCGGCGTAGCCTTCGCTGCCGGCAGAATGAATTAGCCTGAAGCCCGGGTTCTTACCCGCGAGTTTAATAAAATTACACATAGCAGCGTTCATATTTGCTGCGCCCAACGAGCCCCAGACCGAGACCACAAGCGGCTTATCCGCCGGTATGCCGAGCTCGGCTTTTGCTTTGTTTTTCGAATATGCGGCAAACTCGCCCCTTACGGGCGTGCCGGTGACAACGCATTTTTCTGCATGCTTGTAATAGCGCTTGCTCTCGGCAAAGCCGAGCATTATCTTGTCGACTATCTTAGAGAGCATCTTCGTCGTGAGCCCCGGGACGGCGTTGCTCTCATGTACGGCGGTTGGTATGCCGAGGCGCGAGGCCGAGCGCAAGACCGGATAGCAGACATAGCCGCCGGTACCGATGACGATATCGGGCTTGAATTTTTTGATTATTCTTCTTGCTTGTATGGTAGATTTTACCGCAAAATACAATGCCTTTATATTATGCGCCAAACCGCCGAGTGTCTTTTCGCGGCTTATATTGCAGACCCTGACGGTCTTGATATCATATCCGCTTTTCGGGACAAGTATGGTCTCCATCTGGCGGACGCAGCCGACGAAAAGTACCTCGCAGTCAGGCATCAGCTCCCGTAATCTGCCTGCTACGGCGATAGCCGGATTGATATGGCCGGCCGTGCCTCCACACGCAAACATAAATCTCATATCTAAGCTTCCTTTCTACCCCGCCCGTTTGGCAGGTATGTCCCTTGACATGCTCAGAACTATTCCCATCTGTGCCATTTGAATGAGTAGCGCCGTTCCGCCGTAGCTGAAAAACGGAAGCGAAATTCCCGTGCAGGGCACGAGGTTCGTGACCACCGCAACATTCAAAATGACCTGTATCGCAAGCAAGGTCGTTATCCCGGCTCCTACAAGAAAGCCGTATCTGTCGGCAGCGTGCATCGCAAGCCAATAGCCGCGGATGATAAGCAGTGCAAACAGAGTAAGTATCAAAACCGCTCCTATAAAGCCGAGCTCCTCGCACACGACGGAAAAGATAAAGTCGTTGTGCTCCTCGGGCAGGTACAGGTATTTTTGTCTGCTTTGACCGAGGCCGAGGCCTGTAAGGCCGCCCGAGCCAATGGTATAGAGCGACTGGACTATCTGATAGCCCTCATCGGAGGTCGATGAAAACGGGTCGAGCCATGTGGTTATACGGCTGGACGCATACGGAAACAACGTGAGCAGCACCGCAATGCCTCCGCCTGCCGCAACAGCTGCGGCGACAAACCATATAAGCCGAGCGCCGCCGAGAAATATCATAACACCACCGATGGCGACTATGATTATCGATGCGGAAAAGTGCGGCTCTAAAACGAGCAAACCGACTATCACCAGCAGGATCGCAACAAACGGCAGTATGCCATATTTAAAGGTCTTCATCCTGCCGCGATTTTTGCAGATAATGACTGCAAACGACAGTATGACACCGATCTTAGCTATCTCCGACGGTTGGAGCGTGAGAGAGCCTATGCCGATCCAGCGCTTTGCGCCGTTTGCGTTCGTGCCGATTATCGGGACAAGCATCAAAAGGACGATAGCGGCGATGAGAAGTGGTATCGAAAACCTCTTGTAAAATCCCATGGGCAGACGGGACGCGAATATCATCCCAGCCGTGCCTAAGGCCGCAAATAAAAGCTGACGGATAAAGTAGTAGGTCGGTTTGCCGCCGGTGATATTGCCCGGGTCATAATATGCACGGGCAAAGCTTGCAGACAGCACCATTGTGACTCCGATGGTCAGCAAAAGCATTACGAGAACGAAAAAGGGTATATCCATCCCCTTGCGCTTCGTTTTATCTTTCGTTTCCCTTTGTTCGAGTCTGGTACTGCCGTACTGCATACCGATCTCCTCCGATTATCAGAACTGGAAACGATTATATACTCCTACGAATGAAATTATTGCAAAAACAAGGGATGTGCCGGTAAATAACCAGAAAAGCTCTTTTTCTTTCCACTTTTTGCCCGTCCATCCGCCCATTTCGAGGTGGTGGTGAAACGGTGCCATTTTAAACACGCGCTTACCGTGGGTGAGCTTAAAGTAGGTGACCTGAATGATGTCGGACATGGTCTCCCATATGAATACGATGCCGAGGGTTATGAGGATAAGCGGCATATCGTATGCAAACGCAAGCGCTGCTATAGCACCGCCGAGAAAAAGTGAGCCGGTGTCGCCCATGAAAACCTTAGCGGGGTTAAAGTTGAACACTAAAAAACCGAACAGACCGCCGAGAACGGCGGAGGAGAAAATGCCGAGTGAAAGGTAACGCTCGCCCCAAAGGAATGCTATTACGACATAGAAAAAGAACACGGGTATGGATGTGCCGCTTGCAAGGCCGTCCACACCGTCGGTGATGTTGACGGCATTGACCGTGCCGACTATGATAAACGCGGCAAGGATGAAGTACAGCCAATCGGGGATGTGTACCTCAACATTCCAAAACGGGATGTAAATGTGCGTCGACAGATAGCCCAACTTGCGCATGAGCAGCACAAAAACAAGCGCCGCAACAAGCTGCAGAAGAAACTTTGCCTTTGCGCTCAGACCGAGGTTCTGCTTTTTGCGCAGCTTCTCCCAGTCATCGAGAAAGCCTATCGCGCCGAAAACCAGTGCAAAAAGCAGGATGAATATATGCGCATAGTCGCCGTTTCTCATCGAGTCAAATCCCACAGTCAGGCAAATAACTGCGGCGGCAAAGATAAAGATAAATCCGCCCATGGTAGGCGTACCGGTCTTTGACATGTGCCACGAGGGGCCTATCTCCTTTATCTCCTGTCCGGCCTTGATCCTTCTAAGCCATGGGATATAAAACTTACCGACTATAAGTGCGATTATAAATGCGAGAACAAACGCAAGTGAAAGCTTCAATGTCATCTGTTTTTCCTCTTCTCTATATGTTCTGCAACGATCTCTCTTTCGTCCATGTGGTGCTTTTCGTGGCCGACTTCCTGATAATCCTCATGGCCCTTGCCGGCAAGCAATATTACATCATCGGGCATATGGTTGTCAATCGCCCATTTTATTGCCTCAACACGGTCGCATATGACTTTGTACCGGTTTTTCCGACCTTTTATGCCCGCAACTATCTCATTTATGATCTCCTGCGGATCCTCGGTTCGGGGATTATCGCTTGTTACGATGACAAAATCGGCGTTGTCGGCCGCTATCGCACCCATGATGGGGCGCTTTGTCCTGTCGCGGTCGCCGCCGCAGCCAAAGAGCACGACAAGTCTGCCATTTTCGCCCATGTGCAGTGCCTTGAGGGCGTTTTCGAGAGCGTCCGGCGTGTGGGCATAGTCGATGACTATGGTGTAGTCTCCGTCTGTCGGAACGACCTCCATCCTGCCCTTTACGCCCTTTGCGCTGCCCATAGCATCAGCGCAATCATCAAGGCTTATGCCGATCGCAAGGCCGATAGCGATAACGCCCAGAGCGTTGTAAACGGAGAATTTGCCGGGGATGGCAAGCTTTACATGCGCAAGCGCTTTTTCCGTCACGGCGCAGAACTTAACACCGGAAGCGGAAAGGCGGATATCCTTAGCAACGAGTGTCGCCGCATTGTGTTCAGCAGAATAGGTAAACATCCTGCAGCTTGCGTGCTCGAGCATGACATTGTGCCACTTATCGTCAACATTGATGCAGCCGACATCGCACATGGTAAACAGCTTTGCCTTTGCCTTTGCATATTCCTCCATCGTGTGGTGGAAATCGAGATGATCCTGCGTGAGGTTTGTAAACGCGCCCACGGCGAAGTGTATGCCCGCAACACGGTTTAAAACGAGCGAGTGCGAGGACACCTCCATGACGACATGGGTGCAGCCGGCGTCCGCCATCTCGCGGAAAAGCCGCTGGAGCTCATAGCTTTCGGGCGTCGTGCGCTCGGTGTGGATAAACTTGTCACCTATCATGTTGCCGTTCGTTCCGACAAGGCCGACCTTTGCATCGAGCTTCGCTTCGAGCAGGTGCTTGAGAAGATAGGTCGTCGTGGTCTTGCCGTTGGTGCCGGTTATGCCGATGACAGTCATCTCCGAGGCGGGATCACCGAAGAAGTTTCGGCTCAATATCGCCAGCGCATAGCGGCAGTCTTTGACCATGACATAGGGAATGTCTATCTGCGGCTTTCTTTCGCATATGATCACCGCAGCGCCGTTTTCGGCCGCCGATCGGATGTAAGTGTGGCCGTCAAATGCATAGCCCGCTATCGCAACAAAGGCGTCGTTCGGCTTTGTTTTGCGCGAGTCATAGCTTATGCCGCCTATTTCAGCGTCGGGTGACGCTGTCAGTTCAACGAACTCAATGTCCTTTAAAAGTTCTTTCAGCTTCATATTATATCCTCTGTTTCAGTATCTTCCGAGTATGGAGTCATCGCTCGAGACAAATGTAACTTCCACAATAGTACCGTGCTTGACGGACGCTCCCTTCTTGACTGACTGCGACGAAATGCGCTGCGTTTCGGGGTTCGTTATCGCCGAGCTTGTTTTTATAAACAGGCCGTAGCTGCTCAGGGTCTGCCTGGCCTCGTTATAGCTCATGTTAGTTATATCCGGCATAGTCTCGGTAGCAGATGACGGCTCCGCGTCGGCGTAGATTATCACCGTGCTACCGTCGGCTATGACGGAGCTTGCCGCCGGAAGCTGGGAGGTTATGTTGCCGCCGTCGCCGAACTTTCTGACTGCAAAGCCTGCGTCATTGAGCTTCTTTTTCGCATCCTGCAGGCTCAATCCCGTGACATTTGGCACTGCCTTGTCGATCTTTTTAAGCTCGTCGGAGTCATACTGCGGCTCGATACCCATATACGGCAGGATGTCGGCAAACATTTTGCCCACGGTGGGTGCTGCCATCTGACCGCCGCTTATGTATATGCCGGACTCGTTGCTTGGCGAGTCAAGCATGACGAGCACCGCTATCTGCGGATCGTCGGCAGGCGCAAAGCCAATAAATGAGACGATGTAATCCTTTTTGCCGGTCTGCGCCTCAAGGCTGACCTTTTCGGAGGTGCCGGTCTTGCCGCCGATGCGATAGCCCGGGACAGCTGCATTTCTGCCGGTTCCCTCTTTATTATCGCCGACGACCTGCTCGAGGATGCCGCATACGGTCTTGCTCGTTTCCTCGCTTATGACCCGTCTGACGACCGTCGGCTTTCGATTATACACCGCATTGCCGTCTTCGTCCAGTAAACTTTCTACAACATACGGTTTCATGAGGTTGCCGCCGTTGACGCAGGCGCTGACTGCGGTAATAAGCTGCAAAGGGGTTATGGTGAATGTCTGACCGAAAGAAGCCGCCGCAAGCTGAGATTTATTTTTCTCGCTGCAAAAGACATCCCTGCTCCACCAGATGCTGCCGCTTTCGCCGCCAAGGTCTATGCCGGTCTTGGCGGTCAGCTGCTCGGTGCTGTCATCCGTGAGGTTTAAAAAGCCGAAGGCATCGCAGTATTTATAAAACTTCTCCGCGCCGACGCGCATTCCGATGTTGACAAACGCGACATTGCATGAGTGCTGTACGGCCTGCGTGAGCGTTTGGCCGCCGTGGCCGGTGGTCTTCCAGCAGCGCACGGGGGCTGTTCTGCCTTGAACCTGCACGCTGCCGCCGCAGCCGAAATTATCATCAAGGCTGACTACACCCTCTTCGAGCGCCATGGAAAGGGTGATAATCTTAAATGTCGAGCCGGGCTCGTAGGTGTCAGACAGGGTCTTATTACGCCATTGCAGGCGCTGGGCATCGGCAAGAAGCTGATTTTTCTCCTCCTCGGTGGAGGCATTGCCTATCATGCTTTTTGCCTCGTCGCTGACATCAAGAAAGTTGTTAAGGTCATACCCGCCCAGGGATGCCATAGCAAGTATCTTGCCGGTGTTGACATCCATGACGATTGCGCCCGCACCGTTTTTGATGTCGTAATCCTTGACTGCCTGATTAAGCGTCTTTTCGACATAGTGCTGTATGCTCATGTCGATGGTAGTCACGACATCGCAGCCGTTTTTGGCTCCGTAGTAGCCTTCAAACTGGTTGAACAGAAGGTCTGTTCCATATGCGTTTGTAGCACGCATATATTTGCCGTCAGTTCCGCACAGGGCACTATTATACTGCGCTTCAACACCATCAAGGCCGATATTATCCGTGCCGACAAAGCCTATAACATGGCAGGCAAGCGACGAATATGGGTAATAGCGCTTCGTGTCGCTTTCAAGGCGCACGCCCTTGAGGTTGTTGTCCTTTTTGAATTGCCGCACCTTGTCGGCAAGCTCGGGCTCAAGCTTTTTTGCAACGGTCACATACCATGAGCCGGTGTTCTCCGTCTTTTTAAGGACGGTCTCATAGTCAAGATCCAGTATCTCGGCAAGGTTTTTTGCGATAAACTGCGGATTCTCGCCGTACATTTTAATTTCAGCCGGACTGAGGTACACATTATCGACATTTGCGCTCATCGCCAGAACATTCATGTTCTTGTCGTATATCGTGCCTCTGGACGCAGACGCACCCGTCTCGCGCAGCTGCTGGCTTATGGCCAGATCCTCATATTTCTCGTGATCGCGTATCTGTAGAATGTACAGTCTTGCGGCAAGCGCCAAAAATGCAAGTATGCCGCACACTGCCATCAGGAAAAGTGTGCGGCGGAGCATCGTTCTGTTCGGACTGCGACTAAGATCATCGGTTTTTTGCGATTTTTGCATGATTGCTCCTTTGCGCCGTGGTTTGTCTACAGACATACTATACCGGCACGCCAAAAAATATGCTCAACTTATCCGCTCAATCAATATCGCCTTGTCCTGAGTATCGGTGTCTATCTTTTCTGTCCGGCTCTCGCCGGCACGCTGCATGCCAAGGATATTTTTTGCGTAGTCCTCAATCTCGTCAAGGTCTATCTTCGTTTCGTATTCTATTCTGAGCCTGCGATTTTCCTCCTCGATCCGCCTCAGTTCCTGTTTGGCAGCGGTTATCTTGTCGCTTTGCTCGGCAAGCTCTATCCGCACGAACAATCCCTTTATCATGAGCCCCGCTGCCGCAAGCGACATGGCGCATATCATAAGGTTCGCTATAAGCCCTTTTATGCTTCTTCGCTTTCGGTGCTTAACGGGCGTTGAGGTGCTTATCCTGCTGTATTCGTACTGAAATTCGGATATCTCGCTTGACTTTGCCATAAATGAGCCTACACTCTCTCCGCAACACGCAGCTTTGCGCTTCTTGCTCTCGGGTTATTTTTCAGCTCATCCTCACTCGGCAAAACGGGTTTTCTATGTACGCTTTTTAGGGTTTTTACAAAGCCGCAGACGCATATCGGAGCTTCCCGCGGGCAGGTGCAGCCGTTTTCACGGGCCGCTATCGAGGTTTTGACTATCCTGTCCTCAAGCGAATGGAAGCTTATGACGCAAAGTCTGCCGCCTATCTTTAATTTATCAGGCGCGGTACGCATCATCTGCTCAACCGCTCCAAGCTCGTCGTTGACAGCGATCCTTATCGCCTGGAAGCTGCGCTTTGCCGGGTGCTGCTTTTCTCTGAGTGCCGCGGCGGGCATGGCGGATTTGATTATATCCACAAGCTCGAGCGTCGTTTCAACGGGCTTATCTGCCCTGCGCTCGACGATCCTTGATGCAATGCGGCGAGCAAAGCGCTCCTCGCCGTAATCGCGTAGAATGCGCACAAGCTCATCCTCCGGCCATTCGTTTACGACATTCCACGCTGTCAGAGCGCTCGTATTATCCATACGCATATCAAGCGGCGCATCGTTCATATACGAAAAGCCACGCTCGGACTCATCCAGCTGAGGAGAAGACACGCCGAGGTCAAACAACATGCCGTCAACAGCATCTACGCAGAGTTCATCTAATATCTGCGCTACGTCGCAGAAGTTACCGTGTACGAGCGTCATTTTATCGGCATAAGCCTTTAAGCGTTCGCCGGTGCGCTGTATCGCCGTTTCGTCACGGTCGATGCCTATAAGTCTTCCTGTCGTGAGCCGTTTTAGTATCTGCTCGGAATGGCCGCCAAGACCCAGGGTGCCGTCGACATATATGCCGTCGGGCTTTATATTTAAATTTTCAATACATTCGTCCAGAAGGACGGATATATGCTTAGGCTTATCCATTTAAAACTCCAGTTCCTCCATGACAGAGGCTATATTCTCCGAGCTGATTTCGGCATCGTGGACGCTCTGCCAGCTTTCCTCATCCCATATCTCGGCATGGTTGTTGCAGCCGACGACCGTCACATTCTTTGTAAGTCCGGCATAATCACGCAAGTGCGCCGGAATAAGCGTTCTGCCCTGATTGTCAAGCTCGCACTTTGCAGCATATGCAAACAGCGGGCGCATTTTGCGCTGCTTGACATAGCTCATCTCGTTGACCTTATCTGAAAATGCCTTCCAGCTTTCGGCGCTGTAGGCCGAGATACACTTGTCCATCGATAGGGTTATATAGAACACATCGCCCAGCTCTTCACGGAGCTTAGCAGGGATAAAGAGCCTGCCTTTTGAGTCGAGAGTATGCTTATATTCGCCTGTCAAGCCCTTCACCTCCAAAATTCGTGGGTTTTCGATGCACTTTGCACCACTTTCCACCACCGTGGTTTTAATTATAGAAGCTATCTGTCTAAATTGCAAGCACTTTTTCAGTTATTTACATACAAAAAATAAGCTCCACGGTTTTTGACCGTGAAGCTTATCGAAAATTCAATTATTCTTCTGTCTCTTCCTCGGGCACAGCTTCGGCATTTGCTGCACCTGCGAGGTTCCTGAAGCTTGCTCTGGATTCGTTTATGGAGCGCAGAGCAGCGCCGACGGTCTCTTCCGTGCGGCGGAGAATGTCATCAACATACTCGCTTGCAACGCGGCGAAGCTCCTTGGATTTAAACTCGGCATCGTTAACCAGCTGAGCGCTGAGTGCGTTTGCTCTCTTGACAATCTCCTGCTCCTCCAAAAGCTCACGAGCCTTGTCCTCTGCGTTCTTACGCACGGACTCAGCCTCGCGCTTTGCGTTGCCGATAAACTCGTCCTTCGCGGTGACTACACGCTTTGCCTCGGAAAGCTCGACAGGCAGGCGGGTCTTTATCTCATTAAGTATCTCAAGCACCGCTTCACGCTCAACAATGCATTTATCGTTGCCAAGGGGTACGCCCCATGCCTCGGACACCATGGTATAAAGGTTTTCGATGAGTTCCATTACTTCAACTTTGTTCTCGTTCATACTAACGCCTCCATAACTGAGCTTTTTTCTCTATTTCATCAATGATCTCATACGGCACGAAGCCTGTGAGATCGGCACCGTACGATGCCATTTCCCGGACGACCGAGGAGCTGAGGAAGGTGTATTTTTCACTGGCGGTCAGAAACATGGTCTCCAACTCGGGGTTTATCTTCTTGTTTATAAGATTCATCTGAAACTCATATTCAAAGTCAGATGCCGCCCTCAGACCCTTTACGATAACGGGCTTATCAAACTGCTTTGCATACTCTGCAAGCAATCCATCAGACGTGGCGACCTCAACATTTGAAAAGCGTTTGACGACCTTCTGCACCATCTCTACCCGCTCGTCGATAGTGAACATCGGCATTGTCTTAGTGGAGTTGAACATTATGCAGACGATGACCTTGTCGAAGATCTGCGCCGATCTTCTGATGATATTAAGGTGTCCGAGCGTTATAGGATCGAAGCTGCCCGGACATATGGCAAGACTCATATGTCTGTCTCCTTGCTGTAGGTGGTGAGCTTAACCTTACCGTAATTGTACTCCTTGCGCTTAAAATAAGGCTTATCCATGTCCGGCATAGGCTTTTCGCGCCCACTTTCGCACATAATTATACCACCTTCCGACAATATGTCAACGGAATTGATGATCTCAAGCGCCTTATCAATCAGGTTTGTTGCATACGGAGGGTCCAAAAGTATGATATCAAACTTTTCGCCTCTCGAAAGAAAGCTTATGGAATCTGCCTGCACTACTCTTGCTTCAAAGCCGCAGGTCTTGAGATTCTGCTTCACGATGGCGATGGAATCCTTGCTTTGGTCGACAAAGGTCACCGATGCTGCGCCGCGGCTCAGGCACTCAATGCCGAGTTGACCCGTACCGGCAAAAAGGTCGAGTACCTTTCTGCCCTCAAGGTCAAACTGAATGATGTTAAACAGTGCTTCCTTTACCATGTCGGTAGTGGGTCTTATGCTGTAGTCCGATGGTTCCTTGAGCTTTTTGCCTCTGACAAGTCCGCTTATAACTCTCATGTTTCTTCATCTCCGGTGTGATAATGTTCGTACACGGTAAGAGCAGTATTCTTCGGCACAACGGCGCATAGCTCGTCGTAGCTTGCCGATTTAATGGCTTTGATGGTCTTGAATGTCCTCAAAAGCTCGTTCTTACGTTTTTCACCAACGCCTTTTATTTCCGAAAGCTGCGATCCGAAGCTTTCGTTTCGCAGGGAGCGCTGATATTCTATTGCAAAGCGGTGGGTCTCCTCCTGGATGTTGCCGATAAACGAGAACACCGCCTGGTTTGAGCTTATGCTTATCTCCTCTCCCTCGGGCGTGACCAAGGCTCTCGTGCGGTGGCGGTCGTCCTTTACCATACCGAACACCGGCACGGTGAGCCCAAGCTCGTCAAGAACGCCCTTTGCCGCCTGCGCGTGGGTTATGCCGCCGTCGATGAGCAGCAGCTGCGGCAGCTTGTTAAACCTCTCGTCGCCGTTTTTGTATCGGGCGAAGCGGCGCTCTACCGCCTGACGCATGCTTGCATAGTCGTCCCGAATGTCCATGTCCTTAATTCTGAACTTGCGGTAATCACGTTTTAGGGGCTTGCCGTCCTTGTGGACGGTCATGGCGGCGACTATGCCCGTGTCGCCGAGGTTTGAAACATCGAAGGCTTCGATGCGTTTGGGGTACTCTGGCAGGCGCAGTGCCTTTTGCAGCCACAGGAGCGTTCCCGCTCTGCGCTGTTCGGCGGTCGTCGAGCGCAGTATTTCCTCAGCTGCGTTGAGGTTAGCTCTTTCGCACAGCTTTGCTCTCTCGCCCCTTTGCGGCACCTCGACGGATACCTTGCGTCCGGCAAGCGTGGTGAAAAGCTGCTGCAGCTCCTCCCGATCCTCACATTCGCAGGGCAAAAGAACGGTCTTGGGGTAGTTGCCCTTTGCGGTATAGTATTGCCGCACAAGCGCCGAAACAGCCTCGCCGTCCGATTCAATGGGCTCTGGCAGGAGCTCAAAGTCCTTTGCGGTGAGCGAGCCGTCATTAAAATGCAAAACTACAAAGCAGCACTTTGCGCCGCGCTTAAAGCCGACGGCATCGGTGTCGGCGAAGGCCGTGGCAATAACCTTCTGTTTATTTGCAAGGCTATCTATCGCCCGAATGCGATCGCGAAGCTCAGCAGCCTGCTCAAAGCGCAGATCTTCTGCGGCCTCCGTCATGCGGTCGTTGAGGTCGTCTAAGAGTTCTTTTGTTTTGCCCTCGAGGATAAGGCATGCTTCGTTTACGGAAGCTCGGTAGTCCCCTGCTGTTCCGTTGCCCTGACACCATGCACGGCAGTTGCCCATATGGTGGTTAAGACATGGTCTGTCCTTGCCGATATCACGGGGAAACTTCTTGCCGCAGGTGGGCAGTCCCACAGCCTTGGATATGACATCGATTATCTGCCGTGTCATGCTCCTGCCGCCGTAGGGGCCGAAGTATTTTGCTCCATCCTTGGTGGGCTTATTGACAATATCGAACCTCGGGTACTGCGAGTTTGCATCGAGCTTTATAAAGGGGTAGCCCTTGTCGTCCTTTAAAAGAATGTTGTAGTGAGGCTGATGCTGCTTTATAAGCGAGTTTTCCAGTACAAGCGACTCAAATTCCGAGTCAACAACGATGACATTGAAGTCCTCGACCTTCTCGACCATCGCCGCGACTTTTGGCAGATGGCTGCCTCTAAAGTAGCTGGTGACACGGTTCTTGAGTTTTTTTGCCTTACCTACATATATGACTTCGCCCGATGAGTCCAGCATGATGTACACGCCGGGCTTCATCGGGAGATTATTGGCCTTTTCAAGCAAAGTATCAAGCATTCTTTTCCTCGACCTTATTACCGAATGCGCACCACAGCGTGACAGAGACAACCACTATCGCGCCGCCGATAAGTGCGTATATACCGGGTCTTTCG
>SAMEA3663283__coassemble_1162_pt1 | contig 15737 bp, 13 predicted proteins | sample SAMEA3663283__metabat2_low_PE_027 | metagenome-assembled genome bin SAMEA3663283 (sample SAMEA3663283) | pig gut metagenome | biome: pig gut; feature: pig-associated habitat; material: faeces | place: China | collected 2013 | reverse complement strand
GGGCTTCCCCACCGGCAAGAAGTGGTCGCAGGTCGCAGCACACAAGGATGCGCCCGTAAAGTACATCGTCTGCAACGGCGATGAGGGTGACCCCGGCGCATTTATGGATCGCTCCATCATGGAGGGCGACCCCCACAGGATGATAGAAGGCATGATAATCGCCGCAGTTGCCTGCGAGGCGACCGAGGGCTATATCTATGTTCGTGCAGAGTATCCTCTGGCAGTCAAGCGTTTGCAGAAGGCCATCGAGGACGCTGAGGCCGTCGGTATCCTCGGCGACAACATCATGGGCTCGGGCAAAGCATTCCATCTGCACATCAACATGGGCGCAGGCGCATTCGTGTGCGGCGAGGGCTCGGCTCTGACCGCTTCCATCGAAGGTCAGCGCGGCATGCCTCGCACCAAGCCCCCCAGAAGCGTTGATCAGGGTTTGTTCGCAGCTCCCACCTCGCTTAACAATGTAGAAACCTTTGCAAATGTCCCCGTCATCATTGACAAGGGCGCAAAGTGGTATAAATCAATCGGCACTGAGGGCAGCTCCGGCACAAAGGCCTTTGCTCTCACCGGCAATATTAAGCACACCGGCCTTATCGAGGTGCCTATGGGTACGACCCTTCGTGAGATAGTCTACAACATCGGCGGCGGCGTAAAGAGCGGCAACTTCAAGGCCGTTCAGATCGGCGGCCCGTCCGGCGGCTGCCTCACCGAGGAGCACCTTGATCTGCCCCTTGACTTTGACTCCACCAAGAAGATCGGCGCGATCATCGGCTCGGGCGGCCTCGTCGTTATGGGTGACGACACCTGCATGGTCGAGATAGCCCGCTTCTTCATGAACTTCACAAAGAAGGAGTCCTGCGGCAAGTGCACCACCTGCCGTGAGGGCATCCCCAAGATTCAGGCAATACTCGAGCGCATCACCCACGGTCAGGGAACGATGGAGGACCTCGACATGCTGCAGGAGCTGTCGTCGGTAGTTAAAAGCTGCTCGCTGTGCGGCCTCGGCAAGACTGCAACGAATCCCGTTCTCAGCACGCTCAAGTATTTCAAAAACGAGTACATCGCCCATGTTCAGGACAAAAAGTGCCCGGCCGGCGTTTGCCGCTCACTGTGCACGATGTGGATAGACCCCGAAAAGTGCATCGGCTGCACGAAGTGCGCCCGCAACTGCCCCGTCGGCGCTATCACCGGCCAGCTCAGAAAGCCGCACACCATTGATCCAGAGAAGTGCATCAAGTGCCGCGAGTGTAAAAACGGCTGTCCCAAGCATGCAATAAAGGAGGTTTGACGATATGAAGCGTATGATTATAGACGGCATAAGCTGCGAATTTGAAAATGCTCGCAATGTCCTTGAAGTTGCTCAGCAAAATCACATTGATATCCCCAACCTCTGCTACTGCGAAAGTCTGTCGATATACGGCGGCTGCCGCCTGTGCGTTATCGAAAACGAGCGCGGCGGCATAGAGGCTGCATGTACCGTTATCCCCAGAGACGGCATGGTCGTGCGCACGAACACCGCAAAGCTGCGCAAGCACCGCCAGATGATAATAGAGCTCCTGCTTGCAAGCCACCGCTCGGAGTGTACCACCTGTGACAAGTCCGGCAAGTGCAAGCTGCAGGAGTACGCAAAGCGCTACAACGTCACCAATGTTCGCTTTGCAAATAACTACTGCAAGGAGCCTATCGACGACTCGTCTCCGTCCATCGTCCGTGACCCCTCGAAGTGCATTCTCTGCGGCAAGTGCGTAAGAATGTGCGCCGAGGTTCAGAATATCCACGCTATTGACTTCTGCAACCGCGGCATGGAAGCCTTCGTCACCTGCGGCTTTGACAGAAAGCTCATCGACACCGACTGCGTTGGCTGTGGCCAGTGCGCATCAGTGTGTCCCACCGGCGCTATCACCGTCAAAAACGAAGTGTCCACCATGTGGAAGGCCATCTACGACCCCAGCAAAAAGGTCGCAGTCCAGGTCGCACCGGCAGTCCGCGTCGGCATCGGCGAGGAGTTCGGTATCCCCGCAAATGTCCCCGTGATGGGCAAGATAGTCACCGCGCTCAAGATGATGGGCGTTGACTATGTGTTCGACACCTCGCTCACCGCTGACCTCACCATCATGGAGGAGACCGCGGAATTTCTTAACAAGCTCAAGACCGGCGCAAAGCTTCCCATGTTCACCTCCTGCTGCCCGGGCTGGATAAAGCATGTTGAAAACAAGCATCCGCACCTCATGCCTCAGGTGTCTACCTGCGGCTCGCCGATGGAGATGTTCGGCGCTCTTATCCGTCAGCAGTACGGTGACGAGGAGGTCGTCTCTGTCGCAGTCATGCCCTGCACCGCAAAGAAGGCCGAAGCTGCCCGCCCGGAGCTTGTCAAGGACGGTGAGCGGCTCATTGATCTTGTCCTCACCACGCAGGAGCTCGTGCGCATGATAAACGAGTCCGGCATCGACTTTGCGCATATCCCCGACTCCGAGCCCGACGATCCCTTCGCCCCCTACACGGGCGCAGGCGTCATCTTCGGCGTAACGGGCGGCGTAACCGAGGCGGTCATCCGCCGTGTGCTCGGCGATGTCTCAACCGAGGCGCTGGCGTCGGTCGCAGAATGCGGCGTTCGTGGTCTTGAGGGCATCAAGGCATTCGAGGTCACGGCCGGCGACACCACGCTCAGGATCGCCGTTGCAAACGGGCTGGGCAATGCCGACAAGCTCATCGAAAAGATCGAGTCCGGCGAGGAGTTCTTCCACTTTGTCGAGGTCATGGCCTGCCCCAACGGCTGCATCGGCGGCGGCGGTCAGCCCCCCGCATGTCAGGCGCGCAAGGCAGAACGCTGCGATGGTATCTTTGCAGCCGACGAAGCCTGTGAGCTCCGCTCGTCCGAGCAGAATCCCGCTCTGGATGCGGTATACGATCTGCTGCGCGGCAGAGCACATGAGCTTTTGCATGTGCACTATCCCGATCACGGCAGAGAATAATTAACATAAAATCAGCTCCCGATCCCGGTTTTTGCCCGGGTTCGGGAGCTTTTTTAACATATTTTTCTTCAATTGTTTCGGTTTTATTAAGTTTTTCACCTTTTGCTGGAATTCCTAAATAAACTGTGTTATACTTTGCAAGATATAGAAGTTTGGCTGTTTTCAGCAGATTGGAGAACTTTTTATGCGTAGAATAGCTGCCATGTTACTGGCACTTTTACTTGTGCTCGGTCTTTGCGCCTGCGGCAAGAAGGTCGAGTCCGTCAAGGAACGTGACTGCGGCGTTTATGTCACCATTGAGGCAAACGATGTTTACACCGTGTCATACGGCACCGATGCAGGCTCTGAATCGACAAAGCACGCAGACGATACCCCGCTTGACGCGGGCGAGGTCGTGCACTTTGACTTTGCAGGCGATGCCGCAGAGGGCACGGCAAAGGCGATCATCGATTACAGCATCTGCATATACGACAAGGCGCTCAATATCCTCGCCGTTGAATCGTTCAGCAGCGATTTTTCGAACATGGCCCGCATCGATATAACCGTTACGGCTGACCACCGCATCATAAACGCGAGCGATAAGCTCGTATGCGGCGGCGATACGATCGTTGAGATGGCGGTAACGAAGCCCGAAAAAGGCGTTTTGCTGACTGTCCCCACCGTGACGATGCCCAATCGCCCCGAGGCCGCAAAGGCCATTAACGACAGCATCACCGCCGTCAACGAGACCTTTACCGGTGAGCAGCTTAAAAGCAGCCGCAAGGCATACAACGACCTTGCCAAGGAAGCCTCGGACGGCGAAAAGCTTGACGCTTTCAGCCAGAACCGCTATGTGCGCGTCACCCGCGGCGACAGTGCGGTGGTATCGTTCAGAATGTTCGACAAGGCAAACCTCGGCTCAGGCTCGGCAAGCGCAATAACCGGTCACAATTATGATGCCTACACCGGCGCTGAGCTTAAGCTCGCGGATATCACGGATAACACCGAGGAGTTTGTAAACACCTGCTCAGAGGAGATATTCAGCATTCTTACCGATGAAAGCAAGTACGCTGACCTGCTCTTTGTAGAGGGCTACACCGACAAGGTCAAGGATCTTGTGTCCGACGGCCACTGGTACATGAATAACGACGGCGTTGTCATCGCCATTAACCCCGGCGAGATTGCCGATTCCTCGGAGGGTGCATTTGAGTTTACCGTAAAATACGATGTTCTCGCGGGCAAGATAAAGGATGAGTTTATCCCCGCAGAGCTTGACGGCTCGACCGGTGATATCTCGGCCTCGCTTGCAAAGGATGCAGACGCCTCCTCTCTCACCATGGTCGGCAGCGAGGCAAACAAGGATATCAAATCCGCCCTTGTGACCGTAACCGGCAAAATTTATAATATCAGCGTTTACAGTGCAAACTACTACAAGTCCAGCGGCAAGTACTCGCTCGAGACCCAGCTTTGGTATTGCAGTGACCTTACCGAGGGTGCAGCGTTTGCGATAAACAAGGAGCTCAAAACTACCCCAAGCGTTTTTATCGGCTTCACCCGCCCCGACGGCACGTATGAGCGCCGCCTACTCTCTGCCGACAGCAGCGGAAAGGTCACCATCCTTGACCCTGACGGCGGCGAGACCGGCACGCTTATAAGCGGCAAGCTCCCCTACTCTGCCGACATTAACAACGACGAGACGCAGGAGAAGATAAGCACGGCCACCGATGCTGAGGGTCTGATCACGCTTATTGTTGAGTCCGGCGGCAGCACCTTTGAAGAGGCCACAACTATCAAAACCGTCTCAAGCATTCGTCTTTATGATATAGATGCCGACGGTAAGAGCGAGATATTCATCGACGGCAAGGCCGCCGACGGCAGCTCCATGACCCACGCATTTAAGTTTGACGGCGAGCTTAGCGCCTGCTCCTTCGGCGAGAGCGACTACGCAAGCGGCGCAGTCAAGGAGTTTACGCACAGCAAGCTTTACCTCAAGCGCACTGTGGACATTCTCGGCACCTACACCGCAGAGGTCGGCTACACCTACTCTGGCGGCGCGTTTAAAAACGATTCTCCCATTTTAAAGCTCAGCGGCACAAGCTATGTGACGACCTCAAAGGATCTCACGCTGGCTGACGGCAAGATAATTCCCTCCGGCTACAAGCTTAAGTTCACCGAGACAGACGGCAGCTCGTACATTGACTTTACGACCGATCAGGGTCTCACCGGCAAGATCGCGATCAAAAAGGCCGAGAGCGGCTGGACGATAAACGGCAATGCCGACACGAGCTATTTTGAGTCACTGCCATATAAGAAATAACACTTACGGCGCACTTATTGTGCGCCGTATTTTTTCATTTTGTTTTGCAAAAGCTATATCCGAGGTGAATAAAATGAACTCAAAAAACGGTAAGGATATCCCCTTGGGGCTCGGCATGGCACTTATGCAGAACGCCGACGCATTCTTCTATTTCTCAGGGCTGGATGCCGAAAAACAGCAGAAGATCATCGATGGCTCGCATGGAATAAAGTCTCGGGACGAGATGCGCAGCTATGTAAACGACATCAGCTCACAGGGCTGAGTTGACTCGGTGTGCGGCAGCGAAAAGCTTATGTCCGCGTTGTGCGTACAGACTGAATTTTTGTTGCCGCTACATAGACATTTTTGCGTTCAGGCTATTGCGTTTTGCTCTTTTATGCGGTAAACTTTTCTTAGATACTTAAATAAAAAACATATTGTGAATGAGGTGTTTTCCGTGGATCTGCCCCTTAGCGAATTTGAACTTGCGGCAAAGAGACTTGCCCCCATGCTGCACCACACCGAGCTCGACCTGTCCTCGACCTTTTCAGGGATGACGGGCGGCAGCATTTATCTCAAGTGTGAAAACCGTCAAAAAACCGGCTCTTTTAAAATAAGAGGCGCAAGCAACAAGATAGCCGCTTTGATGGAAAACGGCGGTGTGAGCTCCGTTGTCGCCTCCTCGGCAGGCAACCATGCTCAGGGCGTTGCATGCGCGGCAAAGAAGTTCGGTATCCCCGCGACTATCGTCATGCCCAAGACCGCACCGATAGCCAAGGTGCAGGCCACCGAGGGCTACGGCGCAAAGGTCGTTTTGGCCGGTGACTGCTATGACGATGCTTACAAGGCGGCGTGCGAAATTTGTGAGACAGAGCATGCAACCTTCCTGCATCCGTACAACGACCTTGATGTCATTGCCGGTCAGGGTACGCTCGGTCTTGAGATAGTCGGCGACCTGCCCACGGTGGATATGATAATCGTTCCGGCTGGCGGCGGCGGTCTGCTTGCAGGCGTTGCAGCCTGCGTTAAGCAGATAAATCCCCGCATCGAGGTCATCGGCGTACAGGCCGAGGGAGCAAACGCGATCGCGCAGTCGTTTAAGGAGAAAAGATATATCTCGACCGACACCGTTTCGACCATCGCAGATGGCATTGCGGTCAAAGCCCCCGGCGACATTACCGTTGAGCTTATAAACCGATATGTTGACGATGTCGTCACCGTGACTGATAACGAAATTTCCGAGGCAATACTGCTTCTCATGGAGCGTTGCAAGCAGATAGTCGAGCCCTCCGGTGCAACGCCCGTTGCCGCCGCCCTGAAGGGTAAGGTCGATGTCAAGGGCAAGCGCGTCGTGTGTCTGCTGTCCGGCGGCAACATCGATGTCAGCTTCATTCAGTGCATCATCGAGCAGGGTCTTGTTGCCCGCCACCGCCGTCTGAGATTTACCGTGAAGCTGCTCGATAAGCCCGGCAGCCTCAGCCATCTTCTCAACCACATTGCAGGTCAAGGCGCAAACATCGTTTCCGTTGCGCATGACAGACTTAGCACGGCGCTGAGCCCCAACGAGACGAATGTCTCAATAACCTGCGAGGTCGGCGGCGCAGAGCACGGCAAGGTCGTCGTGAGCTCGCTTGAAGGCCTCGGCTACACCGTAACTATTAATTAATGGAGGACAATAAAATGAAAACCGTTTCTACGAACAAAGCTCCCGCAGCCATCGGCCCTTATTCTCAGGCTCAGATAGTCGGTAACATGGTCTACACCTCCGGTCAGATAGGCATCATCCCCGAGACCGGCGAGGTCGCAGTCGGCGTTGAGGCTCAGGCTCATCAGGTGTTCAAAAACCTCTCCGAGCTTCTCAAGGCCGCAGGCAGCGACATGTCCAAGGTCGTCAAGACCACCGTTTTCATCAAGGATATGAACGATTTCGGCACCGTCAACGGCATCTACGCTCAGTATTTCACCGAGCCCTTCCCCGCCCGCTCCTGTGTTGAGGTCGCAAGACTTCCCAAGGATGTTCTCGTCGAGTGCGAGGTCATCGCAGAGCTGTAATTCATAACAAAAAGACAGGCAATGCGTTTTGCATTGCCTGTAATTTTATTATGCGTGTATTTTGTGCTTTCTTAGGCTGTCGAACACGAACAGGATGACTGCCGCACAGACGAAGGCAAAGTTCGTGGCGTGCGTTTTCGTGAACGATCAAGCTTGATCTATTCATTACAGTCCGGGGTAAAGCGGGAACCTGTCGCAAAGATCAATAACACGGCTCTTTACATCCGCCACGGCTGCGTCACCCTCGTTTATGAGCTTTACTATCATGTTGCCTATCTCGACCATCTCATTTTCGCCCATGCCTCTTGTGGTCACGGCCGGAGTACCAAAGCGCATGCCGCTGGTGAGCTTAACGGACTGGGTGTCAAAGGGGATGGAGTTTTTGTTTGCGGTGATGTGGGCTGCGTCGAGTAGCTCCTGCACCTCCATGCCGGTTCTGCCGAGGCTCATGGTGTCGGCAAGTATAAGGTGGTTATCGGTGCCGCCGGAAACGAGCCGGATGCCGCCCTTGGAAAGGGTATCGGCCAAGACGGCTGCGTTTTTGACGACCTGGGTCTGATATGCCTTGAACTCGTCGCTCATGGCTTCCTTGAAGCAGACTGCCTTACCGGCGATGATGTGCATGAGCGGGCCGCCCTGCGTTCCGGGGAACACGGCGCTGTTTATCTTCTTTTTAAGCTCGTCCTTGCAGAGAATGATAGCGCCTCTCGGGCCTCTGAGGGTCTTGTGGGTGGTGCTGGTGACAACATCGGCATACGGCACGGGGCTGGGGTGAACGCCCGCTGCAACAAGGCCGCCGATGTGCGCCATGTCGACCATGAGATATGCGCCGACCTCGTCGGCTATCTCACGCATCTTGGCAAAGTCGATAAAACGGGAATATGCGCTTGCACCTGCGATTATGAGCTTGGGCTTGCACTCACCTGCTATCTGCATCGCCTTTTCGTAGTCGATGCGCTCGGTCTCGGGGTCAACGCCGTAAAAATGAGCGTCAAAGTATTTGCCGGAAATGGAGGCTTTCGAGCCGTGGGTCAGGTGGCCGCCGTGGCTGAGGTCCATACCGAGGATGGTGTCGCCGGGCTTTAAAAGTGCAAGATATACCGCCACATTTGCCTGCGAGCCGGAGTGCGGCTGGACATTGGCGTGCTCTGCGCCGAAAAGTGCCTTTGCTCTGTCGATGGCAAGCTGCTCAACAACATCGACATATTCGCATCCGCCGTAGTATCTCGCCCCGGGGTAGCCCTCGGCGTATTTATTGGTCAGATGGCTGCCCATCGCCTGCATGACGGCGCGGCTTGTGAAGTTTTCCGATGCGATAAGCTCGATATGGTCACGCTGACGCTGAAGCTCGTTTTCCATTGCATCATAAAGCTCTGCATCGTAGTCTCTTATAAATTCGTAACTCATGGTGCACCTCCATATGTGGTATTTCCAGTTGATTATACGCTAAATGTATCCCCATATCAAGCGAATTTGGGCGTTTTTCGTCAATTTTCGCTTAATAAATCTTGAATGGCACATTAAGCTGTGGTAATATGCTTTAAGTGAGGTGAGGCAAGTGATTAAAAAAATATCTAAGATCCTGCTTATTATAATTGGTATTATCGTTCTGCTTGTCGCCGGTTTCGTGCTTTGGCTGAGCATCAACGAATTTAATCCCGAACCTGTTTCGGATGCTGATATCGAGGTAAACTCCCGGATAGGCGAGCTGTCGCCCTATGAGGGGCAGAAAATCTCACTTATCAGCTGGAACATCGGCTACGGAGGTCTAGGCAAGAATGCCGACTTCTTCATGGACGGCGGTGAGGATGTCGTGACCTATGATCACGACGGCGTTACCGCAAACCTTGTCGGCATTTACAAGACTTTGTATGATGATGGCGACTCCCCGTCTGTCTTCATGCTTCAGGAGGTCGACAATGACTCGAGCCGTACCTACGGCATCAGCGAGAGGCAGTATCTCGGGATATACAATTCGGCGTATGCGATGAACTACTCTTGTCCCTATGTTCCCTTCCCCCTGCCTCCTATCGGCAAGGTCAACAGCGGCCTGCTCACGACCTCGCTTTTTGAGATAGACCACGCCGATCGCATTTCGCTGCCCTGCCCGTTCAGCTGGCCTGTCAGCGCCGCGAACCTCAAGCGCTGCCTGCTGGTGAGCTACCTGCCTATCGAGGGTTCGGAAAAGCAGCTTGTGATCGTTAACCTCCACCTTGAGGCGTATGATGACGGCGAGGGCAAGATCGCGCAGACTAAGCAGCTGCGCGAGTTTATCCAGTCTGAATACGAAAAGGGCAACTATGTCATTGCCGGCGGTGACTTTAATCAGATATTCCCCGGCGGACTTGATAAGTACCCCAACGAGCATGCCGACCTATGGGAGCCGGGCATCATCCCCGAAGATATCGTTCCCGAGGGCTGGACGCTTGCATACGATCTGGATACGCCGACCTGCCGTTTGCTCAATCAGGCTTATGACGCGGACGACACGGAAAACACGCAGTATTATGTCATTGACGGCTTTATCCTTTCGCCGAATGTGCAGCTTAACACCGTTAAGACCCTTGACGAGGGCTTTACCTACTCAGATCACAACCCCGTTAAGCTCAATGTAACACTTAAATACTCTTAAACAGAAAAATCTCCCGTCAGGTGACGGGAGATTTTTCTGTTTAGGTATCAGTGGCAGCCGCAGCCACAGCCGCCCTCGTCGGCACCGCTGCCGCAGCCGCAGGCACCGCCATCATCGTGACCGTGGCAACCGCTGCATCCGCCGCCGCAGCCGCCCTCATCGGAGATAAAGGGAAGCTGGCCGTGCATCATGAGCTCTGCCGCGTCGTCTGCATTGCCGCAGAAGCCTGCGTATGCGATGATGCCGTACTCTGCAAGAGCCTGTCTTGCGTTGGAGCCGATGTTGCCGACGATGACGACCTCGACACCGTTTTGCTGCATGAGGTCTGCAACTGCCTGATGGCCGGTCTCCTTGACCTCGATGACCTTCTTGCCGGTGATCTCGGAATTGTCGTTAGCGGTGGTGTAAATTGCGAAGTACTCGGCGTGGCCGAAGTGCTCGTAGATCTCGCCGTCTTTGTAAGATACTGCTATGATCATGGTTTATTCTCCTTTTTCTATGAAGTCCGCAAGCTCGGTTAAGGCTGCGGTGTCAACACTTTCTATCTCGCCTGCATCGACCATAGTCGCAATGGCGGGGTCGATGGGCATGCGGGCATAGTGGGCTATGCCAAACTCTGCGGCGACCTTTGCGACCTTGCTTGCACCGAAGATCTCGTGCTCCTTGCCGCAGTCGGGGCACTTATAATAAGACATGTTCTCGACGATGCCGAGGACGGGAATGTTCATCATTTTTGCCATGTTAACGGCCTTGGCAACTATCATCGAGACAAGCTCCTGCGGGGAGGTGACAATAATTATACCGTCAACGGGCAGGGACTGGAACACAGTCAGGGGCACATCGCCCGTTCCGGGAGGCATATCGACAAACATGTAGTCGACATTATCCCACAAAACATCGCTCCAGAACTGGGTGACGACACCTGCAATGACGGGGCCGCGCCACACAACGGGGTCTGTCTCATTATCGAGGATGAGGTTAATGGACATTATCTGCGTGCCCTTGTTCGAGTAGCATGGTATGAGCATTTCCTCTGTACCTCTTGCATGCTCATGGATGCCGAAGGCTTTGGGGATAGACGGGCCGGTAACATCAGCGTCCAACACGGCAGCCTGATGGCCGCGGCGCTGCATTTCGGTAGCCATCATGCTGGTGACGAGGGATTTGCCCACGCCGCCCTTGCCGCTGACAACGGCGATGACCTTTTTAACGCTTGCTGCGGGATTGAGTTTTGCGGTCAGATCCTGCTGCTGTCTCTCGGCGCAGCTTTCGCCGCAGGTCGAGCAATCATGTGTACACTCACTCATTGGTTTAATCTCCTCAAAAAAATATTTTATAACATTATAATACTGCTCTCAGTTTTTGTCCAGCTTCTGAAGCATAAGGGGAGTATCCAAATCCGCCTCTGCCATGTCTTTTTACTCTTTCTCTGCGTTATCGTCCTTGAAATACGAAAATATTCCCGTCTTCTCTGCCTTGACAAAGAGCAAAAACCCTATGGCAAAGGTCTTTCAGATTTTTAAGCGAGAGAGGACTGTCGCAGACAAGGCTTTGGGAATGAGGAAGGCTGTCGCCTTGTGATTGAGCAAAACGAAGCTTGCGGCGCTCAAATCCGCTTAAAAACGGTTTTGGTTACTTTCCTTATGCTTAAGCGCACGAACAATATACATCGCTCCGAGGCCGGTGAAGACACCGGTTATTATGCCCGAGGCGATGAGCACCGGCGCATACACTAAAATAGACGGCGTGCCGGTAACGAACACGGAAACGGTAAGCTGGCCGACATTGTGTGCTATCGCGCCGAGGATACTGACGACCCACAGGAGCTTTTCGGGAAAGAGCTTCACCGTCAGGCACATGACGGCATACGCCAAAACGCCGCCTGCTATGCTGAACAGAAAGCCGGAAAAGCCGCCTGCGTACATGCTTCCCATGATAATGCGCATCAAGAGTATCGCTCCGGCCTCCTTGCGGCCCAGGATGAGCATCGCAACGAGCGTTATCATGTTCGCTAGGCCGAGCTTCACGCCCTGGATGGGGACTAACGGCGGTATCTGCGCTTCGATGATGAACACGATGAGAGACGCTGCCGTCAGCATCGCCATGAGGGCAAGCTTTCTCGTTTTAGGCATCGATCTTGTCCCCCTCAATCTCAATTGTCACTCTGTGAGGCATACAAATGATCGGCACGCCGTCATCGGTTATCTCGCCCTGCTTTACGCAGATCTGATCTTGGCAGTCAGACTCGGCTACGCAAATGCTGCCTTTGTCTACATGTATCTTATTATATCCATATTCGGTCTTTATCTCTATGTCATATGCAACAGTGACCGTGTCGAGGTCAATTTTTTTATACACCTCGCCGTCGACACGAATAATCGCAACCGTGCCGATGCTGCCGTTAGAGAGCAGCAAAAATGCGCCGATGCATATAATGAACACAGCGGCGAAAAACAGTATCCAGCTTTTATTATTACCCTTAAACATACTTATATTTTAATTGACAGCGCCTTGCTTGTCAATGAGCATAAATAATGATATAATACAAAATTGTATAACTATGAAAAGAGGTGAATTCGGTTGACCGACATGATCGTAAGAGCCATATCGTTCATTCTGCCGCTGTTTGCGTTTATCGTGCTGATAAGAACGGTGCGCTCTATGTTCAACGGTAAATCCCAGACCGAGATCTGGGGATATATTCAGACCGATGATAAGGTGCTGCGTATAACGCACTGGGAAAACATCATCGGTAGGACACGCTCGGCCGATATCCATCTTTCTAACCCCAAGGTCAGCCGCGTTCACGCCGTTTTGATCCGTAGCGCCAAGGGACAGTGGCGGATATTCGACATATTCTCAAAGGGCGGCGTTCACGTAAACGGGCAATCGGTCGGAGTGAGCGGATACCCGCTTACAGACGGCGACGTTTTGAATCTCTCGGAGGTCAGCGTCAGGTTTCGTGAGATAAACGAGCGCCAGCGCAGCGAGATCGAAGCTCGCAGGGTCGTCACATGGAAGAATGTCCATCCGGCAATAACACTGCTGTACCTGTCGGTCTTTCAGGTGTTTTTGCTTTTGGAACACTGCTTCAGCGCTTCGCAGGAGGCGCTGCCGAGCATTGCCCTGGGCTTTGCGCTGCTTATTTTGCTCGAGTGGTTTTGCTACTTTGCCATGCGCAGCATAAGGCGCACGGGCTTTGAGGTCGAGACCATTGCATTTTTCCTCTCCACCATCGGCCTATCGGTCATTGCGACCTCCGTTCCGTCGGAGATGTTTCGCCAGATGATAATCGTTTTTGCGGGCGTTGTGTCATTCTTCCTTTTGGGCGCGTGGCTGCGTGACCTTGACAGGACAAAGACGATGCGTCTGCCCGCCGCCGTGGGTGCGGTGCTGCTGCTTGCCGCAGTTTTGGTGCTGGGCCGCGAGCAGTACGGTGCGAAAAACTGGATCTTTATAGGGAATATGTCACTTCAGCCGTCGGAATTCGTAAAGGTTGCATACATCTATGTCGGCGCTGCGACGCTCGACAGGCTGTTCAGTACCAAGAACCTTATTGTTTTTATAGGCTTTTCCGCAGTCTGCGTCATGGCGCTTGCGCTCATGAGCGACTTCGGTACGGCGCTTATATTCTTCGTGACCTTCCTTGTTATATCATTCATGCGCTCGGGCTCTATCGCAACTGTTGCGCTGGCCGTCACCGGTGCGGGCATGGCGGGCTTTTTGATGCTCAGGATGAAGGCTCATGTCGCACGGCGCTTTGCTGCCTGGGGGCATGTGTGGGAGGATGTTTACGACACGGGATATCAGCAGACGCACGCACTGTCTGCCGGTGCATCCGGCGGACTTTTCGGCAAGGGTGCGGGTAACGGCTGGCTCAAGGACGGTTTTGCCGCGAACACCGATACGGTGTTCAGTCTCGTGTGCGAGGAGCTGGGTCTTCTTATCGCCATCTGCGCCGTTTTGGCCATAGTCTCGCTTGCATTCTTCGCCGTCAGAAACGCTGCTCAGGGCAGAAGCGCGTACTACTCCATTGCCGCCTGTGCAACAGCGAGCATGTTTCTTGTCCAGCTCGCGCTGAATGTTTTCGGTTCTGTTGACATTCTGCCGTTTACGGGTGTTACATTCCCCTTCGTTTCAAGGGGCGGCACCTCGGTTTTATCGTGTTGGATGCTGCTTGCGTTTATCAAAGCCGGCGACACACGAAAGGGAGCAAGCTTTGTTGTCAAGGCTCCCGACGCTAAGCAAAAGGAGGCAAAGGCATGAAAAAAGTCTCCCTAAGAGCATCATTTGCAATTATAATGGCACTTTTGGTCATCGTTGGCCTTGTTATCTATGTTTTCAGGTTCGTAAGGGACGGCGAAAAATGGGCGCTGTACTTTGACGAATCGACCTCTAACTGCACATACACGCTCTACGATCGAAACGATACGGTTCTTGCCAAGATGGGTAACGGCAGCAGGACATATGCCGAGAACGCCAATGTGCGTGCTGCCTGCTATCAGCTAGTCGGCGACTTTGGCGGCAATATCGGCACGGGCGCGCTGCAAAGCTTTTCGCGCCAGCTGTCCGGCTACAACATCTTCACCGGCGTTGAGGAGCGCGAGGATGTTGACCTCAAGCTCACTGTTGACGCTGACCTCAACGTCAAGGCATATGAGGCGCTGAACGGCAGAAGTGGTGCAGTTTTAGTCGCGAACTACAAGACCGGCGAGATACTTTGCATGGTGTCATCACCGTCCATCGACCCCGCCAAGCCGCCAACCACCCTGCCCGACGGCGTATATATCAACCGCTGCATCAGCTCAAGCTTCACCCCGGGCTCGATATTCAAGCTCGTCACGCTCTCGGCTGCAATAGACAACATCGATAATCTTTTTCAGCGCACTTTCACCTGCAACGGCAGCATCGATGTTAAGGGCGTTACCGTCACCTGCACGGGCTACCACGGCAATCAGACCATCGAGCAGGCGCTTGCAAACTCCTGTAACTGCGTTTTCGGCACGCTGGCGCTGGAGCTCGGTGCGGACACGCTCGGCGAATACGCAGATAAGCTCGGGCTCACGAGTGAGCACAAGCTTGACAATATCACCACCGCAGCAGGCAAGTATGACAAGGACGAATCCGGCAGTGCATCGCTTGCATGGTCCGGCATCGGTCAGTACAACGACCTTGTCTGCCCGTACTCGATGCTCAGAGTCGTGAGCGCCATCGCAAACGACGGCACGCTGTATGAGCCCTCCCTGCTCGGTGTTTCCGATAACAAAACGACGCTTCTAAGCTCCTCGACGGCAACTAAGATAGCGTCGATGATGAACTACAATGTTACCTACAAATACGGCAAGTCCACCTTCTCCGGCCTCGACATTTCCGGCAAGACCGGCACGGCGGAGGTCGGCAACGGTCAGCAGAGCCACGGCTGGTTCGTCGGATTTTTAAACGACGATGAGCATCCCTACGCCTTTGTCGTGCTCGTTGAGCACGGCGGCAGCGGCCTCGGTGCGGCGGGAGCCGTGGCGAACACCGTGCTCAATTACGCAGTAAAAAAATAGACCTTGGAGAACACCTATGACAGACATATCCGTCAACGGACTGGTAAAGTCCTTTGAATTGGGTAAAAACATACTCGACGGGCTCAGCTTCGACATTACCGAGGGTGAGCGCGTCGGCATACTCGGGCACAACGGCTGCGGCAAGACGACGCTGTTTCGTATCCTCGTCGGCGAGATAGACTACGACGAGGGCAATGTGTCTATAGCAAACGGCAAGCGCATCGGGCTGATTTCGCAGATACCCGTCTATCCGCCCG
>SAMEA3663283__coassemble_1136_pt1 | contig 16548 bp, 14 predicted proteins | sample SAMEA3663283__metabat2_low_PE_027 | metagenome-assembled genome bin SAMEA3663283 (sample SAMEA3663283) | pig gut metagenome | biome: pig gut; feature: pig-associated habitat; material: faeces | place: China | collected 2013 | reverse complement strand
TGAAGATCAACCCCGACAAGATCCGTGAGGTCATCGGCTCCGGCGGCAAGGTCATCCAGAAGATCACTGCCGACACCGGCTGCAAGATCGACATCGATGACGACGGCAGCATCTTCATCGCATCCGAGGATATCGAGGCCTGCCGTGCAGCCCGCACCACCATCGAGAACATTGTTTTCGAGCCCGAGGTCGGCGCACTGTACTACGGCAAGGTCGTGCGCATCATCCCCATCGGCGCATTCATCGAGCTTGCCCCGGGCAAGGACGGCATGTGCCACATCAAGGATCTTGAGTTCAAGCGCACCGAGAAGGTCGAGGATGTTCTGAACATCGGCGACATGACCTGGGTCAAGGTCACTGAGATCGACGACCGCGGCCGTGTAAACCTCTCCCGCAAGGAAGCTCTCAAGGAGCGCGGCGAGGCATAAGGTCGAACCGAACCGACGAAAGCGGAAAACCTACCGGTTTTGACCGGCTCTTTTCCGCCCATACCGCACAAAAAAATTCCGGTAATACACAAAGTATTGCCGGAATTTTTTATTTGTCTGAACGAAAAATAGCTCACTCAAAACTAAACCCGTAAAGGGCGGCAGAACTCCCGCTTCCATCGGTTCGATTCGGCCGTTTGTGCAGTCAGTTGCACACATTATCATTCTAACGAAAAACAGGCAATGCAGTGCATTGCCTGTTTTTTTATAGCTGTGATATCAGATTTTGCAGCGCATCGGCGAATTTGCCGATGTGCACGCCGTCTGTGAAGCGGTGGTTTAATTCGAGCGACATACCTAAAATTTTTCGGCCGTCCCGCTCGTAGTATTTGCCCCACGAGACGCGGGGTATGGCATCGTCGGGGTCAAAGTCGCGCTCGTTTGTCAGCGCCGTGAGCTCTATCCACGGAAGGCACGAGAAGTAGATGAGGTCTACGCCCTCCTTATCGGTCGACAAAAAAGTCGTCTGCTCGGCGCTGCGGCGCTTGGCGTCAAAGCAAAACTCCGCTATATCGCCCTTACAGGGCATGGTGACGATGTGGAAGCTCTCCGAACCCTTTTTGAGATCGGTGAAGCTCTGGCTGCGCTCGTCTAAAAGGACAAGCTCGCCGTCAACGAGAGCGTATCGAAACGCCTCGACGGAGTTTATGGCGCGGGTCACGAGGTACACCAGCGCATAGTAAAACGACAGGCCGCTGCGCTTTGCGTAGGCGTAAGCCTCGGTCACATCGACGTTGAAGGTCACGCTGTAAAACGGGTTCGAAATTTTTGAGAAAAAGTCGAATATATCCCGGCGCGGCCATGTATTCGGGTCAATTTTCCGCATATTACGCGCCAATGTCGGGACAGTGGTATCTCGGCTTACCGATGCTTGCCTTGCCGTATTCGATGGCATGCTCGGGGCAGTCGCATATGCACTTCATGCAGTGGACGCACCTGTCGCCCCATGTGGGCTTGCCGTTTTTGAGCTCGATGTTATGCGTCAGGCACGACACTGCGCACAGGCCGCAGCTTATGCACTTATCGGTGGCGTAGAACTTGTCGGCCTTGACGAACATGGAGTAAAACGCATCGTTTACAACGCCGCTTTTGAGCTTGTCGGCAAGGCTTATCTTCTTCGGCTCAAGCGGCTTGCCCTCGGCGATAAGCTCGGCATAGCCGTCAATTACGGGCACGGCCTTTTCAACTATCGCCTTTGATTCCTCCTCGCCCGGGACATAGAACATGGCAACATAGTTTTCGGGCATGACGACCTCGCCGACACCCATGAGCTCAAATCCGCACTCATCGCACAGCGCCTTGCAGTGCTTTTCGGCGTTGCCTATCTCCGAGCCGCAGGTCATGACGAAATACGCCTTGTGCGCACCGTCAAACGAGCCCGCCTTTATCCAGTCGGACACGATGCGGGGTATGCGCCAGCCGTGGGTCGGCGTAACGAAAACGAGTGTTTCCCCCTGCACCGGCTCAAAAATTTTGCCCTCGGATATGTACTCATACACGGGCACGGTGGGCATGCCCGTTTTCTCGGCAATACGCTTTGCCGCGAACTCGCTGTTTCCCGTGCCGGTAAAATAATATATCATAATACTTCCTCCTTTGCCGCTCCGATTTTTTGTTTTCAATATATGCCACCGCAAAACGCTTGTCAATGCGTATTTTGTAAACTATTTATATAAAAACGCCGCAGGTTTTATCCTGCGGCGTTAAATGGTTTTAAATTACTTTGCGGAAACGGTGAGGGAATTGAGGATAGCCACGACCATTTCGTTTGTCGGGAGCTTTGCGGCCTCGTCGTCGCTCTCATCGACCATGGAAACGACCGTTATGAGCAGATAATCCGCCGTCACGCCCTCGATGGGGAACGCAAGGCAGTAGTTGTGGCCGTTAAAGTAGCAAACGCCGGTGTTGCCGTTGTAGGTGATGGGATCGACATGCGAAAAGCGCTCCTTGAGCTCGTCGATGTGAGCGGCAAAATCGTCGCCTGCATAGTAGGAGGCGTACTCGGCCTGCATTGCGAAGTCCTCGCCGTAGATGATGGCGGCGTGGGAGTCGTCGGTGGGGACAAGGAAGCCCTCGGACACTTCGCCAAAGGTGCATTTTTCCTCATCGTAGGTCAGGGCGACCTCGACGGTCTTTGCATCCTTGTAGCCGGAAGCAAAGCTGTAAACACCGGTCTTGGGCTTGGTGATGGCGGGCTTAGCCTGCTTCTTGCCTGCGGCGGGCTTTGCCTGCTTGGGCTCACCGCCTTTTGATTTCTTGGAAAGCAGCACTGCCGCTGCGGCTGCGGCTGCGCCGATGGGTGCTATGATAAGCCATTTCTTCATGATATTGACCTCCGTAAAGTTTGTTGCGTGTTTAACTATGATATGATTTTAATCCAATTATACACACATAGTCAAGTCTAAAAAAGTCAGCGAGCCGAAATTCGGCTCGCTGAACGCAATTATTTAATGGTGAGCAGCAGCTCGCCGGCCTTGACGCTCTGGCCTTCCTTGACGAACATTTCGTCGACCGTGCCGTCCATGCGGGCAACGATGCTGGTCTCCATCTTCATCGCCTCGATGACGACGAGCACATCGTTCTGCTTTACCGCATCGCCGGGCTTGACGGCGACCTTGCAGACCATGCCGGGGATGGATGCGCCGGTCTGGCTCTTGTCGTTGGGGTCTGCCATGACGGTCTTAACGACACTGTCGGCAGCCTTCGGGTCGGGCACTGCGACCTCACGGCGCATGCCGTTGAGCTCAAACTGCACGTTGCGCGTGCCGTCGGCATTAAGATCACCCAGACCGAGGTACTTGATGATGAGGGTCTTGCCATCCTCGATGTTTATCTGGTTTGTCTCGCCGACTGCCATGCCGTTGAAGAACACATGGCTGCCCATACGCATGATGTAGCCGTACTCCTTGCGGTGGCGGATAAACTCCTCGTACACCTTGGGATACATGGCGTAGGAAATGAGGGAACGCGGGTACTCGTAGCCGGGATAGAAGCTTGCAACCTCCTTGCGCAGCTTCTCAAAGTCGACAGGCTCGAGAAGATCGCCGGGGCGACCCTCGATGGGCTTTTCGCCCTTGAGGACCACTCTCTGCAGATCCTCGGGGAAGCCGCAGGGCGGCTGACCCATCATGCCCTTGAAGTAGCTGACGACGGAGTCGGGGAATGCAAGAGATTCGCCGCGCTCAACGATATTCTCGGGGGTCAGATCGTTCTGCACCATGAATATCGCAAGGTCGCCGACCATCTTCGACGACGGTGTTACCTTGATGATATCGCCGAGCATGAGGTTGACGGTGCGGTACATTTCCTTGACCTCGCCGAAGCGGTTGCCAAGGCCTATCGACTCGACCTGCGGCTGCAGGTTCGTGTACTGGCCGCCGGGTATCTCGTAGCGGTAGATATCGGTGACGGGAATCTTGAGACCCTTGTCGAACTTCTCATAGCGCAGGCGGACATCGCCCCAGTAATCGCACAGCTCCTGCAGGCGCTGCGGGTCGAAGCCCGGGTCGCGCTCCTGACCGCGCAGAGCCTCGTTGAGGGCGTTCATGCTCGGCTGGCTCGTGAGGTTTGCCATGGAGCCGATGGCGGTGTCGACAATGTCGCAGCCGGCTTCCGATGCAAGCAGCAGCGTTGCAAGCTGGTTGCCGGTGGTGTTGTGCGTATGCAGGTTTATCGGCAGGCCGACCTCCTGCTTGAGGGTGGAGATGAGCTTCTTTGCAGCATAGGGCTTGAGAAGGCCGGACATATCCTTAATGGTCAGGATATGTGCACCGCGCTTTTCGAGCTCCTTTGCGAAATTGACATAGTACTCGAGCGTGTAGCGGTCACGGGTCGGGTCGAGGATATCGCCGGTGTAGCACACGGTGCCTTCAAGCAGCTTGCCCTGCTTTAAGACCTCATCCATTGCGACCTCCATGTTCGGCAGCCAGTTGAGCGAGTCGAACACGCGGAACACGTCGATGCCCTCGCGGGCTGCCTCGGCGATGAACGCACGCACGAGGTTATCCGGATAGCTTGCGTAGCCGACAAGGTTCGAGCCGCGCAGCAGCATCTGGAACGGGATGTTCGGGATGAGCTCACGCATCATGCACAGGCGCTCCCACGGCGACTCGTGCAGGAAGCGGTAGCAGGTATCGAAGGTCGCACCGCCCCACATCTCGAGCGAGAAGCAGTCGGCGAGGATATCGGCAGTGCCCTCTGCGCCCTTGAGGATATCACGGCTGCGCATACGGGTCGACAGCAGCGACTGGTGAGCGTCACGCATGGTGGTGTCGGTGATGAGCAGCTTCTTCTCGTTGAGAATATGCTGCTTGACGGCCTCGGGGCCTTTGGTATCGAGCAGGTGCTTGAGACCGTCCTCGGCGGTGATGACACGCTTTGCCTTGGGGAATCTCGGCGTATCGTACTGATGGCGCTCGGTCTCGGGATCTGCGACCTGGATGTTTGCAATGTACTTGAGCACGCGGGTAGCGCGGTCCTTGCCTTCGGAGAACTCGAACAGCTCGGGAGTCTCGTCGATGAACTTGGTGTGGCACTTACCGGCGACGAAGGTCGGGTGGTTGAGGATATTGGTGACAAAGGGAATGTTCGTCTTAACGCCGCGGACATGCTCCTCGTTTATCGCACGGGTGGCCTTGCGGCAGACCGCGGGGAAGGTGCAGTCCCAGCTCGTGACCTTAACAAGCAGCGAGTCGTAGTACGGCGATATGGTAGAGCCGGTTGCAACATTGCCGCCGTCGAGACGAACGCCGAAGCCGCCGCCGGAGCGGTAGGCTGCGAGCTTGCCGTTATCGGGCGCAAAGTTGTTTGCCGGATCCTCGGTGGTGACACGGCACTGGATGGCATAGCCGTTTATCTTGAGGTCATCCTGGCTGCCGAGGCCGATCTCCGGGTGGCTTATGGGCGCACCCTCGGCGATGAGTATCTGCGCACGCACAAGGTCGATATTGGTGACCATCTCGGTTACGGTGTGCTCGACCTGGATGCGGGGGTTCATTTCTATAAAGTAGTGGTTGCCGCTCTTATCGACAAGGAACTCCACCGTGCCGGCGTTCACATAGCCGACGGCTTCTGCGATCTTGACGGCATCACGGTGTAGTCTGTCGCGCACCTCCTGCGGCACGCTCCATGCGGGAGCAAACTCGACGACCTTCTGATAGCGGCGCTGCAGGGAGCAGTCACGCTCGCCGAGGTGGCGCACATTGCCGTATTTATCGGCCAGTATCTGCACCTCGATGTGCTTGGGCTCGACAAGGTACTTCTCGATGAAGATATCGTCGTTGCCGAAGGCCTTCTTGGCCTCGCTCTTAACGAGCTCAAACGCGGGGATGACCTCCTCCGGCGCATTGCACAGGCGCATACCGCGGCCGCCGCCGCCTGCCGCTGCCTTGAGGATAACGGGGAAGCCGAAGCTTATCGCCTTTTCCAGCGCCTCCTCGCCGCTCTTGAGCGGCTCCTTGCAGCCCGGGACTACCGGCACGCCGCAGTCGATAGCGATCTGCTTTGCCGACAGCTTGTCGCCCATCTTGCCGAGCACGTCACTGGGAGGGCCTATGAAGGTGATGCCGTTTTCCTCGCAGGCTCTTGCAAAGTCGGCGTTTTCCGACAAGAATCCGTAGCCCGGGTGGATAGCGTCGACATTACGGCGCTTTGCAAGGTCGATAATGTCGGGAATGTCGAGGTACACGCCGAGGGGGCTCTTGTTCTCGCCGACAAGATACGCCTCGTCGGCCTTGGTGCGGAACAGGCTCAGCGCGTCTTCCTTGGAGTACATGGCGACAGTGTGCAGATTCAGGTCGTAGCACGCTCTGAAAATCCTGACGGCTATCTCGCCGCGGTTGGCCGCCAGCACCTTTTTGAATTTGATCTCAGCCATTTCTTTGTCCTTTCTGTTCGATATATGTCAGTTTTTAAAACACAATTTTCGTAAATTAGTATATCATTTGATTATATTAAGTGCAACATCTAAAATTCGCAGACATTATGCATTAAAATTTTCACAATCATACACTTACGCAAAAAGCGTCCATTTTTCGCTGTTCGTTCGGATTTTACACTCAAATAAGATAAATATTTTCGCAAAAGCGGCAAAATAGTTCTGAAATTTTAACTATGATAAAATTTTAATTTGCTTTTTTATGTCTCCCGTTTGTGCTATAATTCGAGTAATTATAAAATTACAGGGTAAAATGCTATGGCAAACATAAGGAAAGTTACAGATTTTTCAGACCCCGAGCTTGATATCTACGCCCGCCTGACCGAGGTGCAGCTTTTAAACCGCCGCGAGCCGGATAAGGGCATTTTCATCGCCGAAAGCCCAAAAGTCATTGAACGCGCCTTAAACGCCGGCTGCGTGCCGATATCGTTTCTCATGGAAACGCGGCATGTGGAAAACCAGGCAAAGGAGCTCATCGCCCGCTGCGGGGATATACCGGTTTTCACGGCCGAGCTTGATGTCTTAACGCAGCTCACGGGCTTTAAGCTCACGCGCGGCATGCTCTGCGCCATGTATCGCCCGAAGCTTCCGACGGTCGAGGAGATCTGCAAAAACGCACGGCGCGTCGCGGTGCTCGAGGATGTCATGAACCCCACGAATGTGGGCGCCATCTTCCGTTCGGCGGCGGCGCTCGGCATCGATGCGGTCGTTCTCACGAGCGCAAGCAGCGACCCGCTGTACCGCCGCTCGATAAGAGTCAGCATGGGCACGGTGTTTCAGGTGCCGTGGACTTATCTCGGCGAGGACGGCATTCGTGATCTGCGCAGGCTCGGCTTCAAGACCGCTGCAATGGCGTTAAAATCCGACTCTCTGCCCATTTATGACCCCCGCCTTGCAAAGATCGACAAGCTCGCCATCGTGCTCGGCACGGAGGGCGACGGTCTGGCGGCGGGCACCATCGCCGACTGCGACTACACAGTGCTCATCCCCATGTCGCACGGGGTGGACTCTCTGAACGTCGCCGCAGCGAGCGCCGTCGCATTTTATCAGCTCGCCGCACTTGACGGAATAGACGGTTCAAAGGTATAATCAATTATATAATAATTTCCTATGGAGAATGTGACATGAATATTAATGTAATAAAGTTTTTTGAAAAGTACGACTCCGACCCCGAGCTTCAGCAGCGTGTTGCCGATGCCGTGAACGCATATCCGGGCAGCCTTGAGCTCAGGGAAGCGCTTGTCGAGGCCTGCCTTCTGCCGTTTGCCGAGGAGCTTGGCCTGCCGTTTACCGTGGTTGACCTCAAGGTCTATGAGGCCACGAAGCGCCACGCAAAGCACAAGGATGTGGAGCTCACCGAGGAGGATCTTGCCGCCGAGGATGACGACGAGGACTACTGGCTCGAGGGCAAGGGCTGGACAAACGATGAGTCGGCGTTCTGCACAGGTCAGCACTAACAACATTCCCGGCAGTTTTGCCGGGATTTTTTGAGGGCATAAATGAAAGTACAAAGAAAATTTCCGAAGTTCATCATCACCGCCAAGGGCACCCGCTGGGTCGAGCAGGGTCACCCGTGGATATATGAGGCGGAGGTCATCCGCTGCGAGGGCAACTTTGAAAACGGCTGCCTTGTCGATGCCGTCAGTGAAAAGGGCAAGTACCTGGGCACGGGCTTTCTGAGCCTTAACAGCAAAATCCGCATCCGCCTTATCTCCCGCAACGCAAACGACAAATTTGACGAGGCGTTCTGGCGCAGGCGCATAGTCTACGCCTGGGATTACCGCAAGACCGTCATGGCGGGCGACTTAAACTGCTGCCGTGTCATCTTCGGTGAGGCCGACGGTTTCCCGGGTCTGACAGTCGACAAGTTTTCCGATATTTTAGTCGCGCAGACACTCTCGGTCGGCATGGAGAAATTAAAGCCCATGCTGTTTCCGCTCATCATTGAGGCACTGCGTGCCGATGGGCACGAGATAAGCGGCATTTTCGAGCGCAACGATGTGAAAATTCGTGAGCTCGAGGGACTCACGCAGGGCAAGGGCTGGTTCGGCAATACGCACCCCGACAGCTGCGTGACCGAAATTTGCGAAAACGGCGTGTACTACAGCGTCGATGTCGAAAACGGGCAGAAAACCGGCTTTTTCCTCGACCAGAAGTATAACCGCCTCGCCGTGGCTCGCCTTGCAAGGGGCAAGAGGGTGCTCGACTGCTTCACGCACACGGGCTCGTTTGCGCTTAACGCCGCAATGGGCGGGGCCGAGCATGTGACGGCGGTGGATGTGTCTGAAAGTGCCATTGAGATGGCCCGCAAAAACGCCGAGCGCAACGGGCTTTCAGGGCGCATGGACTTTATCGCCGCCAATGTGTTTGACCTGCTGCCCGAGCTCGAGGCCAAGGGAAAAAAGCCCTTTGATTTTATAATCCTTGACCCGCCGGCATTCACAAAGTCACGCAAGACCGTGCACAGTGCCGAGCGCGGATATAAGGAAATTAACCTGCGTGCGCTGCGCCTGCTGCCGAGGGGCGGATATTTTGCCACCGCCTCATGCAGCCACTTCATGCCGTCGGAGCTGTTTGTGAAGATGCTCAGGTCTGCGGCGCTCGATGCCGGTGTCGAGCTGCGGCAGATCGAGGCTCGCCAGCAGTCCCCCGACCACCCGATACTCTGGAACGTTCCCGAGACCGATTATCTCAAGTTCTACATATTCCAAGTGGTTTAGTCATCTTTCAGCTAAGCTTGACGAAGTAAGCCAAATGCAGTATTATTATTGTGTATTTCTACGAAGGAGGAACTGATATGGGTTTTATTCCTCAGGTAACCTGTCGCCGCTGCGGCACGAAGTTCTCCGGCATGCGCCACCGCTGCCCCGCCTGCGGCACCCGCAGAGTCAAAAACAGCAGCCGCGCCCCCGGCACCACTCCCAGCGCCGTCAAGGGCACCCCCGCCAACAAGGCGGCTAACGAAAACAGAAAGTGGCAGCTCGTGTTCGGGGCTATTCTGATAGTTGCGATCATTGTCGCCCTTATAGTTATGATAAGCATCAGCCTCAAGAACGCCGACAATCCCAATGCGCCGGTCATGCCGACCACGCCGCCCGAGGTGTCAGCCGTGCCGACCCCGACGCCGACTCCCACGCCGACGCCGACTCCCACGCCGGAGATTACGGAGCTTCAGATTTGTTACAGTGGCGAACCTCTGACCGAGTTCATGTGCCGCGTCGGCGAATCCGTCTCGCTCACCGGCTCGCACTTTCCGCTGACGATCGCCGCCGATTACCAGTGGTCGATCTCCGACGAAGGCGTTGCCACCGTTTCCGAGGACGGCACCGTCAAGGGCGTTGCTCCCGGCACCGTGACGCTTACCCTCACCTGCTACGGTAAGACCGCCACCTGCACGGTTTATGTCAGATCTTAAAATGCAAAAAAAGTGTTGACAAATCCATCGGCATCGGTTACAATAACCGTTGCCGATAAATGGACGATTGGCGCAGCTGGTAGCGCATCCGCTTGACGTGCGGGAGGTCACAAGTTCGAGTCTTGTATCGTCCACCAAAAAACCACACCGAAGGGTGTGGTTTTTCTTTTTTTACCGCATAAAATTGGTCAGCGGGTGCGGTTCAAGCTCTGTCACTTTATCCGCCGTCCCGATTCCCATAGTCTCATTGCGCCATCGTTCAAAGAGCCGCAGTGTTTGCTCATAGCTTGCCATGGTTTTTTCTCTGAGCTGCTTGCTTCGGCAATACACCATATACTCATCGATCTGCCATTAAAAAACTCTCCTGACTGTCGGTATTACCCGATAAATCAAGAGAGTTTATTGCTATATGCAGAAAGATTTATAGGCTCGGTCGGTAAAAATCATTCGTACTTTTGTGGAGTTTATAGGTTTAGCTCAGTCTGACGCAAAGCCGCACACCTTGATACTGCTGCTTTCCCTCACCGCACTGCCTGCTTTTGCCTCAGACTCAGGCAGTCGGCTATCATGGCGATGAACTCGGAATTCGTGGGCTTGCCCTTTATATTCGACACGGTGTAGCCGAAAAACTTCTGCAACACCTCGATGTCTCCCCTGTCCCATGCGACCTCGATCGCATGGCGGATGGCTCTCTCGACCCTCGACGGCGTTGTGTTGAACTTTTTGGCCACCTCGGGATACAGCACCTTCGTCACGGCGTTTATGATGTCCATGTCGTTGATGGTCAGGATGATCGCCTCGCGCAGATACTGATAGCCCTTGATGTGCGCCGGAACGCCGATCTCGTGGATAATCTCGGTGACGAGCGCTTCGAGGGATGCGTCGTTGGGCTTTGACTGCACAACCGGTTGCTTTGCCGCGCTGATCTGGCGGATCCGGTCGAGCAGCGTAACGATATCGCAGGGTTTGGTTACAAAATAGGCCGCGCCAAGCGCCGCACACTCTGTGATGATCTTGTCGTTGTAAAAGCCGGACACGACAAGCCCCTTGGTGTCGGGGCTGGCCTCGGGCAGACGGCGCAGCACCTCGATGCCGTCGAGCTTCGCCAGGATGAGATCAAGCACCAGCACATCGGGCTTGGTCTCGGCCACCATGGCCAGGGCATCAACGCCGTCGCCGATGCAGCCGACGAGCTCAAGATCCTCCTCGTTGCGCACGACCTCGGTCATCAGCCGTTTGAAATCGTCATTTGTGTCAGCGATTAGTACGCGGGTTTTGGTTTCCATAATTAATTATCCTCCAGTAATGGCCTAAATGGCACTTATGTATTATTTAAGCAAAAACAACTGCTTTTACGATACAAATTTACCATATTCGGATACTTTTTTTGCGCGAACATTGTCGAGTGACTCAGGAAATTGTTGACATAATTCGACTGCAAGAATGTTGCAATTTGATGAACACTGCTATAATTTTGCATCATTTGTCGAATGATGTCAATACATTTTATGCTAAAAAAAGTAGTTAACTGTATTAAGCCTCTTAAAACGGCTCGTTTGCAAGACTCTGCGCGGGCGAAAAAAGCCGCCGCGGACTCCATCTTCTGCGGTGAAAACTACGCCAAGCGGACATGATAAGGCGCCCTCACAGCGGACATCGGCGGCGGAGCGCTCGCCGCTTTGTGGGCGGGAAGCTCGGCTCGGGCGCAGTGGCTGCCACAGATAAAAATGTCAGTATTTTCAACGGTCTGCGGCACCCCGCGGCCTCTCCCGCGAAACGGGCCGTCGCTCGGCTCGAGGTTCGCAGCACGGCCGTGAGCGCTTATGCAGGCAGCTCTGTGCAGCTGGCGGCAGATGCGCAATTTTTGTGCATTCCGCGAACACTGTTCAACAAATTTTGCGCTGTGTCCGGCTCTGCTCGTTCAAGCGCTATTTTGGATCGCATCTTTATACGAAAAGCGCCTGCTTTTTGGGTATATCTGGGAAGTTTTGTAATTATATCGTTACCAATCGCATTTTTGGCCAAATTCCGGCATAAAATATGTAGGTTTGTAACCATTTTCGCCTCGATTTTGTCGAAAAACCCTGCTCCCCCGCTTTTTTACGCACGAAATTCGACAAAGGATGCGCAATAGTTCGCGTATTTGCTCCACAGCAGGATTTAAAAAAATCAAAACCCCCGGCTGAGCCGGAGGCTTTGACTTCAAACCGTATATTCTTTCAGGCTGCGGGTAAGGATGCCGTTAATTTCATCCTCTGTGATGGGCTGGATGTGCGCCTCCATGCGGGGCATCAGCGAGGCGCACTCGCTTGCCCACGAGCGCAGCTCGGCATCGGTCACAAAGAAGATTCTGAAGCTGCGCAGGAAGCTGACCGAAATGGGCGAAAAGGAAAACGAGCGGGAAGAGTTCATCCATGCGATACGCAAATTCATGGAAATGCGGACGCTGACCAAACGGGTGTTGAGCGAGCTGATTGACCACATCGATGTGTACGAAGCGCAGGGGACAGGCAAAAACAAAACCCAACGACTTGTCATCTACTACAAGTTCGTCGGGTATCTGGACATTGATCCCACGCAGTGCCGTCCGAACTACACCGCCGACATCCGCGAGGGTGTTGCCATAGAGTATATTTCCTGCGAGCCGTCGGACAGTCTGAAAGAGCTGTTCTCGGAAGGGTACGGCGCGTGCGATAATTCTTTTGAGGAAGCAAAACCGGAGCAGGCGTAAACCTGCTCCGGACATAAGATTCATTTGTGATTATAATGCCGTCTGAAACATTCATTGATAGTTTCGGCATAGAGAGAACGGGAATGTTTATCTGGATTATCGTTTAGGTTTTTCTTATCGCGATAAACGTCCAAGACTTCGTTCCAATGACCGTTTTCTTTTAAGTATTCGGCACGAGATTCGAGTTCCTTATACGGTTGTGTTTGAAATTCCCACGAAAAGTAATTGCGTTCTTTGTTGAATCGAATGTATTGCTGACCATCACATCCGTCGTGGACGACCGCAAAATCGCAACTGTGATTTACGCGAGATCTCCAAGGATCAACAGACTTAACCGTAATGACGCGAGTAGACTGTTCGCATTTATTATAACCGTAGGCAGTCATAAAACGAGTAAATGCGTTGTGTAAGATCGTCCGAATTTCTTCCGCCGAATAGTTTTCGTCGTCATCATTCACTGTGATGTTGACATCGAAATCAAAGCCGACATTTGTTTTAGGGTCGTAGGTAATCATATTGCGGCTTGAACTACCGATGAATGTAAACTGGAATGTGAACTCATCTCTGACATAGTCCTGTACTTTGTTGAGAAGTTCAATAAGCTGGGACTTGTATGGCGCGGCTTCTTTTTTGGAAACATACTCAAAGTGATGCATTTTCATTACCTCCTAAAAATAATCCCATGCCGCCCATTCAGCTTTTCCTGCTAAATCACTACAGCATACTCGCAAACGATACCCTTGTCAATACTTTCAGGTAAAAAAGAAGCGGATGTAACTGAAATCAGTTACATCCGCTCGATATGTGAAATCACGCAAATTTTGATAGAATTGAATACCCCTGTTTGAGCCAAGCCGCGCCAAACAGGGGTATTCATTTTCACTTCTAAATTATTGACCCAAAGAAGTGGGGTATTCATTTGCGCTCTATAACCATAGGGATACCACAACCAGATATGCGTTTTACAGCGTGTAGCTCTCTCCGTCTTCGGGGATACAGACGCGATTGCGGATGCCCTTCTTCTCCAGTTTCTTGGACAGTGTCTTGCGGGTGAGCGTGGCGTGCGGCACGTTGTCCATGTGGCTTGCGATGACCACCGCTTCGGGCGCTGCTGCACAGACCTTGGCCAGATCGTTCTCGTCCATGATCAGACGGCCGTTTTTCACCAGCATGGCAGCACAGTTGTTCGTGATGATCACATCAGGATGATACTTCTCGATCGTCTCCGCCACGTCGTCACACCAGACGGTGTCGCCGCAGACGTAGAGCGTCTTTTCATTGGGGCTGCGGAAGATGAATCCGGCGGCGTCACAGCACGGAACCTTCGTGCCGTGAACGGCTTTGACCTTGATGATCTCCGCGTCGCCCCATGTGACGCGGTCTTCGATCACCCGGACGTCCTTCATGCCGGAGAACGCCAGATAGTCCGCGTCCTGCCGGTTGATGGCATAGATCGGACGATTCTTGTCCAGCCCCTGGCAGGCCTTGCCGTTGGGAGCGAGACCGATGTGGTCCAGATGCACGTGGGTGCAGATGTAGGCATCCACGCCCTCGTTGACTTCCTTGACGGACATGGGCAGGGAGTGCAGCGGGCACGGAAGCCACTTGTGTTTCGGCTTCACGGCTTCCCAGGTGGAGCACTCGTCGAAGACGTACTTCTTGCGAGGGTCGCCGCCGCTGTTCATGGCGCACATCATCGGGATCATGGCGAGGCATCCGCTCGTGAAGCGCGGCGCCAGCCACGGGTCGATCAGAAAGGTCTTTCCTGCGTAGGTGATTTTGATGGTCGCGCTGCGGATCTGCTGAAAATTCATGAGGGATGCCTCCTTATTTGTCTCTGTGTCTTTAATTTAACATGATTTCCTGCCGTGCAACAGAAACAAATCCCACTCTTGCCGCAACAAAAATGTTGTAGTAGAATAGAGTCGGAGGGGATCATATGAACCAAAAACAGCTGTCTTATTTTCTGGAGGTCTATCGCTGTCGCAACATTCAGGCCGCAGCGGACAAGCTCTATCTGACGCATCAGGGACTGAGCCGCGTGATCCGATCCCTGGAAGAAGAACTGGGCAGTCCCTTGTTCTCACGTATCAACCGAGGAGTGGAGCCCACGGATTTCGCTACGACGCTGGTGCCCCACGTACAGCGGCTGCTGGACGACTACGCCACGATCCAAGGCGTACACACCCTCACCAATCAGGCGCGGTCGGTGGTGACGATCTACGCGCTGGATCACCTGTTCGGGTATCTCGGCGCCGATCTCCTGCTGGACTTTCACCGGCAGCACCCGGAGATCACGCTGAGCATTCTAGACACCACGGACGAATATGCGCTGGAGAGTCTCTCGGCCGGCAGGTGTGATTTCGCGGTCGTGAACGGCCCGATCGACAACACGCGCTTCACGGCGACGCCGCTGTTCTATTCGCGCTTCGCCTTCCGGATGCGGCGGGACCATCCTCTGGCGCAGAAGGAGCATTTGAGTTTCGAGGATTTTGCAGGCGAGACCATTCTCGGCAAGGGACGCGCCTACCACTGCTTCCGCACGAACATCGACCAATTCATGCTCTCACAGGGGCTGCATGTGACCGTTCCGATCGAGACGCCGGACGAATCGCTTCTGCAGCAGCTCGTGGAAGCGGGCCTCGGCATTGCGACGACCTATGACTTCACTGCCGTGTCCCACTGCGGAGAAAACACTGTGGTGCGCTATCTGGACGACGACCGCGCTGGGCATCACATCTACCTAGTGGAAAAGGCCGGAACGCTCCCGACCAGAGCAGGCCGCGCCTTCAAGCAGTTCCTGTTGGATAAGGTCACGGAATGATGTTTTCAGTTATGTTCTGAGCTTACACACTGCTACTCTACAGCAATTCTATCAATACCGAATCTGGGGTACAACAGTCCAACCGGAAGTATTGGCAAAAGAGAAGAGCACAAGCAGTTTACATAATCTTCGCCCGCCTTGCACCCACCAGGCTGCTTTGAAAAATGGTGGGGTGCAAAGCAAAGGAATCCTGATCGTATCATAATCAGGGCCTCTTTATAATCCGAGCGTAGAGATTCTTAGCCCTCACTATGAATGAACCTTTTAATTATTCTAATTCGTTAAAAGGTTTAGGAGGAGGGTACATTTCTCCCGGGGCACCAAAACCAATAGTTCAAACAAAAACAAAAATAGCGAGGCAGGAAGAAGTGCGTTTGCACCCTCTGCCTCGCTATTCTGCTTGAAATAAGGCTTCTTCCTATCGGAATAATTAAAAAGTACGCAAGCTATTGTATCATAGCTTGCGTACTAACGTGTCTAATTTGCCCAAAAACGCACCAGTGGGCCGCCTGTCGGTTGCTCATCTCCGGTTATTCTTTCGAAGTCACCGCACCATGTACACTCCCAACCGGGACCGTCGTTTCTTGCCTCCGCTCCGCAGGTCGGGCAGCGCAGGACAGTTTATTTCCTCGGATTGCGCAGCTGCGCTCCTCTCATATAGGATTTAACTGCTTCTATCTTTTCTTCTGGTGTTAGCTTCCTCTTAATCATATAAATGCTCCACATAGTGTAGTCTCGAAATTAATGTTATTTCGAGTGTCTACTCTATGTGGAGCATATCACGCTTTGGGTAGCCCCATTATTCTTACCAAACGTAGTGGCAATCCACGCAGACATGCTTGTCCGTGGCCGGACAGTACCAGACGGTCTCCGCCATGCCGCAAAGCGGGCAAACCAAGCTTGCACGGACAATCTCAGCCTTGTCATCGCCGCCGCTGAGTTCTGCAACGGCCTCTTCCATCAGGCCAAGCGCGCGTATTTCTGCAATTGTCATATTCGTTTCCTCCTCCGTATAGCTAAAAGAATTTGGCAATGCTATTATAGCACAGCTTTTCCAGAATGAAAAGCGGGATTTTCACTTTTCCTGCAGAGGCATCTGTTTTGTTGTGAAAGCCAGCAAACTTGTGCTCGGCATTATGTGCAGAATGGGCGCAA
>SAMEA3663283__coassemble_1134_pt1 | contig 16614 bp, 14 predicted proteins | sample SAMEA3663283__metabat2_low_PE_027 | metagenome-assembled genome bin SAMEA3663283 (sample SAMEA3663283) | pig gut metagenome | biome: pig gut; feature: pig-associated habitat; material: faeces | place: China | collected 2013 | reverse complement strand
ACACCCCATTCGTTAGTAGTATACCATACTGTCTAACAAATGGGGTGCTGTTCAATAATTTGAGTCGGGAGTAATTTTATCTATAAGCGGAGCAGCAAAAGAGGGGAGATAAAACGCTTCCGCAAGGAACGCCCCAAAGGCACACGGTGGAGCATCTGACAAATACGGCGCAGATTACGCCGGCGTACAAGGCACAATGTCCAACTTCACCAACTTTTGCGGAAGGCTAAAGCAGCGCTGTTCAATCGTTTTTGGCAAGGCTCAACGACAAAAACCCCCTTTACGACGACAATAAAATCCCGTACATTGACCCATGAGGCAGAACAGAAGCGATAAAATTTGCATACAGATATGCAAATTATGCTGCGAAGTTAAGCGTCAATCCGAACGCCGATGCATCCAAATTGGCGCGGACGGCAAACGGTGATCCGCTTGACTATATCATGGAGCACGCACTCGATTGAGTTGTCGTAAAATTGTCGTAAAATGCGTGTCTAAAACCATTGATTTAGGGCCTAATAATACCGACACAAAGTCTAATATTTTTACACGCAAAAACCAGCAAAGCGTTGATTAACAAAGAAAAGCCCGCAGTTTTAATAACTACGGGTTTTCTGCATTTTGGAGCGGGTGAGGGGAATCGAACCCCCGTATTCAGCTTGGGAAGCTGATGTTCTGCCATTGAACTACACCCGCATAAATTGTATTATAACACCTAATTGATCGCTTGGCAAGAGCAGACATGGGTGCTTGTTTGATGTTGCATAAATTTTACCACCACGATTTTTGCAATATGCCGAAATTTTCCGGCTTGATTGACGGCTGATACTACAATATGGTAAATCAATTAGACATACCACAATATAATGTATGTACAAGGAGGATGAGCATGAGAAAATTTAAAAAGCTGCTGTGCATAGTATTGGTGCTTGCACTGGCGGCAAGTCTCTTCGCATTCCCCGCATCGGCGGACAACGACACGGCATCGGAGGCAGATTACCCATTCGTTTTCGTCCACGGACTCATGGGCTGGGCGCAAGATCGGATCTTGACCCGATCGTCCCGTACTGGGGCATGACGACCGGCAACCTGATGAAGTACCTGAACAAAAAGGGCTTTGAAAGCTACGCCGCGCAGGTCGGACCGCTTTCCGGCGCATGGGACAGAGCCTGTGAGCTTTACGCCCAGCTTACCGGCACAAGGGTCGACTACGGCATCGTCCACTCCGGCGAAAAGGATCATGACCGCTACGGCATCACCTATGATGAGCCGCTGTTTTATGGCTGGAGCGCCGATAAAAAAATAAACCTCATCGGTCACAGCTTCGGCGGCGCGACTATCCGTATGTTCCTTGAAATTCTCACAAACGGCGCACCAGAGGAGGTCGCAGCCGCAAAGGCGGCAGGAGCAGAGGTTTCGCCATTCTTTGAGGGCGGCAGGGGCGACTGGGTGTATTCGCTCACGGCGGTGTCCGCTCCCCACAACGGCACGACATTCATTGAAAAATGCGACATTTCCACCGATGTAGTCACAAACTTCGTGTACAATATCGGCGCGACCCTCGGTGTCACCAAGCTCAAGGGCGTGTATGATCTCCAGCTTGAGCACTTCGGCATTTATCAGAAGCCCGGCGAGACCGACCTTGAGTACCTTGTTCGTGTGCTCAACGATAAGGAGTTCATGAGCCACAACGATAATGCTATATATGATCTCACCATCGACAATGCACTCAAGATAAACGACGGCATTGAGATACAGGACAATGTGTACTATTTCTCCGTGACCGGTGACGCTACGCACTACAGCAAGGTCACAAAGACCGAGCATCCCAATGCAAACATGTTCGTACTTCTCAAGCCATTTGCACAGATGATGGGCGGCTATTATGATAAGTACACCCCGGGCGGAGTATACATCGACCGCAGCTGGCTTCCCAACGACGGTATGGTCAATGTCGTGTCCGGCCTTTATCCCATCGACAGCAGCCTTAATTGCCTGAAAACCAACGGCAGTCAGGGCTATGCGATGTATGACGGTCAGTCGGAAAAGCACTTTGAGCCCGGCGTATGGAATGTCCTGCCGACCCAGCCTTACGACCACCTGAGCATCATCGGCGGCATTTTTTCGAATACCGCTTCCAAGGTAAGGCCAATATATCTTGACCTTATCGATAACATCACTAGCACATACGACAATGCTTCGGCGGCGGGCATGAAGCCACCCGGCTTCGGCATTTGGAAGCTCGGCAGCCTGTGGGGGTAATTTATAATTAAAAACTTAATTATGAATTAATTGAAAAGCCGTGGTTTTGCCACGGTTTTTCTGTTGAAAAGGGGCAGAACTTTTAGTATAATAATGAAATAATCATTTAATAGGGGACAGTAATATGTCGGCATTTGTTCAGTTTGAAAAAGTCAGAAAAGTCTACCAAATGGGCGAGGTACAGATTGAAGCCCTGCGGGATGCGACCTTTGAGATCGAAAAGGGCGAGATATGCGTCATCGTCGGCGCATCGGGCGCCGGCAAAACTACGCTTCTCAATATCATCGGCGGCATGGATGAACTCACCTCGGGCAGGGTAATGCTCGACGGGCAGGAGATATCAAAGTACAGCTCCAAGCAGCTTACGACCTACCGCAGATACGATATCGGCTTCGTGTTCCAGTTTTATAACCTCATCCAGAACCTGACGGCACTTGAAAACGTCGAGCTTGCGGCGCAGATATGCCGCAACCCGATGGACGCAGAAAAGGTCATTGAGCTTGTCGGCCTAAAGGACAGAGCAAACAATTTCCCCACCCAGCTTTCTGGCGGCGAGCAGCAGCGTGTTGCGATAGCCAGAGCCTTGGCGAAAAATCCGAAGCTACTTCTGTGTGACGAGCCGACGGGCGCACTTGACTACAAGACCGGCAAGGCGGTTTTGCAGCTTTTGCAGGATTGCAGCCGCAAAAACGGCATGACCGTCGTCATTATAACGCACAATCAGGCGCTGACCGCGATGGCGGACAGGGTAGTGTCCATTAAAAGCGGCACCGTGACCGATGTCACCATTAACCCCAACCCCACACCGATCGAATTTATTGAATGGTAAGGAACTGTAAATGAACAAGCAGACGGCAAAATTGACTATAAGGGAGATAAAGGGCAGCTTCGGGCGATACATGGCGATATTCGCTATCATTGCGCTTGGTGCGGGGCTCTTTGTCGGCCTGCGCATGTCCAAGCCGGATTTTATAGAGACCTACGACCGATATCTGCACGAGACGAATTTTTATAATTTCCGCCTTGTGTCCACCCTCGGCCTCACGCAGGATGATGTTGACGAGGTCTTGAAGCTCGACGGCGTTAAGGACGCCGAGGGCGTTGTAAGTGCAGATTTTCTTTACAATCAAAGTGACAATAAATCCATCGTCATTGCCGCACAGGAGATACCCGAGAGAATAAATCTCATAAACCTCAAGGCCGGCCGCATGCCCGAAAAAGGCAATGAGTGCCTTGCCGATCCAGAAATGTATACCGAGGACGATATCGGCAAGACCATTAAACTGTCTAAGCAGAACTCCGAACAGACCATGGACACCTTCGCGTATGACGAGTACACCATAGTCGGCCTGACGGAGACCGTTTTGTATATAAATCTCGAGCGCGGCTCGAGCACCCTTGGCAGCGGCAGCGTCGAAGGCTATATCTACCTGCCGTCCGACGGCTTCTCGGTCGATTACTTCACCGATATCTACGTTACCGTCGACGCTGAGGGCTATGTTTACTCGGATGAATATAAGGATAATGCCGAAACGTATGTAAAGCCGCTTGAGCAGTTTATGAAAGATCGGGCGGTCATCCGCTATGGCAGCATCATCGACGAGGCAAACGCAAAGCTTGCCGACGCAAGGGCGCAGTATCAGGCGGGGCTTAACGAGTACGAGCCAGCAAGGGCGGAGTATGAAAACGGCGTAAAGCAGCTCAAGACCGAGAAGACCAACGCCGAAGCTAAGCTTGCCGAAGCTAAAAAGCAGCTGGACGAGGCGGAAAAAATGCTGCAAGACCCGTCTATCCTTGACGAAAAGCAGGCAGAGCTCGATGCCGCGAAAGCGAAGTTGGAAAAGGGCAAGGCCGAGTACGAAAGCGGCCTTAAGCAGTTCGAGACCCGCAGCAAGAGCGCGTATCTTGTCGTTGACCGGCAGATTGAGATATACACCAATAGAGTTGAGACCCGCAAGGCAAACATTGCGCAGCTGAACGCCGAGCTTGAAGATCTAAGCGCCCAGCTTGACGAGGCAGTGGCAAACGGACAGACCATCAGGGCTGCAAGCCTCAGAACGCAGATACGCCTAAAGCAGTCGCAGCTCGAGACGAACGAAAGTGCTCTCCGGCGCGCAGAAAATAACCTCGCCGCAGCTCAGACGAGAAAAGCAGAGATAGACGCCGAGCTTGCGCCATATAAGAAACAGCTTGACGACGCCAAGGCTGAGCTTGACAGCGGCTATGCGCAGGTGAACGCCGGTCAGGCAGAGCTTGACAAGGCGAGAAAACAGCTTGAAGACGCACCGAAGCAGATAGCACAGGGCAGGGCGCAGTACGAAAAGTCCAAACAGCAGATGGAGACCGAGTTTGCCAAGGCAGAAAAGAAGCTTGCCGCCGGCAAGAAGCAGCTTGATGCGGCCAAGTCGCAGCTTGACTACGCCAAGGCTCAGCTCACTGCCGCCGAGAAGCAGATAAAGAACATGGAGCATGCCGACACCTATGTGCTCGGTCGCGACACTAATATCGGATATGTCTGCTTGTTAAACGATATAGATGTAGTGCAGAGCGTTGCGGGTGTATTTCCGGTGTTCTTCTTCCTCGTTGCGGCACTTGTGTGCCTTACGACCATGACCCGCATGATAGACGACCAGCGCACGCAGATAGGTATCATGAAGGCCCTCGGCTACAGCTCGTCGTCAATAATGCTCAAGTACATGGTTTATTCCGGAAGTGCAACGCTGTTCGGCAGCATCTTCGGCATAGCTGTCGGTGCTTTTGCGTTTCCTGCCATCATTTGGTTCGGCTATGACATAATCTACAATTTTTCAAGCCTTGTTTTCACCATGGATTGGGCGCTTGCGTTCGGCATGGCGTGTGTGAACCTGCTTGGTATGCTCTTAGTGACATGGTTCTGCTGCGTGAAGGAACTCAGGTGCGCACCCTCGGATCTTATAAGACCCAAAGCACCCGAAGCCGGCAAGCGTATACTTTTAGAGCGCATCGGTTTTATCTGGAACCGCCTCAGTTTTATGCAGAAGGTCTCCGTGCGTAATATTTTCCGCTATAAGAAGCGTATATTTATGATGCTCCTCGGCATCGGCGGCTGTACCGCCCTTGTCCTTACGGCGCTGGGCCTCAACGACACGATACAAGGCGTTGTCGATAAGCAGTACAGCGATATTATCCTGTACGACTACGAGGTCTCACTTGCCTATGACATGACCGCCGACGAGCAGAAGATATTCCTTGATGATTGCGGCGATAATGTTGCTGAGTCAATGTTCCTGTACCGCACGAGCGCCGATGTCAGCGCAAACGGCTCGACAAAGTCCGTGACGCTCACGGCAAGCGACGGGCAGGGGATAGGCGATTTTATTAATCTCGTGAACGACGGCGAAACGGTCGCATACCCCAAAGCGGGCGAAGCGATAATTAACTGTAATCTTGCGAGGATGATGGACATAGGTATAGGCGATGAGATAAAGCTCACCACCGCCGACATGGACACACTCACCGTTAAGGTCAGCGGCATTTTTGATAACTATGTCGAAAACCTTGTGTTTGTGAACCTTGATACCTGCACAGAGCAGTGGGGCAGCGCGCCCGAACTCAAGGCGGCGCTTTTAAAAGCTCCCGAGGGCGCTGATATTTCTGCCTGCGGAGAGAAGATATCCGCTGTTGACGGCGTGCGCACCATGCAGATGAGCATAAGCTCAAGAGACAGGATAAGCAACATGATGTCGAGCCTTCTGTTTGTCGTTGCGATGATCATCCTCTGTGCCGGACTTCTTGCCTTCATCGTGCTGTATAATCTCACGAATATCAACATTTCAGAGCGTATACGCGAGATTGCAACTATAAAGGTGCTGGGCTTCTACCCGCATGAGGCGGCAAGCTATGTCTTTAGGGAAAACCTTGTGCTTACAGGCATGGGCGGGCTGTTCGGCCTGCTGCTCGGCGTGGTGTTCCATGCATTCGTCATGAATGCTATAAAGGTCGACATGATGTACTTTAAGCCTATGATATCGCCCCTGAGCTTCGCCTTTTCCATCGTGCTCACCTTTGTTTTTGCACTAATCGTAAATGCCATCATGCGCCGCAGGATAGACAACATCGACATGGCCGGCGCGCTCAAGTCCATTGAGTGATTTGACATTCAGCGCAAAATGCATTATATTGATAACTATATAACATTCCAATACATATTAGGATCGGGTCAAAAATGGAGAATTTGCAGGTCTTTTTGCCCGGCTGGGAGACTGTGCGCTGCATTGGCAGCGGCAGCTCCGGCAAGGTCTACGAACTGAAAAAGAAAGATGAATACGGCGGCGATTTCCATTCGGCACTCAAGGTGATATCCATCCCCTCAACTCAAAAGGAGTACGAAGAGATGGAGAGTACCATGAGCGAGTTTGCCATGCGCTCAAAGCTGCGTGACAAGGTCGAGGAGATCAGCGGCGAATACCGCCTCATGGGCGTTCTGCGCGGCCACCCGAACATCGTCAACTGCGAGGATCAGATGATAATCCCGCACGAAAACGATCTCGGCTGGGATATCTACATCCGCATGGAGCTTTTGACCTCGCTGCCAGACTATGTTCATGAAAACGGTATGACCGTGAGCGAGGTAATAAAGCTCGGCATCGACATTTGCAGCGCGCTTGAGCTTTGCCGTCAGAACAATATCATTCACCGTGATATCAAGCCTCAGAACATTTTCGTCAGCAAGTACGGCGGCTTTAAGCTCGGCGACTTCGGTGTTGCCAAGGTTTCCAAGATAAATGATCGCGCCGACATGGTAGGGACATATTCTTACATGGCACCCGAGGTGTACAAGGGTAAGACATATGACGGCAGGGTGGATATCTACTCGCTCGGCATGGTGCTTTATTGGCTTTTGAACGAGCGCAAGGGGCCGTTCCTGCCGCTAGGTGAGACACCGACCTCGGCTCAGCTTGCCGATGCTCAGCTGTTAAGGTCCCGCGGCGAGCCTCTGCCGCCGCCGAAAAACGGCAACCAGGCACTTAAAAAGCTCGTCCTGAAGGCAACCTCGTATGATATGGCAGACCGCTTTTTGACCCCGTCGGAGATGAAGCAGGCGCTCGTTTTGGCTGCCAGCGGACAAACGGTGTTTGAAGCACCGAAGCCGGGACTTGACAGCGATTCGACCGTTCGTGAGGAGCTTCCGAGGCGCGAGCCGGTGCGTCAGCCTGCGCAACCCGTGCAGGAAAAGCCAAAGCCTCAGCCGCAGGTAAAAAAGCCCGAGCCTCCCAAAAAGGATATAGAAAAAAGCGACAGCAAGACCGTGTCGCAGTTTGTGATAGCCATATCCGTGACCGTTGTTGCGATGATAGCGGCGGTGCTCATCTTCCTTGGCATCAGCAAGGGCTGGTTCAGCTCTGACCCGAGTGATAAACCCGGCCCGACAGACAGCGCAGCACCCACGCCGACAGCAACCGTTGAGCCGACTAAAAAGCCCGAAATAACCTCTGTAGTAGTCAGCTCGCCGAGGCTTATCATGACCGAGGGCGACTCCGCAACGCTCAACGTAAGCTGCATGCCCGAGCCCGACTCTGCGGCCGATATGCCCGAGTATATCTGGAAAAGCAGCGACTCCTCCGTTGCCATCGTTGACGACAGGGGCAATGTCGAGGCAATAAGCGAGGGTACGGCGACTATAATGGTCTATATAAAGGACAAAATGGAGCTTCACGATGAGTGCATGGTCATCGTTGAGGCACCGATCGTGACAGAACTCAAGATAGAGACCATGCCAACAAAGACAGTTTACACGGTCGGCGAGGAGCTTGACACAACGGGCCTTGTCCTGCGCGCCTATTACAATAACGGCACGGCTGAGCGCATAACTAACCCTGAGGAGTACACCGCCGAATGCGACATGGACGGCTTCGGTAGCAAGACCGTCACCGTCACCTACGGCGGACAGACGACGGAATACACGATAAGAATAAGCATATTCGGACAATTTGATTAAAAAAGATAAGCTCATCATTCGATGAGCTTATCTTTTTTTGATCTTAATTATTTTTACCGAGTTTGGCGAAGAATTTGAATGTCAGCGGCCATATAAGACCGGCAAAGAGGATGACGATAAAATACCGCACGCCATGAGCGACGCTGTGTCCGCCGAATAACGCCAGCAGCGGAGCCTTGAGCACAGCCTTTATGCCGACTGTCACACCGAGACCAACAGCGACCTTTATGATCTGCGCCCACCAGACTGCCTCGGTGGGGAAGCTAATATACTTCCTGTCAAGATGGAACACCAGAAGCAGGCCAACGGCGCAAAACAGTATCATATACGCGTTTTTAAGACCGGATTCGTAGTTTCCCATGTCGAGGTCGGCAGGGAAGCTGTAAAGCTCCACAAAGGCAACGAATGTGCCCGCAAGCACAATGAATGCCGCAAACAGAGCGTAGATCCTCTTGGGCTTTTCGTCCATATCGCGGAAAAACGGGTACAGCACAAACATGAGAACTAGACCGATGCCGAGCGAAACGCCCACATCCAGCGGCGTGTGAACGCCCACATACATCCTGGAAAACGCCGTCAGCACGATAAGCAGTACAAGCACTATCCGCAGCACGGCGTTTTTCGTGTACCTCGCCGGTGCACCGAGCGTCGCAAAGGCGTTTTGCGTGTGGCCGCTCGGGAATGAGTAGCCGGTAGCCTCGGAACGCGCGCTTTCGACTATCGTAAAGTTCGGATCCTTGACCCACGGTCTCGGTATCCTGAACCACAGCTTCAAAAACTGGTTGATGATAGTTCCGGCAAAGCCGACAGTCATCATGTAGTAGCCGCATTTTTTGCTGATGCACCAAAAGACGATGATCGCTGCAGTGATAAACACGGTCTCGCCGCCTAGATTCGTCACAAGTGCCATGAGCTTGTCAAGAAACGGAGTTCTAATGCGTTCAAGAGAGTAAAGCAGTTCCATAAAACACCTCGATGTTGTTGAAAGAGCGCCTGCAGGACAGACGCTCCGGTATATATTTTTGATTATGCCTCGTCGATTATTCTGTTGATGACCTTTATCATGCGGGCCTTGTTGTACAGAACGGGGACGGGGTAGGTGGGGTTAGCCTCTTTAAGCGCCCACTCGGCCATCTGCGGGATGTCCTCCTGCTTTATGTTGTCAAAGCCGGTGGGGATATTCATGCGCTTGTTCATCGCACGTATTTCGGCGATAAACGCCTTGGCCTTTTCCTCGTCCGTGCCGGTGGTCTTGGTACCGGTGAGCTCGGCAAGGCGGGCAAGGTCTTTATAAACGGCAGAACCGTAATCTTCTAGAACGATGGGGAGAATGACTGCATTTGCAAGGCCGTGCGGGGTGTTGTACAGGCCACCGAGGGTGTGCGCAATTGCGTGGACATTGCCGACACCTGCGCGGGTAAAGGCAAAGCCTGCCTTGTAGGCCGCCATGAGCATTTCCTGACGAGCCTCCATGTCGTTACCATCGTTGTACGCTCTCTCGAGGTACTTGAATATCGTAACAGTCGCCTCCTCGGCGAGCTGGTCGGTCTCCTTGGTGGTGAGTTTAACGGAAACATAAGCCTCAACAGCGTGGGTCAGAGCGTCCATGCCGGTTGTAGAGGTGGTCTTGGGCGGAAGATTGCGGGTAAGCTCAGGGTCGAGTATCGCATACTTCGGGACAAGGCACAGATCCATGATGGCGTACTTGTGGTGCGTCTCCTGATCGGTGATGACCGCGGCAATTGTGGTCTCGGAGCCCGTGCCGGCGGTAGTGGGAACGGCAACAAAGGTGGGTATCTTGTGCATGACCTTGAACAGACCGGCCATCTTGTTGACGGGCTTGTGGGGGTGAACTACACGGGCAGCTGCGCCTTTTGCTGCGTCCATGGGCGAACCGCCGCCTATCGCGAGAAAGCCGTCGCAATTGTTGCTAAGGAACATATCCTGAATCTCGTCAACGACCTTGACGGTGGGGTTAGCAGAGACCTCGCTGTAGTGGACATAGGCGATGCCGGCCTTGTCGAGGGCCTCCATAGCGATGGGGGCGATGGTCTTACCGACGGTGCGACCGGTGACGATCATGACCTTTTTGACGCCGTTTTTCTTAAAAAGCTCGGGAGCCTTGGCAAGTGATCCTTCGCCGGTTACGGTAATGGGCTTGCGCCAATATAAGAAGCGAGCGCCGATATCGAAAAAGAACTGATAAGTGCGGTAATATGCATTTTTCACTGCATCCATGAGTGTTTCCCCTTTCAAATTGCTGCCTTAATTTTAATATATTGATTAATTTTAGTCAAGTTAAATTAACGTTTGACAATATCGATAATCGATGTATAATGAAATTGAACATCGAATATCGATATAACGGAGGGATGAAAATGGCACGACGGAAGTTTCAAACCCTGACCGAGCCGATGTTTTATATCCTGATGAGCCTGCAAAGATATGACCGCTGCGGCATAGATATAAGCGCCTACATTGCGCAAAAGAGCGCAGGTCGGGTCGCCATCGGCCCGGGGACGCTATATGCGCTGCTCGGCGACTTTGAACAGGAGGGCGTCATACATTGCATTGGGGCTGAGGGTAAAAGAAAGATATACAGAATAAGCGAGCTTGGCCGCAGCCTGTATGCCGAGGAGCTTAACAGGCTCAAAAGATGCATAAGCGATGCGGAGGGAGGAGACGATAATGAGTAACTTCGTAAAAAGGCTGATACCGTTTGAATCCTGCGACATTCCGGCGATACAAAGCTGGCTCGAGGATATGGCAGCACAGGGACTGTTCTATGTCGATTGCGGCTTTTTCTGCGCCCGATTTGAAAGGGGATAGCCTAAAAAGCAGCGCTACAGACTTGATTTCTGCGATGTGTCACTTGGAAAGATACCCGAGGAAAAAGCGGAGCTATATGAGCGCGGCTCGTGGCGTGTTGTGGGTGAGCTCAAAAACGATCTTGTCGTGCTCACGACCGACGACCCCGATGCACCTGAGATATTCAGCGAGCCCGAGCATCTGATAAAGCCCCTCAAGCGGCTTGCCAAAAAGCACACGGCGTATTGGATATTGTTCCTCATCATGTTCATGCTGTCCCCTGTGGGCTCGTCCTTTATGTATAGCATGCTCGGAATGTCTACCTTCGTTGAGGGAATATTAGACATCGGCACGGCGTATTATATTCTGCTTTGCCTCATGGCGGTGCTCTTACTGCTGGAGTTTGTAGTGCATCTTAGAAGCTGCCGTCATCTAAAAAAGCTGATTAAACATATAGAACGGGGCGGCGAGCTGCCGACGGGGGAGCACTATAAGGCCAAGTCCAAGATCGGCGCAGTTCTCATCCCGCTGTCTATCCCCGTCATCATCCTGTGGTTTGTGCATCTTGCAATCCCGATGGGAGAGGTGTACCTGCACGGCACAAATGATTTGTCCGGCCTGCCGTTCCCGACGATGCAGGAGATAAACATTGACGAGTATAATTACTATGTCGACGGCCTTAAAAAGGTGGAGGGAGCCAGCTTGGCCAATATTTCCAAGAGTCACGATCTGCTTGCACCTACGATGATCGATTTTTCGCAGGATTGCTCTTTGTTTGAAAATATTACGGGCGAGGACGACACCAGACAGTGGCTTATCATGCGGTTTGGGAGCAAGTATATCAGGGTATCCTACTCCGGCAGCAGCGATTTGGGCGAATATACAGATTTGTATATCACAAAGCTTAAAGCGTAAAATAAGTTTTAGTTAGTTTAACGATTGACTTTTTTGGCAGATGTAATACAATATTTGCATACAAAAAAGTGAGGTACACGAAGTGAAAAAGATGACACGAGTGGCGCTCATCACCTCCGGCGGCGATTGCCAGGGCTTGAACGCTGCTATGCGGGGCATTGGTAAGGCTCTGTATAATAAAATCGAAAACCTTGAGATATTCGGAATGTACGACGGCTACCGCGGCCTCATCGACGGCGACTACATGTACATGGAGCCTAAGGATTTCTCCGGCATCCTAACGCAGGGCGGCACCATCCTCGGCACCTCCCGTCAGCGCTATGTCCCGGGTAAGGACATCGTCGACGAGGATGGCAACAGCCTCATTCCGGCCATGAATGACACCTACAACAGGCTAAATCTCGACTGCCTTGTGATAATGGGCGGAAACGGCACGCAGAAAAGCGCAAAGCTTTTGATGGATGCTGGCATGAATGTTGTTACCCTGCCAAAGACGATTGATAACGACATTTTCGGCACCGACACGACCTTCGGCTTCCAGAGCGCCGTTGATATTGCGACGAATGTTATTGACTATATCCATTCCACCGCAAGCTCTCACGGACGCATTTTCCTTGTCGAGCTCATGGGCAGGGACGCGGGCTGGCTGACGCTGCACGCCGGCATCGGCAGCGGCGCGGATATAATCCTCATCCCCGAGATAGCCTATGATATAAACAAGGTTATTGAGGCTATCGAGCATCGCCGCCGCCACGGCAGAAGCTTCTCGATTTTAGCTGTCGCCGAGGGCGCAAGGTCTGTTGACGACAGGCTGCTCACTGAGGAGGAGAGCCGCAAAAAGCTTGAAAACTCAAAGCATTCCACGGTGTCGTATAAGATCGCAGCGCAGATAGAGGCCGCACTCGGCCAGGAGGCGAGAGTCACCGTGCCCGGGCACTATCAGCGCGGCGGCCCTCCGTGCCCGTATGACCGTGTGCTGGCAACACAGTTCGGCACGGCTGCGGCAGAGCTCATCGCAAACAAGCAGTACGGTCGAATGGTCGCCATCCACGGCGGCAACATCGTGTCCATTCCGCTTGAGGAGGCTGCGAGCAAAACAAAATTCCTCCCGACCGACCACCCGCTCATCCAGGTCGCAAGGGATATCGGAATATCGTTCGGAGACTGAAAAAACTCGGTAATGCATTGCATTACCGAGTTTTTTGTTATATTTATTCCTTCATAACGCCTTTAAGGCCGCCCATCAGCATGTCGCACAGCGAACGGGCGAGCACATCGGGCTCCGCCTTTATATCGTCGGCCATCCAGTTGTTATACACATGCATCATGCCGCCGGAAATGAAACGGGCATATATCCTCGCCTGGTCAACGCCGCCGAGCTTATTAACAAGCTCCTCATCCGACAGAATGTACCCCGTCAGCCAGGTCTTGAGGTTCCTGCCGATATCATATGCGTTGATGAACTTAAAAAGCCTCTTGGTGGGGTCGGCGCTCTTTGTCATGAGGTCTGCCATCAAAAACAGGACAGGGTAGGGGTCATTTGCAAGCTCGCTGGGCTTATAGTTTGCACCGATGGAGTCGGCATAGGCAAAAAGGTCGTCTACAAGCTGCTGTCGGACATCCTCAAGATTGGCAAAGTGCGCATAGAAGGTGCCGCGGCTGATACCGGCTCTGATAAGCAGCTCATTAACCGTGATGCGGCTGAACTCCTTTTCGTACATCAGCTCAAGCATGGCGTCTTTGATATTCTTTTTTGATCGTTCAACTATTCTGCTGCTTCCGCTCATAATCTTTTCCCCCAAACTGAACAATATTTCTTCTTTTATTTATTATTATACATTATATCCGAAAAAACCTCAACAATAAATTGTGGAAAAAAGGAATTAATTGCGGTCAGCTTATCTGCCTTGCGACAACTACAAAGCGCCCGTCGGTCGTGTGGTACGCGCAGGTCGACAGAGTAAGCAGCTTATCGCCGGGGTTTATCTCAACGCCCGTGTCGTAGAGCTTGTTTTTCTCGATAAAGTCAGCGTAATCAAGGAAGGTCTCCTCGTCGTTCGAGCTTGTATACTCGTAATAGCGGAACACGTCCTCGTCCTTTGCGGGGATGCTTGTGCTTATCGCCGCAACGACCTCGTAGCTGTGCTTTTCATAGATCGTGTCAAACCGGATGATCTTATGTTCGGCGTAAAAGCTCTCATCTGCGTAGCTGTCGAGCGTACCGAACATTGAGCCGTCCTTCATGTTGTGGCCGTATATGATGATGTTGTCGGAGTTAAAAATATCGCAGTATTCGTCGACGAACAGGCAGCCGCGGGTCGAGTCCTTGCCGTAAAAGTCATGGCGCAGGTACTTGTTTATCTCATCGGGAGCCTGCATGACGACGTAATCGATGGTCATGCCGTCAATTTTCAGCCAGCCAATCGTGTCGCTGTTTTCGGCATATAGACCGGCGTACTCATCCAGCACCTCCGGCACCTTGACATCGTTGCCCTTGAGCCCCTTTATATCATCCTCTGTCTTGGCATCGCGCAGATCACCGATTACATACACCGCAAGCACGCACAGCGACGCGATGAGAACGATGAGCGAGATTACCCTGACGATTTTTCTGGTATCAATATTCATGTCTTATCCCTGCATTCGAGCATTCCGTATTCGACAAGCTTGTCGTAGTTTTTGTAGTACAGGTAGAAGCCGCCGACGCTGTGCTGCACGTCGTCTATCCTTATGCGGTAGCCGTCGTGACGCACCATAAAGGTGTCAAGCACTCTGTTGGGGTTTGCCATGTACATTGCGTATTCGGGGTAGAAGTAGCCGTTGAGCATATGGTCTGCGCGCTTATAGATGGTCTTGAGGAAATACTCTAGGTCAAAGCCGTTGTCGAGATAATCAACATGTATGCCGCGCTCGATCATCCTGTCGTACAGCTCAAAGGTGCTCGTAAGAAGCTCAAAATAGGTGTGATAGGTCGTATCACGGTTATAGATTGTGTCGAGGTTTTCCTGAGCGTTGCGCAGTGCGAAGGTGTAGTAGCGCTCATCGTTTACATACTTTGTCAGCTCATTTAACGAGTATGCTACCCAGTGATCCTTAAACTGCACATAGTCTGCGTCTATAAAGTGCTCGACCGCAGCCTTTGCGGCGTTGAGCCACTTTTCGTCGCCTGTGAGTGAATACAGCCTGCACAGAGCAAACGTCGCCTCACCGTCGTAATATATGACCCTGAACTGCTCCTTGCGCGAACAGTCGCCGTTTAATACATGGTAGTATTCGCCGGTCTCCTCGTTGAGCATGGTCAGAATGCCGTTGCCGAGCTTGACTGCCACGTCCTTATACTTATCAGAGCCGAACGCATCCATATACTCTGTCAGAGCAACCACCGCAACGCCACAGCCGCCGAGCTTTATCTCATCCGACTTCGTTTCAACCAAATATGCAATATCGTCGTCGGGGGTGATGATCGAGGTATCTATCATGTAGTCAATCGCTTTGTCGATGACCGAAACAAGCTCGTCGTTGCCGGTCATCCTGTACTGGCAGACAAGACTCCAAAGTGTGCTGGCGTGGCGGACTATGTTGTAGCTGTCGATCTCCCTGTCAAAGCGGGGGTACATTCCGTATACAAAGCTGCCGTCGTCGTTGACCTGATCGATAAGGAACGACGAAGCATTATTGACGACCATCGCGGCGTAATCCTTGTCGACGAGATCTATCTTGCGCCTGCCGTAGTTGGCATCGTCGCTTCTGAGCTCATAAACCTTGCTGTTCTCGTCACATATCCAGCCGACGCAGTTAAAGACTATATACTCGTCGGGGAGGGAGACGATGGGAGTTCTGCCTGCCTTGTTGAGGTAATTGCGCAGGTAGGTGGTGTTTATGCACTCCGTGTCGTAGTCAAGTATCTTTGCGCCGTTGAGCTCGGCCTCAAGAAGTGCGGTGTCAAAATTTCTGTCAAAAGCGATACCCTTGCGGAAAAAGTTCTCTCTGTAATGGTGCAGCTCGGTGGGGAACTCCAGGCTGCTGAGCGTTTTTGCCTCGCCCATAAGATCAGCCTTGACCCACAGGCAGTCATAGCTGTTTTCTTCAACAAAGGTGTGCGCCTCGTTGTATGCGTCGTCCCATGCAGCCTGCTTGTCGGCACCCGTGCCGGTGAACACCCTGGCGCGCTCGTCGCCGTTGGATATCGAGATGAACACGGCACTTTTCGGAAGACCGTCTTCAATCTCACCGGAAAGCTCATTGTCCCTGTCGCCTGAGAGCACCTGATGCATAAGAAGCTCGGCCTTGCTTTCAAAAAGCTCGGTGTTGCTGAGCTTTTTGTCCTGCGAGATGATGTAGCCGATAACAACGGTGGCGACTATAACAACGACTATCGAGCAAAGAGTAATAAGACTGCGCTTTGCCCGTGCCTTTTTCTGCGCTTCGGTCTCCTTCGGCTTTCGTATAAACTTTTTGCGCCTGGTTTTTCTGCTCATGAAACACCTCAAATTTTTAAATAGACATATGGGTAACTAAATTTGCTTATTCTGACTGTCAACGAAAATATAAAAAGTACACGTAACAGGCTTAACGCTAATACGCAGCAGGGGGGAGCGTGAGGGGGTAACGAAGTGTCGGTGCGGTAGTGAATGACATGCCGGGGGCATGTC
>SAMEA3663283__coassemble_1121_pt1 | contig 17030 bp, 16 predicted proteins | sample SAMEA3663283__metabat2_low_PE_027 | metagenome-assembled genome bin SAMEA3663283 (sample SAMEA3663283) | pig gut metagenome | biome: pig gut; feature: pig-associated habitat; material: faeces | place: China | collected 2013 | reverse complement strand
CCATGGTGCGCATATTGTGCAGACGGTCGGCGATCTTGATGAGGATAACGCGGATATCCTTCGCCATCGCCATCAGCATCTTGCGCAGGTTTTCCATCTGCTCGTCTTCCTTGCTGGTGTACTGCACGCGCGTGAGCTTCGTGACACCCTCGACGATGTTCGCGACCGGTTCTCCGAACTGGCGGGCGATATCGTGGTGCGTAAGCTGCGTGTCCTCTATGACATCATGCAGGAGCGCCGCGACGATGGAGTCCTCGTCAAGACCCATGTCCACCGAGATATCCGCCGCCGCCACGCAATGCGTCACATACGGTGAGCCGTCCCTGCGCAGCTGGCCGGAGTGGGCAAGGCGCGCCATGTCGTAGGCCGCGCGGAGCCTTCCCATGTCCATCTCAACGCCGCTGTTTTTGATTTTCTCCTCGAGTGCGGCAAACATCTTGTCCGGGTCGAGGGGCTGTCTGTTTAAATTTACGGAGCTTTTATCTGCATCCATTATTTAAATCTCGCTTTCAAGCTTTTGATTATCGTTGAATCCTCTAAGTTGACCTTTGCGCAGCCGGAGACTATTCTTGCACCGAACACGCTGTCCGGCCGCAGCTTATGCAGAAGTCCCAGCTCGCACAGCGCAAGCACGCATATGCAAAAGCGCTCCGGCTCAAGATTTCTCGGGCACTGGCGCAGTATGCCGTCGAGGTCTGCCGCCACCGCGCCTCCCGCGGCCTTCAGGCTGCGCCACACACGCACGAATGCCTCACGATCGGGGATAAACGCCACTGCCTCGCTCTCGGGGAGCTTTTTGCCCGCCTCCAGCATCATACGGCACAACGGTCTCGGATCGTGCCTGCGCACCGCCGTGACCTGAAGCTGAACGGAGCTTCTAAAGCGAAACTCGTTTATCTGCGGCGTGAAGGCAAGATCGATGCGATCGCCGACATTCACGCCAAGGTCGCTTTCCGTGTGCGAGAAGAACACGCATTCAAAGCCCACTCCGCCGAAGCTCACGCTCAGACGCAGGTGTCTGCCGCCGCCGATGGGGGTCACGCGGTCGAGCTTTGCGCTTTGAATGCACATGAGTGGCTTGGGATTGCCGCTGCCATAGGGCTCGAGCTGCTCAAGCGAGCGTACACCGTCCATGTCGAGCGTCGATGGGTCGGTTATCTCGATATCACAATTCAGCGTCGGCAGCTCCTCGGGCTTGTTTTCCCGGTAGTAGCTGTCAAACGCCTCGCAGAATTTCTTCAGATTTTCACGGCGAATATTTAGTCCCGCCGCCAGTGCATGGCCGCCAAAGCCCTCAAGGTGCTCAGAGCAGGCCGACAGTGCGTCAAACAGGTTAAAGCCCGCATAGCTGCGGCACGAGCCCTTGCCCTTGTCGCCATCGAGGCATATCATGACCGTCGGCAGCGAATACTGTTCTGCAAGCTTGGATGCCGCAATACCGATAACGCCCTGATGCCAGTTCTCGCTGGCGAGGACTATCGGCGTTTCGGGTGCCGTGCCGGACATCATTTTAGATGCATCATCCCAGATGTCCGTCTCCAGTGCCTGACGGCGGCGGTTTAATTCGCACAGCTCGTTGGCAAGTCTGGCGGCCTCGGCCTTGTCCTCGGTCATGAGAAGCTTCCCCGCTATTGATACGCAGCCGAGCCTGCCTGCGGCGTTGAGCCTCGGCGCGAGGGAAAAGCCGATGGTCGAGGACGATATTCTGCGATCCTCTGCGCCCGATTCGTGCAGAAGTGCCGCAATTCCCGGGCGCTTGGTGTTCTCGAGCATGGCAAGTCCCGTTCGCACGATGTAACGATTTTCGCCCGTTAGCGGCACGACATCGGCAACAGTGCCTATCGCGGCGAGATCGGCATACTCCTTGATGACCGTATCGCTTCTGCCCTCGACGGCGCACACGAGCTTGAGCGCAACGCCCACGCCGGCAAGATCCTTGTTCGGGTAGCGGCACTGCTCCTGCTTGGGATCGATGACCGCCACAGCATCAGGGATGGTCTGCTCGCGGCACTCGTGATGGTCGGTGATGATAAGGTCAACGCCTATCTCCTTGGCAAACTCCGCCTCTTTGGCGGCGGTGATGCCGCAGTCGACACTGATAATAAGGCTGACACCCTTATCCTTGAGAAGCTTGATCGCCCCCGTGTTCAGACCGTAGCCCTCCTCGATGCGGTCGGGGATGTACGGGTGGCAGTCAACACCGCGGCTGCGCAGCCAATCGGTCAAAAGGCAAGTCGAGGTGATGCCGTCGACATCGTAGTCGCCGTAGACGGCAACTGTCTCATGGGCAGACAGCGCAGTCCTTATCCTCTCGACGGCCTTGTCCATATCCTTCATGAGCATGGGGTCGCAGAGTGTTTCCACCCCGCCATGCAGAAATTTTTCCGCCTCAGCCGCCGTATTTATCCCACGCACATCAAGCATCGCCGCCAGCAGCGGGGTATACCCCGCCCTGCGCAATTCGCTGCCGGAGCTGCATCCTATCTTTGTAATCTTCCATTTACTGTAATTCATATCTCAGCACTTTTCAATATAAATATTATAATAGAATATGATATCAAAATTTGCCCTGATGTGCAAGGACTATCTATGGCTTAGTTAATAATATTGACAGAATAGCAATGCAATGTTAAAATATTGGTCTGTAAAAGCGAATATGCCGGTGTGGTGGAATGGTAGACACGGCGGACTTAAAATCCTCTGATGCTTGCGTCGTGCCGGTTCGAGTCCGGCCACCGGCACCAAAAACCCGTCCCCTTTTGTGGGACGGGTTTTGGCGTTGGTGGTCCATTACAAGAAACGGAGAAATCAAGGGCTCCCGTTGAAGCGTGCTTCAATGGGAGAAGGAAGAAAAATCGTAATCGAGTCGGCGAAGCTGCCCGCAGTTTTGTCGGCTCTCATTACGACTTTTCTGACGTAGTCCGGCCACCGGCACCAAAAACCCGTCCCCTTTTGGGGGACGGGTTTTGGCGTTGGTGGTCCATTGCAAGAAACGGAGAAATCAAGGGCTCCCGTTGAAGCGTGCTTCAATGGGAGAAGGAAGAAAAATCGTAATCGAGTCGGCGAAGCTGCCCGCAGTTTTGTCGGCTCTCATTACGACTTTTCTGACGTAGTCCGGCCACCGGCACCAAAAACCCGTCCCCTTTTGGGGGACGGGTTTTTGGCGCCGCGCTTTGTTTGATGTGCGTATTCTACAAACGCCGGGCGGCACAATCCTCTACTTTGCACATGAGCAGCTTGAGATGCTGACAGTCGGCAAGGATACACTGCACGAAAAGCAAAAGCTCGCCATCGCCATGGTTGACCGGATATACAACGGCAAGTGGTACTCAGCCCTCACCGACGCGCTCGTCACCTTCGGCGAGAGCGACTACGATCAGGCACAGGCGGCAGGTTTCATAAATCTCTGGGGCATGCCGACCAAAGTTGAGGCTCTCCTCGGTGACGCGACCGAAGTCTATCGCGGCAGCTTTGAATATTGACAGCAAAACAAGCCATCCCCTGCAGGGGATGGCTTGTTTCATCGTGTAAAAAAAAGCAGCGGCGTGAGCCGCTGCTTGAATGCTTTGATTAGAAGAAGTAAGAGGTGATCTGGCCGTAGAGAACGACGAGCATACCGATCGGGGTGATGAACTTATAGCAGATGTTGAAGAAGGCCTTGCCCCAGAACTTGCATCCGGATGACTCACACTCTTCAACCACAAAGTCCATCTTCCAGATCCAGCCTATCGCAAACGCCATGATCATTGCGCCGACAGGCATCAGAATACCCTCGGACAGCATATCATAGAAGTCGAGCCAGCAGTCGTTCCAGCCCTTTACTGCGTCGGTCATGCCGAACAGCTCAGCGGGAGTGGGGAGCGTTGCACCGCCTGCAACACCGGCACCGATACCGTCAAGTGCGTTGGGCAGAGCAAAGATGGCAACGAGGATAGCGAAGACGATAACGATCTTGCGGCGGTTGGGAGCCTTGCCTGCCTCAACATTGCGGTCAACACGGGAGGAGGTCAGAGCCTCGAGCAGGGACATGGAGGAAGAAATTGCTGCGATGAAAACGAGGAAGTAGAACAGGAAGCCCATGAGGTTGCCGATGAAGCCGCCCATGTTGTGGAATACCATCTGCATGGACTGGAACAGCAGGCCGGGGCCGCCTTTGGTGTTGCCATCGAGGAATGCGTAGCATGCGGGCATAACGATCATGCCGGCCATGATTGCAACGAGGGTATCCATGATGACGATGATGACTGCGTTCTTCTGGATCTTTTCCTTCTTGCTCAGGTAAGAGCCGTAGGTGATTATAGCGCCCATGCCGAGCGACAGCGAGAAGAACATCTGACCTGCCGCAGTCTTGAGAACGGTGAGGAAGTCAGTCTTGAGAGGCTCAATGTTGAAGCCGAACATGAACTGGTAGCCGCCCATTGCGCCGGGCTGAACAGCGACATAAACGATAACAATGAGGAGGATAACGAACAGGCAGGGCATACCGATGTTGCAGAACTTCTCGATACCGCCGCCGATGCCTGCCGCAACGATGACTGCATTGATTACGATGAAGATGAGGGTCCAAATGACCATCGAGGTTCCGTTGGTAGTAAAGACGCCGAAGTAGGTGGAAATGTCGGCAACACCCCAGGTGTCAACGCCGAACATAGCAAGCAGGTAGCCGCATGCATAACGCATGACCATGCCGCCGAGAAGCATGTAGAAGCAGAGGATCAGGAACGGGCAGGCAAGCGCCATGTAGCCGAGGAAGGTGAACTTCTTGCTGAGCTTGCGGTATGCTGCGATGGGGCTCAGGCCGGTCTTACGACCGATGACGAGCTCGCCGACCATGACTGCAATGCCGATGAAGATTGCGAGAACGAGATAGATGAGAAGGAATGCGAAGCCGCCATTCATACCCATTTTGTACGGGAAGCCCCAAATGTTGCCCAGACCGACTGCGGAACCGACAGCAGCCATGATGAAGCCAAAATTGGAAGCAAATCCCTCACGATTTGTTTTTTCCATTGCTTTCTCTCCTTTTGTGATTTAAATACCTTTACCCGTGATACCACGGAAGCAACCCGGTGCATGTTAATTTCAAATCAACAAGCCACCAAATTTATAAATAGACTTTACACTATATTCACACTTTTTTCAATACTTTTGAGCTGTTTAAATATTAACTTTCGCTTTACTTCGATAAAGTTTTATGCACTTTTGACAACATTAACGCTTTTCATATGGGTATTATGACTAATTATGACGCTTTTGTACTTTACATCGTATCATCTTTGCCAATTTATTGTTGAAATTCTCGACTCAAATGTTAACGAAAATTCACACTTGTGTTAAGCGTCTTTGCACTCCGCACATCGTTCGTATTAAGATTTTTTATGAATTATTTCTTGCCGCACTTGATTTTTTGAATTTATATTGTAAAATAATAATGTTTTTACTACGGTCGCCGTGTCCGCTAATCACGGCAGGCTGCCATGCAGCAGAATGGAGATATATAATGACTTACGAAATGGACATTGCCGGCTTAAAGCGCGAGCTTCCCCTGTGCAAGGTCACCGACGACCTGTACATCGGAGCATTTGTCATGTTCGGTGATGTTGAGCTCACTGTACACTGCGCAGCAGAACTTTTAAAGCGCGCACCCGAGTATGACTACATAATTGCTCCCGAGGCAAAGGCCATTCCCCTGCTTTACGAGATGGCTCGTCAGAGCGGCGCAGAGAAGTACTTCCTCGCAAGAAAGGTCCCCAAGGCCTACATGACCGGCGTTTTTGAGGTCTCCGTCAAGTCCATCACCACCATGAGCGTGCAGAGACTTATCATCGACACCGCAGATGCGGAGCTTATAAAGGGCAAGCGTATGCTCATCGTCGACGATGTCATTTCCACCGGTGAGAGCCTGCGCGCGATGGAAAAGCTCGTCACCGCAGCCGGCGGCATCATCGTCGGCAGAATGGCGGTTCTCGCCGAGGGCGACGCTGCCGACAGAGACGATATCATCACCCTCGCTCCCCTGCCCGTGTTCAATCCCGACGGCACGGTCAAGGAAAGAAAGTAATTTTATGCTTAATGAAAAAGGACTTCCTATTTGGAAGTCCTTTTTTCATTAAAAAAGTTTTTTAATAATTCTGCCGACTGCTGCGCTTTCACACCACCGAACACCGCCGGCTTGTGCCCGTAGCGCTCCTCAAAGAGGTTTATGACGCTGCCGCAGGAGCCTGTGTTCTCGTCCTTTGTGCCGAACACGACCGTCGGTATCCGTGAATTTATGATCCCGCCTGCGCACATTGGGCAAGGCTCGAGCGTAACGAATATCGTACAGCCGCTCAAGCGCCAGTCGCCGACCGCATCACAAGCCATACGGATGGCCTCGATCTCGGCATGAGCCGAAGCGTCGTGCTCCTCCTCGCGGCGATTTCGCCCGCTGCCGATAATTTTGCCGTTTGCGTCAGCTATCACGCAGCCGACCGGCACCTCGCCTGCGTTTCCTGCCTCACGGGCAAGAGCGAGCGCTAGCTCCATGTATTCTTCCCTGTCCATCCGTTACTCCTTGCAAAACAGGCAGAGCATCGGCTCTGCCTGTTTTCATTATTATAATTGTATCTATTACTTGAGTGCTGCGGTGATGATGGACATCTGGTAAACTTCCTCAGCATTGCAGCCGCGGCTCAGGTCATTGATAGGAGCATTCAGGCCCTGGAGAATAGGACCGTATGCTGCAAAGCCGCCAAGGCGTGCTGCGATCTTATAGCCGATGTTGCCGGACTGGATCTCGGGGAAGATGAAGGTGTTTGCATAGCCTGCAACGGGGCTGCCGGGGAACTTGAGCTGGCCGACAACAGGAGAAACGGCAGCGTCAAACTGCATCTCGCCGTCGAGCTTGAGCTCGGGAGCGAGCTTCTTTGCTTCCTCGGTGGCGTTGCGAACGAGGTCGACATTCGGACCCTTGCCGCTGCCCTTGGTGGAGTAAGACAGCATCGCGACCTTCGGATCGATGCCAAAGACCTTTGCGGTCTCGGCAGTTGCAACTGCGACCTCTGCAAGCTTCTGCGCTGCGGTAAAGGTGACATTGCCTTCCTTGTCGACGGTGTCCTGATAGTCGATGTTGATGGCGCAGTCGCCCATTGCGAGGGTCTCGTCGCCGCGGATCATGATAAAGCAGGAGGACACGAGGTGTGCGCCCTTCTTGGTCTTGACAAGCTGAAGTGCGGGACGAACCGTGTCAGCGGTGGAGTAAGTTGCGCCGCCGAGCAGGCAGTCAGCAACGCCCATCTTGACGAGCATGGTGCCGAAGTAGTTGCCCTTTCTAAGAGCTGCGCGGCAATCCTCAGCGCTCATCTTGCCCTTGCGCAGAGCGACCATTTCCTCGACCATTGCGTCCATGCCCTCGTAGGTCAGGGGGTCAAGGATCTCAAGGCCGTCGATATCGAAGCCGCCCTTTGCGGCAGCTGCCTTGACCTCATCGACATTGCCGACGAGAATGGGGGTCAGAAAGCCTTCCTTCTTGAGCCTTGCAGCAGACTCGAGTATGCGTGCATCGTGACCTTCGGTGTAAACGATCTTGCGGGGATCATTCTTCAGAATTTCAACGAGATTTTCAAACATTTTAAATTTTCCTCCATATTCGCATCTTGTGCTAATATTACCTCTAGACTTTATCACTACTGCGAAAATTTTTCAAGTATTTAGACCTATTTCTATTTACAAACTGCGAAATGGCAGATATAATATACAAACTGTAATCACTTGTACGGAGAAATATAAATGGAGAATCAGAAAACTTTCGCAAAAAACCTGTCCGAATTAAGACGCAGAAGCGGGCTGAGTCAGCGCAAAGCAGCCGCCGACCTTAAAATCAGTCAGGCGCTGCTGAGCCACTACGAAAACGGTGCACGCGAGCCGGGGCTGGGCTTTGTGTGCCGCGTCTGCGATTATTATAATGTTACCGCCGACTATCTGCTCGGCCGCTCATCCAACCCCAACGGCATCGACCGCAGTGCCGACGTCACCAAGGCGTTTATCGGCGAGCTGAGGGTGCTTGCAAACAAGGCTGAGGCTGCTCTGGAGGAATTGCTGTGATAAATCAGGATCATATAAGGAACTTTTCGATAATCGCTCATATCGACCACGGCAAGTCCACGCTTTCCGACAGGCTCATCGAGCTGTGCGGTGCGGTCGAGGAGCGCATCATGGAGGATCAGATCCTCGACAACATGGATCTTGAGCGTGAGCGCGGCATCACCATCAAGGCACGGGCCGTCGGTCTTAACTACAAAGCCAAGGACGGTGAGACCTATGTGCTGAATCTCATCGACACCCCGGGCCATGTCGACTTCAACTATGAGGTCAGCCGCTCGCTGGCGGCGTGCGAGGGTGCGGTGCTCGTTGTCGACGCCTCACAAGGCGTTGAGGCGCAGACGCTCGCAAACACCTACCTTGCGCTGGATGCCGACCTTGAGATACTGCCCGTCATTAACAAGATAGACCTCCCTGCCGCCGACCCCGAGCGGGTCAAGCACGAGATCGAGGATATCATCGGCATTCCCGCCATGGATGCGCCCGAAATCAGCGCAAAAAACGGCATCAACGTCGAGGCCGTGCTTGACGATATCGTGAATAATGTCCCCGCCCCCAGCGGTGACCCCGATGCGCCCCTGAAAGCGCTCATCTTCGACAGTATATATGATAGCTACCGCGGCGTCATCGTGTTCATGCGCCTTGTTGACGGCAAGGTGCGTAAGGACACGGAGGTGCTGTTGAAGTCCACCGGCGCACGCTATAAGGTGCTCGAGGTCGGGCATATGCGTCCGATCGGTCTTGAGCCCTGTGCCGAGCTTTCCGCAGGCGATGTCGGATATTTCACCGCCAGCATCAAAAATGTCGCCGACACGCAGGTGGGCGACACCGTGACCGAGGCATCGAGGCCCTGCGCCGATGCTCTGCCCGGCTACCGCCCCGCCCGCGCGATGGTCTACTGCGGCATATACACCGAGGACGGCAGCAAGTACCCCGACCTGCGTGATGCGCTGGAAAAGCTTCAGCTCAACGACGCTTCCCTGTCGTTTGAGCCGGAAAGCTCGGTCGCACTCGGCTTCGGCTTCCGCTGCGGCTTCCTCGGAATGCTGCACATGGAGGTCATTCAGGAGCGCCTGGAGCGTGAGTTTGACCTTGAGCTCGTCACCACCCTGCCGAGCGTAATTTATAAGGTCGTCAAGACCGACGGCAGCGTTGTCATGGTCGACAACCCCCACAATTACCCCGATCCTGCGAACATTGAGCACGCCGAGGAGCCGTATGTCAAGGTGTCGATCATCACGCCCAACGACTATGTCGGCAATATCATGCCCCTGTGTCAGGACAGGCGCGGCGAGTATAAGGACATGCAGTATCTTGACTCGAACCTTGTCGAGCTTCGCTACGACATGCCGCTAAACGAGATAATCTACGACTTTTTCGATACCCTCAAGGCACGCACCAAGGGCTACGCCTCGCTCGACTATGAGCTGAGCGAGTATAAGCCGTCCGAGCTTGTGAAGGTCGATCTGCTGCTTAACGGCGATCAGGTCGATGCGCTCAGCTTCATTGCGCACAAGGACAAGGCGTACGCCCGTGCAAGGAAGCTTTGCGAAAAGCTCAAGGACAACATCCCCCGCCAACTGTTCGAGGTACCCATTCAGGCGGCCATCGGCGGCAAGATAATCGCCCGCGAGACGGTCAAGGCCATGCGCAAGGATGTTCTTGCCAAGTGCTACGGCGGCGATATCACCCGTAAAAAGAAGCTTTTGGAAAAGCAGAAAGAGGGCAAAAAGAAGATGCGCCAGCTCGGCACGGTCTCAATCCCGACCGAAGCCTTCCTCGCCGTTCTCAAGCTCGATGAATAAACAAACAACACCGAAAATGAAAAAATCATTTTCGGTGTTGTTTTTTGCGTATCAGTTATTGTCCGACGATTTTTGTTTATCAAAATATTTCAGCAGGCTGAAAACGAGCTCTACCTCCTCGGTCGAGTAGCCGCCGAGTGACAGGGTCAACTCATCATTTATCCCGAGCAGGAAATCCGACTGCACATGGAAAAGCTCCGCCATAGCAACTACATACTGAGAAGTCGGCGTAGAAATGCCCATCTCCCAAGCGTTTACCGAGCTGCGGGTCACATCCAGCTTTTTGGCAAGCTGCGCCTGAGAGTAACCGGCCGTCTCCCTGAGCTGTTTTATTCTATCGCTTATCATAACACCACCTCGTGTCCATTGTAGTTTACACATGCGGATAATAAATTATCAGTATGTGTATAGTTTTATTGACAAACGAGGTCGAAAATGGTATTATTCAGCCAGGCGTACAAAAATTCTCGAGAAATGATGGAGGGTAAAAAATGAAACTTCGCGGCACAATACTCACGGTCATAGGTGCAGTGGCGGCGCTATTCGGCTACAATTCGATGAACAGCATTGACTACAAGCTCTCATCGGCGTTCGGTCAGCTCGATTCGTCCGAGGAAATCTTGATATCCGTCGCCTTCTACGGCGGCATTGCCCTGTTTATCATCGGACTTGTAATGCTCATCAGCGCAATAGCAAAGAGCAAAAAGGATTGAGGGGTGCAAAATGAGCAAAAGGCTAAGACTGCTTGCACTTGTTTTAGCAGTGTCCGTTGCGCTGTCCGGCTGCGGTGGCAACAAGAAAGACTGTGCGCATGATTACTATGCTTCCGATTATTCCGCACCGACTGCAAGCGAGAACGGCTACAATGAGTACACCTGCAAAAAGTGTGGCGACAGCTACAAAGAAGTCATACCCATGCTTTCATCCGACGGAACCGATAACACGCAGGACGATGAGGAAAGCAACGGCGGTCATAAAAAAGATGACAGAACCATAAATCTTTTTGAGCTGCCGATATATAGCTCAAGCTACTGGACAAGCGAGCCGAGTTTTGAATCGGATTATCTGGACATCTCCGGCTACCACCACAAAAATTGCTACATTTTGTGGAGCGGCGAAAATGACGGTTGGGTGCGTTATGACTTGGGTGGCAGCTACAGCAAACTCAGCTGTAAGCTTTACGGCGCTTATAATTCATACGGAGATACATATGTTGAATTTTATGACGGAGACGAGTTCTTGGGCTCGACTGCAAGGATGAACCAAGAAAATCCGTCAGTTGAGTATGAGCTTGATATTACCGGTGTCGAATACCTTACCATACACTGCAAAGGTGAATCTTATGATTCAACACATGTTATCTTTGACCCCATAACAATAAGCAAATAAATCTCTATATGGCAATGCCCACCGTGCAAACGCACGGTGGGCGTTTTCTCAAAGCGGCAGGTCGCATAAGCACAAAAAATCCGACTTCAGGTGAAGTCGGATTTTTGATTTTATATCACTTAGTGCCGAAGATGCGGTCGCCGGCATCGCCGAGGCCGGGGACTATATAGCCGTGCTCGTTGAGGTGGTCGTCAAGAGCTGCAACGAAGATATCCACATCGGGGTGATCCTCCTGCATACGCTTTACGCCCTCGGGAGCGCCGATGATGCACATGAGCTTGATGTGCTTGACGCCGTCGTCCTTGAGGAACTGGATGGCTGCGGATGCCGAGCCGCCGGTTGCGAGCATGGGGTCAACAACGATGACATCACGCTCATCGATATCGGGGGGCATCTTGAAGTAGTACTTCACGGGTTCGAGCGTCTCGGGGTCACGGAACAGGCCGATGTGACCGACCTTGACATTGGGCATCATGCTGACCATGCCGTCGACCATGCCGAGGCCGGCACGGAGGATGGGGACTATCGCCAGCTTCTTACCGGCAATGTGCTTGACCTTTGCCTTTGCAACGGGGGTCTCGATCTCGATCTCCTCAAGGGGAAGATCCCTTGTTGCCTCGTAGCACATCAGCATCGCTATCTCGGAGATAAGCTCGCGGAACTCCTTAACGGAGGTGCTCTTCTCTCTGAGGATGGACAGCTTGTGCTGGATAAGGGGATGGTCGAATACGCAAACCTTGCTCATGTTTTTTCTCCTAACAATATATTAAATTTCTTATTGACTGATTACTCTTTGCGCAGGCGCTCCTGACGCTCCCGCTCGGCCTGCGACAGACGCAGATACACCGGCAGCAGATCATCAGCCGTGCCGGGCTTTGAGCGCAGCGCCTCCATGCCCACGCCCCATGCACTTTGATACAAGAGATTCTGCGGTGCGACACGACAGGCTATGCCCTCGTTATCAAGATACTCATAGCTGAGAGCCGCGCCGTCACCGACGAGGAACACCTCGCGGTTCATCGCTTTGAGCTCTGCTGCAAGATCCGAGAGCGCTATCGCCCTGTCGGCGCACAGTCTTTCGGGGCAGCCGTCCTTAATTTCAAACAGCGCATTATATACCTGCGAACGCCGTGCATCCATCACTGGGCAGATAAGCCCACCGGCGGACACGCCGTGCCACGCCATAGCCGCAAGCGTAGAAACGCCGACGCATTTTTTATCCGACGCCCACGCAAGGCCTTTTACGGTGGATACCCCAATACGGATACCCGTAAACGAGCCCGGGCCGTGAGCGACAGCGATAAGGTCAACATCGGCAAGCAAAGTATCTGTATTTTTAAGCATGTCCTCCACCATAGGCAGCAGCGTGCGGCTATGGGTAAGGCCGCTGCACTGGCTGTACTGGCAGATAAGTGTGTCATCCTGCATGAGGGCAACGGACGCAGCCTTTGCAGAAGATTCAAGCGCAAGAACAAGCATTACTTTCCGCCCTCCTCAATGGTTATCTTTCTCTCGGTATCGCCGAGCTTTTCGATGCGCACGATGGTCTCGTCGCCGTAAAAGGCATCATCGACCTTCTCCGACCACTCAACTGCGCACACTGCGCCTCTGGCAAGATAGTCCTCCCAGCCGATATCAAAAAGCTCGTCCGAGTCGTTGAGCCGGTACATATCAAAATGGATAAGCTCACGCTCGCCGCAATACTCGTTGACGATGGTGAAGGTCGGGCTGGAGACACGGTTTGTCAGCCCCATGCCTCGCGCCATACCGCGGACAAAGGCGGTCTTGCCCGCGCCGAGGTCGCCGTACATGGCAACGACCGTTCCGTCGGCAAGGTTTTTTGCAAACCGTTCGCCGATAGCCTCGGTCTGCGCCTCGCTGCGGCTTATGAATGTCTGCATCTGCCTCACCTCGAAAAAGTCGTTTTCTAAATTTGCATTATACCATAAGATAGCTCATTGCGTAAAGGGGAATTATGTGCTAAAATACAGAATGTACTCGTGCGATATTTGTGTATGCTTAATGAAAGGCGGTGGGTCTGATAAAGAAATTCTCCCCGTATATCAAAAACTTTTTCAAGCGGGCGGACACGTTCCTGCTCGTTGTGTGTCTTATATGCACCCTGTTCGGTATCTACGCCATCCAAGGCGTAACTATGAGCGAGCATACGAGTAAGTATGTCATCGTACAGGGCTTTGCAATGGTCCTCGGCGTCATCGCATTCGTCATCTTCACAGTCATCGACCCCGACCTTATCGCCGACAAGTGGATATACCTGACGATATTCAACATCGCCATAATCTGCGGCCTTATCTTCTTCGGTCACGACGATGGCACCGGCAATAAAGCCTGGTACCGCTTCATGGGCATCGGCCTTCAGCCGTCGGAGATCGTCAAGGTCATATTTATCGTACTTCTGGCAAAGCAGATGACGGTGTATAAAGAGCAGCACACGCTAAACAAATTCGGCTCTATCTTAAAGCTTGCGCTGCACTGGGCGCTCATCTTCGGCCTTATCGTCATCGTTTCCAAGGATCTGGGCAGTGCGATCATCTTCCTTGCGATATTCATCATTATGCTCATCGTCTCCGGCGTTGCATGGTACTGGCTGGGCTTAGCGGCTGCGGCGGTCGCCGCGATGATACCGCTGTTTTGGAACTTCATCCTCGCGGATTATCAGAAAAACAGGATCCTCGCGCCGTACATTCCCGATGTCATTGACCCCTCGGGCACGGGCATCACATGGCAGACCCGCAGAACCCAGGAGGCGCTGGCCTCCGGCCGTCTGACCGGTGTGGGGCGAGGCAACGGTCTGTTTGCGCAGGGCAACTTTGACGCAAAGCACACTGACTGTATCTTCGCCTCCATCGGCGAGGAGATGGGCATGATAGCCTGCATTATCATCATCGTTCTGCTGTCGATAATCATCATCCGCTGCTGCGTCATCGGCGTGCGCTCAGGCTCGAACTTCGGTATGCTCATCTGCTTCGGCGTTGCCGCGGCGCTGGCGTTCCAGACCTTTATAAATATCGGCATGTGCATGGGCATCTCCCCTGTTATCGGTATAACGCTCCCGTTTTTCAGCTACGGCGGCTCGTCGATAGTCGCGATGTTCTCGGCTGTCGGACTTGTGTCGGGCGTTAAATACCGACCAAAGCCAAAGCAGCACTTCATACAATATTGATAGGAAAAAACTCCGAACCAAACGGCTCGGAGTTTTTGCTTTATTCTTACTTGGCCTTTATCGAAACAATGGAGCTGAATGCGGAGTTTGCTGCGCTCGTACGTGCGGAGATGGCCTTGACCTTGTAGTAGTAGGTCGTACCGGCCTTAGCCGAGGTGTTTGTAAGGCTCGTGCCCTTGACAGACGCAAGCTTGGTGTATGTGCCGTTTTTGGAGGTAGAGCGATACACTGCATAGCTGCCTGCACCGCTGACGCTTCCCCATGTGAGCTTGGGATCGCCGTTTGCGTTGAGTGCGACCTTCACGGTAGGACGTGCGCAGTCACAGGTGCGATAGACTATCGCGCTGAATGCAGAATCTGCATCTGAGGTCTTCGCCGACACCGCTTTCACCTTGTAGTAGTAGGTGTAGCCTGCTTTCGCTGAGGTGTTGGTTAAACTCGTGCCTGTTGTGGTACACAGCTTAGTGTATGTGCCGTTTTTCGATGTTGCGCGGTAGACGATGTATTCCTTCGCGCCGTCGACCTTGCTCCAGCTCAGGGTGACCTTACCGGTGGCAGCGTTGTTCGATGCCTTGACGACAGGTCGTGCGCAGTCACAGGTGCGGGAAACGACGGCGCTGTAGGCGCTCTTTTCCCCGTCTGCGGCAACGGCTCTGACCTTGTAGTAATAGGTGTAGCCCGTTTTTGCAGTGGTATCGGTGTAGCTTACGCTGTCGGCGCTGCCGAGCTTTGAATACAAGCCGTACTTTGTCAGCGAGCGGTAGACATCGTAGCTCACTGCGCCGTCGACCGCCGCCCAGCTGAGCTTGACCTTGCCGGTAGCAGCGACGTTTGACGCTTTGACCACGGGTGCATCGAGAGGCTTTTCGGGAAGTGCCTCGAGGATCTGCTGTGCCATGAACTGATGACCCTCGATAGTGGGATGTACCTTCAATATGAAGTACTCCCAGAAATAGCGGTCGTCGTAATTCATGGGATAGGTCTCTGTTCCGACAACATCTGCGTAGTAGAAATTATCGTATTTGAGCTTGTAGCTTGCAATGTGGGCGTTTATCGCGGTAACGATGGGAGCCGCAATGCCGCTTAAATCAAGCTGGTTGTCCTCGGAAAGTCTGAAATAGGTAAACGGATTGTATACGCCGACGCCGACAACGGTAATGTCGGGGTTGAGCTTGTATACCTCTTTCATGATGGCTTCGTAGTTTACGGTGAACTGGTTGTATGCCTTGTTCATGGTCTCTGTGAGTGCGCGTACGAGGTCTGCAATCTTGCCCATAGACTGGTATGCATCAATGAGCTTGCCGAAGGCGGCGCCGACATTGCCGGTCTTTTCAAGATAATCCTTGATGGCGTTGAGTGTGGGATCGGATGTGTCCTTTGTCAGCTCACGCAGCACCACATTCAGGGTGAAGGAAAAAACATCGTTTGAGCCGACATTAATGCTGAGAAGATCTGCCTGCTTAATCTTTTCGGGGTAGTTTACATATGCGTTTACCGCATCCAAATCAGGCAGAGTAAAGCCGTTGCCGTCACTGTCGTAGTAGATGTTGCCCCAGATACAACTTTCGTCGTAATCGTTATAAGTGCCGTCGAGAAAGTATCTGAATTCTACTGCACGCAGGGCACTTCTTGCGCACTGGAGAAGATTTGCGCCGAGTTCATTTGCCACGAGAGAGTGATAAGCTGCAGGAGCAGCGTTAAAATCGTAGCCTAAGTAGATATAGTTATTGCTGTAAACCTTGGTGTAGTCATCGACTGTCTGGTCAAAATTTGTGGGCTTGCCGTCTCTTGCAAGACCGCAGCCGGCAGCGATGCTGTCACCGACGCACATATAGTTTTCGTAGTCGTAATAGTTCTTGCCTGATGCCGCAAATGCCGGCACAGTCAGCGCAAACAACATCACGACGCACAGTACGATTGATAATATCTTTTTCATTCCGTCAATTCCTTTCTCTGTTTCAAACCGCAACACTTGCGTCTGTGTATGTATTGAAATCCGCTGCCAGCTTATTATAATCTATCTTGCCCATACCAGCCAGCGGCATTTCCTCGACAAAGTGCAGGAACTTGGGTCTGCCCCTGTCTTCAAGCTCGGCCTCCATCTTTTTCTTGAGCTCCTCACGGACGGCAGCCTCGTCTGCGCCACGGCGCAGCTTCACCACCGCAAGAGCCTGCATTCCCTGCGCGTGTTCGGAATCGTTTACGCCGACAACCGCACAGCTTTGCACTGCCTCGTGCATACCGATGATGCTCTCTATCTGCACAGGGAAAACTTTATGTCCGTCAAAACGGGTTATCATGCGCTTTATTCTGCCCTTTATGAAGATAAAGCCGTCCTCATCCATGCAGCCGAGGTCGCCCGAATGTACCCACACGGTGCCGTCCGGGTGCGTCACCATAACCTTCTCGGTCTCCTCGGGATTGTTGAGATAGCCGAGCATAACGGACGGGCCGCTGATGCATATCTCGCCCTCCTCACCGTAGTCGAGCTCCTCGGTCGTGCCCGGCTTGAATATTGCAACATTCGTAGTCAAAAGCGGATAACCGACGCTCAGACTCTTGAAGTTGCCGTT
>SAMEA3663283__coassemble_1106_pt1 | contig 17634 bp, 16 predicted proteins | sample SAMEA3663283__metabat2_low_PE_027 | metagenome-assembled genome bin SAMEA3663283 (sample SAMEA3663283) | pig gut metagenome | biome: pig gut; feature: pig-associated habitat; material: faeces | place: China | collected 2013 | reverse complement strand
AGACCCTTCAGGTCGCTTAATAAATATTTTGTCTAACTTTTGGGGTTCACTTCACAAAGTATTGCCTGAGCTTAATTTTCTGCTTTTTAGTTTCTTGCGTCGCGTATAATTACGCGCTCGCCGTGAATTTCGAGGCGGTTTTGGCAGAATAGGGCGACGGCTTTCGGCAGGAGCTTCCACGCAGCTTCCTCCATGATGCGCTGGTTGAGGCTTTGCAGCGTGTCGTCGGGATTAATGTCTATCGCCTGCTGGGCGATGATGGGGCCGATGTTGCCGTCGATATCGGCGAAAAACGCCGTTGCGCCGGTCACCTTGCAGCCGCGCTCCATGGCAGCGCGCACGGGGCTGTCGTCACAGTTGACGAACGCCGGTATCAGCGAGGGGTACACGCCGATGATGCGCTTGCGGAACTGCGTCGAGATAACGCCCAGCGGCATATCGTAATCGGCGACGATGACAAGGTCGATGTCCATGTCCTTGAGCTTGTTTGATATGGCCATGCTGTAGCTGAACTTGGTGGGGAAGTTTTCCGGCTCGACGACGATGCTTTCGACCTTCGCATTCTTCGCGCGCCGCATGGCGTAGGCGTTTACATCGGTGCATATCACGGCGACAAGCTCAAAATCGGGGATCTCTCCAAAATACATCGCATCGAGAACGGACTGCAAAAGCATGCCGTTGCCCGAGACCAAAATTGCTGCTCTGACCATCACTCGGTTTTCCTTTCGCCTTTCAAAAATCTTTCAGCCGTCCGACCGTTAAGCGCCTCGACGGCTTTAATATTATCCATGCGCTGCGCCTGCTCGGCCTTGCTGCATTTAAGCTCGGAGACCATGCAGCGGCACAGCTCGTCGCCCGTGAGCGTTTTCAGCTCCACGCACTTGCCGCAGTCGGCGTAATCCATAAATCCCGCTACCTTGGGGTCGTAGCTTATGCCCACCGTCGGCACGCCCACAGCCGCGGCAAACAGCACGGCATGCATGCGCATCGAGACGACAAGGCGCATTTTTTTCATCACGCCCATGCACAATTCGGCGCTCGTGACCGCGGGCAGAATGACGCAGGGAGCGTCGGCGGCGCCTGCCGCGCGATGCGCCGTTTCAAGGTCGATGCTACGGTTTAGCGTCATGAAAACGGGGGTCAGCCCCAAGGCGTCGTGCGCAAAATTTATCGCCTGCACAACAGCGTCAAGGTGCTCGTCCAGACCCTGCCACGGCCGCAGGCAGAACAGGGCGTAGTCGCCCTCGGGGGAAACGCCGCTTTTCGACAAAAATTCATCGGCTTCTTCCTGACTGCAAGCGTCAAGCGACAGCACGGGATCGGCCGCAAGCGTGACCTCGGGCTTTGTAACGCCTATCTTGCGCAGCAGCTCGGCACTCAGCCGGTCGCGCAGGGTAACAGCGTCAACGCAGCGGTTTATCGTCTCGGCGGTTCTGCGAATATCGCTTTTGCCATCAAGCGGCCCAACGCCGCAGCCGTACATGAGCACCTTGCAGCCGCATTTTTTGGCGTGGCGCAGCGTCCACAGGTAGTAGCGCAGACTTCGGCGGCTCGTGACATTTTGGATGAGGCTGCCGCCGCCGCTTATAAACAGCTTTGCTTTCTTCATGGCATTGTGGATGCCGAAAAAATCAAAGGTGTGCACGGCGGAAACATTGTAAAGCCGCCGCGTTTTCTCGGGTGCGCGGGTAACGACACAAATCGAAACGGCGGGGTCAATGCCTCGCAGCGTGCCGACGATGGCCTTTAAAATTGCCTCGTCGCCGATATTGCCTGCGCCGTAAGCGCCGCAGATGAGCACGCCCGACAAGCCCGCACCCCCTAAATTCACAAAGGAAAACTTGAAAAAGTTCTTGAATTATACTAAACTATTATATTATACATTTTAAGATACCCAAGGTCAAGGCGAAACCCGTCGAAGACCGTGGGAACAGCAAGGAAAAATTCAGAATATGACTACTTTGTTTCTAATTCGTCACGCTCAGGCCGAGGGCAACCTCTACCGCATTGCCCAAGGGCAGTTTGACAGCTATATTACCGCACTCGGCTACAAGCAGATAGACGCGCTTGCCGAGCGGTTTAAAAACGTGCATCTTGATGCACTCTACTCAAGCGACCTGCGCCGCACGCGCACGACCGCCACGGCGATAACCCGCTATCACGACCTTGAAATGCACACCACGCCCCGCCTGAGAGAGATCTGCCTCGGCGTGTGCGAGGGTATGAGCTTCGGCGACATGCGAAACTACGACCCCGTGCAGATGGACTATTTCAATAACGACCCGGAAAAGTGGCGCGCCGAGGGTGCGGAGACCTTTGCCGAGTGCACCGAGCGGCTTATGAGCGTCATAACTGAGATCGCCGAGGCCAATGACGGCAAGACCGTCGCCGTTGTGAGCCACGGCATGGCCATCCGTTCCATGCTCGCCCGCGTCATGGGCGTAAAAAGCGAGGATATCGCTGACCTGCCGCACGGAGACAACACCGCCGTGACGCTGCTGCATTACGCTGACGGCAAATTTACCGTCGAGTATTATAACGACAATTCGCACCTCACCCCCGAGCTGTCCACCCTCGCCAAGCAGACCTGGTGGCGCAAGGACACCGGCGGCAGGGACGATAACAACCTCAGCTACGCGCCGCTTTCGCCGAGGGAGAACCCCGAGATATACTTGGATTTCTACCGCCAGTCGTGGCTTGCCGCCCACGGCAATTTAAACTTCTTCTCCGCCGACTGGTACCTCACGGCGGCAAAGCGCCACTTTGAAAGAGAACCGAACTCCATCGTCGGCGTGTACCGCTGCGGCGAGCTCATCGGCGTTGTGGAGCTTGACTGCGAGAAGGGCGCGCACGCAGACTACGGCTGGATAAGCCTTATCTGCCTCAGGCAGGAGTACCGCAGGCAGGGCTTCGGCATCCAGCCGCTCGGCTATGCCATCACGCAGTTTCAAAAGCGCGGCTTTCGCTCGGTGCGGCTTCATGTTTCGAGCGAAAACACTGCCGCAGTGCGCTTTTACGAGCGCTACGGCTTTGAAAAATTGAGCGAGGAGGCCGGCGCGGGCGCACCGCTGTACCTCATGGAGAAGAAATTCAAATGAGCATGTGGAGAGTTAACGCAAAAGTTAAAAAGCTGGATACCGGTTCTCGCCGCATCGTCGTTGTGTCCGATATCCACGGCAACCTGCCGTATCTCAAGGCGCTGCTGAAAAAGGTCGAATTTTCGCAGAACGACGAGCTTATTGTCGACGGCGACTTTCTGGAAAAGGGCGAGCACAGCCTTGAAACACTGCGGTATCTCATGCACCTTAGCGAGCAGGGAAATGTCCACGCCGTGTGCGGCAACTGCGACAGCTGGTCGGACGCCGTTGACGGCGAGATACAGTATTGGACGATACACATCGTTGACTACATGCTCTCCCACCAAGGCGGCCTTATCTGGGATATGCTCCGTGAGCAGGGCATCACCGTGACAAAAGACACGGATTTTATCCCGCTTATCCCGATGCTGCGCGAGAAATTCAAGCCGGAGTTCGACTTTATCCGTGCCCTTCCGCACATAATCGAGACCGAGCACTGCATCTTCGTCCACGGCGGTATACGCCCCGATGTGCCCATGGAAAAGCAGATGGGCGGCGAGTGCATGAAGTTCGACAATTTTCGAAGCTACGGCTATAAATTCGACAAATGGGTCGTCGTCGGCCACTGGCCGGTGGTGCTGTATAACGAGGATTTCGTCTGCGCAAACCCCATCATAGACCGCGAAAAACGCGTCATCTCCATCGACGGCGGCTGCGTTTTAAAGGACGACGGGCAGCTGAACGCACTCATCATTCCCTTTGACGGCAGCGAGGATTTTTCCTTTGCCGCCTACGATCCGTTCCCCGTGAAAACGGTCAAAACGCCGCAAAAGCGCAGTGAGCGCTCGTACTACATCCGCTGGGGCGACAATGAGGTGCAGGTGCTGAAGCGCGGTGCGGAGTTTTCGCTCTGTCGCCATGTCCGCACGGGCTACGAGATGGAGATCTTGACGAAGTATCTATACTCCGATGAGGAATTTTGCAAATGCAACGACTCGACTGACCTTGAGCCGGAGCTTAAGCCCGGTGACAGGGTCAGCGTGGTCGAAGAAACGAGCCGAGGCTATCTTGTAAAATACAAGGGCACCTCCGGCTGGTATTGGGGAGAGCTTGAGTAATGGAAAACATGGACTTTTTACCCGTCTCGCGGGACGAAATGATCGAGCGCGGCTGGTGGTGGTACGACTTTCTTCTCGTCACGGGCGACGCGTATGTCGATCACCCGAGCTTCGGCCCCTCGGTCATTGGCCGTGTGCTTGAGGCCGAGGGCTACCGCGTTGCGGTGCTTGCGCAGCCGGACTGGCATTCCGCCGCCGACTTTGCCGCGTTCGGCAGGCCGAAGCTTGCCGTCTTGATAGGCGCCGGCAACCTCGACTCCATGGTTGCGCACTACACCGCGGCCAAAAAGCGCCGCAGCGAGGATTTTTATTCGCCCGGCAAAAAGGCGGGTCTGCGCCCGGACAGGGCGACCATCGTGTACTCGAACAGGGCCCGCGAAGCCTTCCCCGATGTGCCTATCATCATCGGCGGCTTAGAGGCGAGCCTGCGCCGCTTTGCCCACTACGACTATTGGGAGGACAAGGTGCGCCGCTCGATACTTGTCGATTCGGGTGCTGATATGCTCGTCTACGGCATGGGCGAGTACGCCGAGCGGGAGATAGCAAAGAGACTTAAAAAGAAAATTCCCGTCAGCCGGATGACGGACATAAAAGGCACGGCGTATCTGACGCGCGATAAAAATGACTGCGCGTTTGACTGTGTGGAGCTGCCGTCATTTTCTGATGTGTGCGAGTCAAAGCGCCTGTACGCCGACGCAACGCGCATCGAGTACGAAGAGCACGACCCCGTGCGCGGCAAGGCGATGATCCAGGAGCACGACGGCAGGTATCTCATTGTAAATCCGCCCGCGATGCCCCTGACATCAAAGGAGCTCGACTTTGTCGCCGAGCTTCCGTATGCAAGAACTTATCATCCGATGTATGAGCCTCTCGGCGGCGTTCCCGCCATCGACGAGGTGCGCTTTTCCGTCATCCACAACCGCGGCTGCTTCGGCGGCTGCAACTTCTGCGCACTGGCGTTCCACCAGGGCAGAATGGTCACGAGCCGCAGCCACGAAAGCGTCATCCGCGAGGTCACGACGCTCACCAAGCTGCCCGACTTCAAGGGCTACATCAACGATGTCGGCGGCCCGTCGGCAAACTTCCGCCACCACTCCTGCCACAAGCAGGACAAATACGGCATGTGCCCGGATAAGCGCTGCCTTGCGCCGTACCCGTGCAAAAATCTCGATGCCGACCACTCGGATTACCTCGCCCTTTTGCGCAAGCTGCGTGCCATCCCGGGCATCAAAAAGGTGTTTGTCCGCAGCGGCATCCGCTATGACTACATGCTTGAGGACAAGAACAACGAGTTCTTTGCCGAGCTTGTTAAATACCACATCTCGGGGCAGCTCAAGGTCGCGCCCGAGCACTGCATCGACTCCGTGCTCGACTACATGGGAAAGCCGCACATCGATGTTTACGAGCGCTTTTTGGAGCAGTATAAAAAGCTCAACAACAAGTTCTCAAAGGAGCAGTACATCGTACCCTACCTCATGTCGTCCCACCCGGGCAGCACGCTTGAGGACGCTGTGGCGCTTGCCGAGTACCTCAACAAAATGGGCCGCCAGCCGGAGCAGGTGCAGGACTTTTACCCCACCCCGGGCACGATATCGACCTGTATGTACTATACGGGCATCGACCCTATCACCATGAAAAGTGTCTATGTCGCCAAAACGCCGCAGGAAAAGGCGATGCAGCGTGCGCTTTTGCAGTGGCGCAGGCCGGATAAGCGCAAGCTTGTTATAGAAGCGCTCAAGACCGCCGGCAGAGAAGATCTCATCGGCTACGGCCCCGAGTGCCTTGTGCGGCCGGACAGGCCCGCCAATCGCAAGCCGAAGGCAGAGCCCAAAAAGTCCGAGCCGCCGAAGAAGTCCGAGGGCTACAAAAAGGGCTGGGCAAAGCCGAAGCAAAAGAAAACCGCAAAGCCCAACAGGGGCGGAAAGGGGAAAAAGTCATGAGCGAGACTATGATAACGGCCGTGTGGTACATTGTCGCCGCCATGAACATCATCGCGTTCATCCTCATGGGCACAGACAAGATAAAGGCCAAGCTCGATAAGCGCCGCATCCCCGAAAAGGTGCTGTTCCTGTTTGCGATACTCTTTGGCGCGATAGGCGGCACTATAGGCATGTACTCGTTCCGCCACAAGACAAAGCACTGGTATTTCGCCATATTCTTCCCCGCGCTTGCGATACTGCAATTTGCTTTGTTAGTCTATTTTAAATTCTCGACGATGTAAAAAAAGCCGCCTGCGGGCGGCTTTTTGGCTTTATTCGTCGGGACAGCAGTCACGCTTGAACAGCAGTGATATACACCAAAGCGCGGCGAGACCGACAAGGGTGTAGATAACACGGCTCACGACGGCGGTCTGTCCGCCGCAGATCCATGCAACGATGTCAAATCTGAAAAGTCCGATGCTGCCCCAGTTGATACCGCCTATGATGGTCAGTATCAGCGCAATGCGATCTATAATCATGGTGCACAAACTCCTTTCTTTTTAAGTTGCCGTGAGCTAAACCCCTATCGGTTTTGACGGGCAGCTTTCCGCCCATGCTTCGCTAAATCCCTAGCCCATATATGTCCATTATGGCCGTCGGGCTTTATCTTTGCCTGAACGAAAATCTGCTCCCTCAAAACTGCTTCGCATCTGTCGGTGAGGCTGCAAGAAATTTTCGGCTTTCAGTGAAAAAGTCGAAAAATGGCGAACGAGTGCACCGACAGACGATAGAGTTCAGCTCCCGTCAACTTAGTTTGCACCGAGAAACGGGAAATATTAAAGAAAAATTTTTCATTCGACAAAACAGGTGTTCTTTCACTCTTTACAAGTCTGCGGCAAAATGCTATCCTCTATTCACAGCTTATCCAATTGGTCTCGCAAATGCGAAACCACGGCTCATATCTTTATCCCACAACCCTGTTAGCAGGCTGCTTTTTAACAGCCTGCACTTTTTATTTTTTGACAGGCTGATTCCCGTCGGGCTTTTTCTTGCCTGAACGAAAATCATCTCTGTCAAATGTTTTTAAGGTGGTGTTTTACTTCGCTAATTTTTGCATAATAAATGCTGTATCCTCAGAATATATCTATATGTTCTGGAGGCTATTATGCAAGCGATAAAACGGCGGCCGTCGGTGCGCAGAGGCGGCGTTATCTATCTTTCGGTCGAGGACATCGACCCCAGTCCCGTCCAGCCGAGAAAATCCTTTGACGACGGCGACCTGAACGAGCTTTCGCAGTCCATTGCCGAGTACGGCATCTTAAACCCGCTGACCGTGCGCCTGCGGGATAATCGCTACGAGCTCGTTGCCGGTGAGCGCAGACTGCGTGCGGCAAAGCTCGCGGGGCTTTACGAGGTGCCGTGCATTCTGCTCGATGTCGGGCTTGAGGACGCAAGCCTGATCGCGCTTATTGAAAATTTGCAGCGGCGCGACCTTGATTTCATCGAGGAGGCAAACGGCTTAAAGCAGCTTATCGACCTTTTCGGCATGAGCCAGGAGGAGGCCGCGCGCAGGCTCGGCAAGTCGCAGTCGGCGGTGGCAAACAAGCTGCGGCTGTTGAAGCTTCCGCAGGATGTGCGCGAAACGCTGCGTGACCGCGGGCTTACAGAGCGCCACGGCCGTGCGCTTTTGCGCCTGGCCGACGACGCGGCGATACGCTCGGCGCTTGCGTATATCATCGAGCACGACCTCAATGTCGTGTCGACGGATAATTACATAGACGCACTCATTGAGAAGCAGAATGCCGGGGCGCATCAAAAGCCCAAGCGCACATTTATAATGAAGGATGTGCGGCTGTTTATGAACACCGTGCGCCACGGGCTCGATCTCATGAAGCAGGGCGGCATCGACGCAGGGCTAAAGCGCGAGGAGACCGACGATGCCCTCATCCTCACCATATCAATACCGAAAAAGTCAGAATAGTACAAACTCCGCTTTGCATATGCTTTGCGGGGGTGCAGAATATGATCAACTATTTTTCCGAGCTGCGATACAAGGAGGTCATCGATATCCACACCGGCAGGCGATTGGGCTATGTGTGCGACGCCGAGTTTGACGAAAAGGAGGGACGGATAATTTCGCTCATCACCCCGGGCAGGGCAAAGCTTTTTGGACTGCTTGGACGCGAGGATGACTACATTTTACCGTGGAAATGCATCCAGCGCCTCGGCAGCGACATCATTCTCGTCGAGCTGGAGCCCAACCAGCCCCGCCGCCACCGTGAAAAAAGAAAAATTTTTTGACAAATCGGTAAAAAACTATTGAAATTCCACGCTGTTTTTGATATTATATCTAGGCATTTCGCACGGGTGCGGACTTTTGCCCATGTGGCTACGGCTTGGGCAGGGGGATGAGGCATCCGGAGGAAAAACAAATTAGGAGGAAAAATCAATGTCAGTAGTATCTATGAAGCAGCTGCTCGAGGCCGGTGTCCACTTCGGTCACCAGACCCGCCGCTGGAACCCCAAGATGGCCGAATACATCTATATGGAGCGTAACGGCATCTACATCATCGACCTGCAGAAGACCGTCAAGAAGCTCGAAGAGGCTTACAACTTCGTGCGTGATATCGCTGCAAACGGCCAGACCATCCTTTTCGTCGGCACCAAGAAGCAGGCTGCCGAGGCTGTTAAGGAAGAGGCTTCCCGTGTAGGCATGTACTATGTCAACGCCCGTTGGCTCGGCGGCATGCTCACCAACTTCAAGACCATGCGCACCCGTATCGACCGCCTTGCTCAGCTCAAGAAGATGCAGGAGGACGGCACCTTTGATATGCTGCCCAAGAAGGAAGTCATCAAGCTCATGGGCGAGATGGACAAGCTCGAGAAGTACCTCGGCGGCGTTAAGGAAATGAAGAAGCTGCCCGGCGCAATGTTCGTTGTTGACCCCCGCAAGGAGCACAACGCAATCGCAGAGGCTCGCAAGCTGCACATCCCCATCGTTGCTATCGTTGATACCAACTGCGACCCCGATGAGGTCGACTATGTCATTCCCGCAAACGACGACGCTATCCGCGCTATCCGCCTGATCGCTTCCACCATGGCTAACGCCGTGCAGGAAGGCCGCCAGGGCGCAGATGCCGAGGTCGAGGAGACCCTCGCCGAGGCAGAGGCCGAGAAGGTCGAAGAGGAATAATAAATATATAGGGGGGCCTTTGCCCCCTCAAACTCCCCCGCTGCGTATTGATTTTTACGCTGCCGGGTCTGTTTTTACCCGGCTCTTTTAAAGCAAAGATAACTAAGGAGGATAATATAATGGCTTTTACCGCTCAGGATGTAAAAACTCTCCGAGAGATGACCAATGTCGGCATGATGGACTGCAAAAAGGCCCTGACCGAGACCGACGGTGATATGGATAAGGCAGTCGAGTGGCTGCGTGAGAAGGGCCTTGCCAAGGCCGCTAAGAAGGCCGGACGCATCGCCGCAGAAGGCATGGCATATGCCGAGGTCTGCCCCGAGTGCGGCGTCGGCGCTGTCGTCGAGGTCAACTGCGAGACCGACTTCTGCGCAAAGAGCGAGCTTTTCGTCGCTTTCGTTAAGGATATCTGCAAGGTAGTCCTCAAGGACGACCCCAAGGATGTCGAGGCTCTTATGAACTGCAAGTATCCCGGCTCTGAGCTCACCGTTGCTGAGACTCTGCCCGAGAAGGTCATGTCCATCGGTGAGAATCTTCAGATCCGCCGCTTCAAGCGTTACTCCGAGAACACCTCCGTGGCATATGTCCACGCAGGCGGAAAGATCGGCGTGCTCGTCAACCTCGCTGTTGAGGGCGGCATCGATGCTACCGAGATCGGCAAGGATGTTGCAATGCAGATCGCAGCTCTCAATCCCCGCTTCTGGGATAAGAGCGAGGTCACCGAGGAGGTCCTCGAGGAGGAGAAGAAGATCGCTCTTGCTCTCATGAATCAGGATCCCAAGAACGCTTCCAAGCCCGATGCTATCAAGGAAAAGATCGTCATGGGCAAGATGAACAAGTTCTATCAGGAAAACTGCCTGCTCCAGCAGGAGTTCGTCAAGGACAGCTCCATGTCCGTTGAGAAGTACATCGCTTCCGCTGCCAAGGCTCTCGGCGGCACCGTCAAGTTCGTTGACGCTGTGCGTTTTGCCAAGGGCGAGGGCATCGAGAAGAAGGAAGAGGACTTCGCGGCAGAAGTCGCCGCTCAGATGAACATGGGCAAGCACTAAAATCTCAACAGGGCGGCACAGGACGGTGCCCTGCCGGTTTTGGCCGGCTCGCTTCCGCCCGTACCGCACAAAAATTCCGGTAATACACAAAGTATTGCCGGAATTTTTTGCTTGTCTGAACGAAAAACAGCACACTCAAAACTAAACCCTACGGGCGACAGATCCCCATCCCGCACCGCCCTGCTGAGATGGAGGGTGCAGCAAAAAACACGGCTGCGTTTTTGCCGCCCTTGACAGTTTCCCAGGCAGTCGGTAAAATTGAGCCTAAGTCAACTTAGAGAAAGGGAAAGCTCATGATTAGAAAAGCAACAGAGAGCGATATTCCTGCCGTGGCGGAGATATATGCGCACATTTTGGCCAACGAGGACCCCGCAAAGCCCGCCACCGGCTGGCTCAAGGGTATTTACCCTGTTGAGGCGACCGCGCGGGCGGCGCTTGGGCGTGACGATCTGTTCGTCTGCATCGAGGACGATAAAGTCGTCGCGTCTGCGATAATCAACCGGACACAGGTCGATGTCTACGCCGACTGCAAGTGGTCGCTTGAGTGCGAAGACGATGAGGTCATGGTCCTGCACACCCTCACCGTCGAGCCCGCCTGCGCAGGCCGCGGCATAGGCCGCAAATTCGTTGCCTTCTACGAGGACTACGCCCGCGAGCACAACTGCAAAGCCCTCCGCATAGACACCAACGCCGTGAACATCACTGCCCGCGGCTTATACTCAAAGCTCGGCTACACAGAGGTCGGCATCGTCCCCTGTGTTTTTAACGGAATTCCCAATGTCATGCTCGTGTGCATGGAAAAACTGCTGTGAGCTCTGCGAATAGCCTTCAGTGCGCCTGCTCAACGAACTGCGTCAGTTAGACAGGTGCGAACGATTTGCACCGCACCGATAGGCTGACGGTCGGACTTAACTCCGGTACGCACTCACCGGTCGGGCAACGGCAAAAGCGACAAGCAGATGCGTAAATGCGTATTGAAATATTGACGCAGCGATATGCTCTGTGATATAATAAACAGACTTTACTATTAGGAGTGTGTTGATCCGAAATGGATGACGGCAGTCGATTGTCGCTGATAATCGTAATCGTTCTTTTAATGTGCGCTGCATATTTTGCGGTCGCGGAAACGGCGTTCGCCTCGGTGTCGCGGGTCAGGATAAAGGTCCGTGCCGAGCGTGGCGAGGCCAAGGCTCTTCAGGCGCTCGAGGTGCTGGATAACTTCGACCGCGCCATCAGCAGCATTCTCATTTGTACAAACATCGTGCATATCGCCGCGGCGAGCATCGTCACGGTCAATGTCACCCGCATCTGGGGACTGAGCGCAGTCACCCTGAGCACGATCATCATGACCATCGCGGTCTTCTTCGTGGGTGAAATGCTCCCGAAGAGCATTGCTAAAAAATACAGCGAGCGACTGTCCCTGGCAGTGGCCGGTTCGCTGTGCTTTTTTATGCGCATTTTGCGGCCGGTATCGGCCGTGCTGTCGTCCATCGGCAACTTTGCCGCGCGCTTCGTGAAGGCCGACCCGGAGATATCCGTCACCGAGGACGAGATATACGACATCATCGAGGACATGACCGAGGACGGCAGCCTCGGCGAAGAGCGCGGCGAGCTCATCTCCTCTGCGCTTCAGTTCGGTGAGACGACCGTTGAGAGCATCCTTACCTCCCGTGTTGACCTTGCGGCGGTGAATGTTGAGGAATCGCCCGAGGAGGTGCTCAGCTACATCCGTGAGCAGAAGCACAGCCGCCTGCCGGTCTACGAGGGCAATATCGACAACGTCATCGGCATCCTGTCGATACGCAAATACATAAAAGCCTACCTGCGCGAGGGAGAGAGCGTTGACCTGCGCGGTCTGCTGGATGAGGCATATTTCGTGCATCAAAGCACGAATATCGACGATCTGCTGCCCACTATGAGCAAGAAGCGGCTCAACATGGCCATCGTCACCGACAACTACGGCGGCACGCTCGGCATCGTCACCGTGGAGGATATCCTCGAGGAGCTCGTGGGCGAGATCTGGGACGAGGACGACGAGGTCAAGGAGCCGTATATCGCACTTGACGACGGCAGCTGGGACTGCGATGCCGAAATGAGTGTCGGCGACGTGTTCGAGCTTTTGGAGTTCGACGACCCCGAGGAGGACGACGAGTTCACAAATAAGCTCCTCGGCGAGTGGGCGTATGAGCAGTTCGCCGCCATCCCGACGGTCGGCGCAAGCTTCGATTACCACGGCCTGCATGTGACCGTGGGTCAGATGCAGCATAACCGCATACTGCGGCTGAATGTCCGCAGGGTGGAAGGAGGTGCCGAGCAGTGATATACCTTTGCTTGGCAGGGCTTCTCCTGTGCATTATCGGCTCGAACTACTTCTCGTCATCCGAGATGGCGTATTCCAGCTGCAACCGTCTGCGCCTTGAAAGCGCCCGTGACGGCGGCTCAAAAAAGGCGGCGATCGCGGTCAGGATCATCGACCGCTTTGACGACACGCTCTCGGCGATACTCATCGGCAACAACCTTGTGAACATCGCGGCATCGTCCATTGGCTCGGTGCTCGTTATCCTCATCGCAGGCGACGACAAGTACGCCTGGGTGTCCACCGTGGTCATCACGGTGCTGGTCATAATCTTCGGCGAGACGATGCCGAAGATAGTTGCAAAAAACAGCGCGAACCGCATCGCACTCAGCCACGCATACTTTGTCCGTGGCCTGACGATAGTGCTCATGCCGCTCATCTGGCTCATCGTGGGGCTCGTGAAGCTCCTGACCTCCGGCCTCAAGGGCGAGAAAGCAGACAGCGACGAGGAAGCGGCGGCGATGGAGCTGTCCTCCATCATCGAGACCGCCGAGGACGAGGCCGTCCTTGACGAAGACCGCTCGGAGCTCGTGCAGGCGGCGATAGATTTCTCCGATGTCATGGCCTACGAGGTCATGACCGCCCGCGTCGACGTTGTGGCGCTGGATATTGACGACGACTGGAACGAGCAGCTTGCGGCGATAGACTCCGCGCCCTACTCGCGCATCCCCGTGTACGAGGACAGCATCGACAATGTCATCGGCGTACTGTACCTCAATCACTTCCTGAAGGCGCTCACGGATGAGAAAAATCCCGACATCCGCAGCATGCTGATGCCGACCTGCTATGTGTACAAGACGATGAAAATGCCCGCAGTGCTCAATGAGCTGCGCCGCGCAAAGCAGCATCTTGCCGTCGTCACCGACGAGTACGGCGGTACGCTGGGTGTGCTGTCGATGGAGGATGTTCTCGAGCAGCTCGTCGGCGAGATCTGGGACGATACCGATGAGGTCGAGGAGGAGATAGTCGAGCGCCCCGACGGGCAGTATGAGCTCGACGGAGACATGGTCATCTCCGATTTTCTCGAGCTTGTGGGCATCAGGGAAAAGGACTTCGAGGCCGACAGCGAGACCGTCGGCGGCTGGACGATAGAAATGTTCGGCGCGTTCCCGAAGCCGGGCGACAGCTTCGAATATGAGAACATGTCCGTGACTGTTCTTGAAATGGACGGCCTGCGCGTCGAAAAGGTCTTGGTAAAGCTCCACCCGCAGGACGAAGAATAAAGCAATAGGCTGCACGCTTGGCGTGCAGCCTGTTTTCATGACAGAGAAGTTACAATTTGTCCATTTATATTTAAAGCTTTGTTTTATATTTCGTTATACCCGCTTTAAAAAGTGCAGGTATTATCATAGCCGTAAACAGGAGGAATATAAAATGACTGATTTAAATAGAACTGCTGCCAGCTTCGATCTTTTCTCCAAGGTCCTTTTTGTTATCGACCACAACGAGGAAGAAATTCGCCGCAGCGCTGCAGAGACAGCCGCAGCCGAGGTCGGTTACGCCTACGGCGTGTCGGCAAAGAATGCGAAGCTTTTCTGCGACAGCACCGGCAACTACGCCGAGGTCGTGCTGCCGGCAGGGCAGGAGTACACCTGCGGCATGAAGCTGTGCTGTATCGTTGACACCGACACGATGGAGGTCTGCGGCATCTGCCCCATCAACTGAGAAGCAAGACAAAAAGTAAGCCGCCCTGCTGCCTTTCGGCAGCGGGGCGGCGTTTTGCCCGTTTATTTTTCTCCGGTGGATTCATTTATGATAACATCGTATTCGGGGATTATCTCTATTGAGATATCGTCCTTTACAAGGTCAAATGCACCGGAGACGGCATCGCTGCCTAAAACGAAGGTAAAGGTCTTTATGCCGTGGTTTTTCAGCTCATATCCCCACATACGGTCAACATCCGTTGCGACTGTCTTGCCGTTTGCGGAGACCCTGATGATATACGAGCGCAGCTTAATATCGCTGCCGACATCGTTGCGGTACTTGGTGCGGATGACAAGGTCGCTGCCCTTGGTGAAGGCTTCCGTCACGGTGATGGGAAGCTTCGACACGGTGCTGATGCTGTCGGGCGTGCTGTAGACCGGCTGCCCGTCGTCGGGAGTAAAGTATGCGCCGGTGTGGTAGCAGCTAAGGCCGATCGCATCGGCGTACAGCGTTCTGGACGACAGGGTCTTGGCGTTATACTGCTTTATCTCGTTGGGGTTGCTCGTGGCGAGCGTGTTCGGGATGAGCATCGCCTTGTCCTTGGTAAAGTTTAGCGCACTATAAACGCCGCCGCACATGAGAGCGATTCTTGTGAGCCCATTTTCGTCCATGGAGTAGATATTGCGGTTGAACGAGGCAAGGCAGTAGATCGTGTCGTCGTGCTTATAAAGCGAGCGGAACTTGCTGTTAGTCGCCGCGGGGAACTCGCCGCGGGTGTAGATAACGCCGGGGCACTGCAGGCTCATCGCGTACAGCTTCAGGTCGTAGTTGCCGTCGGCATCGTAAGCGAGGAAGTAGATGATGTGTCCGTCATAGAAGCTGGTGTTTATATCGACCGAGGAAACTCTTGCGATCTTGCCGCTCGAGATGGTGTAGGCAAAAAGATTAGTCGCGCCGTCAACGCCGAGCTTGAAGTATATCTTGCCGTTCCAGCCGTAGGGGGTAAATGACTTTGCCTCGTCGTAGGTGTAGTTCTTGTGGATAGCGGTGAAGCTGCCGTTTGCTATCTTGCCGAAGTCATAGAGGTAACCGGCGGGCTTGTCGGCATAGGTGGTGAACAAAAGCGCATAGATGCTGCCGTTATAGAAGCAGTAGCTCTCGACGATGCTGCCGTGATAGACGGTGGTGACCTTTTCGGAGGACGGGTCGTAGCACATCAGCGAGCCGCTGGCCGTGCCGATGGTGGCGCGGCAGAAGTAGACCTTGCCGTTATAGGTGCTTATGTTGCTCATATACTCGCCGTCGGCGCAGGTATAAAGCTCGGTGTGCTTGTCGTTCATGTCCGTGCGGTACAGGGAATATACCTGGGTCTGCGGGTCGGTGTAGGATTTATAAAGGGCGTAGTAGTTGTTGCCGAGCTGAACGGCGATGCTGTCGTTTTCAAGGTTTGCCTGATAATCGGCCATCGAGAGGTTGGCCTTCGAGTCGTGGCCGACTCTTACGGCGGGAACGACGAGCCTTGCCGTAACGGTGGCTATCTGCGCGCGGGTGGTGTACTCGCTGCCCTTGAACTCGTTATTTTCCATGCCGTTCATTATGCCGGCGGCGTACAGCTTTTTAACAGAGCTCAGGTAGTAGGGCTTGATGCTCGCCTCGTCGGCGATCTTGAGGTCGCTTATCGCGGCGGTGTCCTCGTCGTCGAGCAGGCGGCTGAAAATGTACGCGAGGTCGTAGCGGGTGATGCCGGCCTCGTCGAGCTTACTCAGCTTCGGGCAGGTGTTCGGCAGGAGTCCGTTCTTGGAGCAGTAGCTGTAGTAGGCCGAGTACCAGTAGTCGCCGGACTGGCTCGCGTCGAGCGCACTGCCGTTATATGCCGAGTGGACGCGGGCGGCAATGGTCACGGCGTGCGACCATGTGACGGTCTCCTCCGGACCGAAGGTGCCGTCAGGGTAGCCGATCATGATGCCCCTGTCGTAGCAGATCTTTATGCCGGAGTATGCCCAGTGATTGCTCACAAGATCGCTGTAGGTGTATCTGCCCATGTCGGCGATCTTCTCAAATGCGTTCAGCCCGCGGCCGGGCGCGGCAAAGGCGCCGAGCGTCAAAAGGCTCGCAAAGATAAGCACGAACGCTATAAATCTTGTAAACTTCTTCATATAATGACCTCCGGTCGGACTGCGGCTAACGCCGGTTACAATTCGGTATCAAAAATAATTATATCAAGTTGCCGCAGGTTTTGCAATAGAAAAATGTAATAAAGTAGGCAAATAAATTGTCTAAACGCCTCAAGCGGCGCTGTCGAAGCCCGTCGGGCAAAAAATCGCAGCGGGGTATTGACTTGGTACGCCTGTTGTGGTATTATATATAAGCTCTAAGGAGCCAATATCGCGGAGTGGAGCAGTTCGGTAGCTCGTCGGGCTCATAACCCGAAGGTCGTGGGTTCAAATCCCTCCTCCGCAACCAAATCAGTTACCGTTGTTGATACAATTTCAACAACGGTAATTTTTTATTTATTCCCGTTCTGGGGATGTTTTTGGTATGAAACCGGGAATATTCCGAACATTTCCAGCCATAAGCAAATTGTATGCCCGGATTTGATGCGGCCATGGTCTGAAAAGGCAGGGCTTGGTAAAATAGAAACCGTTATAAGAATATAAACGATAAATTATTATTTTCTATATATACAGGACCGTCCATGGCTGGGAGTAACCCCGGATATGGACGGTTTTATATTGATACCCACGGGACAGAAAGGACAAAAAGGACAGAACCGAGTCGGCAGGATTATCCTTGTTGCCCCGGTTCTGTTTCTGTAATATTTCATAGCCTCGTTACGATTTCCTTCCCGTCCTTAAACATGAACACCACACGCTCGTCAGCGTGGACGGTGACGTGGTCGATAGTGCCGTGCCAGAGTTTTTCGTCGAAGACTACGGGCAGGGCGTCCAGTTCACCCAGTTCGAACATCATGCCGCCGATGGTGATGGCGTCCGCTTTCATCTTGTCCCGCTGCTTTTGCAGTGCTGCCAGTTTGGATTCGGTTTCTTCAAAGCGGTTGCACAGTTCGGCGTGGGTGGTACGGTAGGTTTCTTCAGTCATAGTGTTGGCGGCGTTTTCTGCAATGCACAGACGCAGCATCCCGGTGATGGTGGTCAATTCCTCTTCCAAAGCCTGAATATCTTCATCAATGAAGTCCGTGTCCGTAAGCATCCGCTGGGCATAGCGGAGCTGGTCGATGGCGGCATTCCGGTCGGAAAGATACTCCCCAAGGGCAACAA
>SAMEA3663283__coassemble_1100_pt1 | contig 17933 bp, 19 predicted proteins | sample SAMEA3663283__metabat2_low_PE_027 | metagenome-assembled genome bin SAMEA3663283 (sample SAMEA3663283) | pig gut metagenome | biome: pig gut; feature: pig-associated habitat; material: faeces | place: China | collected 2013 | reverse complement strand
TATGGGCGGAAAAGAGCCGGTCAAAACCGATTTCTCCTTATCTGAATTCGCCCTTCAGGTCTCTTTATATCTTGCTTTCGCCTATGACGGCTATGCCGTGGGCTTTTAAAAGCTCGGCGGTCACGCCGTCGCCGGGGACGAGCGTTCCGGTGAACGTGCCGTCATAGATCATGCCGCAGCCGCAGGATGGGCTGTTTTCTTTTAGTATCGCAGTTTTGATATCAAATAGCTGCGCAAGATACAGCGCTGCCTCTGCGCCTTTTTGAAACTCCGCCGTGACATCCCTGCCGGTTTTCGAGATAACGCCGTCGCCAAGGCGCTCTGACGGCACTCTGGGTGTTGTCAGGCCGCCGTAGGCTTCAGGGCACACGGGGATAAGCTCATAGTCGGTTTTGAGCCTTTGAAGCTTTTCATCCGGCAGGCGGTTATTGCCGCCGTTATATTTGCAGTTAACGCCCAAAAGGCAGGCGGATATTAAAACTCTTTCCTTCATCGTTTTCTGAGCCCCAATACCGCGCCGCAGATGCCGCCGATTATGTGCGTGAGCTGTGATATGTTGTCGCTGAGCATGACACCGTCGACTATCTCGTTGCCGAGATAGAGAACCAGCACAAGTATGAGCGTGATGGGGATGCAGCCGTCACGCATACCGGCAAGCGAGGCCATGACTATCATCATGAACACGATTCCCGATGCGCCAAGAAGCATAGTTCCCGGGAACATGAACCAATGCACCAGCCCCGACACGAGCGCCGTGATGATTATTGCGCTTAGAAGATTTCTGCTGCCGTACTTTTCTTCAAGGCTCGGGCCGACGACGAGTATCATCATCATGTTTGCTATGTAGTGGCCGTAGTCGGAGTGACCGAGCACATGGAGGATGAACCTCGGGTATGTGAGGATATCGGCGAGCGAGGAGTGCCACACGCTGAAAAGATACTTTGTCGTCCAGCCGTCGGTGAGCTTGCCTAAAAGCAGCGCGCCGAGCGATACGAGCGCAAAGGTCAGCACGACCGGTGAGTTGTATTGCAGTCTGAACAGTCGTTTCATTTAAGGCTCTCCAGTGCGTTTTCGTAATAGCCCTTGGTGCGCTCGTCAAAGCATACCATGCGCACGCGCTCGATCTCGGGATGCTCGAACAGGTACTCGGCAATGGCCTTGATTGCGATCTCCGATGCTTTGTCGAGCGGGAAGTGATACACGCCCGTGGATATCGACGGAAAATCCACCGTCTTGCAGCCGTTTTCACTTGCGAGCTCTAAGCACGAACGGTAGCACGAGCGCAGAAGCTCCGGCTCGCCGTGGCTGCCGCCGTGCCACACGGGGCCCGGAGTGTGGATAACATGCTTTGCGGGAAGCTTATAGCCCTTAGTTATCTTCGCTTCGCCCGTTTTGCAGCCGCCGAGCGTGCGGCACTCGGCCAAAAGCTCGGGGCCTGCGGCCCTGTGAATAGCGCCGTCAACTCCGCCGCCGCCGAGAAGTGAGCAGTTTGCGGCGTTGACGATAGCGTCGACCGCCTGCTTTGTGATATCGCCCTTGATTATCTCGATTCTGTCTTTCATTTAAAGCTCCTCAATGTCCTTAATAAGCCTGTCCGCAGCAGCGTCCGTGGTTGCCCAGCTGGTGCAGAAGCGAGTGACCGTGCCGCCGGGGGTCTTGCTCTGAACGGAGAACGAGTAGTTTTCCGAGAGTTTTTTTATCTGCTCGTCGCTCAGTACGGGGAAAATTTGATTTGTCGGTGAGGCGTAGTAAAGCTCGATGCCCTTTTTCTTGAATGCATCTGCTATCTTCTGCGCCAAGCGCACCTCGTTTTTGCCGACCTCGTAGTATGAGCCATCGGAGAAAATCTCATCAAACTGCAAGCCCAGCAGTCTGCCCTTGGCGAACATTCCACCGCGCTGCTTTATGATGTAGCGGAAGTCCTTTTTTAGTGCGTCGTTTAAGATGACGACCGCTTCGCCGAAGAGCGTACCGTGCTTCGTGCCGCCGATGTAAAACGCATCGCACAGTCGTGCAAGGTCACCGAGCTTCGGCGTACCCTCGCAGGCAAGCGCACATGCAAGCCTTGCGCCGTCAACATACAGCAGTATACCGAGCTTGCGGCAGGTGCTCGACAGCTCCTCAAGCTCGGGGAGCGTGTACACCGTGCCGGTCTCGGTCGGCTGCGAGATATACACCATCGCAGGCTGCACGCTATGCTCAAACGATTCGTCGGCGCGGTGGCACAGGACATTGTCCTCGACCTGCTTGGCATTTATCTTGCCGTCGGTGCTGTCCAAGGTTATAACCTTGTGGCCGGTGGCCTCGATAGCGCCGGTCTCGTGCGCTTCGATGTGCGCAGTCTGCGCTGCAAGCACGCCCTGATGTGGGCGGAGGGCTGCTGCAATGACGGTCATGTTAGTCTGCGTACCGCCGACAAGAAAGTGAATGTCCGCGTTGGGAGCAGAGCATTCTTTTCTTATAAGCTCACGGGCTTTTTCACAGTAGGGATCGCAGCCGTAGCCTGCGGTCTGCTCAAAATTCGTGCTCATGAGGCGGTACATTATCTGCGGCAGAGCGCCTTCGAGATAATCGCTTTCAAACCTTATCATGATTTTCTCACCTCGACCTTGACCTTGTCGTCAGTTGCCGAGAGCCTTATGCGTGCGACATTTTCGCCGCGGCGCTCGATGACCTTCTCGGCTATCGCGTCCTCGACATCCTTCTGTATCGTCCTGCGCAGATTGCGTGCGCCGTAGGTGACCGAGTAGCTGTGCTTAACAAGATAATCGACAAGCGTATCGTTCCAGCTCAGTGTGATGCCGCGCTCGGCGATAGCGTCCTTGACCTCGGTTAGCATGAGCTCGGCAATGGAGCGGAAGTTTTCCTCGGTAAGCTGGTTAAAGTAGACTATCTCATCGACACGGTTTATAAACTCGGGGCGCAGGAAATCGTTTAGTGCCTTGAGCGCACGCTCCCTGCCCATGTCGTTCAGGCTGCCGCCGAAGCCGAGCGAGCCGCTTTTTGTGTTGCTGCCGGCGTTGGTGGTCATGATGATGACGGTGTTTTCAAAGTTGACCGTTCTGCCCTGAGCGTCGGTTATCCTGCCGTCGTCGAGTATCTGCAAAAGGATGTTCAAGACATCGGGATGCGCCTTTTCTATCTCGTCAAAGAGGACGACGGAATACGGCTTGCGGCGGATCTTCTCGGTGAGCTGACCTGCCTCGTCATAGCCGACATAGCCCGGGGGAGAGCCGATGATCCTCGAAACGGAGAACTTCTCCATAAACTCGGACATATCGAGCCTTATAAGCGACTCGGGACTGTCAAAAAGGTCAGCGGCAAGGCGCTTTACGAGCTCTGTTTTGCCGACACCCGTGCCGCCGACAAAGATAAAGCTCGTTGGCTTGCGTTTTGCCTTGAGGCCAATGCGGCTGCGCTTAATGGCAGCGCACACAGCATCGACCGCCTCGTCCTGACCGACGATGTGCGCACGCAACCTGTCGCCGAGCTCGGCAAGGCGCTCAAACTCATCCTCGCGGATCGAGGATGCCGGTATCTTCGTCCACAGCTCGATTATGCGGGCAAGGTTATCCATCGTAAGCTCGGGCTTTCCCTCAAGCTCAAGCGAGGCTATCTCCTGCTCGCGCTGCATTTCCTTGCTGCGCAGTTCGGCTATGCGCTCATAGCGCTTGTCGAGCACCTCGTCGGTGAGCTCTCCGCCGTCGGGAGCGTCGGCGCTCATGAGAGCTTCACGCTCAAAGCGCAGATCGTCAAGATCCTTTCTCGCCTCGGCAAGGCGGATTATATTCTTATCCTTGAGGTTAACATCCGAGCTTGCTTCGTCTATGAGGTCAATTGCCTTATCCGGCAGGAAGCGGTCGGTTATATAGCGCTCGGAAAGCTTAACCGCCTCGGCGCACATCTCGTCGGAGATCGTAATGCCGTGGTAGTCCTCGTAATAGTGCTTGATGCCCTTTAATATCTCGATGCTGTCGGATATAGACGGCTCGTTTATCGTAACCGACTGGAAGCGGCGCTCAAGCGCAGTGTCCTTTTCAATGTGCTTGCGGTACTCGGCAAAGGTAGTCGCACCGATGACCTGTATCTCGCCTCTTGACAGGGCGGGCTTCAGGATATTTGCCGCATTCATGCTGCCCTCGGCATCGCCTGCACCGACAATGTTGTGTACCTCGTCAATGACCAATATTACATTGCCCTGCTTGCGAATTTCCTCAATGAGCCCCTTCATGCGGCTTTCAAACTGGCCTCTGAACTGCGTACCCGCAACGAGAGCCGTGAGGTCAAGCAGATAGACCTCCTTGTTGCGCAGCTTATAGGGCACTTTGTCCATTGCAATGCGCTGGGCAAGTCCTTCGGCAACGGCGGTCTTGCCGACACCGGGCTCGCCGATGAGGCAGGGATTATTCTTCTGACGGCGGTTGAGTATCTGAATGACGCGTTCAAGCTCTTCCTCGCGGCCTATCATGTTATCGAGCTTACCGGCTCTTGCGCGGTCGGTGAGGTTGATGCAATAGTTATCCAAAAACTTTTTCCTCGCCGGTCTGCCGCCCTCAGGCTTATCCTTGGGTGCGTCAGCGCCGCCTTCGGGAACGCTATTGGCGTTCTGCCCGTTTTGACCGCCGAACAGACGGTTTAAAAACGGGAAGGTCGCGGTCTTGCCGTCATCGTCATTATCGTCGTCGGTGCCGTCAATGTCCATAAGGCTCTCGACACCATTGAGGGCGTTCATCATATCGCCGCTCAAGCTGTCAAGATCCTCGTCGGAAATGCCCATCTTCTCCATCATCTCGTCGACGGGCTTTATATGCAGTTCACGGGCGCACTTGAGGCAAAGTCCTTCGTTCTTCGTCTCGGTGCCCTCCATCTTCGTGATAAACACGACAGCTACGTTTTTGCCGCAGCGTGAACACATTTTAACTTGCATGTTTGTACCCCCTTTTAAGGTTGCAATTGCCTATATGATTATTACCTAATTTACTCATTTAATGTTGGTCGTCTTGACCTCCGTGCCGGATATGAGCACGGCATCGTTTGTGCGAAGAAGCGCAGTCTGCGCGCCTGTCTGCTCGGCTTCAAGCTCAAGCTTCAAGCTATCGTCATAGCAAAGCAGCTTATCCTGCGTAAGGCAAAGGAGCTTGCCGCCTGCGTAGTCAAAGCATTCTATCTCCGCCCCGGGCTCAGCCGTACCGACAAGTTTTGCGGAGCTGTCAACGGAAACGAGCGTTCCCGCTCCGCCGTAGCTGTGGGCTCGCAGCTCCAGGACAATGTTATCGCCGCAGACTGCGTAAGCGTCCAAGAAATTGCCGTCAAAGGAATATTCCCCCTCGGCATCGCCGGTGCCCGAGCAGAAACGCAGCCTATCCGAGGCAATGCAGCACACCCTGTCGCCGAGCCAGCAGATATCATCAAAAACAGCCTCATCGGCTTCAAACGAGCCTTGCTCATCGATGCTATCGAGTTCAAAGAGCTTTACTATGCTGCCGTTTTCGCCCGAAACCAGCACCGCAAGGCGTCCCCCGTCCGGCGACACCGCCGCCTTGACGACCCAGTTATCGGCCGAGAACCACTTATACACCTCGGTCTTATCGTCATTGTACACAGTGACAGAGCCCTTGTAGCCCGCTTCCTCGGTGCAAAGCGCCAAGTGGCCGCTTTGGCTGAGGTTGGCGGAAATTATATTGTTTTTTGCATTGAACGCAGAGCCGTCGAGGTACATGACCTGCCTGCCGCCGATGTCGTACACGACTGCATTATCTGCGTTTTCGCTCATGGCGGGGTATTTAAAGTCGCAGGACTTATCCAGCACCGCTTCGCCCTTTGCGTCGAACACTCTGACGCTCGTGGTGGTCGCCGTCATGAGGCTATCGCCGACGGCGGCGTAGCACTGGTGTGCGCCTGTTCCGATATAGAAGCTTTCGATCGGTTTTTCCGCCGTGCAGCCGGTGAGGGCAAATGTCAGCGCCAGCACGGCGGCAATAGTCAGTTTCTTCATCGTTAGTCCTTTATCATCATTTGTCCGGCAGGTCCGTCATACCAAACACGGTTTAGATACAGTCCCTGCGGCGGCATTGTAGGCCCTGTCAGTCTGCGGTCGCCGATTTCAAGCAGGTGCGGGATATCCTCGGGAATTATCTTGCCGTAGGAGGCATAGACCATTGTGCCGACCATAGCGCGGCACATGTTGTACAAAAATCCGTCTGCGCAGATGGACACCGTTATGAGGTTGCCCTCCTTTTCAGCCCTGCACCAGTAGACGGTGCGCACGGTGGTCTTGGTCTCCGTGCCGAGCGAGCGCACGGCCGCAAAATCATGTGTGCCCTCAAACGCCTTTGCCGCCCGCTTCATAAGCTCGATATCAAGGCTCGACGGGTAAAAGCAGGCGCGCTTTTCCAAGAAGGGATCCCGGATATTGCTGTTATAGATTTTATAGATGTACTCCTTTTTTATGCAGGAGGAAATGGCGTTGAAGTCGTCCGGAACCTCGACAGCATCGAGCACCGCAATGTCATCCGGCAGGCGGGAATTTGCCGCCAGCGCAAAGCGGTCGATGGGGATGCGGCAGTCGGTGCGGAAGTTTGCACAGTAGTTGAGCGCATGGACACCGGCATCAGTGCGGCCGCAGCCGGTGACCTTCACCGGGTGTCCGCAAATTTTGCTCAGCGCCTCCTGCACCGTCTGGCACACGGAGATCTCCGTTTTCTGCACCTGCCAGCCGTGGTATCTGCTGCCGTCATATCTGATTTTCAGGGCGATATTTCTCATAGCTTAAAGACCGAATTTTTTCATTACGAATATGACCGTCAGGAACGCCGCGCCGAAGAAGAAGGCCAAAAAGTCGATACCCTGCATCTTGAGAGTTTTCATTCTCGTTCTGCCCTTGCCGCCGTGGTAGCAGCGGCTTTCCATCGCAACGGCAAGCTCGTCGGCTCTGCGGAAGGCCGAGACGAAAAGCGGCACGAGTATCGGCAGCAGCGCCTTTGCCCTTTGCATGAGGTTGCCGGTCTCAAAGTCGGCACCCCTCGCCTTTTGAGCGGACATTATCTTGTCCGTTTCCTCGATGAGCGTCGGGATGAAGCGCAGCGCCATGCTCATCATCATGCTCATCTCGTGCACGGGCACTTTAATTTTCTTCAGCGGATTGAGCAAAATCTCAAGGCCATCGGTGAGTGCGATGGGGCTCGTGGTGTAGGTAAGAAGGAAAGTGCCGACGATGAGGAGAATTATCCTCACCGACATCATGACCGCCTTGGCGATGCCCTCCCAAGTGATTATCCAGCCCTCGATGATGGGCGTGCCCTTGGTGTAGAAAATGTTCAGCAGCGCCGTCAGAATAATAATGAATATGACGGGCTTTAGGCCTTTGAACGCCGCGGCGGGGCGAATTTTCGACACATACATGCACAGTCCCGTGATGACGATGACGAATGCGTAGCTCCACCAGCTCACGGCGTTAAAAAGTCCGACGATATAGACGATGACCAAAAGGAGTTTCGTTCTCGGGTCCAAACGATGGGCGATGGTGTCGCCGGGGAAATACTGGCCTAAGGTTATGTCTTTGAGCATCAATCAGCCCTCCTTTTCAGCTTCAAAAGGGCTTTTTCAAGCTGCTCATTGGTGTAAATGGAGTTGGGAAGCATTAGGCCGCGCTTTTTAAGCTCCATGGCAAGCTCCGTTGCCGCCGGAACGGCAAGGCCGATGCTCCTAAGCTCCTCGGGCTGCGAAAAAACCTCCTCGGGTGTTCCGTCAAAGCGTATAGCGCCGTGGTTAAACACAACAAGACGGTCGGTAAGGCGGGCAACATCGTCCATGCTATGGCTCACGATGATGACCGTTGAGCCGGTCTGCGTGCGGTAGTCGCAGATGTTGCGCAAAATCTGCTCGCAGCCGGCCGGATCCAATCCCGCCGTCGGCTCGTCGAGGATGAGAACTCCCGGGCGCATGGCGATAACGCCCGCAATTGCGACCCTGCGCTTCTGACCTCCGGAAAGCTCGAGCGGTGATTTTTCAAACTGCTCGTCCGGCACGCCGACAAAGTGCGCCGCTTCACGCACACGCTCGTCTATCTCAGCCTCATTCAGTCCCATGTTCTTGGGGCCGAAGGCGATATCGGCATAAACCGTCTCCTCAAAAAGCTGATACTCCGGGTACTGGAACACGAGCCCGACCTTGTGACGGACATTTTTCGCCGTCATTTTATCGGCATTTATATCCTCGCCGTCGACCATGACCGTGCCGGAGCTGGGCTTCAGCAGAGCGTTCAGGTGCTGGATAAATGTCGACTTGCCCGAGCCCGTGTGGCCTATGAGTCCCACGAACTGGCCGTGCGGTATCTCAATGTTTATATCGTCTATTGCGACCTTTTCAAAGGGCGTGCCTGCACTGTAAACATGGCGCAGGGCGCTGACCTTAATATCTGACATGTTTTTTTATCCTATTTCCTTTGCGATTTGTTCTGCACATTCGGCAATGCCGAGCGCCGTCAGAGGCAAATTAAAGCCTTCCTTGTTCAGCTGCCACATGAGCTCTGTCGTTGCCGGAACGGCAAGTCCCTCGCTGTGCATGAGCTCGACCTGTGAAAACACCTCCTGCGGCGTTCCGTCGGCGACCACATCGCCGTTTGACATGACGATGAGACGGTCTGCATTAATGCATTCGGACATATGATGCGTTATCAAAACGATGGTTATGCCCTTTTCGCGGCAAAGCTTCGTAACGGTGTCGATGACCTCACGGCGACCCTTTGGGTCGAGCATGGCGGTCGGCTCGTCTAGCACGATGACCTCCGGCTGCATGGCGATAACGCCCGCTATGGCGACACGCTGCTTCTGTCCGCCGGACAAAAGGTGCGGCGCATGGAGCCTGAACTCGTACATGTCGACGGCCTTGAGTGCATTGTCCACCCGCTCACGGATCTGAGCAGGCTCAACACCGAGGTTTTCCGGTGCAAAGGCCACATCGTCCTCAACAACGTTTGCGACTATCTGATTATCGGGGTTTTGGAACACCATGCCTACGGTGCTGCGCACCTTGAGCAAATTGTCCTCATCGGCGGTGTCAATGCCGTCAATTAAAACCTTGCCCTCGGTGGGCAGCAATATGGCGTTTAAATGCTTTGCAAGGGTCGACTTGCCCGAGCCGTTATGTCCGAGCACGGCGACAAAGCTGCCCCGCTCGATCTCCAAGCTCACACCCTTGAGACTCTCAACATCGTCGCCCGGGTAGGTGTAATGCAGATTTTCTATTTTTATAACTGAACTCATTTATTATTTCTCCCATCGGCAGGTCGCGCCGCAAGGCAGGACGAGACCGCTGTCGGTCACGGGAAGTCCCAGCTCACGGCTGTCGGAATGACCGCCGAATTTCTTCGTGAAAATGCTCTCGGTGACATAGGAAAGCACCGATGCCGAAAGACCCGTTGTATAGGAATTTATGATAACAAACAGCGGAGCATCGGACAAAACGCCTGCGCACAGTGACACGAACGGCCACAGGTTCTGCTCGAGCTTCCATATCTCGCCGCCCGGGCCTCGTCCGTAGGACGGGGGATCCATGATGATAGCGTCATACTTCCTGCCGCGGCGTATCTCGCGCTCAACGAACTTTGCACAGTCGTCGACTATCCAGCGGATAGGCGCATCGGCAAGTCCGGAGGCAGCTGCGTTTTCCTTCGCCCATGACACCATCCCCTTTGCAGCATCGACATGGCAAACGCTTGCACCGGCCTTGGCGCAGGCGACACTGGCAGCGCCCGTATACGCAAAGAGGTTGAGCACATTTATGGGTCTGCCCGCCTTGCGGATCTTGTCCATTGCAAAGTCCCAGTTGCACGCCTGCTCGGGAAAAAGTCCCGTGTGCTTGAAGTTCATGGGCTTGACATTGAACGTCAGCTCGCCGTAATTTATCTTCCAGCTTGCGGGCAGGCCGCCCTTGTCCCACGAACCGCCGCCGGTCTCAGAGCGGCGATAGCGTGCATCGCGGCAATTCCAGCGCTCGTCGGTGCGGGGCGTATCCCATATTGCCTGCGGGTCGGGACGCACAAGGTAATAGCTGCCCCAGCGCTCTAACTTTTCACCCTTTGAGCAGTCAAGGAGCTCAAAATCCTGCCATTTATCTGAAAGCCACATAATCGTAAACCATTCCTAGCAATTATAATTAGACATAGTATTTTATCATTATATAATAAGTTTTGCAATGAGAATTTCGGCGAAAAACAAATATGTTGACAAGGAGCGTTTTTCTGTGTATAGTAACTGTATGATAATAAGCCACACAGTTAACGACACTTGGAGGTAGTGAACATGATCAGCGTGAACTTCCGAGATCCACGCCCGATATACGAGCAGATAAAGGACAATCTGCGCCGTCTTATCGTATCGGGGCTACTGCCGACAGGCAGCAAGCTGCCCTCGGTGCGTGAGATGGCCTCCGACCTTGCCATCAACCCCAGCACCATTCAGCGCGCATATCGTGAGCTTGAGACGGAGGGTTACATTAGCTCACAGCCCGGCAAGGGCAGCTTTGTCTGCGCAAGAGGCGGCGTGGACGAGTCCCGAAAGGCAGAGCTTCTCGGTAAATTTGACGAGCTTGTTACCGAGCTCGGCTACATCGGCATTGATAAGCCTCAGCTTATCGATCGACTGAAAGGAGAATAATCCCATGATCGAAGTCAGAAATGTTCTAAAGGAATTTGACGGCTTCCGTGCTTTGGACGACCTGAACATGACGGTGCCGACAGGCTCGGTTTACGGCCTTGTCGGACCCAACGGTGCAGGCAAGTCGACTATCATCCGTCACTTGACCGGCATCTACCGTCAGGACGCAGGCGAGATACTTGTTGACGGTGCGCCCGTGTTTGAAAACCCCGGGGTCAAAAGCCGCATTGCTTATATTCCCGATGAGATCTTTTACTACGCAAACGCTTCCATCCGTGAGATGATGGATTTTTACAGGAGCATCTACCCGCATTTTGACGCAGAGCGCTTTAAAAAGCTTGCCGATGTGTTCGGCCTTGACCCCAAGCGCCAGATGCGCAGGCTCAGCAAGGGCATGCAGAAGCAGGCGGCGTTTTGGATCGCCGTGTCGCTTCGCCCCGAGATACTCATCTTAGACGAGCCTGTCGACGGTCTTGACCCCGTCATGCGCCGTCAGATCTGGAGCATCATCATGGCCGATGTCGCCGAAAACGGCACAACGGTGCTCGTTTCCTCGCACAACCTGCGCGAGCTTGAGGATGTGTGCGACAGCGTGGGCATCATGAACAAAGGCAAGATCATGATAGAGCGCAGCTTAGACGAGCTTCAGGAGAACATTGTTAAGATACAGCTTGCCCTGCCAGACGGTGAGAGTTTGCCCGAGGGGCTCGACATTCTGCATAAGTCCAATACCGGCCGCTTGCAGTCGCTCATCATGCACGGCACGCAGGAGGAGATAACGGAGAAGCTGCAAAGCGCACATCCGCTGTTTATTGATGCCGTGCCGCTTACCCTCGAGGAGATATTCATTTACGAGCTTGGAGGTGCTGACTATGAAGTCAAAGATATCGTTCTTTAACGCCGGTATTTTTAAAAGTATGCTCAAGCGCTTCTGGCCGCTGTGGACAGCCTATTTCGCCGTATGGTTCATGAGCCTGCCGCTCCCCTCTCTTGTGGTAAGGCTTCAGGGCGTCAAGGAATCGGCTGTCACAGTGGTCGCTGCCGCAATGAAAACGAGCGTGGGAGCAAGTGTCGTCTCCGCCTTTGTGATGGGCATTCTTGCGGCAATGGCGGTTTTCGGTTTCCTATATAACTCCCGCAGCTGCGGCATGATTGCCTCGACTCCCGTTCGCCGTGAGGCGGTGTTCTGCTCGGCGTATCTTGCCGGTGCGCTGCCTGTTATCGCCGCCAACCTGCTTATCGCCGTACTCAACTGGCTGTTCACCCTCAGCAGCGGAATCGAAGGCGCCTGCATTTTCAAGATGAACGCCATTTTGTTCGCCGTGAACTCTATGGAGTTTCTCATCTTCTTCTCCATCGCCGCATTTATCGCCATGCTGACGGCGAACATCGTTGCCCTGCCGGTTCTCTACCTTATATTTAATTTTGTGTTTCTCGGCATGGAATATGTCGTCAGGATGCTCTACGGTATGTTCGTATTCGGCTATAACGAGCTTCCCGACTGCATTCTGGAGTTCATGTCGCCGCTTATCTACCTGTTTACACGCATCGGTCTGAGCGCCACGAAAACGGCGGTCACGCTCACGAACTGGTCTGCATTGCTCGGCTACATCATTGCAGCCGTCGTGCTCACGGCCGCAGCGCTGCTGCTGTACCGCAAGCGCCGCATGGAGTCTGCCGGTGATGTTATCGCAGTCAAGTCCCTGCGTCCGGTATTCAAGTTCTGCGTCACGGCGTGCGCAGCCCTCTGCTTCGGTCTTTTGTTCTTCGTCATCATAAGCACGCTGTTCACAAGTCTTTCGATGTCCATGCTCATTTTGTCCGCCGGACTTATCATCGGCGCATTCATCGGCTACTTTGCGTCCGAAATGCTGCTTAAAAAGAGCTTCCATGTCTTCAAGGGTAATTGGAAGGGCTTTGTCATCACCGTTATCCTGTGCATCGTGTTTGCCTTCGTCTGCGTGACAGACCTGTTCGACCTTTCCTCGCAGCTGCCGGATATCGACGATATTGAAATGATAGTCTGCAACAGCGAGGCCGGCGGCTATGATGTGACCGAGCGCTCGGATATCGAGGCCATACTCAAAGTCAACAAGGCCATAATCGACGACCGGGACAAGTACGAGGGTCTTGACTACACCGACTACGAAAGCGTCGGCTACGTGAGCCTTAGATACAAGCTCAAGGACGGTCGTGTCATTTGCCGCGGGTATACCCTGCTTATTGATGATAACTACAAGGCGTATTACGCTGCGCTGGGCTCGGTGAACATCGTAAAGTCCTGCTTCACACCCGAGATACCTGTCACGGTACAGAATGTGTACGACGCATCGTTTGAGTACCCCTCCGGCTCCGGCGAGCTGAACTCGATATCGCTCACCCCCGAGCAGGCTGTCGATTTCTACGAGAATGCGCTGATGAAGGATATCGAAAACGGTGCGAAGAAGCCGCACATCCCCGAAATGAGCAGCACGGCAGGCACCGATACCCCCGATTCGTATGTCTACATTGAGCTTGTCTCCGTTCCCGATGCACCCAACGCGGAAAATACCTATGACAGTTTGGTCATCGAGATAGACGCCGACTGCACCGAGTGTATAGCATGGGTCAAGGCAAATCTCAACATAGATCTTCACAATATAGACGGATGAGTTAAAAAAATAGTAATAGTCGCCCATATGGCGGCTATTACTATTTATAATTAATTCCTTTTTTGTTCATGCCTTTGTCATATTATCAGGTTATTATATAGACACTCAAATATAAGAGGCGAAGGCAATCATGGAAGACCGTAAAGATGAAATTAACAGCGGCAAAAACATCTCGGAGGCTGAAAATCTCAGCTCTGAGACCGAGAGTGCTCAGGAAACCGAGAGCAACGCTTCGGCACCGTCCGTCTCCGATGACGGCGAGTACCACTTCGTAAGACCCGAGCAGAATCTGTACGAGGATGCAGAGTTCGTCCCCTGCGGGGAGGCGACCGAGATTCCCAAGTACTATGTCCCCTCGGAGAAAAAGCCCAAGGAAGAAAAGCCGAAGGATATGAAGGCCGCTCCGAAATCGAAAAAGTGCTTTGTTAAGCTTGCGTGTGCCTGCCTTGCGTGCGCACTCATAGGCGGTGCGGTCGGCGGCGTTGTGTCGTGGAAGGTCCTCGACAATAACAACTCAACCCCCGAAGCAACGAGCAAGCCCATCTCCGCCGGCACCAGCGGCGCATCAGTAAGCACAAAGCCAAGCGGCACGACCGATATCTACTCGCTCGGTTGCAAGCAGGCTGTCGGTATCACCACTGAGGTCACGACCACCAACTGGTTCGGTCAGACAAGCTCCAGCGCAGTTTCCGGCTCAGGCTTTGTCGTTACCACTGACGGATATATAGTTACAAACTACCATGTCATCGAGGCCGCATATCAGCGCAATTACAAGGTCTCGGTCATGTTCTACGACGGCAAGACCTATGATGCCACCATCGTCGGCGTTGAGGAAGAAAACGATGTTGCGGTTTTGAAGATCGACGCTACCGGCCTCACGCCCGTCGTCGTCGGTGACAGTGAGAGCATCCATGTCGGCGAAGAGGTCTACGCCATCGGCAATCCCCTCGGTGAGCTCGCATTCACCATGACCACCGGCCATGTCAGTGCGCTTGACCGTAAGATCACCACAAACGAGAGCCCCAGCGCAATCAATATGTTCCAGTTCGACGCTGCCGTCAACTCCGGCAACTCCGGCGGCCCTCTGTATAATGCTGAGGGCAAGGTCATCGGCATCGTCACCGCAAAGTACAGCTCTACCGGCGTTGAAGGTCTGAGCTTCGCTATCCCCATTAACGATGCCATCGACATTGCAAACGATCTTATCACCAACGGCTATGTCACCGGCAAGGCGTATCTGGGTGCGAATATCGACAGCAGATACGATTCCGTTTACGCAAACTACTACAACATGCCCGAGGGCGCATATGTGTTCAGTGTTGAATCCGGCAGCTGCGCAGAAAAATGCGGTCTCGCGGCAGGCGATATAATCACCAAGCTCGGTGGTAACGAGGTCAAGGACTTCAACGACCTCGACTCGGCTATCCGTTCGTTCAAGGCCGGTGAGTCGGCCGAAATAACGGTCTACCGCAAAGGCGGCTACAAAACGCTCCATGTGGTCTTTGACGAATCTAAGCCCAACACCGAATCAAACGGTGTTAACGATTCCGGTCTTTCAAGCCACAATCCGTTTGGCTAAGGCCCACTAAATAGCTATTTCTCTTCTCCTTATACATCCTCTCTATTCTTTTCTCAAAGCAAAAGGCCACGGCGCAAGCCGTGGCCTTTTGTCATTTGTATTTGATCATTTCTTTTTGGCAGGCTGCCTGCCGGTCTTTTTGTGTCCGCATACGGTGCAGTACTCGCCCTTGTCGTAGAAATGACGGCCGGACTCGATGTGCTGCTTCATGTTTATAAAGCGTGTGCGCTCAGCCTTGGTGAGCTTGTCCTTAAATTGCCGGTGCAAATAGTCCTTTGCGACGATGACGCACACGCAGGTAAAGATTATCGCGAAAAACACGAATATCGTAAACGCCGCCCACAAAACGCCCTTGACGACCTGATCGGACGCAGGTCCGTCAAGAAACGGGCGGAAGTACACCGCCGCGCCTATCGCAACGCAGGTCAGCGCAAGATACACAAAAAAGTGCGGGAAAAGCGTAGGCGGAAGCCCGCAGCAATGGGGGCATATCTTCATCCCCTCGGGTATAAGGTTATGGCAATTATCGCATTCTCTCATGACGCTTCTCCTTTGAGTTGATACCAAGATTATAGTGCAATCACGGTGTTCCGTCAAGCGGAGAAGTCGATTTTTGGTTTACTGCGCCAATGCCCTGCCGAGGCTGACGCACTCTGTGAGCGTATCACCGTCAGGCTCACCGCAGCATATAACTGCGCCGGAGGCGAGCTTTGCGCTCAGCCCGCGGCAATTGTTTGCCCACTTTTCCATCCACTCTCCTCCGCCCCAGCCGTATGAGCCGAACAGTCCGATAGTTTTGCCCGGAAGTTTGCCCTCCATGCTGCGGAACATGGGTGCAAACTCGGTTTCCTCAAGCTCATCTGCGCCCATAGCTGGGCAGCCGAAGGCTATCGCGTCAAAGTTATCGACCATGTTTTCGTGAAATTCGTCGGCTTTGAATAACCCTACCTCCGCCCCGGCTGCCTGCGCGCCGCTTTTGACGGCGTTCGCCATTGTCTCGGTGTTGCCCGTTCCGCTCCAATATACAACTGCTAACTTACTCATTTCTTCTCCTTTCACATGATAAGCTGCTCGAGACTCGCGCCGCTTTTAAAGCGGCTGATGCTTTCCTCGGTGCATTTTCTGCACGCCTCAAATTGGCGCTGCGCCATTTGCGTGTCGCCGTAGACCTTCCACAGCCCCACGGTTTTATAATTTTTTGCTCTGTTGCGCACGAAGCCGAGCACATCCTCCGGCGGATAGCCGAGAAACAGCCCCACCTCGTGCGGGAAGCCGCGTGAAGTGCGCATACGCCGCATCAGATGCAGCAGGCATTTTTCCGTGCTGCCGCATGGGTAGCCGAGCTTTTTGAGCATCGCAGCGGCTTTTGGCTCATTCAGGTCGCGCGCAAGAGCTTGCATGCGTCCGACATACAAAAGCGCCGTTCCCTCCGCAAACCGCAGCGGCATTATGACGAGCCCCTTGGGCTCAAACAGCCCGTTGAGCCTGCGCAGCTCGGCCTTGACCTTCGCCTCGGAGCGGTAGCTTGCCGAGAACATGCTGCCGGTCTTGAGTCCCGCCAGCGTCGGCGCGCACATTTTTACGATCAGTTCCTCGCTTTTCATGTGAGTATTATCTGCAATTTTTCATGAAAATATGAAAACACGGCTGATGCAAGCACATCAGCCGTGTCTAAAATTTTGTTTACTTGGTGTAGTTGTCGAAGTAGCCCTGGATGTAGATGATCGGGGTGCCCTTATCGCCGCTGCCGGAGGTCAGGTCGCACAGCGAGCCGATGAGGTCGGTGAGTCTTCTCGGGGTCGTGCCCTCGGAAGCCATCTGACCCTTGAGGTCGTCGTCCTTTTCCTTGATCTTCTCTGAGATAGCGGCCTTGAGCTCGTCGCCGGAAAGTTCGGCAAAATCGTTGTCGGCAAGGTACTTGAGCTTGAGCTCGTTGGGCGTACCGTTGAGACCTGCGGTGTAGCCCGGGGAGACAACGGGGTCAGCCAGCTCCCAGATCTTGCCCACGGGATCCTTGAACGCGCCGTCGCCGTAGACCATGACCTCAACTGTCTTACCGGTCTTGTCATAGATGAGCTTCTGCACGCGCTCGACGAATTCCTGGCAGTTGACGGGAAACAGCTTGACCGTGTCCTCGGTTGCCTTATTGGAGCCAAGCAGGCCGCAGAAATCGTTGTAGCCGCTGCCGTTTACGGGTGCGGTGAGGATATCGTCAAGGCCATAGACGGTCTCGGCACCGTGCTTTTTGAGAAGGCGCTTGGTGCGGGCTCTGGTGTGGATATCGCAGCAGAGCACATCCTTGGTGTAGTCAAGAATTGCGACGGGCTTGTTTGCAAACACGATCTCGCACTCGCAGCCGCAGGCGAGGATGAGCTCCTTGTAATACTCGACATAGTCGATGCCGGTGAAGGGGTGCTTTATATAGCCGAACAGCTCACGATACTTTGCCTCGCTGAGGACATCGGCATAGGGGTCAACGCCCTTTTCGTCGAGCATGTCGATATCAAACAGGTGATTGCCGACCTCGTCGGAGGGGTAGCTGAGCATGAGGGTTATCTTCTTGCAGCCGAGCGCGACACCGCGCAGGCAGATGGCAAATCTGTTCCTGCTGAGGATGGGGAAAATTACGCCGACATGGCCGCCGGGGTACTTTGCCTTAACATCGGCAGCGATATCGTTCACGGATGCATAGTTGCCCTGCGACCTTGCAAGGATCGACTCGGTGATGCCGATGACATCCTTCTGGCCGATGGTGATATTCTCCTGCTCGATGCAGTTCAAAACGCTGTCGGTAACGATCTTTGCAAGATCGTCGCCCTCGCGGATGATGGGCGCTCTCACGCCGCGTACAACTGTTCCGATAGTTCTTTCCATTGCTGTTCTCCGTTCCGCCTGTCGGCTGATTATTTATAAACTTGCTTTTGCTTCAACATTATAATACATTTCAAGTCATAATCCAAGTAATTTTTTGCGATAAAAAACTCCGACTCAGATTGAAGTGAACCCCAAAAGTTAGACAAAATATTTATTAAGCGACCTGAAGGGTCT
>SAMEA3663283__coassemble_1098_pt1 | contig 17972 bp, 17 predicted proteins | sample SAMEA3663283__metabat2_low_PE_027 | metagenome-assembled genome bin SAMEA3663283 (sample SAMEA3663283) | pig gut metagenome | biome: pig gut; feature: pig-associated habitat; material: faeces | place: China | collected 2013 | reverse complement strand
GATGCTGACAACGGCGCTGAATGCGGAGTTTGCTTTGGTGCTTGCCGAGCGACGTTCCGGGCAGAGTTACATCCAAATCACCGGCCATTCCGGTAATGTATTCAATAAGGTAGTCCTCGCTGTAGTTGACGAGGTCAGGCGTAAGGCGCAGCCAATACGAATATGTAAAGGCCTCGCCGACCTTAAAGGTGTACTGCGCCGTTCGGGTCTGCACGGTCAGTGTGTCGTTGCTGTCGGCCATTGCGACCGGAGCAAGGCTCAGCAGCATGAGTATTGCGAGCAAAAAGCATGAAAATCGCTTCCTCAAACACACTCCTTACAAATATTCATCCATATCATACCAATATATCAAAAACTTAAATATGGACATCAACGCCCAAACGCAAAAAATCAGACATTTTTACTAAAATGTCTGATTATTAACTATGTGTATATTTTACTCCAGATACAGCAACTTGAGTCTATCAATTGCTGTTTCATCCAGCCCCATTTTCTCGCGCAGGAAGCGATCCATGCCGCCGTGCACCTCGTCGATGGTCTCAAAAGTAGCGGCGATAAAGTCCTCCTGCACGGTATCGAGCCTGTAGACAAACTCAAGCACCGCCTCGTCGTCGGTAAACTTGCGGCAATTTTTAAGCAGCCGCTGTGTGCCCGGGGCGCAGCGCTCGCGGGTTATCATGTAATCCGCAACGATGCCCTCGCGTGGAACGCCGAGCGCCGTCAGCAGCAGCGCCGTTGCCGTGCCGACGCGATCCTTACCCATGGTGCAGTGGTATAGAAGCGCGCCGTCCTCGTGGTTTAGCAGTATCTCAAAGAATTTGCGGTAGTGCTCAATCGAGTGCTCAAGCGTCACGAGGATAGGGTAGAGGCTTCGCATCTGCCGAACGCCGTCGGGGTCTGTCGCCATAAGGCGGTGAGCCATTTTCAGCGTTCGCTGCGCCTCCTCGTCCTCGCTTTCCGGCTTGTCACGGGTGATGCCCTCGGTCTTGTCCTCAAGCATGGGGCAGATGATATATTCGACATTGTCAATTTGCCTGTCGGGCTTCTGCACACGCTCTGCGCTCGTGCGAAAATCGACAACGGTCTTGAGCCCCACGGACTTGAGATATTCCACATCCTCATCCGTGAGCCTTGCGAGCATACCGCTCCTTATAAGCCGGTTCGGCTTTATCCGCCTGCCGTCGGCGGTCTCGATGCCGCCGAGGTCACGGGCGTTCGGCGCACCGGTAAGTATCTTTTCGGGGTAATACATTTCATTCACCAATTCCAAACAATCTTTTGCCGTTATTATAGGTTAGTTCCTCGATCTCACCTGCACTCATGCCTTTTACCTCGGCAATCTTCTGCACGACAAATTCAAGCTGCCGCGAATCGTTGCGCTTGCCGCGGTTCGGCACGGGGGTGAGGTACGGGCTGTCAGTCTCGATGACCATTCTTTCGAGCGGGCACATTTCAAGCACTTCAATTGCCTTGCGGGCATTTTTGTAGGTAATAGGTCCGTCAAAGCCGAGGTACCAGCCGCGCTTTAATAGCTCTGCGGCCATCTCGGCACTGCCCGAGTAGCAGTGGAACACGCCGCGCAGCGTGGGGTGGTCGCGCACTATCTCCAAGCAGTCGCCGTGCGCCTCACGGTCGTGGACGATAACGGGCTTATTGAGCATGAGCGCAAGCTCTATCTGCTTTGTGAATAGTTCCTTTTGCTCAGACTTGTGGGTGTCGTCCCAGTAGTAGTCAAGCCCGATCTCGCCGATGGCAACGCACTTCGGGTGCCCGGCGAGCTGTTCCAATTCGGCGTAAGCCTCGTCCGTGAGCTTATCCATATCCTCGGGATGCCAGCCGACGGCGGCGTATACAAACTCAAAGCGATCGGCAAGCGCTATCGCCGCCCTGCTGCTTTCAAGGTCGCAGCCCGGGTCGACGATGAGTCCGACATTGCTTTCGGGCATCGAGCCGAGTATCTCATAACGGTCTGTATTGAACGCTCCGCTGTCATAATGCGCATGGGTGTCAAAGTACATGTCGTTCACCTCTTGCGCAATTATAACATTGCCTGTTATAATAACGCAAGTGATATGTAGAGGTGAAACTATGAAGAGCTTTTATAAAATTTTAATAGACGGCATGGATGACACACTCACCGTGACCGGAATCGTGCGCGGCGCTGCATGGGTCGGGGCAGAGCTTTCTAACGGCAGCTTCGGCATCGCCATGAACACCGAGGGCGAGAGCGTCGGGCGCATGTTCCCCTCACTCATGGGACTGGGCGCAAAGACCGCTGCACAGGCCGTCATGAGCTGGAGCTTTAACGAGGCGAGCGAAGCAATGGCAGTCATAAACGCATTTTACAATACGACTGAGCGCATGGAGCGGCTTGGCTTTGAAGATGACGGGAAAAGCTGCACCGACGGCATGGATATTGCAGGCAAGACCATTGCGCTAATCGGCCACCTAAAGCTCGGCGATGAAGCACTGAGGGGTGCAAAAGAGGTTTTCATAATTGAGCGCGAGCCCCGAGACGGCGATTTGCCGGACAGTGCATGCGAGTACATTCTGCCCGAGTGCGATGTTGCCATCATCACAGGCAGCGCAGCGGTAAACAAGACCATGCCGCGGCTTGTTGAGCTATCCGAAAACGCAAAGACTATTATTATCGGCCCCAGCGTACCCATGTGCCCGGCACTTAAAACGCTGTGCGTCGACCGCTTGTCGGGCATGGTCGTTACCGACAAGGACGGCATCATCGATTGGATGCAAAAGGAGAGGGGAAATCCGTATCCCTTCGGCAAAAGCTTCATGATAGACTGAAAAACGGAGCCGATTTTGGCTCTGTTTTATTTTCGCTTATTTCCCATGCGGATAAAACATTTCTCAACAGCGCCATATGACGCACTTCGGGGAATTACATAAGTATAATAAATAATACCTTATGTAAACTTCGGAGGCGATATTATGAATGTAAAAGGCTCGATAGCGGCGATAAAGACCGCGTTTGAGGATAGCTTTGTGCAGCGAAATTCAGAGGATGTCATCGCTGTCGCATGGGCTGTTATGTATTTTGTCAGCGGCTTTGTGCTTGCAACGGCGCGGGTACTGGGGACGGCGGGGCCGTTTGGCATCGCGATTGTTGCCGCGGCCGGAGCGGGGCTCAACGGCGTGTGCTGCCTGTTCGGGGCGGCCTTCGGCTACATAGTCTCCGGCGGCCTGTCATGGGGCATACGCTACCTTGCGGCGATAGTCATCGTGTTTACGGTCGAGTTTTCGTTTCAGGACACCAAGCTTTATAAAAACACCCTCTTTGCGCCGATAACCGCCGCGGCCGTGACCCTCGCCACCGGCATTTTGTCGAGCTTTTCGCAGATACTCAGCGATGCGCCGACTATCGCCATCGTGTTTTTGGAAACGGTTCTTGCCTTCGGCGTGAGCTACTTTATCGCCGAGGCACTCAAAAAGGATGAACCCACCACGGAGTCTGCCGAGATACGCCGCTCAACGGCAGTACTCATAACAGTTGCGGTGTTCATGATGGCGCTGTCGAGGTTAGTTTTGTTTGATACTCTGTCCGTTGGGCGCTTTGCGGCGGTGCTCATAATCATGATGAGCTCGCACCGCTGCGGCATGATGACCGGCTGCACCGTAGGTACGGTGTTTGGTCTTGCGATGGACCTTACGACCGGAGGCACACCGTTTTTCACGATGGCATACGCTTTTTCCGGGCTGCTTTCGGGACTTTTTAACCGTTGCGGCAGGCTGGCGTTTTTGCTTGCGTTTATCCTATCAAACGCCGTTGCGGCGGCGCTTGCGTGGACTGTCGCCCCGCAGCTAAATGACCTTGTCGAGGTGTTCTGCGCCTCGGTTGTGTTCATGCTCCTGCCGTCGAATGTCATTTGCAGGGTGGGCACTATCATCCAGCCCGTTGGCGGCGGCAGCGGAGAATCCGGCCTCAGGCGCTATGTCTCGCGGCGCGTTGCGCAGCTGGGCTCTGCGTATGCGGGGCTGTTTGAGATAGTGCGGCGCAATGTCGAACAAAACCACAACGACGCAGACCCGGCAAAGGTATTTGACCGCGCAGCCGACTGCGTGTGCGTCATGTGCAAGGAGAAAAACCGCTGTTGGAACAGCGAGTACATGGAAACGCTCTCAGCTCTAAATGATGCAACGGCGGCCATGACAAAGCGCGGCACTCTCCAACTCGGAGATATCCCGCTTAGGTTCGTCGAAAAGTGCCGCACGCCCGAGGCGTTCGTCACCGCCGTCAACGGTGAGCTGCGCGCTGCGGCATATCGCAAGCACTTTGCAGCGCAATTGCGCGAAAGCCGTGACACGGCGTGGGGGCAGTATTCGGACATGGCGGATATCCTCGGCGGCGTTGCCGAGGAACTCGGCAGCATAAACGGTGCCGACCACCTTGCCGAGCGGCGGCTCATGCGCTACCTGCGTACGATGGACATTGAAGCGGACGCGGCGGTGTACCGTGACGGACGTGGTAGGCTGCGCGCGGTGGTGGAGTCAGGCTCACTATCGCGGCTGTATGAAGATCCCGATTATCTTGAAAAGCTGTCAGCGGTGCTCGGTCTGAGGCTTTGCCGCCAGAGATCGGCAAACGATGGCATGGCAAAGCTCACGCTCATTGAGGCAGAGCCCCTTGCGGTGTCCGTCGGCATAGCGGCGATGAAGAAAAAAGGTGAGAAGGTCAGCGGCGACAGAGGTACATATTTTAAGACCGACTCGGGCGTTTTGTGCGTCATCCTCTCCGATGGTATGGGCTGCGGCCCCGAGGCCGCGAGCGAGAGCAAGGAGGTCATCGAGATACTCGAAAAGTTCCTGCGCTCGGGCATTGATCCTGCCGTTGCGATGAAAACGCTAAATTCCGTGATGCTTTTAAAAAGCGGCGATAACTGGGGATTTGCCACCGTTGACCTCATGTGCGTCGACCTGTTTTCCGGCGAGACCTGCTTTTACAAGTACGGCGCTGCACCCAGCTATGTCATGAACGGCAAGAATATACGCCGCATAAAGGGCGAGAGCTTTGCGCCCGGCCTCGGCGACGGAACCTCCACTGCGCCCGATGTTGTGCGCATGCGCTTAAAGCCCGGCAGCACGGCAATAATCGCCTCCGACGGCGTTATCGGCGACTCGAACGACAGCTGGCTGCGCGAGATCATGGACTCCGCGACCGATGACATGAAGCTGCTTGCCCGTGACACCCTCCGTGAAGCCGAGAAAATTTACGGCAACTGCGACGACATGACCGTGCTCGCCGTCAAGGTCCAGACCCGCGGGTGATGTATATGGATATGACAAAACGGGTAAAATCAGAACAAGGATCAACATCACAGGAGGCTGCTGACGTGGTAAAGGGCACGGCAAAACGGGTGATAGTCGTAAAATCACCGGACAAAAAGGTGTTTGAGGAGGCGATATTCATCGTCCGGGAGGACTATATGCGCACCGCAGGCATAACTCAGGCAAAGCTCATGGACGAGGCACGAGCCGCCGCAGGAGGCTACATGAGCACCCTGCGCCGCAAACCAAAGTCCAAAACAGGGGTTTTAATGGCGCTATCCTCCCTCAGCGGCAGCGCAGTTGCCTACGCGGTATTAAAAATATTCGGGATATAGAAAAACAGGCAGTTTAATTACTGCCTGTTTTTTATCGTTAGGTCAAAATTCAAGCTTTCCTCGCTGTTTTTCCATAGCAGGAGGAGGGCACCGAAGCCGGTGAGCTTGCGCTCGGAGCTGACGGTCTCCCAAGTGCCGTCTTTAAAAACGCTGTACTCGATGCGGCGCTCGCTGTGGCTTTTGATGACCTGCGTAACGCGCATCTTGCGGCCGACGATGGCGCAGACAAGGTCAGTGACACGCTGCTTGAAGCTTTCAAGCGGTCTGCGGTCGGATATCAGAAGATCGGTAAACCCGTCAAACACGAGCATCGCCTGAAGGCAGTCGGCATTATTCGTCTCGCTGCCAATTAAAACGAGCGAAAAGCTGTCGGCTGTGCTAAACTCGAGGGTATAGCACAGCTCATTTTCGTGCGTCAGCACGGCGGAGGGTATGCGGCTGCCTACATTACTATAAATGTCCTCGGCAAAGCATCTGAGGCTTTCGGCCTGTTGGCGGGCGAGGGCTTCTTCATTTTCACGCATATTATCACCTGTCAATTTATTGTATCCGCATTCATTTCAAACATCCTGTCGACGGCGAGCCTGAGCGCCTGATGCTCAGGGCTATTAAGCTCGGGGTCAGCGGCTAAGAGCTCCTGCGCTGCGGCTTGCGCCGTTTGCAGCACATTCATGTCCGAGCACAGGTCGGCAACATGCATTGCAGGCAGGCCGTGCTGCCTTGAGCCGAAGAAATCGCCCGGGCCGCGCAGCCGCAGATCTTCTTCGGAAATTTTAAAGCCGTCGTTCGTCTGCGTCATGACCTTGAGTCTTGCCTCGGACACCTCGTTGTCGGTATCGGAGACCAAGACACAGTAGCTTTTATGATTACCTCGGCCGACACGGCCGCGCAGCTGGTGCAGCTGGCTCAGGCCAAAGCGGTCGGCGTTTTCGATTATCATAAGCGCCGCATTCGGCACATCGACGCCGACCTCAATGACCGTCGTCGAGACGAGAATATCAATGCTGCCGGCAACGAATGACTGCATGATATCGGCCTTTTCCTTTGCCTTGAGCTTGCCGTGTACGCACGCGACCTTGAGGTCAGGAAAGTAGCGCTGCAGCTCGGCGGCGTGCTCCTGCGCGGACTTTAGGTTCGGCGGAAGCTCCTCGTTTTCTTCTATCATCGGGCAGACGACAAACACCTGTCGCCCCTCGGAAACGAGCTTGCGGATAAAGCTGTTTAAGCGCACGCGGTAGCTTTCCGTGACGCAGAAGGTGTCGACCTTTTGCCGCCCGGGGGGCAGCTCATCGATGACGGAAATGTCAAGGTCGCCGTAGATTATAAGCGCAAGCGTGCGGGGGATGGGTGTTGCGGACATGACGAGCACATGCGGCCGGTCGCCCTTTGAAATGAGGCTCGAGCGCTGATTAACACCAAAACGGTGCTGCTCGTCGGTGACGACGAGGCCGAGGTTTGGGTACTCCACATCCTCGGAAAACAGCGCATGCGTGCCGATAATAAGGTCAAATTCGCCGTTTTTGAGTGCGGCCTTGACCTCGCGCTTCTGCTTTGCGGCCATCGCGCCGGTCAGGAGGCCGATACGCAGACCGAGCGGGGAGAGAATGCCCAGCAGCGTGTCAAAATGCTGCTTTGCCAAAATTTCCGTCGGAGCCATGAACGCACTCATGTACCCGTTTTTCGCAGCGTACCAGATAAGCGCCGCAGCCACCAGCGTTTTGCCGCTGCCGACATCGCCTTGGACAAGCCTGTTCATCGCCTTGCCCGACTGCATATCGCTCATCGCATCACTTACCGACCGCCTCTGCGCATTCGTCGGCGCGAAGGGCAGGGCAGACCAAAATTCGTTGAGGTCACAAGGCTTTAGCTTGTATCCGTCGGCCTTGCTGTGACGCGTCTTCATCCTGCCGAGCGCGCAGGCGAGCAGGAACAGCTCCTCAAATATCAGCCGCCGCCGCGCAAGCTCGAGGGCGGTAAAGTCTGCAGGGAAGTGGATGTTTTCATAGGCAAAGCTCGTCTGAGCAAGCGAGTATTTTTCACGCAGTACCTCGGGCAGCACCTCCGGCAGTTCACTTCCGCAGGCGTCGAGCGCCTGACGCACTGCGCTCATCACGAGCTTCTGCGAAAGCCCCGTCGTCAGCCTGTACACGGGAATTATCCTGCCGGTTACGCCGTCGGGCGCGTCCTCCGGCTCGTACACGGGGTTGGACATCGTCCGCTTTCCGCCGACACCGATGATCTTGCCGTAAAAATTCAGGCACTGGCCGCGGCGTATGCGGTCCTTGACATAGGGTTGATTAAAAAATGTTATGTCAACCGACGCACTTTCATCCACCACACGGAACTTCACAAGCTCCATGCCGCGGCGGATGCGCACGAGGCGGGGCGTGTCGGCAACGATGCCCTGTATGCATGCCGTCTCGCCGTCGCAGGTGAGGCCGATGGGCTTAAACTGGCTGCGGTCCTCGTATTTTCTGGGGAAATAGGAAACAAGGTCATGGACGGTGAACACGCCGAGCTTGTTTAAAAGCTGCGCCTTTTTCTCGCCTATACCCTTGCAGTACCTAACATCGGTGTCCAAATATGCCATTAAACTAAATCCTCTGACGAAGCGCCACCGTATCATCTAAACGATACGGTGGCTTAAATTATGTTAACCTTACTCAGTGAATCTTGCGGTGTAGTCCTTGGTGTTCGTGAGCTCAAACACCTCGACAAGGCCGCTCGTGCAGATGACCTCATTGTCCTCGGTTATCATGACCATGTCAAAGCCGCCGTAGTTGCGCCAGTAGCGCAGCGCACCGTTGACACCGAGAACGAACATGGCTGTCGACAGGCAGTCTGCCATCGTGCCGTCTTCGCACACGACGGTGACAGAGACAAGGCCGTTGTTGGCAGGCTCACCGGTGCTGGGGTCGATGAGGTGGTGATACTTAATGCCGTCGCTGCCGATAAAGCAGCGCTGGTAGTTGCCGCTGGTGACCACCGCTGTCTCGCCGACCTTGAGTGTGCCGATATATGAGCCCGTGTCGTTGGGGTCTTCGACTGCGACCGTCCACTTCGAGCCGTCCGGCTTGAGACCCAGAGTCTGGACATTGCCGCCTAGGGAAACGATGCCGCTTTCGACACCGGCATTGCGCATGGCCTCGATAGCCCTATTGGAGGCACAGCCCTTTGCCACAGCGCCGAAGCTTATCTGTGTGCCTGCGGGCATACGCACGGAGTAGTTGGATTCGCCGTTAAACTCCGTTATGCTCGTTTCCGAGAAGCGTACATTCTTCAGAAGCTCCTTTATCTCATCCGACGAGGGAATCTTGCCCTTTTCCGAGTCAAACTCGCCCCAAGCAAGGTAGAGGGGATAGACCGAAAGATCGAGCGCACCGTCGGACTGCTTGCAGACCTTGAGCGCGGCGCTGAGTATCTCCGCGACCTGCGGTGTTACGATGACATTCTGTCCGTCGGCGTGGTTGAGCTGATATGCCGCGCTGTTCTCAACCTCGGGGTCGAGCAGTGTGTTGAGCGAATTTATAACGCCCGTCGCAGCGTCAAGCCCGGTTTTTGCGTTTTTGCCGTAAGCGGTGAGCGTCATGACGGTGTCCATCGCAAAGACCTGCTTCTGCTCCTTTGTGTCTCCGCAGGCGCACAGCGGGAGAAGCATCGCGAGGCAGACAGTCATGGAAATGACCTTTTTAAAAAGCTTATTTTTCATTTATCTTAGTTCCTTACTGCTTAGATCAAACTCTAGTATACCATATAAACCGCCAAAAGAAAACCGTAAAATACACAATAACTATTTGTTTAATTTGCCCTTGGCCACAAGATATTGCTCTTCGCCGCTTCGACCAAGTTCACAGAATATTTACAGGCTTCAACGGCTTAAACGGCCGAAAGTGTTGACATAATGTGCCCCATGTGTTACAATTTGATTACTCAGTATTTTACTAAGCGTAATCAAAAAGCGGAGAGATCATAATGAAAAAACGATTATTAAGCATAGCAATCGCGGTAATGATGTGCGTGTCGCTGCTTGCGATACCTGCCGCCGCAGAGAAGACCCTGGGAGCAAGCACCACTGCTGCGCTCAACCTCAGAAAGAGCGCGAGCACGAGCGCGACCGTCCTCACGGTCATGCCCAAGGGTGCCGGAGTGATCGTCATCTCCACCTCCAAAGGCTGGAGCAAGGTGATGTATAACAATACCATGGGCTATGCTTCAAAAACATATCTTAAGGCTGCAAGCGAAGTAAGCGGCAATTTCGGCACCGGCACGATAACGGGCTCCGATGTGCGTATGCGCAAAGGAGCAGGCACAAGCTATGCCATCGTCGGCACCTACGATAAGGGCACAAAGATGACCGTCACCGGCGCAAAGGGCAATTGGTACGCCGTTAAATATAACGGTAAGAGCGGTTATGTAAGCGGCGATTATATGACCCTGTCCGTGACCCCGAAGTCCACCGGCACAAGCACCACGACTACGACTACATATACCGGCACGATAACGGGCTCCGACGTACGCATGCGTAAGGGCGCAGGCACGAGCTACGCCATCGTCGGCACATATGATAAGGGTACGAAAATGACCATCACCGGCTCGCAGAAGGGCTGGTATAAGGTCAGCTATAAGGGCAAGAACGGCTATGTAAGCGGCGATTACATGCGCCTTGTCCCCAAAACCTCCTACAGCACCGCAAAGACCGGTACTACCGGCAACGGTGCCATCCTTAGAATGGGCCCATCCACAAAATTTGCTGTCGTGACCAAACCCGGCAGCGGTGTAAAGGCCAAGATTACCGGCGTTTACGGCAGCTGGTATGAGGTCAATATAAACGGCAAGTACGGCTATATGAATAAGAGCGTGCTCACCGTCGGAACGACAAATACAGTTCCCGCACCCAGCGAGAAACTGGACGAGACCGGCTATGTCAACGGCAACTCTGTTCGCATGAGAAAAGGCCCGTCCACCAGCTATGCCATCGTCGGCTATTACGACAGGGGAACGCAGGTCGAGATAACCGGCAAGACCGGCAACTGGTACGCGGTTACAATTGACGGCAAAAGCGGTTACATGTCCGCAGACTACGTAAAGCTCAAGACCGACGACATCGGCAATACCGGCACCGAACTTGGCAAACAGATAGTCGCCACCGCAAAGCAGTATCTAGGCACGCCCTATGTTTACGGCGGCGCATCGCCCAAGGGATTTGACTGCTCGGGCCTGGTCTACTATGTCTACGGCCAGTACGGCTATAGTCTCCAGCGCGGCGCCGGCAGTCAGTACAGAACGGACGGCAGGCATGTCGATAAGGACGAGCTCCAGCCCGGCGATCTTGTGTTTTTCTCGGATAACGTCGACCCCATCGGCCATGTCGGAATGTACATCGGCGATGGCCAGTTCATCCATGCCTCCACCGGAAAGGGTCAGGTCATCATCACCGACCTCGACTCATACTACTACGCCGAACACTACACCGGCGCAAAGCGTATAATATAGTTTAGGTATTAAAAATCAGCCGTGAGCTTTTGCTCCGCGGCTGATTTTTTATATGTTATGAAAAAAAGAAAGCAGTTCAGGTATATGCCCCGCTTTTTTTACAAAGTCGAAAAAGGGGAAGCGGATGAAATTCCGATTCCCCTAAATAATTCTGTTTTATAGTGATTTACTTGCCGAAGTAGCGGTTCAGCAGCCCCTCGAAGGCCTTGCCATGGCGGGCTTCGTCGCGGGCCATCTCGTGGACGGTGTCGTGGATGGCATCGAGATTGTACTGCTTTGCAAGCTTTGCAAGCTCGAACTTACCGGCGGTCGCGCCGTTCTCGGCATCAACGCGCATCTGAAGATTCTTCTTGGTGGAGTCGGTGATGACCTCGCCCAGGAGCTCTGCAAACTTTGCAGCATGTTCTGCCTCCTCAAGACCGGCCTTCTCCCAGTAGAGAGCTATCTCGGGATAACCCTCACGGGCAGCAACACGAGCCATTGCCAGATACATACCGACCTCGGAGCACTCGCCCTCGAAGTTTGCGCGCAGACCGCTGATGATCTCCTCCTGAACCTCGGCGGGAACATCTGCGCCAAACTGCTTGCCGACACCAACAACGTGCTCGGCAGCCCAGGTCTTGTCATCGGACTGGAGCGTGAACTTGCTGCCGGGAACCTTGCACTGGGGGCAGAACTCGGGGGGCGTATCGCCTTCGTGAACATAGCCGCATACGGGGCAAACCCATTTCTTCATAATAATATCCTCCAATAAAAATAATTTTTATATTTAGTAAGGCAAAAGCCCTTACTCACAACAGTTTTTGCACAGGCCGAAATAGCTCAGGGAGTGTCCCTTGACTTTACCGCCCGTTAACTCCTCAACATTAGAATACCTTTTATTTATCGATAAATCAAGGAAAACATCGTTGACCCGCCCGCATTTCGTACACACAAAGTGGGGATGGTCACTGGTAATGGCGTCATAGCGCTCCTCACCGTTGACATTGCCGACGGTGATAATAAGACCGTCCTGTATCAGCACATTCAGATTTCTGTACACCGTGCCGAGGCTGAGGTCGGGTATCGACGGCTTGAGCTGCGTGTATATCTGCTCTGCCGAGGGATGAGCCGTGGTATTGCACAGCGCCTCATATATCGCCGAGCGTTTTTTACTTGTTCGCCGTGCTTGCATCTGCTCACTTCCTAGTAATGATTATCGTTATTGATAACATATCACAGACTTTTTCATTTGTAAAGCCCTTTTTTAAAATTTTTTTGAAAATTGACTTTGCACGATTATGTGCAAAATTGACGAAAAATACGGTAATTTTTCTATCACTGAAAATGGAAATGATTATTGAAAACAAAATCGGCATATCGTATAATCAAATTGTATTATAAGTAAAATGGAGGGAAAAAATGAAAAAGTTTTTAAGTATTCTTCTGGCACTTGTGATGGTGTTCTCGCTTATGGCACCTGCCGCAATTGCAGAAGAGACTACGACTCCCGGCACGGAAGGCGGCGAGGTCGTTGATCCCGAACCCACTGCTAATCCCGAGCCTACCGAAAACCCTGAACCCACCGAAACACCCGAGGTCCCGGCTATCACAGTCACAGTCGGCAATGTTGCCAAGACCGGCAAGATCCTTCTCACCTGGACGGCTGTCGAAGGCGCTGCAAAGTATGAGATCTACCGCAGCACGACAGAGACCGGCAAGTTCAGCAAGATCTACACCGCAACCGGCCTTAAGCTCACCAACTCCAGCGTGACCGTAGGCGAGCAGTACTTCTACAAGGTCAAGGCAATCGATGCCGAGGGCAAAGAGGTCCTGACCAGCGATGTTGTTTCCGGCTATGCCGGCTGCGCAGCGCCGGTAGTCACTGCAAGCAATGTCGCATCCACCGGCAAGATAACCCTGAAGTGGGAGGCTGTTGACGGTGCAGATAAGTACACTGTGTACCGCGGTGCATCTAAGGACGGCGAGTATACTAAGCTTATTACTACCGCTAAGACCAGTTTAGTCAACAGCTCGGCGAAAGCAAATACGAAGTATTATTATAAGGTAGTGGCACTGTCCTCGAAGACTGAAGAGGCAGACTCAGCATTCAGCGAGGTAGTTGCACGCAGATGCGACTGTGCTGCTCCTGTTGTGACCATCGGAAATAATGCCAAGACAGGCAAGATAACACTTAAGTGGAAGGCTGTTGACGGTGCTGCAAAGTACGAGGTCTACAGAGCTACCTCCAAGACCGGCAAGTACACCAAGCTCACCACAGTGAAGGGCACCAGCCTTACCAATAGCTCTGCAAAAGCTGGTTTTACCTACTACTATAAGGTAAAAGCACTGTCGGCAGTAAGTACCGAGGCAAACTCTGCCTTCAGCAGTGTGAAGATGCGCGCATGCGACTGCGCAATGGTCAGCTTCAATGATTACGATTACAACAATAACGGAAATCCCGTCTTCAAGTGGAAGAAGATAACCGGCGCAAAGAGCTACGAGATTTATCGCAGTAAGTCCGAAAACGGCAAATACACCCTGCTCGGAGAGACCACGAGCACGACATTCACAGATAAAACTGCAAAGGTCTTGACTGTTTATTACTACAAGATCATCGCGATCTCCTCGAAGACCAGCAGCGCTAACTCGGCAGCTTTCCGGTTCGCGGCCACTCCGGTCTATCCGATGGCAAAGAACCTCAAGGACGTCAGCACCTCAAAGGTCACTAAGCTAAAGTGGGATGCAATAAGCGGTGTTAGTGGCTATGTTATCTTCTGTGGGTATTCAAAGAACATTGATGAAATGGATCCCATTGGTCATACTACCAAGACAAACTTTACTGCCAATGGAAAGTATAACGGCCTTTGGTACGCCGTTGTTGGATACAAGCAGTTGACTACAGATGATGTCATTCCTTCCATGCCAGCATATGTCTATGTGAAATAATTAAACCAATCAAACCCAAAAACTCGGCAGCTTTTGCTGCCGAGTTTTCCTATACTCTGCGTACATTTGAGGATATCTCCGCAAGTGCGGCGGCAGCCTCGGTGTCGCAATCGGTGTTGCGGGCAAGATCGGCAAGTGAGAGCATGCCAACAAGCCGTCCGTCGCGGCACACCGGCAAGCGCCGCACCTGCGCGTCAGCCATGAGCCGTGCCGCCTCGCCGACATATGCCGTGTCGTTCACGGTGATGACCCCGCGGGTCATGATATCGCCGACCTTTGCCTCACCGGGCGAAACTCCCGTTGCAACGCACCTTACGGCGATATCGCGGTCGGTTATCATGCCGCGTATCTGACCACGGTCATCGCAGACGGGAACTGCACCAATGTTGTGCTGCTTTAATAGGCGGGCAGCCGCCGTCACGGGCTCTGACAGCCCGACGGTGACGATGTGCTCGCTCATTATATCAAAAACCTTCATAGCAAGACCTCCTTGATGTAATCATCACCAGGGAGGTCAAATTTTATTCCACCAGATCTGCAAGCGCAGGGCCTGCCGTTTCGCCGAACAGCCTTATTGCAGCCAGTGCCTCCTGCAGGGTGTTGCCGTTGCTGCCGACCTCGAGGATGACAGAGCCGGTGCTCAAATGCTGATTATATCTGTACGGCACGAGTGTCACCGGCCTCATGAGACTCGGGTACTTTTCCAGAACAGCGTTTTGCAGGTACAGTGCGAGCCGCAGGTTCTGCGTCCAGTTTGGGTATTCAAGCCCGCTTTCGTCCGTGCCCATGACGAACATTAGCTGCGATGCGCATACACCGCTTTCCGTGGCTACGGTCTTGTAAATTACATCATTTGTACCTATCGCATCACGGTGCAGGTCAATGACAACGGAAATAGAGGGATATTCCTTCAGATATTTCTCCACCGCCTCGCCGCTGCGGTTATATGAGCCGGTGTAGCTCGGGTAATCGTAAACGCCGCAGTCGTGGATAACATTGAGCCCGTACTTTTCAAAATACTTTTCAAGCTCTGAGCCTATCCTTATTACATTATAATTATTATCCTGCGTGCGGCTTGCGCCGGAGTCGACATATCTGTCAAGTCCGGCAGGGGAGTAGGCCTCGCTGGAGTGGGTGTGTATGATAAGTATCTGCGGCTTGCCCTTTTTAAGCTTAACGGGACTGCCTTGCTTAATTAGCTCGGACACCTGAACGGAGTAGTCGGTCGAGTTCTTGATGACGAGCCCGCCGGATATGGTCGTCGGGATGATGCTCGGCCCGGGCTTCGGTGCCGGCGTGGGCTTGGCCGTGGCAGGAGGGGAAGCTGCCGGAGGCGTTTCGTCGGGAGCACTGACCTCGGGCGTAGTCGTGACCATGGATATCGTAGTTGTAAAAAGCTCGGGGCTGTCGGTATACAGACAGGCAGCGCCCAGGATCAACCCGGCAGCAGCCAGAGCGACGGCTGCAAGTGATTTATTCTTTCGCATTATAACACCTCCGCAGTTAACAGCTTATTCGCCGTGGACTGAAAATATATCTGTACTTTGCACTGCGGATGTGGTATCTTATATTACAAATTGCGGGATGCTTAAAGAAATATAAATATTGTTATGTAAACCTAAATTATTCATTAAACGGGGTGGAAATATGCATATTGAGTACAGGCCGAAGGGCGTATGTTCGCAGCTTATGTCGATAGATGTCGAGGACGGTAAAATTGAAAAAGTGGAGGTCAGGGGCGGATGCAGCGGCAATCTTCAAGGTATTTCAGCACTCCTTGTGGGGATGCCGGTCGAGGAAGCCATAGCGAGACTCGAGGGTATCCGCTGCGGATTTAAGCCCACATCGTGCCCGGATCAGATAGCTCAGGCACTAAAAAAATGCATATAAAATATGCGATTTGGTTTACATAATTATTTCGCATAACGAAATTGATTAACATAATGTTATACACATGATTAACATTTGTAATATTTTTTACTGTTTTTTTATAAAATGTTGTCGAATTTATATCTTTGTGCAACTTGACCAAGCCACAAAATACAGTGTTTAGCACAAATAATTATCCCAAAATATTGCGATTTGACAAACACATATAGCAATACTGCACAATTTCGACACGGACCGTTTGTGCAATATAACTATTTACCCACTTGCGTTCGTTCCGATATAATTAATATGCCAGAGAGTTATATGGCAATTGTTCGGCAAATCACCGAACATAAAAATTATGTCAGGAGCGTTATATGAGTAAGATCAAAAAATTCAATATCTCTCTCGTATTCGTTGCCTGTTTGCTGTGCGCCCTGTTGTGCATGAATGCGTTTGCAGACGAGGCGGAAACCGAGCTCGAGTATACCGAGATGCCTGTTTATATTGACGGGCTGCTGTCGTCCAGGGGCTACACCGTCGGCGATACCACGTATCTGCCGCTTGAGAGCACCGGCGCAGTTCTCGGCTACGAGACCGAATCGGACTTTAACTATGAGACAAATACACTGACCGTTAAGGTCGAGGATATCGAGATCACCGTTTGCAGGGATGACGAGTACATGAGCGCAAACGGACGGTATTTCTACCTGCCTGACGGCTATATGGAGATCGGCGGCGCAGCGGTCGTTCCCATCGAGGCTATCGAGAAGATTTTCACCCTCGAGGCAAATTGGGACGCTGAGCTTGAAGCCTATGATCTTGACACGGCAAACAAGGCCCTGCTTGTAAGCGGAGATGAGTTCTATGATGAGGACGATCTCTACTGGATGAGCAGGATCATCACCTACGAATCGGGAAACCAGCCTGTTGCGGGGCAGATCGGCGTCGGCAATGTTGTCATGAACCGAGTTGAAAGCAGCAGGTTCAAAAACACCGTCAAGGATGTCATCTTCCAGCAGGGGCAGTTTTCGCCCGTTGCAACGGGAGCAATATACCTTGACCCGTACGAGATAAGCACCATCTGTGCAAAGATGGTCTTTGAGGGCTACAATACCGTCGGCGAGGCACTGTTTTTCCAGCAGGGACGCTACGGCAACAATTGGATTAGTCAGAACACGAGGTTTGTCATCAACATCGCAGACCACAATTTCTTTATCTGATTGCTAAATCCAAACTAATATGATAAAATGAGCTGTAAATTTTACAGCTCATTTTTCTTTTTGAGGTTTTGTATGGAAGATATACTGCGCAGCGGCTTTGCCGAGCTCGGCATTGAGCCGGATGGGAAAGCATTTGAACGCTACAACACATATTTTGAATATATTGAGGAGCGCAACGCCGTCATGAACCTGACCGCGATAAGCGGCAGGGAAGATGTTGCACGGCTGCATTTTCTCGATTGTGCAGCTCTGCTGAGCGTCTGCAATTTCAAGGACAAGACCGTCATCGATGTCGGCACCGGCGCAGGCTTCCCCGGTCTTGCGCTGAAGATCGCCGAGCCGAGCATCAGGCTCACGCTGCTTGACAGTCTTAATAAACGCATCGAGTTTCTCGCCGAGACCTGCGAAAAGCTCGGCTTTGACGATGTAGCCTGCCTGCACGCAAGGGCAGAGGAAGCTCCCAAGGAACTCTATGCCGCCTTTGATGTTGCGGCCTCACGAGCGGTCGCCCGCCTGAATGTTCTGTGTGAGCTGTGTCTGCCGTTCGTGAAGGTCGGCGGGATGTTTATAGCCATGAAGGGCCCGGACTGCGCACAGGAGCTTACAGAGGCCGAAAATGCGCTGCACCTTCTCGGTGCCGAGGTCGAAAAGACCGTTGCCTACACCATTCCCGGAACGGACATCACCCACACCGCCGTCGTGATACGCAAGCTCAAGCCCACGCACCCCAAGTACCCCCGCAAATGGGCACAAATTAAAAAGCAGCCGCTGTAAAAATAAGCCGCCTGTGAGACCACAGGCGGCTTTTCAGCGTGTCAAAAAAGTCTTGTGACTTTTTTGC
>SAMEA3663283__coassemble_1047_pt1 | contig 19709 bp, 19 predicted proteins | sample SAMEA3663283__metabat2_low_PE_027 | metagenome-assembled genome bin SAMEA3663283 (sample SAMEA3663283) | pig gut metagenome | biome: pig gut; feature: pig-associated habitat; material: faeces | place: China | collected 2013 | reverse complement strand
CTCCTCACCGTAGTCGAGCTCCTCGGTCGTGCCCGGCTTGAATATTGCAACATTTGTAGTCAAAAGCGGATAACCGACGCTCAGACTCTTGAAGTTGCCGTTGCAGCAGCACGATGCCGCCGAGGACACCTCGCTCATACCGTAGCCCTGCGACAGCGGGTACTTACAGCCGTGTTCACGCAAAAAGCCGTTGAGCTTCGACTCAAGCCCTGCGTTCATGGTGTCGCCGCCGCTGCCGGCGGTGCGGAAAAAGCTGAGGTCAAAGCCGTTTTTCATTTCCTTGCTGTTCATGAGCTTTTCATAGTGCGCAGGAACGAGCAGAGTGTGTGACGGCTTGTATTTCTTAACGAGCTGTCCGACCTTGTCGGAATCAAACTTCGGGATCATGACGATCTCAAGGCCGAGCGAGAACGGCATGTGCAGGCTTGCGACGATGCCATAGGATGAAAACGCCGGTATGATATCGAGGAAGCGCTGGTTGCGGGTGTATGCAACGCCGCAGTATCGAAAATTCATCGCAACGGCATTGAAGCCGTCGTTTGAGAGCATGACGCCCTTGGGCATGCCGGTCGTGCCGCCGGTGAGCGTCACGGCAGCGAGGTCAAATTCACCGTACTTTGCAGCCTCCACACTTTTGCCCCTGCCAAGCTTCAAAAATTCCTTCCAGCTTATCGTTGAGCAGGTCAGCGTCACTGCGGGCGCAGGCATTTTGATCTGCTTGAGCATCCGCACGATGGGCGGCATGTAATTATCCGCTGAAATGATGATGACCCTGTCGAGCGAAAGCTCAGATAGCATATCGGCAAGGTGCTCATACGCAAGGTCTAAAAGCAGCAGAACATTTGCGCCGGAGCTTAAAATAAACTCCCTTATCTCGCCCGGTGCGCGGCGGGGATCGAGCGCCACCATCGCAGCGCCGATCTTATTGAGACCGTAAAGCGCAAACGCAAGCTCGGGTATCGTCGCCGAGCAGCAGGCGACCATGTCGCCGGTCTTGATACCAAGCTCGGCAAAGGACGCTGCGCATTTATCCGCCGTATCCAAAAGCTCGCCATAGGTTATCTTGTTTCCAAAGTAGTTGATGGCGATATTCTGACGATGTGAATCATTGTTTTTAAGTACATGCTCGTAAAGTGTTTCCTCGGGAAGCTTTGCATTCAATGCCTCCTCGCTGTAATATTTGAACCACGGCTTTGCGACCGATGCCTTTGCTTTCATATAGGGGTCCCTCCTCAAATTTGCTATACATTTCGTGCAGCCAAGTTCGTTTTTAAACATTTCGTTCTGATATGTATTGTCATTTTGATTTAGAAATATCGCAAGAAATTTAAAAAAGTTTAAACTCCTATAAAAATATTCAGATCGCAACGATCTCAGTTTAATTTTTCAGGCGGTGAGAGCAAGCTCTCACCGCCTGAAAAATGAAGATCGGCCGCCTTGCCGGAAGCGGCCGATCTCCTTGGTGGGGGGACCAGTGATCTGGTTCAAAAAGGCGGTGTGTGGACGCCTTTTCTGTGTAATATTGTTTTGCCGACGGCATTTTATCGCAAATTAGCGAAAAATTTTTTGTTGCGATATTTTCGCTTTCAATTTACAATAATGTATAGATCGCTACTGCAAAAAACACAAACTGAGGTGAGCTCTATGGCTAAAACGAGCTTGCACACCTTAGTCGATGAGAGCATTATCCTGAAAATTGCCGGCGGAGATAAGACAGCTCTATCTGATCTATACCTTAAAACTAGCAACGCAGTCTACTGTTTCGCACTATCCATTCTGCGCGACACGGAGGCTGCACAGGACATTATGCAGGAGACCTATATCCAGGTGTGGAGATCGGCCAAAACCTATAAACCATGCGGAAAGGACCCCGTGCCTTGGGTGCTGGGCATCGCAAAGTATATTGCGTATGCGCACATCCGCACACAGCAAAAGCACGCCGAGTGGTCGGACAGCATTCCCGAGCCTGCCGACCCGAAAAACTGCTTTGCCGACAGCGAGAACAAAATTCTCGCCAACGCCCTGCTGAGTAAGCTCGGCGAGGACGAGCGGCAGATAGTCACGCTTTATATCACGGCCGGACTAAAGCACCGTGAGATAGCGAAGCTTTTGGATATGCCCCTTTCTACGGTTATTAATAAGTACAACCGATCGCTCAAAAAGCTTGAGAAGCTGGCAGGTGATGTGTTATGAGAAAAGGAAATATTGAACACAGGCTGTTTGAGGAGTTTTCAGACGCTGCTCCGAATAAGCTTGATGATCTGCTTGCCGCGGTGGATGATATCCCGCAGGACGACGGTATGGTCATCGACTTTGCGAATGAAGCCAAAAAGCGTCGTTCCCCGCTCAAGGTCGTTTTATCGGCGGCAGCTGCACTGCTGCTCATCGTCGGCGCTGCAGGCGCGTATGCAAATCTGTCTGCTGACAGATACATCGTCGCTGTTGATGTTAACCCCTCGGTTGAGCTCAGGGTCAACGGCTTTGACCGCATAAGCGAAGTCATGCTCAAAAACGATGATGCCAAGGTGCTCATAGATGAAAAAGATCTCAAGGGCAAGCGAGTTTCCGACGCTGTTGACGCGCTTACCGAGAAGCTATGCGGCGATGGGTATCTTACCGAAAGCTGCAACGGCATTCTCGTCTCGGTGCAGGGGGGCGATAGCGCACTTTGTACCAAGATTGTCGGCTCTGTCGAAAAAGCGACCGAGCGCGCGGGCTTTAACTACGCCGTTTTGTATCAGGTGCTCGATATCGATGCCGACGGCAAAGCAGAGCTTATAGCAAAGCTCGACGAAAAGCTTGACAGTCTCAGTGCCAAGGAGCTCAACAAGCTCAGCGTACAGGAGCTCATTTTCCTCGCCGAAAGCCTTGACTCCCCGCCGGATAAAACCGAGTTTTACGGTAAGCTCAACGGCTACCGCAGCGCAGACGAGGCAAAGAAGGACGCAGGCGTGGACAACGCCTCGGTAAAGTCCAGCATCGTGCGCTATGCCGATCAGCTAGCCTACAGGATTGTTTACACCGAAAACGGAATGACGCATAAATACATCGTTTCCGCCTCGACCGGCAAGGTGCTCGCCCACGAAAAGCAAGGCAAGGCCCTGTCAAGCGGAAGCCAGTCCGGCAAAAAGGATAATAATCATAACAAAGACGACGCCATCCTGGGCCCTGATGCTATACTGAGGATATTTAAGCAGACCTTCGGCTTCGTCGATTCGGCGCTCGACGATGTGCATGTAACCCGCAGCACCCGAAACGGCGAACCGATATACATCGTAAGCTACAAGGTGTTCGGTGTCACCCGCAGCGCCGTGTTCGATGCCCGTACCGCCGAAATGCTCTCCGACATCGGATAGCAAAAAGCAGCTATATTGAAGTTACCCCAAAAAGTTGGGCAAAAATTAGAGCAAAAATCTCAAGCAACAGAAAGGGCTTGTTGTCTGCGTAAAGCAGGCGGCAGGCCCTTTCGTTGCGTCTGTTGTTATGGTGGCAAAGACATAGTTGCCTTTCTTCAAGTTCGCAAAACTCTTCAAAATAGTACTTGAAAAATGCAAAAAAGGTCTAAAACCTCACGATTTTAGACCTTAATGTTGGTGCGCGAGGCGGGACTTGAACCCGCACGCCCGGAGTGAGCACTAGAACCTGAATGCAAACATTCAACAATAACCACTGGATTTACGGGTACTATTTGGATTGATGGAGCATATAAAACGCCCCATAGTAACCGCCGTATATTCCAAATCAAGAAGTGTTCGGAATTTGTTCGGAAAGCGCAAGCCGGATTAGCCCATTATATTTTGCTTTGATTGCTCCTATACAGAGCCATGAAAGGAACATATAAACTTGAACTTATACACGCCTTTTTTTGAAGTGTGCAAACATAGCGGTGTTTGCTATACTCATTATAGACAGACCACCAAACTCCCGACCATAGACAAGAAAGACCGCCTTGCAGATTGCGCAGGGCGGTCAATTCTTTTCATTCTTTGATTGCTTCGATAAGGCTTGAAAGAGCCGCCTTTTGTTTGTCCGTCAGCTTTGATATGTCAAGCGTTGCACTTGGGTCGGCTGTCTGCTTTCCTAACAGATAATCCGTGCTGACATTGTACAAATAGGAAAGAGCCAAAAGAATTTCGGTGCTTGGTGTGCGCTCCCCTGTTTCATAGCCGGAAACGATGGACGGAGACACACCAATTTTTTCAGCTACTTGTTTTTGAGAATATCTATATTGAACACGCAGAGCTTTTAACTTTTGCGGCAGGTCTTTAATCATTGTGTTTCACCTCAACGCTTATTGTAAAGTCTGGGCAAATACAATGGGCGTTACGTATATACGCTTTAAGAGTTGAAATAAACCGCTAATTGTGTTAAACTGTCAACAGCAAATCGTGGAGGGGATAATGTGAGCATAGGAGCAATTATACTGATTGTATTTCTTGTATTTGTTGCAGTTGTTTTGTTTAGTGCTTTTATCGACAAGACAAATGAAACACAAAACAACATTGTCAATCAGCAAGACGAAAAAGCAGCTTTTCTTTCTGACAATGGAATTAGAAGCACAGCAAAGGAATTGAATTATACTGATTTCTTCTATTCGTCACAAATCAACATTGATAGAGGACATAATATCAGTTTCTTTGTTGACCAAATTAGCGGGACAATAGCGGTCTTTTCCAATCATGGGCTGCGTGAAGTCGCCCCGTTTTCTAAAGTCATAGGCTGCGAGATAATAACCGACAGCAAGGTTACAGGCGGGATAGGGAGAGCGGTTGTCGGCGGTGTGCTTGCGGGTGATGTTGGTGCGCTTGTCGGAGCTATGACAGCACCGAATAATATAGTGTCCTATAAGATAGTTATTTATCTTAACAACGTAATTGCGCCAAAAATAGAGATACCCATAATTGAGGAAAAGAAATCTACAAAAGACCCGGATTATACCAACGCTATACAGTTTTCCGAAAGTATCAACGCCGCAATAAAGGCTATTATCTATCAGAATAGCATGGCGTGAATGAAAGGAGAAGCCGTAAAAGTCTACCTTTTCGGACACGCAAAAACGGCGCGTCTTTTCCGTCCGTAAATCCTTGCTTTTACTTTTCGGATATGTCCGTAAATTGAAACATCTTTACGAATAATTGAAGTGTGCAAAGAACGCCCCGCCTGTTATGCTGTACGCAGATACAGGAAAGGGGCGTTTTGCTTGATGGATAACAGAACATATTACTATGCGAGGGTCAGCAGTAGGGAACAAAACCTTGACCGTCAGCTTGCCGCATTTGCCGCCTTGGGTGCGTCAGAGCGGGATATTATCACAGATAAGGAAAGCGGCAAGGATTTAGACAGGCGCGGTTATACCGCCCTTAAAACGGCTCTGTTACGCCGTGGCGATACGCTTGTGATTAAATCCCTTGACAGATTAAGCAGAAACAAGGCAGACATTAAGAACGAATTGCAGTATTTCAAAGATAACGGAATACGGCTGAAAGTGTTGGATTTGCCTACAACGATGATGGAGTGTCCGGCGGGTCAAGAATGGGTGTGGGATATGGTAAACAATATCCTAATTGAAGTCTTGGGAACTATCGCACAGCAAGAGCGGGAAACGACACACAGCAGACAGGCAGAGGGCATAGCGGCGGCAAAGTCAAAGGGCGTAACCTTTGGACGACCGAAAACGGAAAAGCCGGATAACTGGTCGGCGGTCATGGAGCTTTGGCACAGCGGCAAGATAACCGCAAAGAAAGCTATGGAAATGACAGGCACGAAACGGACAACTTTCTATAAGCTTGCGGGGTGCTGAATGATAACATTCAAAAAATGCTTGTACCCCTTTTACGGAATACAGCGGCATTGCAGAAACGGGCGAAACTAAAACAGGCGGGGAGCAATCCCCGCCGCTTTTAATAATCCATAATCAGACGATATGTTTTCCCGTGTCCGTTGCTGTGACAGTAGATTTTCACATAATCCCATGCGGTACAATTATTCTCTACCTCTATGCGCTGAACACAGTTGAAATGTAATTGCCCGTTGTCGGAAATGAGATATACCCCCTCCATTAACGGCGCGGTAGATACAAGCAAGGAATTAAAGTGAACGCTAAACCACAAAGAATTATCCGAATGGATGTTTACATTGTTCTCCGTGTTGTAGATGATTTTTTCCGGCTGTCGTTCTTCGCAGTAGTGTTTGAACTCTGCAAGTGTCAAAATCTTTTTCATGTTTACGCCCCCCTACTTGTAGAACAAAAGCACAATCAGCAAGCCGAGCGGGGGACAGAGACAGGAAATAACGCAGACAGACATATACAAGAACAGTTTACCCATGATTAAAAACTCCTTTTCTTTTCGTGGCGGCGGGGATTTCTCCCCGCCTTGTTTGTGGTCGGTTGTCTGCTTTGTACGGTGTATCAGCAAGCGGTCATACGCTCCATGCAGTCCCCGCAAATAACATTGACTTGCTTCGTGGCGCGGACGCTGTTACCGCAACAGGGGCAAATATATTTCCGGCTGTGGCTGTTCGGGTTTACGCCGATAACGGTCAAGCCCGTGGCGTTGCTTGTGTGCGCTCCTATGCCAACGGCGGCGAAAGAGGAATTGTTGCGGCACATTTCGACCTCTCTTAATTCGCCGTGGTCAATAATCCAATCAAGCAAGAGGTCGGACGGGGCTGTGTGTGCATATCCGTACTTGTCGGATTTCGTGACGGTCAGACCGTGGCTTTCTGCCATTGCCTTAAACTGCTTGTTGTGGTATGTCCCGTTGCGGCTTGTGTCCTGTACATTCAGTACAAGGTCATTCGCCATGTGGCACATTTCATGCAAGAGGCTAGCAACGATGTTTTCAAGTGGTCTATCAAGTGTGCCGGATGCAATGTTGATTTCGCGCTTCTGCGTCTCTCCCGTGCTCCATGCGTCCCACGGTGTATAGTGTGCATAGCTTCTGCTTGACGGTGTGACGGTGATGACGGGGGTCGGGAGTGCATTGTCGAACATATCTTCATTCAGCATACGGAAGATTTTTTCAAGCTCTCCGGTCAGTCTTGACATTTTATCTATGGTTTTCATTTTTTGAACGCTCCTATCATTTTTGAAGTTGATTTTTATAGGAGCGGGATTTATAATCTATTCGTCCCGCTCCCTTGCGGCTGTGGGTCAAGCTCTTTGCGTAGTGCTTTGGTCGGCTGTTACGCAAGGGGCTTTTTTCATGCTATGGAGAAACGGCGGCTTGTGCTCTGCTTCGTGTACATCTTGTACATTTCCCCGTGCTCTTTCTTGAAAGCCGTAGTATCAAAACGGTTAGAAAGAACGGTCGTGAAACGGGCGATATACTGACCGGCTTCCATTTCTTCAACGCCCCTGTTTTCCATTTCGCGCTTGATGCTGTCTTTCAGACTTTCAATCTCTGCCTCAGCTTCTGCGGCGAGTGCTTCCCACTCTTTGAGTGCTTCGATTTTGGAAATGATTTCGATGCTTGACATTTGTTTCGGTCTCCCTTTTATTCAATATTCTTCGTGGTCGCCGCCCCGTCAGAGACTGTATCATGGTCGGGTGCTTCCTAACTCTCGTTGCCTATCGTTTCCGGCTGACTGTCGGGCGGCTCTCTTGAAGTGTCTACATCATAGCATGAGTTAACTCATTTTGCAAGATGGGATAGTGTACAAATGTGAGTTAACTCATACAACGCTTTTTGTGCAAATTGATGAGTTTACTCATTTGACCTATTGTGATATACTCTTTTCGGGGTGATTGCTATATGAGTAATATTGATGCGGTAAAGAAGTATCAAGAGAAAAGAGACAGCATAATGTTGAGACCGTCAAAAGAGGACGGGCAAATTATACGGGACACGGCGAAAGCGGCGGGGCAGTCTGTGCAAGCATACATTCTGCAAGCCATAAAGGAACGCATGGAGCGGGACAGCGCGGGCAATGACACGGCGGATGGTTTTGGTATTTCAGAGCCGGAAACTAAAGACAGTTGAAGAAGTCACTTCATCTCCCACGCCCCGCAAAAAATAACCGCCCTGCAAATTAGCAAGGCGGCGTTGGTGATTGCTTACAAATGGATTGATGAACGGTTGTTGTGCTGCAACGGTACGCCGTATAACATGACGAAAATTATTGATTGCAGATAAAAACCACTTGCATTTGCCATTTTCGGGCATATAATAGAAGTGTAGAGATACGACAACAGAATATTAGTGCATTGGATTATCATGTGCCGCCGAGGGTAGTATCATCTTCGGAGCATATCAAAGCCTTGCTGTCAGCGGGCGTGTACTCAAATAAGCATGGGTCAACTCATGTTCGTTTGGTGCGCGTCCGTTTTCTTTTTTGGATGGGGTGTAGACTTGTTGTATTGTCAAGCGTCCTACAAGCCCTACACGGCTTTTCTTTCATGGAGAGGCAGAGAGCCGCACAAATGAGGTCAAGCCGCCTACGGACTGTCAGAGGGCAAATAACAGCAAGATAGGAGGTTAATTCTATGCCAGAACGAAACAGGGATTTTATCCATACCCGTTGTGAGATTTGCGGCAACGAGGATTGCTCGGGTGTCGCTCTATCACAGTTGCGGTTGCTATGCGGATATGGTAGTACCCATGACGGCGAGCGGGTCGAGCTAACGGTCTGCGGCAACTGTGCCGACAATTTATATAATCTTATCCATAAGGAAAGGAATGACAATGAATATTGAAGACAAGAACGAGAAAAGAACATTTGACCCCACGGTAAACTTTTCATTCTTCGGGTCGTGGATGAGTTCTATTGAAGCGATTGAACAGGCTAATGGGGTGGAATCCGCATATCTGCTTTTCAAAGCTATAGCAAATTATTCGATGTATGATGAACAGCCCGATTTTTCAAATGCTCCAATTATGTATGCGCTTTGGGCTATTATTGAGCGAGAAATAGACATAAGCATAGGAAAAAGAAAACGAAATTTTGCAAATGATGAACTGGATGAAAATATCCAAAAAGTTAAAAGTGCATTTATCAATAATCCTAATGCTTCGGTGAGGGATGTAGAGAGAATGACAGGCGTGGGAAAAAGTACTGTGGATAGAATAAGACGCAAGTACAAACAAGAAATAGAAAATGCTTGCGCCAGTATGGACAATTCTGCTTCTGCTTCTGATATTGATTCTGTCGATGCTTCTGCTTCTGATGTTGATTCTGTCGATGATTCTGTTTGTGATTCTGATGTTGTTATTGATTCTGATAATGATAATGATACTATGGGACGGGACAGTAATGGGACAGTGGGACAGCAAGAAGAATATAACCGTTTGGATAAAATAAGACATAGATTAACGAATCCAAATATATTAAAGATGAATTTCTATGAATCGAGCGAGCATTTGGGTCATGCTATGAGTGTTCGTGGAAAGTGGAGACTTGCGTATAAAGCTTGGAAAGAAAGTATATCAAATGAAGCGGCTGAGGCAATCGTTAGCAAATATTTAGCTTCACATGAGGAAACTCCCGAACTCAAACGATTTGGAGACCTATACGGAAGAATAATCAGCGGATGGAACGCTGAAGCTAATGAGCCAATAATTTCATACTCTGTCACGGGTGCTTTCCCGCCTTTCACAAAGCATGATATATCAAGTATTCCTGTCACGTATTACATGGAATCCGAGGAAGTTTTGGAAATTGATGACGAGGAATCTGCCTTTCGAGATTGGATAAGAGAACAGGAATCGGAATCTATCAGCTCTTATGAAGAGGATTCAGACTTGCCATTTTAATTTATGATGGAGAAAAAATCAGTAACCTCCGTGTTTTCAGAACATCGAATAATATTTTAGCAAGAAAATTCTAAACTCCCTGTTTTTCATTCTTGATACACTAAAAATTGTTGAAATACAAGGCTTTTTCGGAGTGAGGAAACAGGGAGAACAATAGAGATAATCCCATAACCATGGGCTTTTGAATGTGCATATTCAATTTATTTGAGCGGGAGCGGTGAGAAATAAGCGGTAGCTATGGGGTTAGATTTCAAAAGGAGTTGGTTTAACATAGGTCAGATTGAAATTGTGGAACATAGGTCAATCGTGTATAATATCCATGCTAATCCGGCTTGCCAAAAGAAAGGAGTAGTTGACAATGGCAAGCCAAATACATATTGACGGCTATTTGGTAGACGATAAAGGGACATGGACAGTCAGAGCGCGGTTTGCAGATACCATTGACGGCAAGCGTTCTCTGCATAGCAAAAGCACGGGGCTGAAAGTAAAGGGGAACAATAAGCGCAAGGCAGAGGCTATGATGCGTGATATTGTTTCGGAATGGGAACGACAGGCGAACAACGCAAGACCCGCTGACAATCCAAAAATGAGAGATTGCATTGCGAAATGGTTAGAGCGGAAACGGCTTACCATCAGACCGAATACATTAGCGTCATACAATGTTGCCGCGAAAGCGCACATTATACCAGAGCTTGGGGATATTCGTATCTGCGACATCAGCAGACAGCAGATACAACGGTATTATGAGAAGCTACAACGGGACGGAGTTTCAGCTAACACAATGAAAAAACACCGTGTCATAATAAACGGTGTTCTGAAAGATGCTGTATTGGATGATGTAATTTCCGTTAATGTTTCTGAATATGTGAGCTTGCCAAAGGCAAAACGCTTTGAGGGCAAGGCATTAAGCGAGGCACAGGTCGCGGACTTGCTGACAGCGTTAGAGAAACAGGCAGAGCCTATAAGGTCGGTTATAACTCTTGCGCTTGTCTATGGTTTGCGGCGGTCGGAAATATGCGGCTTACGGTGGAAAGACATTGATTTTCAAAACAATGTTATCCATATCCGAAACACCGTGACGGAGTACAGCGGCGTGATATATGAGGCTGAAACGACAAAGACGAAAGCGGGTTGCCGTGACCTTTATCTTATCCAAAGCACAACAGAGTACCTTGCGTCCTTGCAACAGAAACAAAAGGCAAACAGAATTTACGGGGAAAAGGTTTGTGTGTATTCAGACGGACGGACAGTAAAGCCGGAATATATCACACGGGCAAGCAAACGCTTTTTGACGGCTTGCGGCTATGATGATATAAGACTGCACGATTTAAGAGCAACGGCGGCAACTATCCTTGCAAAGCGTGTTCCTATTAAGCAAGTGAAAGAATATCTTGGGCATGAGGATGTACATACAACGCTGACATACTATGACCATGTTCTGAATGAGGACAGAATAGCAACATCAAACGCCATGGATGATTTCTTGACCGGAGCGGGTTTTGCTTCATCCTGTTCGGAAAGTTGTTCGGAAAGCGGGGAAACAGATACCGACAAGGTGATTTTCATTGACACTATCTTGCCTAAAAAGTTAGCGATTACATGAAAAAAGCCCCTAATCTGTTAAGATTAGAGGCTAAATGTTGGTGCGCGAGGCGGGACTTGAACCCGCACGCCCGGAGTGAGCACTAGAACCTGAATCTAGCGAGTCTGCCAATTCCACCACTCGCGCATAAAGAACGTATAAAATTATAGTATGCTTTTACTAAATTGTCAAGAGCTTTCGGCGAAAGTTTTCCTTTCGATTTGCAATATATTGCTGTGTCTATAAAAACTAACCGCCGCATAAAATATCAACAACAATTCCGGCAACGCATAAGCGTTGCCGGAACCTTTTTCTAACCTTATTTTTTCAATGCCGCAGCAAATTGCTTTTTCAGTGAACTCGGCACTTTAACAGAGTCTGCACGGGCGGACACTTCTTCAATTTTATTTTTGAACGTAGTAGCGCGAATTTTCGTTACCTTTTTGTCTCTGAGTTTTTCGGGTATTTCAGTCAAAGGCGTTAACCCAATGTACTCATCTATCTCGACATGGTCACTGTACTCCCGGCAGATAAAGTCCTCCGTAGCAAACTTTACAAAGAACTTCTGAATCAAGTACTCGTCCAGCAGCTCGTCCATCACCGGCCCGAACAGGGGTCCCGACACTGCCTCATTTACCTGGATCATACCGGCGAAATTGCACTCTATCATCAATGGCATATCATTTTCATCCAAGGCGATGTCCCATGATATCATCTTAATGTACGGTATCATCCAATGAGCCTTTATAACCAGTTCTTTTACTTTATCAAAGTTGGGTATAGTCTGCCTATCCCTCAAGTCAAGACCGTTCGGCAGGACAGCATGGTTGCTGTGATCGTTGGCCATTGCCCAATCATTACACATGCCCGTTTCGATATTGATGCCTATCAGTGAGCCACCGGAACAGTAGTTGTCAACTCTTACACCGCTGCTGCCGACTCGTATAAGCGCAGACAGAGGAATCACTTCGCCCTTGTGAAGAAGCGTATTGATGCGGATCGTGTTGACCGATGACTCATTAAACTGAGACATAAATGCACTCTGGTGAAGAACCACCTGTGCAACAAAAGCGCTTATGCCCATTTTTGAGAAGATCGCTTTAATTTCGGTCTCGCCATCACCGTGTGTGATGAAGTTTATATTGTGTCCTCCGGAGGATGCGTTAGGCTTTACAATCAGCTCCTCGCCCTTCTGGATCCATTGACTGCATATATTAATGGCCTCTTGCTCCGTAATATGCCGATAATTCTCGTCGAAATAATAGCCGTTTATCCTGCGCACGACCGTAGTCGGCTGGGCGATACCCTCAAAAAGACGACCCAGCAGCGCTTTGTTCTGGTATGCCACGGAATAACTCTTATTAACAAAATGCTTGTGGAAGAATGATGTTCTGATTGATCCGGGGCAATGACGCACATCCATGTGCCCGTAGCGGTTTTTGAAGGTCTTGAAGGATTCGTAGTCGATATTCGGATAAGCAAAAGAATACTTCGACCAGTATTCCTTGATCTGCTGCTTTTCCTCCTCGGTCAGGTCAATGTCATCCTCACGCGCAAATTCACGGTCGATTCTAACGCTGGTGATCACCTTATTGCGAAACGCATCTTCTTCTTTTTGAAGTTTTTCTATGATTTCACGGTTGCTCGTTGAACCACCTGCTTTCTTCGCGCCGGTGGTCTGCTTGCTCAAGCCTCGTAGTCTGCTAAAAAGTGATTTATTGCTCATATTCTACCTTTCTTTCCGCAAGCGGCATCTCCTAACAGCACGAGCGCTTGCATTTCGCTTTTCCAAATGACTCCGTCTAAACCTGAAACGTCGCCATACGTATTAACTGTTGGCTACAGTGTTTGTATTTTACACCGAAATAACAGATTAATCAAGGTTCAATTGTTCGTCTTTTTGATGTCAGCGCATTTTTCCTCTGTTCATCCGGCATATTTAATGTTATAATTCATATTACCATTACCAACTATTATCGGAGGCTAAAAAATGACCAGAAAACAGATGAAGGCTCAGGCAAAGAGCCTTATGCGAAATTCAAATCCCAAGCCTGTATATGTGACCATCGTTTATGTCGTTCTTTTGATGGCCTTTGCCGTTTTGTCCTACAAACTCGTGAACGAGGCTATGGTCAATGCATACAGCAGCATTTTGAACAGCATGGGTATTTACGATGCAAACGGTTTCCTTGTTCCGGACGCATTTGACAGGCTCCAGAACTTCGATTATGACGCTTTTTATTCTGCGCTCATGAGAGAGGGACCTACACCGATGTCGAGGCTGCTTGACCTTCTGCTTTCGGCCGTTGAGGCCGTTATCGGCGCAGGCTTTGTCATCTTCACGCTGCGCACCATCGACGGCAGCGGCGCAAGCTATTGGAATCTGTTTGACGGCTTTGCGATGTTCTTCCGCATCATTTGGCTGTACATCGTTGAGGGCATCTTCATTTTCCTGTGGTCTTTGCTTTTCGTCTTCCCCGGCATAATTGCATTCTACCGCTACCGTATGGCCATCTACCTGCTGCTTGAACACCCCGAGATGAGCGTCATGGACTGCATCAGAGAAAGCAAGCGCCTTATGAAGGGGCACAAGTGGGAGCTGTTCGTGTTTGACCTCAGCTTCATTGGCTGGGCGCTGCTCATCGGCTTTGTCAACGGCTTCGGCGCAGGTCTCGGCATCACTCTGCTGGGTGTTAGCGTTCTGGGCTATGTCGGCTATGTGTTCCTGCTGCCGTACATGGGTCTTTCCTACTCGCTGTACTACCGTCAGCTCACCGCAGTCCCCGCCTCCGGTGCCGGAGATGAGTGGACGCCTGAACTTTGAGGTACGCTATGAGGATAACATTTTTAGGCGCGGCACATGAGGTCACCGGCAGCTGCACACTTATCGAGGTCGGCGACAAAAAAGGCATTGTCGACTGCGGCATGGAACAGGGTAAGGATATTTTTGTCAATCAGGAGCTGCCCGTCGACCCCTCGGCAATCGACTTTGTGCTCGTTACACATGCACACATCGACCACTCCGGCAACCTGCCGCTGCTGTACAAAAACGGCTTTCGCGGCAGCGTTTACGCCACCTCGGCGACCTGCTCGCTTCTGGATATCATGCTGCGCGACTGTGCGCATATTCAGATGTCCGATGCCGAGTGGAAGTCCCGCAAGGCCGAGCGCCGAGGCGAGCCGCCGGTGCAGCCGCTATACGACCTTGACGATGTCGACGGCTTGCTGAAACTCCTGCACCCCTGCGAATACGGCAGCATGGTGCAGATAAACAACGCCGTGACAGTGCGCTTTACCGATGTCGGCCACCTGCTTGGCTCGGCTGCCATCGAGACGTGGCTGCACGAGGGCGAGTGCGAAAAAAAGATGGTCTTCTCCGGCGATATCGGCAACCTCGACCAGCCCATTTTGTGCGACCCGAAACATGTCAGCGACGCTGACTATCTGCTTATTGAGTCCACCTACGGCGACCGCAACCACGAGGGCGGCCGTCCCGACTATATCGCGACCCTTGCGCACTATATCCAACGCACACTCGACCGCGGCGGCAATGTCATAATTCCCGCCTTTGCCGTGGGCAGAACGCAGGAGATGCTGTACTTTATCCGCGCGATAAAGGAGCGTGGGCTCGTCCATGGGCACGATAATTTCCCCGTTTATATCGACAGTCCCCTCGCCATTGAGGCGACCGGTATATTCCTGCAATGCGACACAACCTATGTCGATGAGGAGATGGCGGCGCTCATCCGAGCGGGCAAAAACCCCATCTTCTTCCCCGGACTGCACACTGCCGTCAGCCAAGCCGAATCGAAGGCAATAAACGAGGATAAGACCCCCAAGGTCATCATTTCCGCCTCCGGTATGTGCGACGCAGGCCGTGTGCGCCACCACTTAAAGCACAATCTGTGGAGACCCGAGTGCCTTGTGCTGTTCGTCGGCTACCAAGCCGTGGGCACGCTCGGCCGTGCGCTGCACGACGGCGCTAAGAGCGTTAAGCTCTTTGGCGAGGAGGTAAATGTTCAGGCCGAGATCAGCTGGCTGCCGGGTGTGAGCGGTCACGCCGACAAGGACGGCCTCATCGCATGGCTCAAGGGTTTCAGTAAAAAGCCCGGTATGGTATTTGTAAATCACGGTGATCCGAAGTCCTGCGAAAGCTTCACCGCCTGCCTTAAAAACGATCTGGGCTACAACGCCTTTGCTCCCTACTCCGGCACGAGCTTTGACCTTACCGAGGGCAAATTCATAAGCATCACCGAGGGCAAGCCCGTTTCACCCGAAAAGAATGTCTGCTCCGAGCGCAGCTCCTCTCCCCTGTACCGTGAGCTTGTCGCCGCAGCGGAGACGCTGCTTGCCGCCGTCAAGAAATGCGAGGGCAGACCGAACAAGCTTCTGCGCAGCTACATAGATAAGATAAAAAATCTCACCGATTATATTAAAAAATAGAAGGCTACAATGGGCGAGTACAGTAAATTTATTGCACCCGAGCGCAGAAGTATTCCCACGCCGAGACACATGGTCAAAAACGGCAAAAAATACATCCTCGACGGCATGCTCGGCATGGGCGAGGATAAAGACCTTTTACTGTAACTAACGCAAAAAGTCCGAGCCGTTAGACACAGGCGGATAACTAAGCTTTTATGCAGGATACGGTGCAGTCTCCGAAAAGGGGCTGCGCCGTGTTCTGCTTTATGCGGAAAGCTCTGCTCTATTACCTTTCCTATGGGAACAGGTCTAATTGCAAGCTCAGGGGCTCTTGAACAATATACCGACAGCCTATTTGCGGCTGTCGGTATATTGTTCGGTCATCCGGCAAATTCGGAGGACCGAGATTGTTCAAAAATGCTTGTCGGGTGTATTAACAATTAGGGAGAATGGGGAGTCACGGAGCTTCTCGAGAGTCAGGAGCGTGCACAAAGCGTCGATTTTGCACCGTGGTAAGCGCAAGGCAATACTTATCCTCATCAGTAATGCCTCCTTTGCTCTGCAATCATTATAGTGCGGGTAACAGTAGTGATCGAATGTGCGGATATAAGAAAATCACTGAGATCGGTCCGTTGCGGACTTTTCTCAGTGATTTTCTTCGCCCTTACTATACCTGATAACTTGATTATTTGAATGCTTCGTTATCGGCCCGTAGCATTTGATTCGGGATTTTCTGTTATCATTTACTCGACGCAGTGGTCGCAGTTGTGGGTCTCTGCGAACTTTTCGTGATCGTACTCTATGCCGTTCTTGTCGTAGTAGTTCTTGACGGCGGCCTTGACAGCCTCCTCGGCGAGAACCGAGCAGTGGATCTTATGTGTGGGCAGACCGTCGAGAGCCTCGACAACAGCCTTGTTGGAAAGCTCGAGAGCCTCCTCAAGCTTCTTGCCCTTGATAAGCTCGGTAGCCATGGAGCTTGTCGCAATTGCGCTGCCGCAGCCGAAGGTGTTGAACTTACAGTCGGTGATGACGCCGTCATCTACCTTGAGGTACATCTTCATAATATCGCCGCACTTGGCGTTGCCGACCTCGCCGATGCCCACATTGGGAGCGTCGTCGATCTTGCCGACATTACGGGGGTGCTGGAAATGGTCCATTACTTTATCGCTATACAGTGCCATGATTATATCCTCCTGAAAAGCTTTAGTTAGTTATATACAAAATATTAGATGAGGTGCTTTCTCTTGCCGTTTTCGAGCTCCTCCCACACCGGGGAGATGCTGCGCAGGTACTCAACAACACCGGGCACGACCTCGATGATGTGGTCTATCTCCTCCATGGTGTTGTACTCGCCGATGGAAAGTCTCAGTGAGCCGTGAGCGACCTCGTGGGGCAGGCCGATGGCGAGCAGAACATGGCTCGGATCGAGAGAGCCGGAGGTGCAGGCGGAGCCTGACGATGCGCAGACACCCTTGGAGTCAAGCAGAAGCAGCAGGCTCTCGCCCTCGATGCCCTCAAAGCACATATTGACCGTGCCGGGGACATGGTGCTCGAGCGAGCCGTTTATCTTGGAGTGAGGGATCTTGGAAAGCTCGGCAAACAGCTTGTCACGCATGGGGATGATCTTTGCGGTGTTGGCTTCCATGTTGTCAACAGACTCCTTGAGCGCTGCTGCAAGAGCCACGATGCCGGGGATATTCTCGGTGCCTGCGCGCTTGCCGCGCTCCTGAGCGCCGCCCTCGATGATGTTGAACAGCGGCATGCCTTTCTTTGCGTACAGAACGCCTACGCCCTTGGGTGCGTGGAACTTATGACCGGACATGCTCAGCAGGTCGATGTTCATTTCCTGTACATTGATGGGCATATGGCCGGCCGCCTGAACTGCGTCGGTGTGGAACGGGATACCCTTGCTGCGGCAGAGTGCGCCGATCTCCTTAATAGGCTGCACGGTGCCGATCTCGTTATTTGCAAACATAACGGTGACAAGAGCGGTATCCTCTCTTATAGCGGCCTCGACATCCTCAAGGCGGACAACGCCGTCTTCGTGGACATCCAGAAGCGTTACCTCAAAGCCCTGCTTTTCAAGCTGCTTGAGGGTGTGCAGAACCGCATGATGCTCAAACTTGGTGGAGATAAGGTGCTTTTTTCCCTTAAGTGCACCGAACTTTGCCATGGAGACGATAGCCTGGTTATCCGCCTCCGAACCGCCGGAGGTAAAGTATATCTCCTTGGGCTGCGCGCCGATAATGTCGGCAACGGTCTGTCTGGCTTCCTCAAGAGCTTCCTTTGCCTTCTGCGCAAAAGAATACAGGCTCGAGGGGTTGCCGTACAGGGTGGTGAGGTAAGGCATCATTGCGTCAAGAGCGGTCTTGCTCACGCTCGTGGTTGCTGCGTTATCTGCGTAAACAAACATATTTATATCTTCCTTTCTGTAAATCCTATTAAAAACATGGGAATTTTAACACTATACATTAAAATAGTCAACAGTTTTTATTTTTTCCACTTGTCGCCCGTTAAAAGGTCGGTAAGCGTGATCGTTGCAAGGTAGGCATTGGTTATATCGTCAAGCTCCTTCCACATGGGAACGGTCAGACAGGCATCGGATCTGTCGCAGTTTATCGATCCCGCCTTGATGCACGCCACCGGTGCGAGGTTATCCTCTATACAATTTAGTATCTCGCCCACGGTGTACTCCTCCGGCTTGCGGCTCAGCTTATAGCCGCCCTCCTTGCCGCGGGTGCTGTCGACAAGCTGCGCCTTTTTGAGGTTGCCGACTATCATCTCAAGATATTTCATCGAAAGCTCCGTGCGGTCGGAAATAGTCTTGAGCGATATATATCCCTCGTCGGAATGCTGCGCCAGGTATATCATGATGCGCAGAGCATAACGGCCTTTGCTGGTAATATTCATAAAACATCACCTCCGTTTAATTCCTATTAATTTTCTATGGTTTTAATATACCACGGTTTTACTAGGAATTAAAGTGCATGTGCGTCAAAATGCGAAAAATAGCTGTGCAGTTTTTGCACAACAAATTTGAAAATAGTTCTTTACTTTAGCGAAGTAATGTGTTATCTTATCACCGTGATAACAAACTACATCGATTTTTCCGGAGGATAAAAACATGAAAAAGATAGTTGCGCTGCTTCTTGCAGTTATGATGGTCTTTGCACTGTGCGCCTGCGGCGGCGGTGATAACAAGGACGACTCTCAGAAGACTCTCGTCGTCGGCATCGACCCCGAGTACCCCCCGTACAGCTACATTGGCTCTGACGGCGAATACACCGGCTTTGACATTGAAGTCGCTCAGGCCGCCTGTGATCTGCTTGGCTGGAAGATGGAAGTCTTCCCTGTCAATTGGGATAACAAGCTTGTTCAGCTCAACGGCAATGAATGTGACTGCATCTGGTCCGGCATGACCATTCTTGACAGCATGAAGGAAGCCGGCTATGTCATTTCCGATCCCTACTACGACAACACTCAGGTACTCCTCGTCAAGAAGGACAGCCCCATTCAGTCCTCTGCCGACCTCAAGGGTAAGACCGTTGCGGTCCAGCTCGGCACCTCCGGTGAGAGCCTTCTCAACGGCGACCTTGCAGACCTCAAGGCAACCTTCGGCGAGCTCGTCACCTGCAACAGCTTCGTAAGTGCCTTCACCGAGCTTGGCGGCGGCAGCGTTGACGCCGTGTTTGTCGACTATCCCGTTGCAGCAGCCTATGCTGCAAAGAACGAGGGCTTCCGCATTGTTAACGAAAACCTCGGCGCAGAGCAGTACGGTATTGCCTTCCGTGCAGACGATCAGGAGCTTTGCGACCAGATCGAGGCAGCCGTTCAGCAGCTCGTTGACAACGGCACCTATCAGAAGATAGCCGATAAGTATCCCGACATCGTCTCGAACCTCATCTACCTGAACAAGTAATAGAAAAATAACACAAACAACTATCGCTTCCCGG
>SAMEA3663283__coassemble_1045_pt1 | contig 19808 bp, 18 predicted proteins | sample SAMEA3663283__metabat2_low_PE_027 | metagenome-assembled genome bin SAMEA3663283 (sample SAMEA3663283) | pig gut metagenome | biome: pig gut; feature: pig-associated habitat; material: faeces | place: China | collected 2013 | reverse complement strand
CGTGACATCATAACAATTCTTCTCGGCGCTGTGCTGCTTGCCGGTGTGTGGATATACACAAATTCCGAGCCGAATCTCAACCAGTGGATCGTACTGGGGATGTTTTTGATCCCCTACCTTGTCCTGGGCTTTGAGATAATTAGCGACGCTATCGTCAAGCTCTTGCACGGCGAATTTTTCGACGAGTATTTTTTGATGACGGTCGCATCTATCGGCGCACTGTGCATCGGCGAATACCCCGAGGCTGTGGCGGTCATGCTGTTTTTCCGCATCGGCGAGTGCTTTGAGGACTACGCCGTGGGCAGAAGCCGCCGCTCGATAGCCGAGCTAATGGATATCCGCCCCGACTACGCCTGCGTCGAGGTAGGCGGCGTTTTGCAGAAGTTTGACCCGAACACCATACCCGTCGGCACGATCATTACCGTGACCCCGGGCGAGCGCATCCCGCTCGATGGCCTTATCATGGACGGTGAGAGCAGCGTTGACACCTCCGCCCTTACGGGTGAGTCGATGCCCCGCACCGTAAAAAAGGGTCAGCAGGTCGTGTCCGGCTGCGTTAATCTGAGCGGCGTTCTGCGCATCAGGGTAAGCAGTACATATAAAGAGTCGACGGTGTCGAAGATGCTCGAGCTTGTCGAGCACTCGGCAAACAGCAAGTCCCGCCGTGAGGCTCTCGTGACCCGCTTCGCCAAAGTTTACACCCCCGTGGTGGTCGTCCTTGCGGTGCTGCTGGCCGTTATTCCCTCGCTCGTTGACGGCAACTGGCTCGAGTGGATTCGCAGGGCGCTTATATTCCTTGTCATCTCCTGCCCCTGCGCACTTGTAATTTCAGTGCCGCTGAGCTTCTTCGGCGGTATCGGCTGCGCATCAAAGCACGGCATTCTGATAAAGGGCTCGACCTATCTTGAGGCGCTTGCAGATACAAGTACTGTCGTTATGGATAAGACCGGCACGGTCACTGAGGGCAGCTTCTCCGTCACGGGCGTTGAGCCTATCGGCATTAGCGGTGCCGACCTTATTACGCTTGCCGCTGCCGCCGAGTGCTACTCTAATCACCCGATTGCGCTGTCGCTGCGGGGTGCGTGTAAGAGCTTGCCCGACAGCAGTCTCGTCACCAATGTGCGTGAGCTTGCAGGCCGCGGCATCGAGGCCAATGTCTGCGGCAGGCGGGTGCTTGTCGGTAATGCGGCTCTGATGGTCTCTAACGGCATCACGCCAAAGACCCCGACCGAGCACGCAACGATAGTCCATGTCGCCGCAGACGGCATTTACGGCGGCTATATAGTCATTGATGACCGCATTAAGGACGGCGCAAAGCAGGCAGTCAGTGACCTTTACAGGCTGGGCGTTGAGAGTACCGTCATGCTCACGGGTGACGGAAAGCGAACGGCTCAGGCCGTCGCCACGGCACTCGGCGTAAACAATGTATACAGTGAGCTTTTGCCGAGCGACAAGGTCATCGCCGTGGAGGAGCTTTTACGGCAAAAGCACGCAGGAACGCTGCTGTTTGTAGGCGACGGCATTAACGACGCGCCGATGCTCGCCCGCTCGGATATCGGCGTTGCGATGGGCGCATTGGGCTCTGACGCTGCGGTGGAGGCGGCCGACGTCGTGCTCATGGACGACGATATAAGAAAGCTTCCGCTTGCAATTGAGATATCGCAGCACACGGTGGACATCGCAAAGCAGAATATTGTCTTTTCTTTGATAGTCAAATTTGCTATAATGCTGCTGGGTGCACTGGGCATTGCGGGCATGTGGCTCGCGGTGTTTGCCGATGTGGGTGTTTTGGTGCTGGCAGTGCTCAACGCTACAAGAACTCTTAGGATCGACGAAGAATGAACGTATACGATTTTGACAAAACGATATTTTACCCCGACTCCTCGGTCACCTTTGTAAAATGGGAGCTGAAGCGGCATCCGCTTATCTTCCTGCGCTGCCTGCCGTTTGCGCTGTGGCACGGGCTTTTGTATCTGCTCCGCATCATGTCAAAGGAGCAGCTAAAGGAGGGCGCAATGCGCTTTATCCGCTACCTGCCGGACATTGACGCTGATCTCAGGCTCTACTGGGATGAGCATGAATCGTGGGTCTGCCCGTGGTATCTCAAGCAGCAAAGGCCGGACGACCTTGTCATCTCCGCCTCGCCGGAATTTGTGGTAAAGCCCATGACCGACAGGCTCGGCATCAGGCTCATCGCAACGAGCATGGATAAGCACACGGCGAAGATAGACGGCCTCAACTGCCACGGCGAGGAAAAGGTTCGCAGGTTTTATAAGGAGTTTCCCGAGGATACCGTGGTCGAAAACTTCTACTCCGACTCGCTTACCGACACCCCGCTTGCAAAGCTTGCCGACAAGGCATATCTCATAGTCGACAAAGGTCAGACCCCCGTTCCCTGGCCGGATAATTAAAAAGCACCGCCGCAGAAACTAAAATTTCTGCGGCGGTTTTGCATTTTTTATTGTAGTCCTCTTACTTTTATGTAATCAAGAATGACCTGCACAGTGCCCTCAACACCGAGCTTGGAGCTGTTGATGCACATATCGTAGTTCTGCGCGTCGCCCCATGTTTGGTCGCTGTAGTATCTGTAGAAGCTCGAGCGGTCCTTGTCGACTTCCTTTATCTTTTTCCTGGCCTCGGTCTCGTCGAGCCCCTGGCGGCGCTCAAGGCACTTGAGGCGCTCATCCATGTCGCCGAGGATGAACACGCTTACAAGATCATCATGGTCACGCAGGATATAGTCTGCACAGCGGCCGACAAAAATGCAGTTGCCCTTTTCGGCGATATTGCGCATGGCGTCAAACTGCGCCGACACGACCTGCATGTTCAGGCGGAAGTTTTCGTTCAGGCCGTAGCCGCCTGCGTGGAGGATAAATGCGGACATGCGCTTTTCATCAAAGGCATCAATGAGGTCTCTGCTGAAGTCGGAGTGATTGGCCGCTTCGTCCACGATTTCCTTGTCGTAGCACTTGTAGTTGAGCTTTTCTGCTAGAAGTCTCGCGATCTCTCTGCCGCTGGATCCATGCTGTCTGCCGATGGTAATTATCATGTGTCATGCCCCCTATTTTGTTAATGTAGTAACATTATACTCCATTGTTCACAAAAATTCAACGCATGTACAAATATTTTTATGCATATCTTTCTGTATGGTCAACAGAAAGCGTTTAATCATGAATACCGCCCTGCTCACCGGCTCATCGCTTGCGATGAGCGCCATTTCCATGGCATTCCAGGTCTGGCTTGCAGGCCGGATCGGTTCTGCGGGTATTGGGCTATATCAGTTGGTTCTTTCGGTGGCGTTTTTGTGCACGACCTTTGCCGTTTCAGGCATCCGCTTTGCAGCCACAAGATTAGTGTCCGAGGAACTTGGGCACGAGCGCAGTTGGAGCGTTGCCGCAGCCATGCGAAGGTGCTTTGCCTACAGCCTGTTTTTCGGTCTGAGCTCTTTAGTCGTACTTTGGACCTTTGCCGAGCCCATCGGCTTTTTGTGGATAGGCGACGCAAGAACGGTAAAATCTTTAAAGCTCATCGCATTTTCCATGCCGTTTCTGTCACTGTCATCTGTCATGTCCGGATATTTTACCGCCTGCGGCAGAGTGTGGAAGCCAACAGCCGTGCACCTAGGCGAGCAGCTTATAACCATCGGCTTTGTGGCATTTTTCCTGACGCACTCGCCTGCGGGAGATATCGAGAAAAACTGCGCTGCCGTTATGCTCGGCAATGTCTGCGGCGACGTGATATCCTTTGTCTGCATGCTGCTGTTTTATCTCACCGACCGGCACTCGGTGAGAGACTGTTCTGCGCAGAAGCTCCAGCTCACCTCGCGGATGCTCAAGGTCGCGCTGCCGCTGGCGGTTTCGGCCTACGCGCGCTCGGCGCTGTCGACACTGGAGCACCTTTTAGTCCCCCGCGGTCTCAAGGCAGCAGGCTTTTCGGCGGATAGGGCGCTTTCCGGATACGGGGTCATACAGGGCATGGTACTGCCCATTTTGTCCTTCCCTGCCTGCATACTTATGGCGCTGGCAGAGCTTATAATCCCCGAGCTAACCGAGTCGCAGGTGCGCGGAAACAACAAGGATATCTCCAAAACCGTGAGCTCGCTAATAAAAAAGGGCCTCGGCTATTCGTCAGCCGTTGCCCTTGTGCTATTCATTTTTGCCGACAAGCTCGGCGTGCGGATATACTCCTCGCCCGAGGCTGGCGACTACCTGCGGCTGCTTGCGCCGCTTATCCCGATAATGTACACGGACATGGTCGCCGACGGGTGCCTCAAGGGGCTTGGGCAGCAGCTTTGGTGCATGGGGATAAACCTCCTCGATGCACTACTGGGCGTTCTGCTCGTGTGGCAGGTGCTGCCGGTGTTCGCCCTCAAGGGCTATATCTGCATCATTTACTTTAACGAGTGTCTGAACTTTGCCCTGAGCATCATGCGGCTGGGCAAGGTAACGAAGATCAGGCTTTTTTCTTAGAGTTGCGTTCCTGAAGCTTCTTATCGCCCTTGTGCAGCAGCGGCGAGATACGCTTATAAAGAAGCATCGTCAGCAGCGTGACTATCGCGCCCTTTAAAAGATTAAACGGCACGACCGCGAACAAAACGAGCGTCGACACGCTGTTGATAGCCGAGTTTACCTCCGTGCCCATCGCGATGATGGCATCAAGCGGCATACCGTACAGGTCTGCAAAGGTCGGCAGCAGGTACACGGCGTTAAACAGGCTTCCGAACACGGTCATGACCAGCGTACCGACTATCATGCCGGTGAGCGCGGACTTTTTGCCCTTGTTCATGTGGTAAACTATCGAAGCCGGGAGCACGAACGAGCAGCCGACGACGAAGTTTGCAAAGTCGCCGACAAATGCTGTGGTCGTGCCCTTCAAAACGAGCTTCACGACAATCTTCAAAAGCTCGCCGACGACACCTGCCACGGGCCCGAGGTAGAAGGTGCAGATCAGAATGGGGATCTCGCTGAGGTCTATCTCATAAAACGCCGGTGCGAAAAACAGCGGTATCTCGAGGAACATCAAAAAGCCCGCCATGGCGGAGAATATCGCCGTATACGAGATAAAATGCGTGCTGCCGAGCTTTTTTCTGTCCTTAACGAGCAGCTTTTCGAGGATATATGCAACTGCAAGTATCGCTGCAAAAATCAAAAGGCAGATGAGGATGAAGCTCAGGTTGTCTTTAAGTGACTGTGACATTGGTATTTCCTCCACAAATAAAAAATCACCCGAAAGAACAATATCTCTCAGGTGCTCGCACATCGAACATCTTCTTTCATCCAGACTATACTGTCGGTACCGGAATCACACCGGTTCATGCCAAATGGCTCGCGGACTTTACCGCCGGTCGGGTATTTCACCCTGCCCTGAAGATATATCGTTTATTCGGTTGTGCCTTTATTATAGTCCCTGAAAACAATTTGTCAATAGGTCTTTGACATTTTTCTTATCGTGGAATATAATGCCGTTGAAAGAAGGTGTACTATGTCCGAATACGGCAAAAGCTGCTGCTTCACCGGTCACAGACCGCAGAAGCTGCCCTGGGGCTATAACGAGCTCGACCTGCGCTGCGTTGAATTTAAAGAGAAGCTGTCGGTCGTCATCAAGGCGGTATACGAGTCGGGCATAAAGCATTTTATATGCGGCATGGCGCTCGGCTGCGATATGTACTGCGCCGAGTGTGTCATCGAGCTTAAAAAATGCTTTGACGATATAACACTCGAGGCTGCCGTGCCATACGACGGGCAGGAGACCAAGTGGTCAGAGCAAAACCGCAGGCGATATCGCAGCATTCTCATGCACTGCGACACAACCACGCTCATCCAGGACTCGTACACGCCGGGCTGCATGATGCGCCGCAACAGGTATATGGTCGACAACTCCAACGTCCTCATCGCCTGCTACAACGGTAGCTCCGGCGGCACATGGAACACCGTCCGGTACGCCATGGAAAAGGATATTGAGATTATCCAAGTCGAGATAGAGTAAAAACCAGGCCAAGCTTTGGCCTGGTTTTTTTATTTTGTAAGGTAATCATACAGATCATCGGGCGTTTCGGCAATGTAGACTGCGCCGTGTTCGGCAAGTTCGTTCGGTTCAGCGTAGCCAAAGCGCACGCCCACGCAGTCAAGGCCGCATTTTTTCGCACCGATGACATCGTATTTGCGGTCGCCGACCATTATAGCGTCACTCGGCTCGATGCCGAAGCTTTTGAGGACAAAGTCGATGACCTCCCACTTCTGCCCACGCGTGCCGTCAAACTCCGAGCCGCAGATGAGGTCAAAATCGTCGGTCATGTTATAGTGCTCCAATATCTGCCGCGCAAGATGTTCAGGCTTGCTCGTTGCAACGGCAAGCTTTTTGCCGTCGGCGCGGAGCTTTAGCATAAGCTCATGCATCCCCGCAAAGGGGCTGCACTCAGCCCAGCCTATGGGCAGGTAGCGCTCACGGTACAGCTCCGTGGCATGCACAGCGTCCTGCTTGCTCATGCCGTACTTTTGCATGAACATCTCCACGAGCGGAGGACCTGCAAAGCACATAAGCTCATTAAGCCCAGCCTCTATGCCCATCTTCCCCAGCGCATACTGTACGCATTTTGTGATGCCCTCGGCAGTGTCGAAAACAGTACCGTCAAAGTCAAAAAGAATGTAGTTTTTCATGTTTATCAAACTCCTGTCGCTAAGATAGTAACATTGCCTCACACACTTGTCAATTGGCGCATACAATGAAAGGGTGAGGTGGTAAAATGAGTGTTCAGTTTTTCCTGGGATCAAACTCCGGCGACGGGTTTTACTCGCTGTATGATAGCTTTGCCTGTGCTCCCGGAGACCGGCTGTATCTTATAAAGGCCGGCCCCGGCTGCGGCAAGTCAACCTTCATGAAAAAGCTTGCATCTAAAGCCGAGGAGCAAGGCTTCACCGTTGAGTACATACTGTGCTCGGGAGATCCCGAGTCCCTCGACGGCATTTACATTCCGGCGCTGCACCTCGGCTTTGCCGATGCAACTGCGCCGCACATCCTAGAGCCGAGGCTGTTTGCAGTTGATAGTTGTTATGTTAACTTGAGTCAATTTTGTGCAGACATTGAAAATGAGAAGATACGCGAGTACACCGCAAAATACAGACGGATGTACAAGGCTGCATACGGTTTTTTGTTGGCTGCAAAAACGATAAAAAAAGTTCAGATACCTGAGCTTATCAGCGATAATGACATCGTTTTAGCCGAAAATCGTGCAGAAAGCGCCTTGCTTCGTGAGTTCGGCAAAAAGCGTGGTTCGGCGCATGCCGGAAGCATCATAAAGCGCTTTATCCGCGGCATAAGCTGCATGGGCGAGATATGCCTGAGCGGCACGGTGAATATGTTATGTAAACGAATTTATCTTGTTGATGACAGGCTCGGCCTTGCAAATGCTTACCTTAAACGCATTGCACGCGGTGTTGCAGAACGAGGTGAAAACGCCATCGCCTGCCCCTCCCCGCTGTGTCCTGATGAGCTCGATGCAGTGCTTTTGCCGAACCACGCTCTGGGCTTTGTTTCGGCAAGCGTCATGCAGGTAAACGATCCGTGGCGGCATGTACGGCTGGACGCACTCGTCGCTACCGACATCGTCCGCGCGCACCGCTCGGAGCTCAAAGCGCGCGAAAAGCAGTACCGCAGTCTGCTTGACTGCGGCATCGGCTATCTCAAGCAGGCAAAAAAATATCACGATCTGCTCGAGGGGGAATACAAGCCGCATGTTGACTTTACCGCGCTTACGGAGTTTACCGAGCGCGAGATGACAAAACTCATAACTTAAAAAACACAGCCGATGGGTTATCCATCGGCTGTGTTCTATTAGCAGCAGCACCCGCCCCAGGGAGTGAGGCAGGAAAAGCACAGATACATATTGCAGCAGTCAGAGCACAGTCCGCAGTTGGACATGGAGCTTTCGCTGTAATTCGTATAATACGTGCCGCCGGACTGGAGTGTTTGCAGGAGCTTATTGTACTCGGGGTTATCCGGCGAAAGTTCGACGGCGCGCTTTGCGCTGTCAAGAGCGGCAATACGGTTACCGAGATACATGTTGGCAACGGAGTTTAAATAATACCACCTGCCGTCGCGCTCATTCTCCGGCACCTGCGACAGCGCCGTGAGCGCTTCGTTATACCGGCCGTTTCGTATGTAATTTACCGCTGCGCGGCATTCTGCGCGCTCCTGCGGCTGCTCATACGCGCCGCCGAAGCCGCCGTAGCTGCCGTACTGGTTGTATCCGCCGCCATACCGGCCGTAACCTCCGTAGCGGTTATTGTTGGCCGTGCCGTTTTTTATCTGGTCGTAGGCTGCGTTTATCTCGTTCATCTTCCGCGCCGCCTCCTCGTCGCCGGGGTTGCGGTCGGGGTGATACTTCTTGGCAAGCTCACGATAGGCTTTCTTTATCTCCTCGTCGCTGGCATTTGGTGAAACGCCGAGGACGGAATAGGGGTCTTGTACCATACTGGGGCACTGCTCCTTCAGTTTTCTTCTTTGACATTATAATGCCGATTAAATTTGCTCCACACGCCGGAGCAGAGGATGTTTTTCAAAATGTCCGCATCGCGGACGAGCGGAAGCCTGTCAAAGTGATAAACGCAGTCACCCATGAGCATTTGCAGGATATCGCGAAACGACTGCATCTCGTCGAGTCTGCCATAGAGCTTCACAAAGGGATTGTATTTATAATAGCGCTTATCGTCCCTCAGGTCAATACAGGCATCCATAACATAGATAAACTGCCCGAGCGCCGTTCCGAGCGCCCTGAGATCATCGCTCCAGCGGTCTTCCCTGTACACGAAAAGCTCCGCCATGAGAAGCCCAAAGCTGCGCGACGCCTCATCCGGCATGGGCTTAAAGCTATCCTCAATTTCCTTGAGCTGCGTCATTCCGGTCTTTATCGCCTCGCACTGGCGGGGGTATACCTTGCAGATCCTTTCATACGACGCTTTCATGAGCTTTGCCTCGGCAAAGGCCGCGGCGTTTAGGTCATCCTCCCAGTCGTCGATGCAGTTGAGATACGCAAGCGCAATGTTAATGTCGGCAGCGTAGCCTGTTATCTCCGACTGCCACCAACTGCGCCGCTTGATTGGATGCGTGGGGCACCTGTCCTCACCATGGTGCTCCTGCGGCTCATACAGCGAGTTTAAAAGCATGACGAGGAAGGTCATGTCATAGGTCAGCGTCATGCGTGCAAGCAGGCCGTGCCGCTCATGCAGGGCGTTGCACAGGCCGCAGTAGCAGGCATTGTAGCGCTGCCGCTGCTCGGGGCTCAGACGCTTTAAGTCAGCCGCAACAAAGCCGAACATCAGGTCTTGCCCTGGAACGATGTGCCGCACTTACGGCAGACGATGTTGATCTTTCCCTTGCCCTTTGGGACACGAAGCGTGGTGTGGCATGCAGGACAGGAAAAGAACTTATAGTCCTTGCGTTGCGTCCAACGCTCCTTGATCATTCTGAATTTTTTCAAGAAATTGTAGCGGAACCGCATATAGCTGTTGTTCTCGGCCGTGCGCTTGTAGATGTTTTTTGAGAACATACGAAAATACACCAGCATCAGCAGCGCGAAGGACACGATCCAAAGTACGCTCGAAACCTTCGTTCCGTTAAAGATCATAGCCAGAACCAGCAGCACAAGGCAGAGCACCGAAAGCAATCTGTTCAGTTGGTCGCTGCCGTAGCGTCCTGCCATAAATCGGGCAAATTTTTCTCTCATTAAACGCTCACCTTGATCAATATGATTTAATAATAAATTAACACAATATTGTTTAAAATTTATAAATAATCTGTTAACCTTTGGCGTATTCCCATCTGTACTGTGTGGTAGTTCCCTTGCTGCCGTCCGAGTGGGTCACGGCGCAGCGCTTGATATTGCCATAGTCGTCGTAGGTATACTCATTTGAGGTGCTGCTTATGAGCGCGCCCTTGGCGTTATATACGCTGAGCTTCATGGCATTGCCGTTATCATCATAGCTATATTCTGTGCGGCTTATGACCTTGCCGTCAGCGTCGTAGCTGAGATCGGCGAGCAGCAGGCCGTCGGAGGTGTAGGTATAACGGTTCTCGCTGGTGTCGCCCTCGATGTTATCTATGCGCACACAGCGGGTCTTTTTCCCGCCTGCGTCGTACTCATACTTGTACTCGGAAGCAACGAACGACTCGCCCTCGTAGTTTTTCTCGTTGGAGAGCAGACCGTCTTTATACTCATACGCCGTTACGGACACGGTCTTGCCGTCCCTGGTCGAGGTCGCCCTTGTGAGGTTCCCGTTACCGTCATACTCATAGTTTGTGCGGTATTCCTCGGAATAATCCTTGGCGGTATCGGCAACGAAGCTTGTCATGAGAATTTTTTGACCCTTTGCGTCGTACTCAAAGCTCTTGTAGCCCGTGGGAGCGTCGCTTATGCCAAACTCAGCCTGCTTTACGAGCTTGCCTTTTTCGTCGTACTCATAAATTATCGTGCTGAACAGCAGGCCGTTTGAGTTATACGTCTCCTCCATTTTGAGCCTGCCGTCTTCTTTCGTGTATGTGATCGGTGCCGGTGTTTCGGTCGGCTGCACGGGGTTGGGCTCGGCCGTGCCGCCGCAGGCGCAAAGACTGAGCATCATGGCTCCCGATATAAGCAATGCTGCGGTTATTTTCATGGCTTTACCCCCTTTTTCGATGCATATTATAGCACGGTGATAATCTTACTTTTATAATAATCTGTAAATTAAATCGGCCTTTCAAACGAAAGGCCGATTTAATTTCGTTTCATATCACAGCACGCGCACTCTCAGGACATCGTCCATCTTGCGGATGGCTACGGCAGTGTCCTCCCAGATCTCGTCGCCGAGGTCAATGATGGTGTATGCAAAGCGGCCGCGGGGCTTATTTATCATGTGCTCGACATTGATATTTTTCTCGGTTATCAGGTCAAGGATGCGGTTTATCATGCCCGGAACATTATGGTGGATGACGCAAAGTCTGCACACGCCCATGCGCTCGAGCCGAGCTGAGGGCAGGTTCACGGAATTTATGATATTGCCGTTTTGCAGGTATTCGTGAAGCTGACGAGCTGCCATTTCGGCGCAGCGATCCTCGCTCTCGGGCGTGCATGCGCCAAGATGCGGGAGAGCTATGACATTCTTGCCGCCGAGTATCTTCTTATTCGGAAAGTCGGTCACATACTTTGCGACCTTGCCGCTTTCAAGCACTGCGAGCATCGCATCGTCGTCAACGACCTCGGCACGGGACTCATTTATGATGCGAACGCCGGTCTTCATCATGGAAAGCGCGCGCTCGTCAAGCATATGGTGCGTGTCCTCATTGTAAGGGATGTTGACACTGATATAATCGCAGTTTCGGTAAACTTCGCCGAGGTCGTCGGCGCGTCTTACATCGCGGCTTAATCTCCACGCAGACTCAACAGACATGAACGGGTCGTAGCCGATGACATTCATGTCAAGTGCAAGGCAGGCGTTTGCGACCAGTGCGCCCGTTGCGCCGAGGCCGAGCACACCAATGGTCTTACCCATGAGCTCGGGGCCGGCAAAATTGGACTTGCCCTTTTCGACGAGCTCGGGTATCTTATCTCCCTCGTTTGCGATACTCTTTACCCACTCGACGCTGCCGAGAACATCTCTCGATGCCATGACGAGCGAGCATATCGACTGCTCCTTGACTGCCTCCGCGTTTGCACCGGGGCTGTTGAACACGACTATGCCCTTTTCGGCAAGCTCCTCGACAGGGATGTTGTTGTAGCCCGCTCCGGCTCTTGCGATGCCGAGGAGCGAAGCGTTTGTATTGTACCCGTGCATGTCGGCACTGCGCACGATGATGCCCTCGGGATCGTCTATATCCGACGAGACATTGTAGCCAAGCTGCTTAAGCTTATCCAGTCCCGCGGGCGAAATTTTGTTTATCGTCTTTATATTATACATTGTGTTCTGCCTCAAATCGTTTCATAAAATCTATAAGCGCGTCAACGCCCTCCATGGGCATCGCATTATACAGCGAGGCGCGCATACCGCCGGTGAGTCTGTGACCCTTGACATTCAAAAGGCCATGCTCGGCTGCGCCCTTCACAAACTCGGCATCCAGCTCGTCGCTGCCGGTGCGGAAGGTGATGTTCATATCGCTGCGCGAGCCGGGCTCGGCATGCGGGATGAACAGCCCACTGTTGTCAAGATAGTCGTAGAGCTTCGCGGCTCGGGCAGATTTTATCTTTTCCATCTCGCCAACGCCGCCGACGCTTGCGAGCCAATCGAGCATGAGTCCGAGCATATAGATACACCAGCACGGCGGGGTATTGAGCATGGAGTCCTTTTTAATAAGCGTATCATAGCTCATTACGGAGGGGCAAATACTAAGTTCGTTTCCGGCAAGAGACTTATCTACAATAACGACCGTCAGGCCGGCGGGTGCCATATTCTTCTGCGCACCGGCGTAGATAAGGCCGTAGTCTGCGACATTGACCGTTCGGGACAAAATGTCCGACGACATGTCGCACACGAGAGGAACACTCCCCGCCCGGGGCACATACTGCCACTCGGTTCCGTAAATGGTGTTGTTTGCACAGTAGTAAAAATACCTTGCGCCGTCGTCTATTTTGAGCTTATCCTGCGCGGGGATGTAGCTGTGGTCTCTGTCAGAGCTGTCGCAGGCGATACTGACGGTGCCGTACTTTTTAGCTTCCTTAGCGGCGAGATTCGAGAAATTACCGGTCACGGCGTAGCATGCCGAGCCGCCCTCACCCATGAGGTTGAGGGGTATCGCCGCAAACTGGAGTGTTGCGCCGCCCTGCAAAAACAGGATCTCGTGCGTATCGGGCACATTGAGCGCACACTTGAGCTTCGCCTTGGTCTCGGCAAATATATCTGCAAACAGCTTACTTCGGTGGCTCATCTCCATTACCGACATTCCGCTGGATCGGTAGTCGGTTATCTCACTTTGGGCTGCTTTGAGCACAGACTCCGGCATCATTGACGGGCCTGCCGAAAAATTATAGATTCCTTTTCTCGACACGATGAGCTCTCCTTTCGCTGTTTTTAGCATATTTGTTAATTATATATCTGTGTGATTTATTTGTCAAACCGTTTTTCCGACAAGCGTTTCGCCGGATACTCCGGTTATCTCGACATTTCTAAGCTGGCCCCGCAGGTTCTCCCCCTCGGCGCGCACGAGAAGGTATGTATCGCTGTGACCCTGCCACATGCCGTCCTCTTTTGTTTCAAACAGCACGGGAAGCACTGTGCCGACGGCACTCTCAAGATATGCCCTGCGTGTTTTTTCCGCCACTGCCCTTGCCTGCTTTGATCGCCTTGCCTTTTCGGCACGGTCTATCTGATCGGGCATTTTGTCCGCCGGTGTGCCCGGGCGGCGGGAGTACGGGAAAACATGAACATCGGAGAATGCGACCTTTTCGAGGAACTGAAGGGTCTCACGCTGATGCTCCTCGGTCTCGCCCGGGAAGCCCACGATCAGGTCGGCGGTAAGGCCGCAGCCGGGGAAATATTTGCGCAGAAGCTCGGCAGCCTCATAAAACCTTGCGGTATCATACTTGCGATTCATGGCCTTTAGTGTTGCGTCGCAGCCGGATTGCAGCGACAGGTGGAAGTGCCTGCACACGGTGCCGGTCTCGGCGATGCGTCGGCAGAAGTCCTCGGTGATGATGCTCGGCTCGATTGAGCCCATGCGCAGGCGCATATGCGGCGCAGCCTCGGCGATGGCGACAATGACATCGGCAAGGTCAGGCTTGCCCTTGAGGTCAACGCCATAGGAGGCAACCTCTATACCGGTCACGACAAGCTCACGGTAACCCTTTTCGTCAAGCTCCCTCGCCTGTTTTGCCGCCTGCTCTACCGGCAGACTGCGTACCCTGCCGCGGGTGTAGGGGATGATGCAGTAGGTGCAGAAATTGACGCAGCCATCCTGTATTTTAAGGAGCGCACGGGTGTGGCCCGCAACCGCACCGGCGGGCAGCTCCTCAAACATTCTGCGCTCAAAGGGCTTGTCGAGCATTTTTTCATGCGTGCCCTTAAGCGCCGCATTTTCGATGGTTTCGACGAGCTTCCCCCTGTCTCCGCTGCCGAACACGACATCCGCACCGAGCTTTTCGGCAGTGTCGGGGCTCAGCTGCGAGTAGCAGCCGGACACGGCGACGACGGCATCGGGGTTTTCCTCACGCAGACGGTTTATCGCCTGACGTGACTTGCGCCCTGCCTCGGCAGTGACGGCGCAGGTGTTGACGATGACTGCATCGGCGGTCTCGCCCTCCAAAGCCGCCGTGTGGCCGTGCTCATTTAAAAGCGTTTCCATCGCCTGCGTTTCATACTGGTTGACCTTGCAGCCAAGAGTGTATATAATATATCTCATGCTTATCTCCATTTCTATATACAAGGAGTAGTCTATGGAAGTCTATCTTGATAACGCCGCAACGACGCGGGTCTGCCCCGAGGCTGCGGACATTGCTTATAAAATGATGTTGGAAAATTACGGCAACCCGAGTTCCACCCACACAAAAGGGCGCGAGGCAAAGGCCGTTTTGGATAACGCCCGCAAGCAGCTGGCAGCCGCGCTGGACTGCGCGCCGAGTGAGGTGTTCTTCACTTCATGCGGCTCGGAGGGCGACAACTGGGCAATAATAAACGGTGCCGAGAGCATGCGTCGCAAGGGGATGCACGTTATAAGCTCCGCTGTTGAGCACGACGCGGTGAGAAAATCTATGGACGAGCTCAAGCGCCGCGGCTTTGAGGTCACAATGCTAAGCCCCGAGCAGGACGGCTCTATCTCCCCCGAGGCGGTCATCGCCGCACTGCGGCCGGACACGGTTTTGGTCAGCCTCATGATGGTAAACAATGAGACCGGTGCCGTCACCGATATTGCAGCCGTTGCAAAGGCTTTAAAAAAGGCAAAGTCCATCGCCCTGCTGCACACCGACGCCGTGCAGGGCTTCATGAAAGTCCCGTTTTCGGCAAAAAAGCTCGGTGCCGACATGATAACCGTCAGCGGGCACAAGATACATGCGCCCAAGGGCATAGGCGCATTGTATATCAAAACAGGTGTCAAAATCAAGCCCTATATCATCGGCGGCGCTCAGGAATCGGGCTTGAGAGCCGGAACGGAGGCCATGCCGCAGATAGCCGCCTTCGGCAAAGCCTGCGAGATCGCAAAATCCAGCATGACGGATGCCACCGAGCGCATGGCGCAGCTAAGGCAGCATGCCGCCGAGCACATAGTCGCCGAGATGCCGGAAGCGGTCATCATAGGCGGCGGCGCACCGCATATTTTAAGCGTATCGCTCCCGGGCTGGCGCAGCGAGGTGCTGATGAACTTCCTCGAAGCCCGCGGCATATTCGTCTCGCGAAGCTCGGCCTGCAAAAAGGGCGGCAGGAGCCACGTACTTGAAGCGATGGGGCTGCCCGCCGAGGTCATTGACGGTGCCGTGCGCATAAGCCTTTCCCGCTACACGACTAAGGACGAGCTTGACAAGCTATGCTCGGCGCTCAAGGATGCCCACGACACACTTGCTCATAGATAAACATGCAAAACCTCCGCTTGCGCGGAGGTTTTGTGCTTTTTAATTATCGTCCTGCGCCTGCGAGCGCATTATCATGACCCCCGACTCGGGGTCTATGTGGTCTAGGTCTGAATACATCTCCGGGTCGTCCGGCAGATTCTTTTTCTTCAGGCGCTTGTCAACAAGCTTCGTAATGCCGGTATAGATAACGACGAACACGGGAACGCCCAGGAGCATGCCCCAGAAGCCGAACAGGCCGCCGAACAAAATGATCGAGAACATGACCCAGAAGCCGTTTATGCCGATCGAGCCGCCGAGGATCTTAGGACCAATGATGTTGCCGTCGACCTGCTGGAGGATGATTATAAATATCACGAAGATGAGGCACTTCCACGGGTCAACGAGCAAAATGAGCAGCGCCGATGGTATAGCGCCGATGAACGGGCCAAAGAATGGGATGATGTTCGTAACGCCGACGATGACCGACACCAACAGTGCATAGGGCATGTTCATGATGAGGCAGCCTATGTAGCAGATAGCGCCGATTATCGCAGAGTCGAGGAGCTTGCCGGTGATAAAGCTCATGAAGGTGCGGTCTGTGAACTTGAGAGCCTGACAAATATTCTTTGCGGTCTTGGTGCTGCAAATGCAGTACAGTATCTTCATCGCGTGGGCACGGAAGGTCTCGCGATTATAGAGGATATACACCGAGACGATGATGCCGATGACGATGTTATAAACGACCTTCAAAACACCGTAAACGCCGGTGGTTATATTAACTATAACGCCATCCATGCCGGGAAGGAGCGTGTTCTGCGCCCAATTGGTCAGTGCATCGGCGAAATTGCCGAATATCTTGGTTGCGTACTGCTCAACAACGGGGTTTTCCCGCAAAAGCCGATCAATGGTCTTGCTGGCAGAATCAAAATACTCGCCGCTGTTTGCAACGATGGTCGCAATGGAGTCATACACCTGCGGGACGATGAGATATATAAGTGCCGTAATGATGAGCACCAGCACTATCTCAGCAAGGATAACGGCAAACACCCTTGGCAGCTTATCGCTGAGCTTTGCCTTGGGATATTTATTCCGAGCCTTTATAAGCAGCGGCGTAAACAGCTTTTCCTCATACATCTTCATAGACGGCACGAGAAGATACGATATGACAAGGCCCCAGATAAAGGGACTGAGTATGCCCAAAAACGAGCCTATGGCCTTTATGAGGGAGCTTATATAGTCAAGGCCGAAATAGAACACTATCGAGCATGCAGCCACCGCAAAGCCGGTAATGCCCCACGCAAGATAGCCCTTGTAATTATGATTCATTCTTCGCAAGCTGTCCACCTCCGTGCTTCGGTTTGATTTTACTATCACTTTAATTGTCCGTCAATAAATATTATCTAAATTATGAATTTTTTATGTTATGTCAACTTATTTTGAATATTTCTCTAATAAAGAATGTTGGAAACTATGTTGAAAATGTTCAGAAGTCTTTAAATATCAAGTGCTTTTTATTTATACGCTATTATTACATAAAATCGAACATTGTCGAATAAAGCATAATTTTGCAACTTATCATTTTGTCCCTGCCGCGAGCATAAGCTTTTCACGGAGGGATAAGCAATGAAGAAACTGATCTGCATATTTCTTGCGGCACTCATACTTTCGACACCGGCTTATGCGGTCGAGACCATAACCGATGATGCGATAGATATAAAAGCTCCGTCTGCGATTTTGATGGAAAAGACCAGCGGCGAGGTCATCTACGAAAAAAATGCCCACGAAAAGCGGCCTCCCGCCAGCGTCACAAAGGTCATGACGCTGCTGCTCATCGTCGAAGCCATTGAGCGCGGCGATATAAGCCTTGACGACACGGTCATTGCCTCAGAGCGCGCCGCCTCCTTCGGTGGCAGCTGCGTTTATCTCGAGGAGGGCGAGAAAATGAGCGTCGACGAGATGCTAAAGTGCATCACCGTCGTTTCGGCTAACGACTGTGCCGTTGCGATGAGCGAATTCTTGTGCGGCTCAGAGCAGGCGTTTGTGCAGCGCATGAACGAAAGAGCAGCCGAGCTCGGGCTCAAGGACACGCATTTTTGCAACTGCACGGGACTTTTTGAGGATCCCGAGCACTATACGAGCGCATACGATCTTGCCGTCATGAGCCGCGCGCTTATTAAGCACGATCTCATAAAGAAATATTCGACCATTTGGATGGACTCTATCCGCAATGGCGAGTTCGGGCTATCCAACACCAACAAGCTCGTGTACTACTACGACGGCTGCACGGGGCTCAAGACCGGCTACACCGACAAGGCCATGTACTGTCTTTCGGCAACGGCCGAGCGCGACGGCATTGAATATATCGCCGTCATCATGCACGGCGACTCGATAGAGTCGAGAAACAACGACGCAAAGGCGCTTTTAAACTACGGCTTTGCAAATTATAAGCTTTGCTCCCTGCGCTCGGATGAGGTGCTGCCGCCGGTGAAGGTCAGGCTCGGCAATTGCGACAGCGTGCAGCCGGTGTACACCGGCGAGGAAACGGCGCTAATTAAAAGATCCGGGACAGCGGACATCACCTACGATGTTGACCTGCCCGAGAGCGTAGCTGCCCCCGTTGAGAAGGAGCAAAAGCTCGGCACGCTCACCGTGCGCATAAACGGCGAAGTGTTCCGTGAGGTACCGCTCGTTGCCGGAAGCGATGTTGGGCGTGCAGGGCTGCTCGGGATATTCACCAATATTGCGCTTTCTTATCTCGGAATAGGGTAATTTGCCCCACTTTGTGTTAATATTATTATAATTAACGCATTCAATTCCCCACTTTAACACAAATCGCTTGATTTTTGACATATTGGGTGTATAATAAAAGAATATTATTACTTCAGATACGGAGATAATTATGGTTAAGGTCGATCTATCGGGGGTTTCCGCCTTTTTTGACCCGGCGGAGCTTGATTTTGCGGCGGCATCGATGGCTCACAGAGAGCTTGTTGATCGTACCGGCGCAGGCAGTGATTTTACCGGCTGGCTGGAGCTTCCCCAGCGGATAAAGGACACGGAGCTTAAGAGCATCCTCAGTGCGGCTCAGCGTATTCGCTCCCGCTCAAAGGCGCTCGTTGTTATAGGCATCGGTGGCTCTTACCTCGGTGCAAGAGGCGCTATAGAGCTTCTGCGCCCCGTGAGGAGCGAGGATGACCCCAGGATATTCTTCATAGGCAACGGGCTTTCGCCGGATGCGCTCAACGATATGCTGCAGCAGCTGGGCGACTGCGACTTTGATGTCAACGTCATCTCCAAGTCCGGCACGACGCTTGAGCCTGCCGTGGCGTTCCGCATTTTCCGCAAGCTTCTCAAGGAGAAGTACGGCACGGCTGCAAAGAAGCATATATTTGCGACAACCGACGCGCACAAGGGCGTTTTAAAGTCCCTTGCCGACAGTGAGGGCTGGGAGTGCTTCGTCGTTCCCGACGATGTCGGCGGCAGATACAGCGTGCTCTCGGCGGTGGGTCTGCTTCCCATGGCAGTCGCCGGTATCGATATAAAAGCAGTCGTAAATACCGCAATCGAGGAGTTCAAGGCGCTTGATCTGCGCTCGCCGGAGAACCCCGCGTGGCAGTACGCCGCAGCAAGGCAGCACCTTTACCGCAACGGCAGGAGCATCGAAATTCTCGGCTGCTACGAGCCGAGCTTCCGCTTCATGGCCGAGTGGTGGAAACAGCTTTACGGCGAGAGCGAGGGCAAAAACGGCATAGGAATCTTCCCTGCCTCCGTTGAGTTGACGGCTGACCTGCACTCGATGGGTCAGTACATTCAGGATGGCCCGCGCACGCTTATGGAGACCGTTGTGAGCTTTGATAACCCATGCAGGGGCTATACCGTTCCCTTTGAAATGGGCGACCCGGATGGGCTCAACTACCTCGCAGGCAAGGAGCTTGCCTCCGTTTGCAAGACCACAGCCGAGGCCGTTAAGGCGGCGCATATCTCCGGCGGCGTCCCCAATATCGGCATATCCGTTCCCGCAAGGGACGAGGCGGGCTTTGCGTCCTTAGTGTGCTTTTTTGAGCTTGCCTGCGCCATCTCCGGCTACATGTCGGGCGTTAACCCCTTTGACCAGCCCGGCGTTGAGGCGTACAAAAAGAACATGTTCAAAATGCTCGGCAAGCCCGAATAAAAAACCGAATAGTTTTAAATAAAAATCATAACCGCTCAAGTCAATTTGAAGTGAACCCCAAAAGTTAGACAAAATATTTTATTAAGCGACCTGAAGGGTCTGGTATCTGTGTTGAGCAGGTGTCAGGCCCTT
>SAMEA3663283__coassemble_1044_pt1 | contig 19920 bp, 20 predicted proteins | sample SAMEA3663283__metabat2_low_PE_027 | metagenome-assembled genome bin SAMEA3663283 (sample SAMEA3663283) | pig gut metagenome | biome: pig gut; feature: pig-associated habitat; material: faeces | place: China | collected 2013 | reverse complement strand
AACCAACGACACGCGGATTTTCAGTCCGCTGCTCTACCTACTGAGCTACAGAGGCATATGCTGAAACTTGGTGGGAACAACTGGACTCGAACCAGTGACCCCCTGCTTGTAAGGCAGGTGCTCTAACCAGCTGAGCTATGCTCCCCTATCAGCGGCTTGTTCATTATACTAAAGCTCGCCCCAATTGTCAACATCAAATTTCAACTTTTTATGCTTTTTTGAACTCGTCGAGAAGCGTGCGCAGATCATCGGGCGTGAAGGTGTAGACTGTGTCGCAGAACTGGCAGCTTACATCAATGTCCTTGCCTTCATTTATCATGCTCTCAAGCTCACCCTCGCCAACGCCGAGTATCGCATCGCCGACACGTTCACGGCTGCAATAGCAGCGGTAGCCCACCTCATCCTCATCGACGACGTGATAGGGCAGACCCTTGAGCACCTGCTCGAACACGGCCTCCAAGCCATCCTCGGCGAGAATGGTCGTCAGCTGATCCATCATGAAAATGTTCTCCTCGAGAACATCGATATACTCATCCGGCGCACCGGGCATGAGCTGGACTATAAAGCCGCCGGCTGCCTTGACGCTCAGGTCGGTGTCGATGAGAACACCAAGCCCGCAGGCTGAGGGCACCTGCTCGCTTTCAAGCAGATACGCCGTCAGATCCTCGGCAATTTCGCCGGAAACGAGCTCGGTCGAGCCGACATACGGCTGCGCAAGGCCGATATCGCGGCTCACGGTGAGCATACCGTCTTTGCCGACGGCGCCGCCGACATCGAGCTTACCGTCAGAGCGCAGGGGCAGGTCAACGGCGGGGTTAGTCACATAGCCGCGCACATAGCCCATAGAGTCCGACACGGCGATGATGCTGCCGATAGGGCCGCCGCCGTTAATGCGGATGGTCAGACTGCCGTTATCCTCCTTGAGGAGGTTGCCCATCATCGACGCTGCGCACAGCGTGCGGCCGAGCGCCGCCGCCGTGGTGGGCGTGCACTTGTGTATATCCTTGGCACGCTGCACCGTATCCTTTGCGGAAACGGCGGACATTTTTATAAAGCCGTCAGCGGCTGTTGCTCTCAAAATTCTATCCATTTTACTACCTCAATATATGAAGCCTGCGCATTGTTAATGCGCTGTATTTTTTGCAATGATGAATATCCTGCCGTCATCACCCTGAGGGCAGTCGGTGCATACTCTAACATCGATAAATCCGTGCTCATTAAGCAGCTTTTCGAGCATCTGCGGCTCGTGGGCGTATTCCAGATGCTCCTCGCTCTCACGCTGCCACAGCCTGCCTCGCTTCGAGAAAATGTCCATGCCGTAGCACATGCATCCGCCCTCAAAATCGGCACGCCAAAGGCACAGCATGTCTTCGGTCTCGTCGACGAACACCTCGCCGTCGATGCTTTTAAACCACTCGGGGCTGCGGATATCGAAGATAAATAGCCCGTCTGGTCTAATAAACAAATGCAGCCTGCGGAATACCTCGCCCAGTTCATCGGGAGGGATATAATCCATGCCGTCGAGAGAGCAGACGCAGGCGTCCACCGTGCCGTAAAGGTCAATTTCCGCTGCCTCCTGACACAGAAACAGCGGCGGCACACTGACCTCGGCTGCCTTGGCGCTTGCCTCCATCAGCATATCCGCCGATGCGTCGGCCGCTATCATCTCATACCCGTGCTGGGCCATGAGCCATGTGAGCGTACCTGTTCCGCAGCACAGGTCGAGTATCGTCTGAAACTCGCCGCCGTCGGCCTTGAACTCGCGCTCGTAAAAGCCCAAAAACTCCTCATACGGCACGTCGAGCGTCAGCTTATCGTACCACGCAGCTAAAGGACCGTACGCAAGACTCATTTGTCCTCCTGCTCTCTGAGACGATTAAACGCTATCTCGTAGCCGTCCTTACCGTACTGCAAAGAGCGATTCACGCGGCTGATCGTTGCGCTGGATGCGCCGGTCTCGGCAAGAATGTCGTTATATATCATGCCTTTGGAAAGGCAGACTGCGACTTGATAGCGCTGCTCCATAGCCTGAATTTCGGTCACGGTGCACAAATCATCAAAAAACGCCATAGCCTCCTCAACGGTGTTGAGGGTCAGAATGGCCTTGTACATATCGAGATTGCGGGGCTTTCTGTTAAGTTTATTCATTGCGGTTTCATTCCTCCGTTTAGCACTTCACTTCATTACATTGTACATCATCACAGCAGAATTGTAAAGCGTGAAAGTACGAATTTTTTGAGACGGAGGCTCTGAAAATTTCTTTCAGAATTTGCTTGCTAAATAAGCTATAATGTAATAAAATTATATACAGAATAAATAATGTGGAGGTAATGACTATGCCGATATTTGCCGAAATGTCTATGACGACTTTTTGGATAATCGCAATGGTAGTGTTCCTTGTGATCGAAGCCGTGACAGTCGGTATCGTTTCTATCTGGTTTGCCATCGGTGCGCTTTTCGCAATGGTGACCGCCATGCTGGGTGCAAACCCGTGGGTTCAGATAGCGGTGTTTATCGTCGCTTCGGCCGTCACGCTGTATTTTACAAGGCCGCTCGTGAAGAAGTATGTCAACAACAAGGTCGAGCCGACAAATGCCGACATTCTCATCGGTAAGGAGTGCCGCGTTGTTGAGACTATCGACAATATCTCCGGTACAGGCGCCGTTTATGTCGACGGCAAGACCTGGACGGCAAGGTGCGTCGACGAGGAGATCATTCCAGAAGGTCAGCTCGTTAAGGCCGAGCGTATCGAAGGCGTCAAACTCATTGTATCAAAAATAGCCCACGAGGCTTAAAACGGAGGATAAAATATGGATTTTTTGAGTTACATTCCGTTGATCATCATTGCGATAATCGTTCTTCTCATCATCGTGAGGAACATTCGCATCGTTCAGCAGAGTAAGGTCATGATAATCGAGCGTCTGGGTAAGTTCCAGACCACCTGGGGCACCGGCATCCACTTCAAGATCCCGTTTTTTGAGAGAGTTGCAAAGACCATCTCCCTCAAGGAGCAGGTAGCCGACTTCCCCCCACAGCCTGTTATCACCAAGGATAACGTCACCATGCAGATAGATACGGTCATCTACTTCCAGATCACCGACCCGAAGCTGTACACCTACGGCATCGAGCACCCCATGGTCGCTATCGAGAACCTGTCTGCGACTACCCTGCGTAACATCATCGGCGACCTCGAGCTCGACCAGTGCCTGACCAGCCGTGATATCATCAATGCCAAGATGCGCAACATCCTTGACGAAGCCACCGACCCCTGGGGCATCAAGGTTAACCGTGTTGAGCTAAAGAACATTCTCCCGCCCAAAGAAATCCAGTCTGCAATGGAAAAGCAGATGAAGGCAGAGCGTGAACGCCGTGAGGCCATCCTTCGCGCAGAGGGTGAAAAGCGCGCCGCCATCCTCGAGGCAGAGGGCGAGAAGGAGTCCGCCATCCTGCGTGCAGATGCAAAGAAGCAGCAGCAGATCCTCGAGGCTGAAGGTCAGGCCGAGGCTATCCTCAAGGTCCAGACCGCTACTGCAGAGGGTATCCGCCTCATCAACGAGGCGGCTCCCGGTGATGGCGTTCTGAAGATCAAGGCTCTTGAAGCGTTTGCCGCCGCTGCCAACGGCAGAGCCACCAAGATCATCATCCCCAGCGAGATCCAGGGCGTTGCAGGTCTTGCAGAGGGCATCGTGCAGTCCGTTAAGGACATTCCCGCAGAGAAAGAATAATAATTAAGTCTATAATTCGGCGGCTATGCCGCCGAATTTTTTAATACTATGGATAATGTGAAAAAATTTATGCTGCGTCACGGCATGAACGCCGACCGTGTCGAGCTTGAACGGTACTCCAAGGCTTTCTGCGAGTGCATGGAGCGGGGCTTAAAAGAAAAGCAAGAGAAAGTGCCAATGATACCGACCTATCTGCGCCTTGACGGGAGACTTCCGAAGGATAAAAAGGCGGCGGTCATCGATGCCGGCGGCACGAACTACCGCACGGCACTTTTAAGCTTCGGCGACCACGGCTGCAGGCTTGAGAATATTGAGCGCAGCCTGATGCCCGGCACGCTTGTGCCCGCGCACTGGTCGGAGTTTATAGGCCGCACCGCCGATGCCATTGAGACGCTTTTGAGCGAGACGGATGTCATAGGCTTTTGCTTTTCTTACCCCGCCGAGGTTACGCCGGATATCGACAGCCGCGTTTTGGGGCTCACAAAGCAGGTGAAACTTCTCGGCGCGAATGGCAGACTGCTCGGCGCTGACCTCAACGCGGAGCTTGAACGCCGTGGCTTGGGCAAAAAGAAAATTGTTGTGCTAAACGACACGCCGGCGACTCTGCTCGGCGGCTCGGCACTGCTCGAGCGCGAAAAGTACGGCGGCTTTATCGGCATGGTCGCAGGTACAGGCACGAACACCTGCTGCGCCCTTCCCGAGCGCAGAATATCAAAGCTCAGCCTGCATGGCGACGGCAAAATGCTCGTCAACCTTGAATCCGGCTCGTTCGACGGCTTCCCGAGGGGCAATTTTGACCTTGAGATGGACAGCGCCCTGCCAGACACCGGCTATTACATCGCCGAAAAAATGTGCTCCGGCGCATATCTCGGCGAGGTCTGCCGCTATACACTGCAAGCGGCGGCGCGCGAGGGGCTGTTCTCAAGCGCAGCGGAAGAATTTATTCTACACCTGCCGGAGCTTGACACCCCGACCGCCGATGCATGGGTTATGGGCAAGCTGCCCGAGTGCTTCAACGCAGCGGACAGAGATAAAACGGTTTACATAATATACGAACTATTCGACCGTGCGGCACGCTGCATGTGCTGCAATCTGTCGGCGATTTTGCTGCTGACAGGCGAGGGGAGAGATAAGCCCGTGTGCATATCTGTTGACGGATCGCTTTTCAAAAAAAGCGCGCTGTTCAGGCCGCTTCTGGAAAAGCACATGCAAGCTTACGCCGGTGAAACGCTTGGCCGAAATTTTGAATTCGTCACCTCCGACGAGACCACCCTACTCGGCACTGCAGCAGCGGCGCTTCTAAACTAAATAATTCAAGACCGCAGATGGTGCTTCGTCTGCGGTCTTTTATGTGCTTGACAAATCGGCAATAATGGGGTATCCTAAGCAAACGAAAATGAGAAAGTTTCTCGAATTGGAGGAGCTATGAGAACGAGTTATCAAACACAGCAAAAGGCTGCACTTTTGGCGTTTTTGGAACGAAATGCCGAGCATCAGTTCACGATAGACGAAATAATTGCAACGATGGGCGAGGCTGCACCCGCCAAGAGCACCGCATACAGGCTTATAAAAAAGCTCTGCGACGACGGTCAGGTGCGCCGCTTTACCCGTGAAGGCACGGCGAGCAGTGTATATCAGCTGGCTGGCAGCAGCTGCTGCTCTGAGCACCTGCACATAAAATGCGTTGACTGTGGCCTGCTCATCCACCTTGACAGCGCCGCCTGCGATACGCTCGCTAAGGCCACCGGCTTTGTCATCGACGACGAAAAGAGCATGCTCTACGGGCACTGCGCCAACTGCGCGAGGAGATCAAAATGAAAAGACTGACCGCAATTTTCCTCTGCCTGTGCCTAGTCTTGTGCGGCTGCACTGCCGAGCCCGAGCAGACACACGATAAATCTAAGCTACAGATTGTCTGCACGAGTTTTCCGGCATACGACTTTGCCCGGGAGATAGCCGGTGACAGGGCGGAGCTGACGCTGCTCATAAAGCCCGGCTCGGAGGTGCACTCGTATGAGCCCACGCCCAAGGACATGATACGCATACAGGAAAGCGACCTGTTTATCTGCAATGGCGGAGAGTCGGAGCAGTGGGCTAAGACGCTCATTACGCCCGAGCTCAATACCATATATATGATGGACTGCGTCGACACCGTCGAGGAATCGGCCGACGGTATATACAATGCCGAGGACGGCGAGCCGGAGCTTGACGAGCATGTGTGGACATCGCCCTTAAACGCCATCAAAATTTCCGAGGAAATCTGCAATGCGCTGTGCAAGCTTGACACCGCCAACGCCGAGGCGTATAAAACGAACCTCGCCGCCTATAAGTCGCAGCTTATGTCTCTTGATCGAGAGTTTCGGCAGGTAATCAAAAACTCCGGCAAGCACACGCTCGTGTTCGCTGACCGCTTCCCGATGCGCTATTTTGCGCTGGAATACGGGCTTGACTGCTATGCGGCGTTCCCGGGCTGCTCGTCGGAGACAGAGCCATCTGCCAAGACGGTGGCATATCTTATCGACCGTGTGCGTGAGGATAAGATACCGGCGGTTTTGTATATGGAGTTTTCCGATCAGAAGATGGCGGATGTCATCTGTGAGGACACCGGCTGCAAGAAGCTGCCTTTTTATTCGGCGCACAGCGTGTCTGCCGAGCAGTTCCGGCAGGGGGTAAGCTATCTTGACCTCATGCGCATAAATTTAAATTCACTGAAGGAGGCACTCGGCTGATGGCGCAGATAACATGCAAGGATCTGTCCTTTGCCTACGACGGTCACACCGTCCTGAGCGGGATAAACTTTTCGATAGACGCAGGCTCGTATCTGTGCATCGTCGGCGAAAACGGCTCTGGCAAGTCGACTCTAATGAAGGGGCTTTTAGGCCTCAAAAAGCCCACAAGCGGCAGCATAACCCTCGGCGACGGACTCAAGCAGACCGAGATAGGCTATCTGCCGCAGCAGACCCAGCTGCAGCGTGATTTCCCGGCCTCCGTGTACGAGGTCGTGCTGTCCGGCAGACTGAATTCCATGGGCGGCAGAATGTTTTACAATGCCGAGGACAAAAAGGCTGCGCAGCAGAACATGGAGCGGCTCGGCATCGAGGATATCAAAAACCGCTGCTACATGGAGCTTTCCGGCGGTCAGCAGCAGCGTGTACTGCTTGCACGGGCAATGTGCGCAACGAAAAAGCTGCTTTTGCTCGACGAGCCCGTCACCGGCCTTGACCCCGTGGCGACAAACGAGATGTACAACCTCATTAAGCTTATAAATCTCTGCGACAGCACGAGCGTAATCATGATATCGCACGATATCCACGAGGCGGTGCGCTACGCAACGCACATTCTGCACCTGGGCAACCGCCAGCTTTTCTTCGGTACAACTGCGCAGTACCGTGAGAGCGACCTTGCACGCAGATTTGTAGGAGGCGGCAGAGCATGACAGAGCTTATAACCGAAATGTTTTCATACCACTTTATGAGCCGTGCCATCATCGTCGGCGTTCTCGTGTCGCTGTGCGCCGCACTTTTGGGCGTGTCGCTCGTATTAAAGCGCTACTCCATGATAGGCGACGGATTAAGCCATGTCGGCTTCGGGGCACTGGCAATCGCCGCCGCCGTGAATGTCGCACCGCTGGCGCTGGCTGTGCCGGTGGTCGTTGCGGCAGCGTTCCTGCTCCTGCGCATCAGCCAGTCGAGCCGCATAAAGGGCGATGCTGCCATTGCGCTTATCTCCTCAAGCGCCCTTGCAATCGGCGTTGTGGTCATATCCATGACAACGGGCATGAACACCGATGTGTCAAACTATATGTTCGGCAGCATTCTGTCGTTAAGCCATGCCGATGCCGTTTTGAGCATCGTGCTGTCTGCCGTCGTACTTTTGATGTTCGTGCTTCTTTACCCCCGCATCTTCGCCGTCACCTTTGACGAGACCTTTGCAAAGGCCACCGGCACGAATGCGGAGCTTTATAACACGGTGATCGCCGTACTGACTGCCGTCACGGTGGTTCTGGGCATGCGCATGATGGGCGCGCTTCTGATATCGAGCCTCATCATTTTTCCGGCGCTCACGAGCATGCGCCTGTGCCGCAGCTTCAAGGCAGTCGTAGTGTGCTCGTCGGTCATCTCCGTCGTGTGCTTTGTGCTCGGCATGGCGGCATCATATGTGTTCGAGCTTCCCTCCGGCGCAAGCGTCGTAATAGTCAACATTGCGGCATTTTTGCTGTTTTCTATTGCATCATTACTAAAACGCAGGGCATAAAACTGTGAAATAGCGACAAAACATCGGGCTTGTTTAACAAAAAACAGGCCCGATTTTTATTCAATTATGCGAAAAAACAGTGAATATTCGCACTGGAATGAATATTATGCACTGCAAATCAAGAAAAACGAAAAAATCATGAATATTTTTTCAAAAAAGTGTTGACAAGTGTGAATAAAGATGCTAATATAAGCACCGTTAACAGAAACGGCAATGCCAAAACGATTTTTGAAAATAATATTGAGAGGTAAATAAAATGAAAAAGTTCGTAGCTCTTATGCTCGCTCTGGTCATGGTGCTTGCACTGTGCGCCTGCGGCAATAACAACAATAAAGATAACGACTCTGATGCGAGCGCAAAGCTCAAGATCCTCGACTCCGAGTACGTCACCGAGGATTACGCGATTGGCATTGCGAAGGAAAACACCGCACTGCTTGAGAAGGTCAACGCAGCTCTCAAGGAGCTTAAGGACGACGGTACCCTCAAGGCAGTCATTGATTACTTCATCTCCGGCACCGGCACTCTCCCCGAGGTCCAGCAGAACGTTGCGGCAGACGCGGAAGAGCTCGTCATGGCTACCAACGCCACTTTCCCCCCGTATGAGTCCGTTGACGGCGACAAGATCGTCGGCATCGACCCCACCGTTGCAGGTCTTATCGCAGATAAGCTCGGCATGAAGCTCGTCGTTAATGACATGGAGTTTGACGCGATCATCCCCGCACTCACCTCCGGCAAGGCAGACATCGCAATGGCAGGCATGACCGTTACCGAGGAGCGCCTGCAGAGCATCAACTTCTCCGACAACTATGCTACCGGCATTCAGGTCATGATCGTTAAGGAAGACTCCGACATCACCGGTGTTGACGATGTCGTTGCAAAGATCGAGAATGGTGAGAACATCCAGATCGGATGCCAGATCGCAACCACCGGCTACACCTACGCTTCCGATACCATCGAGAACGGCGGCTTCGGCGAGGATCATGTTCAGGCATTTCCCAAGGGTGCTGACGCCATTGCAGCTCTCACAAGCGGCAAAATTGACTGCGTCATCATCGACAATGAGCCCGCAAAGGCATTCGTTGAAGCAAACAACGGCTGATAAATAAACAACTTCATTAATGAGGCTCCGTGTTGTCATGGAGCCTCATTTTGAGCGCTTGAGAATTAGGAGGTATCTTATTTGGAAGCTTGGATGGCAGACCTGAAAAGTCAGTTCATATTAAACTTTATCGAAAAAGATCGCTGGCGGCTTCTCGTTGACGGTCTCGGCAACACTCTCAAAATTACTGCCGCTGCCTGCCTTATCGGCATATGCATCGGCATTATCATCGCAATAGTGCGTTCAACGTGGGATAAAAACCATCTCACGATGCGCCCGAGCCTCGGCAAGACCCTGCTCGGCATAGCAAACGGCATATGCAAGCTCTACCTTACGGTTATCCGCGGTACGCCTGTGGTCGTTCAGCTTATGATCACATACTATATTATATTTGCATCCTCACGAAACAGCCTTGCGATAGCGATGCTCGCGTTCGGCATTAACTCCGGCGCTTATGTTGCCGAGATAGTGCGCGGCGGCATAATGTCCATCGACGAGGGGCAGTTCGAGGCGGGACGCTCGCTCGGCTTTAATTACGTGCGCACGATGCAGTACATAATAATACCGCAGGTATTCAAAAACGTTCTGCCGACCCTTGCAAACGAGTTTATCGTTCTCATCAAGGAGACCTCCGTCGCCGGTTACGTCGCTATCCGCGACCTCACCAAGGCGGGCGATGTTATCCGCGGCGCGACCTACTCGCCGTTTATGCCGCTTATCGGCGTTGCACTCGTATACCTCATAATGGTCATGTTCTTTACATGGCTCGTAGGCAAGCTGGAAAGGAGGCTGCGCAACAGTGACCACTGATGTTCTCATAAAAGTAGACGATCTTCAGAAGCATTTTAGGGACGGCAAGATCAAAGCCCTCGACGGCGTGAGCACCGAGATCCATAAGGGCGAGGTCGTCGTTGTCATCGGTCCCTCCGGCTCGGGCAAATCGACCTTCCTGAGATGCCTCAATCTTCTTGAGGTGCCCACGGGCGGCACGATAACCTTTGACGGCGTCGATATAACCGACCCGCGCTGCAATATAAATCTCCACCGTCAGAAGATGGGCATGGTGTTCCAGCACTTTAACCTCTTTCCGCACATGACGCTGCTGAGAAATATGACCCTTGCGCCGATGAAGCTTCTCGGCAAAAGCAAGGAGGAGGCGGAGGCCAAGGCGATGGAGCTTCTCGGCCGCGTCGGACTTGCCGAGCGCGCCAATGCGTATCCCAGCCAGCTCTCCGGCGGTCAGAAGCAGCGTATAGCCATAGTCCGCGCGCTTTGCATGGAGCCGGACGTGATGCTCTTTGACGAGCCCACAAGCGCCCTTGACCCCGAGATGGTCGGCGAGGTCCTCGATGTTATGAAGGAGCTTGCTCACGAGGGCATGACCATGATCGTTGTCACTCATGAGATGGGCTTTGCACGCGAGGTCGGTAACCGCGTGCTGTTCATGGCTGACGGTAAGCTTGTTGAGGAGGGCTCACCCACGGAGATCTTCGAGCATCCTCAGAGTGACCGCCTATGCGATTTTCTTTCAAAGGTGCTGTAATTAAAATGAATAACATAAAAAAAGCAGCCATAGAGTCTGTTGACTCTATGGCAGATTTCTACAAAAGCATAACTAACGAAATTTGGGACAACCCTGAGCTCTCGCTCAAGGAGTTCAAGGCGACCGAGCTTTACTGCAAGGTGCTGCGTGAGCACGGCTTTACCGTTACCGAAAAGCTCTGCGGCATCGATACCGCCTTCTGCGGCTCGTTCGGCAGCGGCAAGCCCGTAATCGGCATTTTGGGCGAATTTGACGCTCTGTCCGGCCTTTCACAGGAGTCGGGAGTGACCGAAAAGAAACCTCTTGTACACGACGGCAGCGGTCACGGCTGCGGTCATAATCTTTTAGGTGTCGGCTCGCTTGCGGCGGCGTTCGCCGTTAAGGAATATCTGCAAAAAAGCGGCCACGGCGGCACGGTCGTGTTCTTTGGATGCCCGGGCGAGGAGGGCGGCAGCGGTAAGGCGTACATGGCTCGTGACGAGCTGTGGAAAAATCTCGATGCTGCGCTTTCGTGGCATCCGGCATCAGAAAATGAGGTGCGCACCGGCACAAACAACTCCAGCATACAGGTGTTGTATAAATTCAAGGGCATTTCGGCTCACGCCGCAGACTGCCCCGAGCTTGGCCGCAGTGCACTTGACGCAGTGGAGCTTATGAATGTCGGCGTGCAGTTTTTGCGTGAGCACATGACGAGTGACTGCCGCATCCACTATGCGATAACCAATGCCGGCGGCGTATCGCCGAATGTGGTGCAGTCCGAGGCCGATGTGCTGTACATGGTGCGAGCCAACAAGGTGCGGCAGTCCATTGAGCTTCAAAAGCGTGTCGACAAGATCGCCGAGGGCGCAGCACTAATGACCGAGACAAGCTTCGAGCGAGTTTTCATCGATGGCACGGCGGAGCTCCTGCCAAACTTTACGATAGAGAAGCTGCTGTACGATAACTTTACCGAGATCGGCGTTCCGCAGTACACCCCTGAGGAACTGGACTTTGCCCAAAAGCTCAAGGCAACCTATCCTGCCGAGACAAAAGCCCCCGGAATCGGCGCAGCCTTTGACGATGACATTGCCGAGCGGGTGCAGGCGCTCACCGAGAACATGACAAAGCCGCTGAATGACTTTCTTATGCCTGCCTATTCCGGCACGACCTTTACCGCCGGCAGCACCGATGTCGGCGACGTGAGCTGGCAGACCCCGACCTCGCAGATAAATGTCGTCACATGGCCTGCCGGTATGCCCGGCCACACTTGGCAGACTGTCGCCTGCGGCAAAACGAGCATCGCCTACAAGGGAATGCTGTGCGCAGGCAAGGTGCTTGCCGCCGCGGCGATCGACCTTTTTGAGGACGAGGAATTGCTCAACAAGGCAAAGGCGGAATTTGCAAAACGCTCAAAAGGCGGCTATGTATGCCCCATAGAGCCGGGCGCAAAACCCATTGCACTATAACAGTTAAAAAAATTAGCTTTTATTTTGCATTTTTCTGTGCTATAATGCATCCAATCATGCGTTTGAGCGCAGGAGGCAGCTTATGAAAAAGAAAATACTAAGCCTCGCCCTTGCTTTGGCGGTGACGGTGCTTATGTCCGCATCGGCCTTTGCCGACCTTGCGATAAAGCCCGTGCCCGACCCTTGGGATGACCCGAGCAATCAGGAATCGGACGGGGCGAGCTATTATGCGTATAGCGAAGCAGGCTATGTTGTCGTTTGGGAAACGCCCGAGTGTAATGTCGACGGCAAGTATGTGCTGGTAAAGAACAATACAGAGCTCACGGTCGAGTACCGTGTGACGTATATGGAGAGCGTTCCTTGGGGACATGTCAACATTGAACTTGAGCATGAGCAGGACAATAAGTCCGAGCTTTTCTCCGGCTGGGTGCTGATGTCCGATCTGGTAGACGCCAACGGCAAACCTGCAGCAATCGTGCCGCCGGAGATACCCGATCATCCGATGATCGCAAATCCCGTCGTGACCCCTGAGCCTACGCCGACCACGACACCGAGCAGCACCGCCCCCACGCCCACGCCGACTCTCCGGCTGCCGCAGCGGCCGGATCAGGCTATCACAGTGAGCAACACCTACAATTCTGCGATCGTCTACACCTCGGTGGCCATTGCGATCATTGCGCTTGCGCTGGTCGTGTATGTGCTCATAAAGCACAAAGCACTCAACAAGAAGGGCGAATAAAAAGCAAGCATTGCCGCCATAATTAATATGGTGAGCTTGTTGTATAGTGAATGACAAAAACCTTAGCACTCTAACGGCAAGAGTGCTAAGGTTTACATTTTGTTCACAGAAAACACTATATTTGTTCATATATATATGGTATTTTATATACAACAAGAAACAAAAGTTATAAACAACCAGTCGAGTTTATAGCTTTCGCCAATAATTTAGGAGGTTTTGATTATGTTTGAACTTATGCCTTTTGGTTACCGTCGTGTATCCGCTTATAACCCGTTCCGTGATTTTGAAGAAATGAGCCGCAGCTTTTGGGATAATAACAATGTCTCTGCTTTCCGCACTGACATCACCGAAAAGGACGGCCAGTATATCCTTGAAGCCGATCTTCCCGGATTCAAGAAGGAAGACATCAGCGTTGATATCGATAAGGATTGCCTGACCATCACCGCCGAGCACAAGAGTGAAGAAAAGGAAGAAAACGCCGACAGCTACATCCGCCGTGAGCGTTACTACGGTTCCTACACCCGCAGCTTCAATGTCAAGGGCATCGACACCGAGGCAATCACCGCAGCTTACAATGACGGCGTGCTGACCCTGACAATGCCGAAGAAAGAGCCCGAGGTTCCCGCAGCAAGACGGCTCGAGATCAAATAATCCGAAACAACGCTTAACTTCATCATCAGATGTTTTTATTCTCTCTCTTCTTTAAACCCCTTATGCAAAAGGCACGGTCGCAAGACCGTGCCTTTTGTTATGTCAACTTATAAATCTCAACGGAAAACGGCGGGACAATGTCCGATTCGCAACTGCCCAAAAGCGGCGTGCCACTAAACGGTACAATGCAATAATCGTTTGAACGGTTGATAACACAGGCAATTTTCTCGTTCTCTGCATGCCTCAGAATGATTATCACATCCGCAGACGGAGTAAAAATTTGCATGCCGCCCCCTGTCAGCGCAGGGGAGCAGCTGCGTATCTCGCCGAGTCGAGCATAAAAATTATGTAAACCGACATTTGACGGCTCAAACGGCTTGCGGTTAAATGGATCTCGCCCGCCGTCAAGGCATTCCTCATCGCCGTAATACAGGCAGGGAACACCTGGAACGCAGTATTGTATAGTGACACACAGCCTTTGAAGCCTCGTTGCCCGCAGTTTTTGCTCCTCTGTCAGTGTGAGCTCAGCTTGCTGCGAACGGTCAAGCATTTTGACATCGTAATCGAACGCAAGCGCCGTATGCAGCCGCTCTACATCGTGCGAGCCGAGCAGATTCATAAGGCAGCGGTACATCGGCTGCGGGTAGTTGTGATACTGCCCGAGCAGGAAGTCCCGCAGCTCGAAAGCAGTTTTTCGTTTAAGTGCAAAGTCGATAACCGCCGAGCGGAACGGGTAGTTCATCACAGAATCGAGTGAATAACCGAGGGCGTAATTTCGCATCTTGCCGTAGCTGGTTTTCGTCACGGCATCCTCCCAGACCTCGCCTATTATGACGCTGTCCGGCTTTTCGGCCTTGGCAGCATCACGAATAAGGCTCAGAACCTCGTCCGGCAGCTCGTCTGCAACATCTATCCTCCAGCCGGAAGCACCGAGCCTCAGCCAGCGGCGCACTATGCTGTCATCATCGGCGATTATATAGTCCTGCCAGGCGGCGTTTAGCTCGTTGACCTCGGGCAGGTCTTTAAAATTCCACCAGCAGCGGTAATCGTCGGGGAAATGCCGAAAATCGTACCACGGGTAAAACTGCGAGTCTTTGCTCTGGTACGCGCCGAGCGTCGGATAGCTGCCATTACGGTTAAAATATATGCTGTCAGCGCCCGTGTGCGAGAACACGCCGTCATTTATTATACCTATACCGAGCCGCGCAGCCTCTGCACATAGGTTGACATAATCCTGATCATCGCCCAATATCGGGTCAATTTTGCCGTAATCTGAGGTGTCGTAGCGGTGATTGCTGCGCGCCTCGAAAATTGGATTCAGGTAAATAACACCGATGCCGAGCTCCTTTAGATAAGGGAGCTTTTTTCTTATCCCGCGCAGGCTGCCGCCGTAAAAATCATCGGGGGCGTAGTCTTTTTCAAACTCCCGAGCCTGCCACCGCACCGGTTCGCTTATGCTCTCGTGCAGCTCCGGTGTTTGCCCGAGCGCCCTGTGGTATTCGATACCTTCACTTGCATCGCCGAAGCCGAAGCGGTCGGGAAAAATCTGATACATGATGCGTCCGGCAAACCACTCGGGCGTGGTGAAACCACGCTTAAATACCGTGAGCCGAAAGCCGTCCGCCGGAGTGTCGCTCAAAACGGAAAAATGGCCGTCACTTCCCGGGCAAAGCCAGTGTTGACCGCTCTCGGTGCACAGCATAAAACGGTACCAAAGCGCCGCGGGTGTATCGGGTGAAATGCTGCATGAAAACCTGGCTCCGCTGCGCTGCATGTCATACTCTGCGTAGTACCCGTCTGTGTAGACGCAAAGCTTGGCACCCTTGACCCCGCCGAAACTGTAGATACTGAATGTTACGGTACTACCGTCCTCAACCGCACCGAGAGGGAAGCGGTAGGTCTCATCATACGCATCATGCACCGCAAAACCGAAGTTTTTGAGCGCATTATTGAGCACCGCCTGCAAGCTTGCCGTCCTCGGCTGAACGCTGTGCAGCCACGGAATTTCCGGCGCAGCGCTGCTTTTACCGAAGCAGCGGACAATAATGGCGCAGGCATCAAAAATGCTCAGGCCACAGTTATCTAACAGCACACGCAGAAGCTCGGCAGGGATGAGCGCATTTTGCCCTGACGGCAGAAATTCGTGCACAAACTCAAGCGAAAGGCCGCTTTTTGCGCACCTTTCGACCGCATAATTAATTGTTGCCGAACAAATCAGATATGTGCAGGTGTTATCGTCAGCGTCATCAAGCACAGTCCAATTATGACCGTCGAAGCTCAGACGATAGCTGCGCTCATCGTGATAAGCGATGCTCAGCCTGCCGTCCTGAGACCACAGCTCGTCATAGCTGCCGCAGGTTTTTGCAATGCGCGTCACAGCATCCATAGATAGAGCCTCGCATACTCGCAAGCAGACTTTGTGAAGCTGAAATCAGCCTCCATGGCGCTGCGGATAAGGGCATTCATTGTGTCGTGCTTACGGTAGCAATCCATGGCGAGCAGCATTGCGTCCTTCATCTCGTGCGCATTGAAGTCCGCAAAGGAAAAGCCCGTGCCCTCGCCGGTAAATTTATTGTACGGCGTGACAGAATCCTTAAGTCCTCCCGTTTCACGCACAATAGGCAGTGTACCGTAGCGCATGGCGATCATCTGCGACAGTCCGCAGGGTTCAAAACGGGACGGCATGAGCAGAAAATCCGCACCGGCATACACCTTGTGTGATAACTCTTCGTTATAACCAATATAGGCGCAGAGCCTGCCCTTCCAGCGGCTCTCGGCCGCACGCATGAAGTTCTCATAGCACTTGTCGCCCGTGCCAAGGACGAGAAACTGCATGTCGTTATACTGCATGAGCTCATCTATCATGTACTCTACAAGATCAAAGCCCTTCTGCTCGGTCATGCGCGTGACCATTGCAAAAAGCGGCACATCCTCGCGCTGCTCAAGGCCGGTCAGCTCTTGAAGCCTTTGTTTACATAACTTCTTGCCGCTGAGCCTGCCCTTGTGGTAATTTGCCGCAATGGCGGGGTCGGTAAAGGGGTTAAAGGTCTTTATATCGATGCCGTTGATTATGCCCGAAAGCTCATTTGATCTGGCGCTCAGAATTCCCTCAAGCCCCTCGCCGAAATAGGCGTTTTTGATCTCCTCGGCATAGGTGGGGCTCACGGTGTTTATCCTGTCTGCAAACACACAGCCGGCCTTTAAAAAGCTGGCACAGCCGTTGAGCTCCATGAACTCCGGTGTGTAGTATTTATCCTCAACGCCGAGCAGATCCTGAACATAGTCAAAGCCGAATTTGCCTTGAAATGCAATGTTATGTATGGTCAGCAGCCAGCGGGTTTTGGCGTATGTATCGCCGTACTGCGTCTTTGCGAGCATGGGCAGCATGGCCGTGTGCCAGTCGTTGCAGTGGACAACGTCGGGCGTAAAGCCGAGGTTCGGTATCGCATCCAGAACGGCGCGGGTGAAAAAGGCATACTGTTCGCCCTCATCGTAGCCGCCCTTGTAAATTCTGTCGCCGAAATAAAACTCATTATCGACCAGATAAACGCACACGCCGTCAAGCTCCAGCCGCTCAATACCGCAATACTGCGTGCGCCAGCCTAGGTTAACATAAAAATCGAACATATGCTCGACCTTGTCTGCAAATTTATCCTTAATGCAGCGGTGATACGGAGTTATAATCCTTGCGTCGATGCCGAGTCCCTTTAAAGACTTCGGCAGCGTGCCGACAACATCGGCAAGCCCGCCGGTTTTTGAAAGCGGAGCACATTCGGCGGCGGCAAGCAGAACATTGGGCAGCTTCTTTCGGCCTTTTTTGTCTAATATCGCTTTAAACTCCTTCTTCATTTTTATCACTCATCCTTTCGGGAATATACTCAAAGTATACGGTACTCAGCGGCGGCAGGTCTATCTGTGCACTGTACGGCAGGCCACAAAACGGCTCACTGCGGCTCTTGATAGGTTCTGCATTATGTAAACCACTTCCGCCGAAGCGCACATCGTCGCTTGAAAGCACCTCACGCAAAATCCCCTTTTCCGGCAGCCCGATTACAAATCCACGGTGCTCGTTCGGGATAAAGTTGCACGCGCAGACAAGATAGCTGCACTTATTCTCTCTTGCCGAGCGCAGGAACGCAATGGAGCTGCGGTCCTTGTCGTTGACATTCAGCCACTTAAACCCGTCCCACGACTTGTCACAGTCGTAGAGGGCGGGGCAGGAGGTGTAGAGCCGGTTGAGCGCCCTGTAATACTCCCGCAGCTTCTCGTGCATGGGGTAGTCCAGCAGAAGCCAGTCGAGCGCTTGCTCATAGTTCCATTCAATGAACTGCCCAAACTCCGAGCCCATGAAGCACAGCTTCTTGCCCGGGTGCGCAAACTGGTAGCCGTACAGGCTGCGCAGTGTCGCAAACTTCTGCTCGTATGAGCCGAACATTTTACCCAGCATCGATTTTTTGCCGTGCACGACTTCGTCATGCGAGTAAGCGAGAATAAAATTCTCCGAAAAGGCGTACATCATAGAGAATGTGAGCTTATCGTGCTTGCCGGAGCGAAACAGCGGGTCGGTGGAAAAGTAATCGAGCGTATCGTGCATATAGCCCATGTCCCACTTGAAGCTGAAGCCAAGCCCGCCAAGTGACGGCGGCATAGTGACCATTGGGTAGGCCGTTGACTCCTCGGCAACGGTGATCGCCCCCGGATACTCGGACAAGACGGCGGGGTTTAGCTTGCGCAGAAACTCCACTGCGGCAAGATTGATGTTGCCGCCCTGGGCGTTCGGCGTATACTCACCGTCGCGCCTTCCGTAGTTGAGGTACAGCATGGAGCTCACGGCATCAACGCGGATGCCGTCGATGTGGTAATTTTCAAAAAAGCAGCAAGCCGAGGAGATGAGAAACGACTGTACCTCCGGCATGGCGTAGTCAAAAATGAGTGTGCCCCACTCGGGGTGATCTGCCATGCGCTTTTCCTTGCACTCAAAAAGCCTTGTGCCGTCAAACAGCGCAAGCCCGTGCTCATCCCGCGGAAAGTGCGCCGGAACCCAGTCCATGATAACGCCGATGCCCGCATTGTGCAGGATATCGACAAACTCGGCAAACTCATCGGGCGTGCCGTAGCGCGCGGTGGGGGCGTAGTAGCCCGTGACCTGATAGCCCCACGAGCCGGGGAAGGGGTACTCGGTCAGAGGCAGCAGCTCAATGTGCGTGTAGCCCATGTCGGTGCAGTAGCCTGCAAGCTCGTTTGCGGCTTTAACATAGTTCACGGTGCCGTCGGGCTCAGTTTTCCACGAACCGAGGTGCAGCTCGTATATCGACATCGGCTGCGTGAACGCATCGCGCCTTGAGCGCCTTTGCATGTACTCGCCGTCAGACCATTTGAAGCTGCCTGTCCAGACCCTGGACGCTGTGTCGAGCCCAGTCTGCGACCAGCGGGCGAAGGGGTCGGACTTGAAAACCTTTTTGCCGCCCTTTTGTGTGACGCAGTATTTGTAGAGATCGCCGTTACTAAGCCCCTCGACAAAGCAGACCCAAAGCGTGCCGTACTTTTCCATGGGTGTTGCTTCCGTATCCCAGCCGTTGAAGTCGCCGACAAGGCTCACCGCCTCGGCGTTCGGTGCCCACACCACGAAGCGGTGCATCTGTATCTCCGGCAGATATCGGCAGCCCAGCAGCAGCCACGCCTTGCGGGCATTGCCTGTGTTAAACAGGAAAACATCGTCCTGCGGGAGGTATTTATCTGTTAGTGACTTATCCATCTTATGCTCCAAAACACTTGATGTATCTATTATATACGCAATCGCCCGTAATTCCAATAACTTTTTGACATTCGAGCCTTGTGCAATTATAATAATGTATAAAGTTTTTATGGAGGTGCGGAATGTTTTCCTTCAACCATTTTAATTTCAACGTCCTTGACCTCGAGCGCAGCCTGAAGTTTTACGACGAGGCGTTCGGGCTCAAGCCTGTCCGCGAAAAGGTCGCTTCTGACGGCAGCTTCAAGCTCGTCTTTCTCGGCGACGGCGTGACTGACTTTCGACTGGAGCTGACATACATTATCGATCGCACCGAGCCGTACGACCTTGGCGAGCAGGAGTTCCACCTTGCCTTTGTCGCCGACGACATGGAAAAGGCGCACGCCCTGCACGAGAAAATGGGCTGTATCTGCATGGATAACCCGGACATAGGCGTTTATTTCGTCACCGATCCCGACGGATATTGGATAGAAGTAATCCCGCCCAGAAAATAAGTCCGGGGCGGCACAAAACAGTGATAAATCGGTTTTGAGTGGCCTATTCCCGCCCATGCTGCGCAAAAATCCCCGGTAATACACAAAGTATTGCCGGAGATTTGTTGACTTGCCTGAACGAAAATATTCTCGCTCAAAACTGCTGCGCGCCCAAAAGGGCGCTTTCTCCCTGTCTCGCACCGCCCTTGGCCGGAATAAGCAGAGGCTAGAGATTATGT
>SAMEA3663283__coassemble_1000_pt1 | contig 22288 bp, 22 predicted proteins | sample SAMEA3663283__metabat2_low_PE_027 | metagenome-assembled genome bin SAMEA3663283 (sample SAMEA3663283) | pig gut metagenome | biome: pig gut; feature: pig-associated habitat; material: faeces | place: China | collected 2013 | reverse complement strand
CGGCAACGGTCTACTCGGGTGATAACGAAATGCCGCTGTACGAGACCTCAAAGACCGGCAGCTGCACGAATCCCTACGGCTGGACTAAGTACATGTGCGAGCAGATTTTGCGCGACTATGCAAAGACCGATCCTGAGTGGGCTGTCATATTGCTGCGCTACTTTAACCCTGTCGGCGCTCACCCGAGCGGCCTTATAGGCGAAGACCCCAAGGGCATCCCGAATAACCTCATGCCGTATATCTCGCAGACGGCCATCGGCAAGTTTGAGTACCTGCGTGTGTTCGGCGGCGATTACGACACGCCCGACGGCACGGGTGTGCGCGACTATATCCATGTCGTCGACCTTGCAAAGGGTCATGTCGCAGCAATTGCATACATGGACAAGCACAAGGGCGAGAGTGTGTTTAACCTCGGCACCGGCACGGGATACAGCGTGCTCGACATGGTGCACGCCTTTGAGAACGCAAACAAGCTCACCGTGCCGTATAAAATAGTCGGCCGCCGTGCGGGCGACCTGCCGATATGCTACTGCTCGCCGGATAAAAGTGCAAGGGTGCTCGGCTGGAAAGCCGGGCTCGACCTTGAGGACATGTGCCGCGACAGCTGGCGCTGGCAGACGCAGAATCCGAACGGATACAGACAAGAATAAAGAATCGGAGTGCTAAGCACTCCGATCATTTTTTTGCGGGAATTTCGGATATCAGCCGCCCCTGGACGAGGTAGCGCTGCTGATTATCGCCCCTCAGGCAGGTCGACAGGGTGAGGATCTTGTCCTTTGTCCCGTCAAGCTCCACATTGTCCATGAAGTTTGAGCTCAGACCGGGCTTATACATAACATCGTCAAAGAATGCATCAAACTGCGCCGGGTCTGTAAAGTCATAGTTTAAAAGCAGGTGCCTGTGCGAGAACGGGTAGGCGGCAAAAATCTCATACACAAGCATCTTGTCCGGCGTATAGATATAAATGTAGCGGTGCTCGTCAAAGACATTGACATCGGAAAAGTCGTTGAGCTGCGCAAACATCTTGCCCGAGCGCAGATTGTGGCCGTACAGGACGGTCATAGGGTCGGAAAAGTCCTTTTTGTTGTAATTTTCGCTGTAGATGCAGCCGCCGGTAAAGTAGTTGCCGTCCTCGGCGCGGCGGGTGTAATACCCGTTGTCGCCGTCGTGCTGCAAAACGGGGTAGCTTATATCCGTGCCGGGGATATATATCCACGCGTAGATCTCTGGGTTCACCTCATGCAGCGAGTCAAAGTCGACAGGTATCTCGACGCTCTTTGCAGTTATATCCTCGCTGCCGCCGCCCCAGTTATCCTTGAGCGAGTCACCGAGCTCGTGGCCGTGCCAATACTGCCAAATGTACCAGCCGCAATAGGCGATGACGCACAGAGCTATGATCGCCACTATTATAAGTATGGTGCGCAAAAGCTTTTTGCTCATATTATACCTCAAAGAAAAAAGCTCCATGATGATCATGGAGCTTTCTGATTTCTTACATTACTTCTCCTTGACGAGCTTAACGCCGCAGAATGCCGCAGCTCCTACCGCAAGCACCATCGCAGTCACGACCCAGTAAATCGCGCCGGTATCGCCGGTCTGGGGGGAGTTCGGATCGTAGTTGGGCTCGACATCGGTGTTACCATTCTCGGGGCTCACAGCTTTATCCGCAAAGACGCTGACGGACATCGCGAACACTAAAACGAGAACGAGAAGCAGGCAGACAAGCTTTTTCATATTAATATCCTCCTCAAATAAGTCATTATTTACAAACACACATTTATACTACAACACATCTCCTGAAATTTCAAGAGGGAATTTCGTTTTTTACCTGATCATAGAAAATCTCGATGATTTGGTCAAGAAATGCCTCCTCATCTATGACGAAAACGGCGTGATCCTGCTCTCCCATCTCGGAATGGCCGGGCACGGTGAGTATCTGTCCGTCATATTTGAGATCCACCGCCTGACGGGCAAGGTAGATCATCATCGCGGTGTTTATGTTCGTCGTCACATTGTCCTGCACGGAGCTGTATATATCCAGAACCGAGGTCGGGTCACTCTTTGCGACGCTCAATGCCTTGTATACCAGCGCCTTTAGTACCTGATTCTGACGCTGCATTCGCTTGTTGTTGCCGTCGACCGAATAGTCTCTGAAACGGATATACCTCTCTGTGAGGTTGCCCTTGAGCTCGACCTGTTTTCCGGCGGCAAAGCCGTTAAAGTTATCAGACGGGGTGACGGTAACACCGCCGACGATATCGACAAGGTCGGATATGCCGTTCATGTATATTGAGGCGTAGGCCGGAATATTCAGACCGTAGAAAATTCTCGACACTGCGGTCGCCGTGAGCCGGCAGCTTTCGTCATCACTGCCGCCGTAGTTATAAGCAAGCGCAAGCTGCGCCTCGGCAGTGCCGGTCATATTGCCGTTTTCGTCAACGATATCGAGCTCGCACAGCGTGTCTCTCGACACGGACAGCAGTGTGAGCTTTTCGTTTTTCGGGTCGATGACTGCGAGCACATTGACATCCGACTGATGCGGGGCGTAGTTTCCGTCAGACTGCTTGTCATAGCTGTCTATGCCCATGAGCAGGATGCAGGTTATCTCATCGTTATAGCGATAGAGCTTGCCGTTGCGGCGGATAGTGCCCGAGCCCAGGGATTCAAAGCTCGTATCCGCGTTTTCCGGCAGCTTCATTGTATCGTCGCCGGTGAGCGAGCTGCGTCCGATATAGCTCAGCGTAAAGACCGTCGCCGCCAGCAGCAGCGCAAGGCCCACGAGCACGCACACTACGATAAACAGTGTCTTTGTGCCCTTACTCATTTTCTTCTTTTCGGTCCTTGCCATAGCGTCACCTGCTTTCTTTGTCGCCATAGCCATAACCCTTTCCGTAGCCATAGCCATAGCCATAACCATATCCGTAACCGTAGCCATAGCCGTAGCCAAACTGGCCGAGGCTGCCGCCGGTGCAGACATTGAGGACATAGCCGATGATGGGCACATCTATCTCGCTGAGTCTCGTGACGGTATCGACAACGCTGACACGGCTTGCGTAGTTCTGACGCACGACCATCAGTGCGCCGTCGATGACCTCGCCCATGTTCTCGGCATCGGCAAGCATCGAGTAAGGCGGGGTGTCGATAAGTATAAAATCGTAGCTGTTTCTAAGCTGCTTCAAAACATCGCCTACGCCCTGCTCGCCGAGCACATCCGTTGCATCGCCGTCGTAATTGCCTGCGAAGATGACATCGAGCTTATCGGGCAAAACGGCGTGCACAGTCTCGGGTATCGTTGCCTTACCCTCGACAAGCTCGGAAAAGCCCTTGCCTTTATCAGCGTCGAGTATCTTGTACATCATCGGATTTCTGAGGTCGCAGTCGATGATGAGCACCCTGCGGCCGAGCTTGGCCAAAAGCTGCGCAAGATTGTACACGACTGTGGTCTTGCCCTCGCCACTGACGGCGCTGCACACCATGAGCGCCTTGTGGCCTTTTTCCCTCATGCTGCGGTCGATCCTGACGGAAACCGCTCTGAAGGCTTCCTTATATGTTCTGTCGTTTATATCGTCAAAGCTCGGCGTTTTGGATACGCCGCGGCTGCGCTTTTTGACGCTGATGCTGGGCAGCGCGCCGAGGAATTTGATATTGCTGACGCGTCTGAGGTCGTCCTTTGACATGACAGTGGTCTTGGTGGCACCGTAAAATGCAACCAGCACCAGACCGAGCGCAAAGCCTATGACCGCGCCCTTTTTCGCAGATGATTTCCACTGGCGGCTGTTCGAGGGCTTTGTGGGTACGCCGGACTCGTCGACTATCTCCATCTGCGTTGGGCCGACGACGAACTCTGCGACCCGCGGGTAGTTCTCGATGACCGATTTGAGCACCTCATAGCAGTACTCGGGGTCAGAGCCGCTGACCTTGAGGACAAAAAGGTTTGCGTTCTCAATGGCCGAGGCGGATATGCTCGGAAGGCTCGTCGTGCCGAGGTCGGACATGACAAGGTCGCTCAAAACGCCGCTCGTGAGAATGTACGGAAAGGTCTTCGCCATCTGCTCTGCCGCCGCCTGGTTGTACGCCGGTATACCGGCCTGCGCGTCGTTTTTGACATAGACCGTGAAGGTCACGGCGGCAGTGTAGCTCGGGGTGTAGCGATACCACGATAACGCGCCCATGCCGGCACCGACCACAATCGTCAGCGCCAGGACCAAAAACCAGAGCTTTTTGAGCCCATGCATGAACATCACGAAGAATCTGTTGAGGGATATGGAGGTCTGTTCGTTATATTGCTCGTTCATCTTTCATCGTCCTCCAAAAAGCCTTTTCCGTCCCGCTCATTCTCAAGCGTGAGCTTTTCCTGCGTGTGACGGTCGGTCTTGCCGTAGCCGTATTTCGAGTAGCCGTACTTGCCGTAGCCGTATTTGCCGCTGCTGCCGTAGCTGTAGCTTTCGTTGATATCGGCAGCATACACATTGTTGAAAATGCAGCCGAACAGCATCGCATCGGATGCGTTAATCGCATCGATAGCGTCGTTTATCATGCGTGCCGGAGTCGCGTCCTGCCGCACGACGAGTATAACCGCATCGGCAAGCTCGGTAAGGCACTCGGCATCGGGGCAGGCATCCATAGGCGGCGTGTCGATAATGACGACATCGACGTTCCGCTTTGCCTGCGCCAGAAGCTTTTTCATGCTCTCGCTGCGGATAAGCTCGGTGGAGTTATTTACGCCGTGCTTGTTGAGCACCAGACCTATCTGCTGCTTTTTGTCGGCAAGCAGGGTCTGACCGAGGTTTGCCGTGCCGTTTAGATAATCGGTGAGGCTTGCAAACTCCGCGTCCTGATAACCGAGTATCTTATGCAGCGCGGGCTTTTTCATATCCGCGTCTATGAGCAGCACGCTCTTTCTCTTGCGGTTCATGGAAAGTGCGATATTGGCCGCGACCGTGCTCTTGCCCTCGTTTTCCATGACCGAGGTCACCATGATGACCTTGCAGTTATTTTTGCGCATGAGGTATTCGATGCGCGTGCGCAGCTTTTTGAAGGTCTCGGCAAAGGCAAAGCCCGTTGTGGGGTCTGTTATGAGTATGCTCTTTTTCTTTCTTCCGAAGCGGTCGCCGAGATACTTGTACTTTTTCTCGTGATACACGGCGGCGAGCATTTTCGTGTCGAGCTTCGTCTCGACCTCGCTGACCGATTTTACCGTATCGCGCATATATGCCCGCGCGCCGATAAGCAGTGCCGTAGCAAGCGCCGCAGCAATGGCGGCAAGCTTTGCATAGCGCATCGCACCTGCGGAGTTCACAGGTGCCGTCGGCACGGTAGGGCTTTGCAGAACATCGAGCGTGATGTTTTTCAAAACTACCGAGGCAAGCTCCTCGTAGTTTCTGAGTATAGCCTTTGTGATGTTATACGCCTGACGGGGGCTTTCCGCCGTGACGCGCATCTCCAAAAGATTCGTCTCACCGACGACCTCGGCGCTTATGCTGCCGTCAGCTTTCTCCCGGCCGAGCTCGGCTGCGATGCGCTTTTTGAGGACATCACTGTTGAGCACCTCGGAAAAGGTGCTCGCCATGCTCTTTGCGGCATTGAGATTTGAGTAGACGGTGCTTGAGCCGTCGCGGACGGAGACGACGAAGGTCGTTCTCGTCTGATACTGTGGCTTATACAGCAGCGAAGCGCCGACATAGGCAAGCGACGCCGCGATGATCGCCACCATCACTATCGCCCAGAGCTTTCTGAATATCTCTCTGACGAGAAGAACAGGGTGCAGCTCGCCGCCGGCAGGGTTATTCACATAAGACGTTTTTTTCTCTTCCATCTCACCACCGCCTTACTCTACAACGACAATGAGTCTTGTGCGGCTGCGGCTGTCAGCGCTGCCGTATGTGTAATCGACCGTATAGACTCCGGCCTTGCGGGTATCGACCTCGCCGCTTATGGTCAGGCCGTCTGCGCCGGTCCTGTGCTCGCCGGCCGCGTTATAGCCGACGACGTGCCGCTCTGCGTTGAACTTTGCGCCCTTTGAAAGATACAGCACATAGCTGTCGAGCGTGATCTTCGCGGGATTGGGCTCGGTCTGCGTGACCTCAACGGTGACGGGCAGATGCGCCGTCGCGCCGAGGCTGTTCGTAACTCGCAGCTCGACCTGATATTCGCCGACAGAGTTTATGCTCACCGAGTCGCCCTCGAGCGAGAACTTCACCTTGTGGGAAATGTCGCCGTCAAGAATGTCGGTCGCAGTCACGCGGTCGAGCACGTCTATCTTGTTTGACGCGGCAAACAGCAGCGCCGAGGAAAAGCTGAAACGCGTGTCGGTATAATCGATCAGGTGGACGGTGCGCTCAGCGCGCGCCATGTGGTTTTTCGAGTCAAAGGCAACATAACTGACCTTGACGTTGTTATCCTTGTCAATGCGAGACATGCCCTCGACCATGAGCGAGGCAGTCACATCGCCGTCTTCGGGATCCGTTGCAGTTACGCCCTGCAAAAGCTCCTCCTCGCCGGCATTTGTCGGAACGTCCAGCGACTCTGAGGCAAAGTTGATGCTCGGCACGCCGGGGCTTGCCACCGTTTTCTGATAAAACATATATCCTGCCACGGAAGCCAGTGAAAGCACCATGAGCACCGTCAGCAGTATGGGAAATGTTTTTTTCACACTCTTACCTCATTTTCATAGTAGTATTTCCTGCGCTTTTACAAGCGGCTTGCTTTGCAGGATGCGGCGAGGATTATTCTTTAGCAGGAGCTCGGCAAGCTCCGGCGAATACTCCATCGCAAGATATTCGTATATATCGCCCAGATCCGGCGTGCGGGTCGTGACCCCATGCGCATCGCTCGCGATGCACGTAACGAGCCCCTGCTCCAGAAGCTCGTAGGCAAGGCGCTTTGCGCCCCTTCCGAAGCGGCCGGAAAAGCTGCCCTTGTTCAGCTGGATGCCCATGCCGTCGCCAAGCCATTTTTCGACGATCCCGTAGGAATACTGAAGCGCCACATAGCGCTCGGGGTGCGCGACGATGGGTGTGCACCCGGCATTCAGCAGATTGTACAGCACCGTGTCCATAAAATGCGCCTCGGCGCCGAAGTCAAACTCCGTGAGCATATACCGCCCGCCGTTTAGCGTCAGGAGCCTTCCGTCGCGGTAAAGCTCGGCTGCGTCCTCCGTACCGAACACCTCCATACCGAGATACAGCTCCAGCGGCACATCGCTGTGCTTGAGCTCGGACTTGAGAGTCCGAAAGCGCCCTAAAAGCTCCTCGGAGGTGTAGTTTTCAAAACAGCCGCGCTGATTGCAGTGCGGCGTCGCTATCATCGCCTCAACACCGGATTCGGCGGCCATCTCCGCCATTTCGATCGAGCAGATCATGTCGAACGAGCCGTCATCGACCTCCGGCAAAATGTGTGAATGAATATCGATCATGTTGTTTCCTCCCGCTCAAGCAGCCTAAGCGCCGTGCCGTCAAGCTCATAGTGCCTTGAGCACATTGCCGCAGTTGCACTGCGGTGGGTTATCATGATGCAGGTCCTGACTCCGCCCTTTGTGCGGATGTTTTCGAGCATCCGGCGCTCGGTGTCCTCGTCAAGGGCGCTCGTTGCCTCGTCAAGAATGAGCACCGGCGCTTTTTGCAGCAGCGCTCTTGCAACGGCAATGCGCTGCGCCTGACCCTCGGACAGGCCGCCGCCGACCTCGCCTATGCGGCTGTTTATTCCGTCGGGCAGCTTCCCGATGAAGCTATCTGCGCAGGCAAGGCGCAGCGCGTCCATGATCTCATCATCGGTCGCATCGGGCTTTACCATGCGCATGTTGTCCGCTATCGTGCCGGCAAAAACGGTATTCCCCTGCGGCACGTAGGCAAAGGCTCTGCGCGTTGCGGCCGAGAGCGGAAGCTCCTTATCGCCGCCTTGAAGCACCGCCTCGCCCTCGTTGGGTCGTATAAGGCCGAGGATGATGCGGATTATGGTCGTCTTGCCCTCGCCGGAGGCACCCGTCAGGGCGATCATGTCGCCGGGGAGAGCGTCAAAATCGACATGCTCCAAAACAGTGTCGCCGTCATTATATTTAAAGCTGACGTCACGCAGCCTTATAGCAAAATCTTCGGGAATATCCGCCTGTTCGCGGGCAAAGGGCTCCTCAGGCAGCTCCACGACCGCCATGAGCCTTCCGGCGGAGGTCGTTATGGATATCGCCGTCGGGACCAGACCGATGAGCGTCGAGAACGACGAGCGCAGCATATTCGTAAGCTGCAGGAACATGGTCATCGTGCCGTAGGATATGGCGTTTGACCACAGTCTGTAAACGCCCCAGCCGAAGCAGCCTGCGGAAATGAGCAGTCCGATAATGCTCATGACGAGCCCGGCTATGACCGAAAAGCGGTTATACTCGAGCATAGCTGTACGGTAGGTATCCTGCATCTGCTTCATGCGGCTGTCAAAGCCGTCCATAATGCCGAAGGCTTTTATGGTGCCGATATTGCGGAACGAGTCCTCGTGGAAGGACATGACCTGGCTGCCGATATCCTTCATGCGCTTGTTATAATCGCGCATTTTGCGAACCAGCGCCCTGGACGACAGGACATAGATCGGCGCGCCGATGAGCGCGATGAGCGCCATGACGGGGTCGTTGCACAATATGATGATGAGCGAGCCGAGAAACTGCACCATGCCGGAAATAAAGCTCGGCAAAAAGCCGGTAACGCCGTTTGCGACAGTGCCGACATCGCCGTTGAGCCTGTTTATAAGGTCGCCGCTGCGGAAGGTTTTGAGCGCCTGCCAGTCGGTGCGCAGCATACGGTCGTACATCTCGGCCTGTATGCCGTTTTGCACGCGGATATTTATAATGGCCGCAATGCGCGACGCCGCCGACTGCATCACGGCGCTGCCGAGGAGCATCCCTCCCATGTACGCCGCCGCAGTCCATATGCCTCCGGTCTGAAAGCCGGTCACAACATCGATAAGCTGACGCATGGCGATGCTCGATAAAAGCGACATCGCCGTGCCGAGAACGCCAAGCACGATATGTATGAGCACTATCAGCCGATAGCGGCGGATGTAGACAAACATCCACTTTGCCTCGCGCCACATCTCACGAAAAGAACCGTCTTCAATTTTTTGTTTGAACTTCTTTGAAAATTTCATCTGTGCTCCATGCAAAAATGGGCGCAAAAGCGCAATCAAAAGCGCAATTATGCATAATAAGATATTTTATCACACAAATGCAAATAATCAATAGTATATTAGCCAAAAAAAGGCTTTTCTGACGAAAAATCAGGAAAGCCTTTTGTTTTATATTATAACGGTCGAGCCGTCGGCCCTTAAAAGCACCTGTGCAGGCGGGGTCAGGGACGCAAACTGCATGGGCGAGAGCACCGCGGCGTAGCTTCCGGCGTTTGTTATGACGAATACATCGCCGCAGTCGAGCTTCGGCAGGGTAATGTCCTTTGCGATTACATCCGTGCCGGTGCAGAGGTTGCCGACGACGGTGACGGTCTCGGTCTCAGCAGGGTCTTTAAGCGGCACAAAGCCGAAGGCATTGCGTCCGGTGTACATTGGCTCGCAGTTGTGCGGGAGCTCGGCATCCGTGTAGCTTTCGACCATCTGCGCGACCGACGGGCGCACAAAGCCGTTCAGCGTATTTGCAAGGATGACGAAGGTCTTGCCGTGCGAGAGCTTTTTATCCAGCACATGCGTAACATAAACGCCCGCCTTGCCGACGAGGAAGCGGCCTGTCTCGATGAGCACCTGCGCGCTCAGCCTGCTGCGGTAAACATCCATGAGCCGCGTCATCTCAGCACCCAGCGTGACAAGGTCTACGGGACTGTCGCTCTCAGCATAGGGAATGCCGATGCCCGAGCCCATGTTGACAAATTTAAGTTCTTCACCCAACGCATCCTGCACGCGGCAGGCAAGCTCGAACATTTTGGCGTAGTATCCCGCAATGAGCCTTCCGTCGAGCTCCTGCGAGCGGGAGTGGACATGGATACCGGTGATTTTTATATTCTTCATGGCCTTCCAGTCGGTAAGCTTTTGAAACACCGTGTCCTCATCAATGCCGAACTTGTTTGCCGCGCCGACTGCGCCGTCAAAGGTGAAGTTGGGGTTTATGCGCACGCCGATCTCGGCGACGATGCCGTGGCCGGCAGCGAGAGCCTGTATGCGCTCGACCTCGTTGACGCTGTCGGCAATGATGATGCAAGCCTCAAGCGCAGCGTCGATATCGTGCAGGCTCTTGCCCGGCGCGGAATAATAAATGTCGCGCTTACCGAGGCCGTTTTCCCTGGCCATTTGCACCTCGCGCAGGGATGCAGCGTCAACGCCGATGCCCTCGGAGAGGATGCAGTTCAGTACGCCCGGGTGCGGATTTGCCTTGGCAGAATACAAAAAGCGCACACCGTCAAAATTTTTGCGCAGCTTTTCAATGCTGTCGAGTATCGCGTTTTCGTCATAAAGATAGAAACTTTCATACTTTTCGGCAAGCCTTGCGGCTGCATTGCGGTCAAAAATCATGCCTGTACCTCCGTTTTCGTTTTTTCATTATATCATTATACAATACTGTGCATATCGCTGCAAGATGTGATTGAAAACCGTCAAAATCTTTAGCGATTTAAACGGAACGAAAAAAGTTGAAAAAAGGTATTGACTTTTACGATTAAAAGGAGTAAAGTGACCTCATTCCAACAGGAGGACAAAGTCATGAAGCTCAACCGATTTATTGCGAACGGCTTTTACTATTACTTTTACTTTGAGAGTAATGGTTGTTTGTGCTGCTCATAAATCGTGTTGATTTTTGTTTTTGTTTACGAGCCGTGCAGACAATGTTCTGTGCGGTTTTTATTTTTTAAAAAATTCAGGAGGAACTCAAAATGAAAAAGGTAATTGCAATAGTCCTTGCAGTTATGATGCTGTGTGCAGTCACGGCCTGCGGCGGCGAATCCGCCGACGACACCTACACCGTCGGTATCTGCCAGCTTGTCCAGCACCCCGCACTTGACGCCGCAACTCAGGGCTTCAAGGACGCTCTGACCGAAGCCCTCGGCGACAAGGTCAAGTTCGAGGAAGGCAACGCTTCCAACGACAGTGCAAGCTGTGCCACCATCGTTAACGGCTTCGTCTCCGGCGGCGTTGACCTCATTCTCGCAAACGCCACTCCCGCTCTTCAGGCAGCCGCTTCCGCAACCGACTCCATCCCCGTTCTGGGCACTGCCGTCACCGAATACGGCGTTGCACTGAGCATTGATAACTTTAACGGCACCGTCGGCAACAACATCTCCGGCACCTCGGACCTTGCTCCTCTCGATCAGCAGGCCGACATGATAACCGAGCTGTTCCCGGATGCAAAGAATGTCGGCATCCTCTACTGCTCCGGCGAGCCGAACTCCGTATACCAGGCCAAGGTCGTTAAGGATTGCCTCGAGAAAAAGAACATCGCGGTCGAGGTCTACACCTTCGCAGACTCCAACGATGTTTCCACCGTCACCTCCAGCGCATGCGCAAACAGCGATGTCATCTACATCCCCACCGACAACACCGCCGCTTCCTGCACCGAGGCTATAAGCGCAGTTGCACTGCCCGCCGGTGTTCCCATCGTTGCAGGCGAGGAAGGCATCTGCAAGGGCTGCGGAGTTGCGACTTTGTCCATCGACTACTACGAGCTCGGCCGCACCACCGGTCAGATGGCCGTCAAGATCCTCAAGGGCGAGGCAAATGTCTCCGAGATGCCCATAGAGTTCTACCCCAACCCCGTCAAGAAGTACAACGCCGATATCGCTTCCAAGCTCAATATCACCATCCCCGAGGGCTACACCGCTATCAGCGACTGATTAAATCAACAGCAAATAAATTTTGTGAGGTAAAGCTATGAACACGGCACTGCTTGCAGCCTTAAGTCTGCCAAATTTGATAACACGAATACCCGGCGGCGTGGCGCAGGGCATAATCTGGGGCATAATGGCTCTGGGTGTGTACCTGACCTTCCGTCTGCTGGATATTGCAGATCTGACGGTCGACGGATCGTTTGCTACGGGCGGTGCCGTTACGGTCATGCTCATCATCGCAGGCTACCCTGCGTATGTGGCGCTCATCATTGCGGTCATCGCCGGAATGCTCGCCGGTCTTTGCACCGGACTTCTGCATACGAAGCTCGGCATACCCGCCATTCTCGCCGGTATACTGACACAGTTTGCGCTGTACTCCGTTAACCTGCGCATCATGGGCATGTCGGCAAACAAACCCGCGAACCCCGATGCGTATGACCTCCTCATCACCCTGAGAAACATCCCCTCGGCGATAGTCAAGGGCGCGATCTTCGCAATTGTTATCATTGCCGCACTGTACTGGTACTTCGGCACCGAGCAGGGCTCTGCCATCCGCGCCACGGGCTCTAACCCCGCAATGAGCCGTGCGCAGGGCATCAATATAAGCAACATGAAGCTCATCGGTCTTTCGCTTTCAAACGGTATGGTGGCCCTGTCCGGCGGCCTCATGGCTCAGTATCAGGGCTTTGCCGATGTCAACATGGGCAGAGGCGCTATCGTCATCGGTCTTGCAGCGGTCATCATCGGCGAGGTGCTGTGCGACGCTATCTTCCGCAAGGGCAGCCAGTTTTATGTCCGTCTTTCGTTCGTCGTGCTCGGCGGCATAGTTTACTACCTCGTCATGGTCGTGATTCTGTGGCTCAAGCTCGACCCGAACGACCTGAAGCTGTTCACCGCCGTCATCGTTGCGGTATTCCTTGCCGTTCCGTACATCCGCTCACAGTCAAAAAGCTCGTTTAAGCTTGCCGGAAAGCAAAGCAAAAAGGAGGCAAATCATGCTGGAACTTAAATCTGTCTGCAAGACATTCAATGCAGGTACGATAAATGAAAAAAAGGCTCTGCAAAACCTGAGCCTTCATCTTAAGCCCGGCGATTTTGTCACCGTCATCGGCGGCAACGGTGCAGGCAAATCAACGATGTTAAACGCCATTGCAGGCGTCTGGCCGGTCGACTCCGGCTCTATCATCATCGACGGCGTCGATGTCACCGGTCAGCCCGAGCACAAGAGAGCCGCCTACATCGGCCGCGTGTTCCAGGACCCCATGATGGGCACCGCGCCCAACATGCAGATCGAGGAAAACCTTGCGCTGGCTCTGCGCAGAGGCAAGAGCCGCACCCTCCGCTGGGGCGTTACAAACGCCGAGCGCGAGCAGTACCGCGAGCTTTTGAGCACCCTCGGCCTCGGCCTTGAGGACAGACTGACGGCAAAGGTCGGTCTCCTCTCGGGCGGTCAGCGTCAGGCGCTGACTCTGCTCATGGCATCGATGCAAAAGCCGAAGCTTCTGCTTCTTGACGAGCACACGGCGGCTCTCGACCCCGCAACAGCGGCAAAGGTGCTTGAGCTTTCAGACCGCATCGTCAAGGAAAATAACCTCACCGCCATGATGATAACCCACAACATGAAGGACGCCATCCTCCACGGCACCCGCCTTATCATGATGCACGAGGGACACATCATCCTCGATGTTGAGGGCGAGGAAAAGGCCAAGCTCACAAAGCACGAGCTGATGGACAAGTTTGCGCAGGTCGCAGGTACTCAGATTGAATCCGATCAAATACTGCTCTCCTGACAGTTATAGATACCAAAAAACGAGCTTCGGTAAATACCGGGTGGTCGTAAAACAGTAAAATCAAAAAATGGTGAAAACCTTGTGTTTTCAAGGGGCGGCGTGACTTCGGTCACGCCGTTTCCTTTTTCATGAGCTCATTCAGGGGGATAAAACCCAGTCCATCGTACTTGATGTGGATGTGCTGTACCCGCTTGCCGCCGGACTTCCTTCCTATCAAAAAACGAAGGGACGCAGGAGGTCTTGTGATGGTGAAGAAAAGCGAAGTGATCGTTAAAGGGGCATATTTTCACGCAAGCAGCTGAAAGCCCATCACGGCAATGCCCAGCACCACGAGCACCACGCCCGTTGCGCGGTTGAGGGTCTTGGGCTGCGCACGGTTGGCAAAGACTGCGGCGATACGCGCCCAGAGGAGCGTGAAAACGACGCACAGCGCCCATGTGAGCGTATCCGGCAATCCCCCGATGGCAAAGTGGGAAACGGCGCCGGTCAGGGCGGTGAAGGTCATGATGAAAACGCTCGTGCCGACGGCCGTTTTCAGCTCGTAGCCCATGACGCTCGTGAGGATGAGCAGCATCATCATGCCGCCGCCCGCGCCGATGAAGCCGCAGATCATGCCGATCATCGCGCCGCAGACGAGCGACTGCACCGCGCGCTTTTTCGCGTCCACCTGCGCCATCGTTTCCTTCGTGGTCATCACGGGGCGCAGGATGAATTTGACGCCCAGCAGGAACGTCATGAAGACGGAGAAGCCGCCCATCGTCGCCGAGGGGACGAGGCTTGCCGCGTAGCTGCCGATAACGGTGAAGAGCAACACGCTCGCCATCATGATGAGGCCGTTTTTAATGTCGAGATTCTTGTTTTTGTGGTAGGTGTAGGCCGAGACGGCGCTCGCGAGCACATCGGACGAGAGCGCGATGCCCACGGCCATGTAGGGCTCAACGCCCAGAAAGGTGATCAGAATGGGGCTGATGACTGCGGCGGCGCTCATCCCGGCAAAGCCGGTGCCAAGCCCCGCGCCCATGCCCGCAAAAAATGTGACCAGAAGGGTCGTCAGGATACTCATGGTTCGTTTGCCTCCAGAATTGCATCAAGATTGGTTTCGATCTCCGCGAGCGCCGCGGCGAAGGCTTCCCGCCGCGCTTCGTCGATGCCGGCAAAGAGGCTCTCGGAAAAATTCTTCTGGAGCTGCCGCCCGCGCGCGAGGATGGGCGCTGCCTTTTCGGTGCACAGAAGTTCCGTCTTCCGCCGGTCGCCCGCCACCGCGCAGCGCGTGAGATAGCCCTCCTGCACGAGCTTTTCCACATTGACCGATACGAGATTCGCCTTGAGGCGGCGGATCTCCACGATCTCGCTGGCCGTTTTATAGGCCGGATTGTTCCCCAGGAACATCAGTATGTCGAAGGCCGTCTGCGGCAGGCCCAGCTCCTTGCAGAGCGGCTTGCACACTTCGCTGTAGGCCAGAGCGATCTTTCGGGAGATCGATATGCTTCGGTTCATGCCATTCCTCCGTTCATTTTTGAACTGTTCGTTTTTGAAGTATTATAGTCTGTGATGTCCCCCCCTGTCAACAGGCGGGACGGAAAAATTTTCGCTCCTTTTCCACAGGAACTGATCGCCCTGTGGAAGCTGCGGAACAAAAGCACCTCCCGTCTTCCCGCGGAAACGGATAGAGAAAGGGCCCGACTCAGTCGGGCCCTTTCTCTTCTTTCTTCCATCTTATCGCTTTTTCAGTGCTCCAGCCGCGTCCGGTCGCGGTTGTCGCGCAGCTCCTTCCGGCGCTCGCCGCCGCTTCGCTCATTGGCCGCGCGCTCATAGACATGGCTGTTCGCTGCCTCCTGCACGGCAAAGGCGGCAATCTGCATTTCGGAGATAACCTTCTGCTCAAACTCGCTGCGAGGATCGGCGACCTCAAAAATATCGCCGTCCTCGTTCTCCATCATTTCATCCAGAGAAATCGGTTTGCCGGAGCGGTTATGATGCCACTTCCGCATGAAATCGGTCTTGACGGTGCTGCCGGTAGTTTCGTATCCGGCTCTCACCAGATACCCGTTATTTCGTTGCCAATCCCGCCTGACAGATGCTCATTTCGTAATTTCGGTCTAAACCTGTTTTACGAACACCTGTCAAACCCCGAAGCTCGTTTTTTCATTTATTCATGTTGATCAAGTTCTTGTAGAAGTCGACAGCGCCCTGGAGGCAGTCGCAGCTTATGTTTTCGTTTAAGCCGTGCATGCCCTTGAGCTGCTCGGGGCCGTAGATGACAGGGCCGAAGCGGATGCAGTTCGGGCATATCTCCTGATAAAACCTCGCGTCCGTGCCGCCGGTCATGACATACGGGCTTGCGGCAAGGCCGGGGAAGGTCTTTTCGATGACGCTCACGGCGAAATGCCAGCCCTCGCCGTGAATGTCGGCAGGCTCCGTGTAGTCCTTTGCCGAGATGACCTCGGTCTCAAGGCCAAACTTGTCGGCGCGCTTTTTAATGAACCTGAGGCTCTCATCCATGCCCTGATGCGGGATAAAGCGCATGTTCGCCCAAACGGACGCCTCCGTCGGGAGCACATTGCGCGCATCCGAGCCCGACTGCATGGTAAACGCTATCGTCGTTTGCAGCATTGCACCAGCTTGCGCCGACACCATCGGCAGCGCGAGCTTTAAAAGCGGCTTAAACAGCCACATGTTGCCGAAAAGAAGCTTCATGCCGAAGCCGGCATACGGCGCGAGCGTTTTAAACATCGCCTCGACCTCGTGCGGGAAGCGCTTTTTGAACGGGCTGTGCTTTTCGACGCTGTTTTCAAAGGCGGCAAGCCTTGCGATGGGCGAATTTTTCGGAGGCGCGCTCGAATGTCCGCCGCCGGAGTGGGCGGTGAACTTCACATTGCCCTGACCCTTTTCAAACACGCCTATCATGGCGTAGTTGCCCTTGATGCCGCCAACCGGCTCGGAGATTATGCCGCCGCCCTCGTCGCAGACTAAAAACGGCGCAACGCCGCGGCGCTTGAGCTCGGCAACTATCTTCGGTGCGCCGTCGCCGCCCCACTCCTCGGTGCAGGACGAGGCGAGGTACACATCCTGCTCGGGCGTGTAGTCTGCCTCAAGCAGTTCCTCCACGGCCTGGAAGAACGCCATGACGGTGCACTTCGTGTCCGCCGCTCCCCTGCCCCAGACCTTGCCGTCTGAGATATCGCCGGAGAACGGCTCATGCTCCCACACGCCGTCGGCCGGGACGACATCCTGATGGCTCATGAGTACAACGGGTTTATCCGAGCTTTTGCCCTTCCAGTAATACAAGAGATTGCCGTCTATCTCGGTCTTTTCGAGCTTTTCGTGCACGAGTGGGAACAGCTCCTCCAGTACCTTGTGAAAGCCCAAAAACTTTTCTATCTGCGGGTCACCGGGGTCGGACACTGTCTCGTACCTGACCATTTGCGCAAGCTTTTTTGCGTAAAGCTCGGTGCGGTCACTATCCGGCTGCGGTGCGTAGTCCGATACCTTTTTCGGCATGAGTGCCGTGCGCACGGCGGCAACAGCCAGCGGCGAGAGCGCCGCCGCGGCTATGCCGAGTTTTTTAATCTTCATTTGCTCGCCACCTTATAACGCTTTCTGTACATGAGATATGCAATGCCGATGGCGATAGCGCCGCTGGGCAGGATCATGAAGCTCGTCGACGAGGTGAGGCTCGGCACGAAGATGAACAGCAGGCTCATGACCGTCAGCGGGATGACCGCGATCTTCATGTTGTTGCGGAAATACTTGTACGCCATTGCGCCGAAAAGCGCGGGGACAACATTTTCAAACGCGGGCTGGAGCGCCGGATCCTGCAGGATAGGCTGCAAGGGGATGAGCAGTGCAACGCCGAGTGCGAGGACTACGACCGTCACGAGAGATGCAGTTGCGATGGACAGGGTCGAGATTATCTCGTTTTCGGGCGTGCCGGTCTTTGCGCCGACGATATCGCGCGCATTGACGGCGCAGGGTATCTTCATATTGATAAGGTTGCCGGTCATGAATGCAAGGTAGCTGCCGCCGGCACCGAGCATCGGCGTGTAGACAAGATACTCGGCAATGCAGCTTACAAACCACACGATGCCCACGGCGAGAAACGCCTTGCCGAAGGCGGGCATGCTGGGCATTGCGCCGAGGTACAGGCCCATAACAAACGGTGCGCCGATGAGCAGGATAAGCGTCACGATGCAGGCTATCCTGCCGTAAACATGGGTGCGGTCATTATACTTTTCAAACAGCTCGTTCTTTTCCGTTTCGGTCATTTTTCCGCACCTCCTTACTTAACAAGTCCGTTTATCACAACGGCGGCCGCCATTGCGATTATCATGCTGCCTGCAATGGAGAAGCTCTCCACCCAGGCGGCCTTTTTCTTTTCCGCGAGCCATATAAACACCGCCATCACAGCGCCTGCGATGACTGCAACGGCCAAGGGCAGCCATGAGCCCGTGAAGCTGAACATTCCGCCCGCTCCGCCGGAGACAAATGAGCCTATGTAGCTTCCGATGTATGCGCTTACAAGGCCGATGAACATGGCGGTCATGGCGCTGTCGCCGAAGCCGGGTGCGCCGGTGTTTGCGTTTTTCGGGGTCTTGAGCTTTTTAAGATAGCGCTTGTTGAAAAACACGGAGAACACCATGCCCCACATGATGCAGAAGCTCATGACAAGCGCAATGGTCGTGAACGCCTGCGCCGTCATCTCGGATGCATTGAGTCCCGACAGGCCGATGGCCTCGGCAGCGCCGACGGCGACCTGCGTCTCATAGTGCAGAGCACCGATGACGGATAGTCTCAGCCACGGCAGCGGAGTTCCCAGACTGCCGGACAGGGCGATAACGCCCAAAAGTATGCCCACGCTGGGCAGCACCGCAAATGTCGCGCTTGCGGTTATGGTCCGCTTCATTTTCGTTTTGTCCATTCCGATGGCAAGGCCCGCTCTGTAAGCCCTCACCATGAAAAACACACATACTATGGCGACGAACAAGATTATCCCGCCGCATATCAGATACATCGTCGGGCTGTTGAGCCTTTGAAGTATTGACACCGTATCACCCTCTCTTTAAAATATGTTAACATTTTAGCATAGTCTGCCGCCCGTGTCTATTTTTTTGTGCTCCAAAAAATCCAAGCGACCTTGGTGTTCACACGGTCGGTAAAAACGCCGTTTTGCGCAAGCTCCGTCACGGCGCTGCGCAGGCTCTCACGAAGCTCGGCTGTTTGCTCGGGCGGCTCAAAATAGCGCTCTGACATATACCGCACGGTATCGTCCACGCTGCGCTCGTCGCTCCAGCAGTAGTCGATGTACTTCACCTGCGGAGTAAATCCCGCCGCCGACACGCTTTGGATGAGCTCGCCGCACTCCTGTCTTGCGTTACCGTTGAAGGTTTGGCGCTCAACACCCATGCGCTTAAACAGCTCGTCCCTGTCCGGCTCGCTCCACTGCGAAAAGGCGGCGATAAAGCACCAGCCATCGGTGATGGCGGCAAACTTCTTAACCGTCTCGACACTGTGCACGGCAGGGCTCATGGTCGATATCGATAGCTCATACCGGCCGTTCGGCATCGCATTCTCGGCACTTATCTCGTCAAAATCGCACAGCAGTGTACGCCACGGAGTTTTAAACTCCGCCATGTTCTTTTCCGCAAACTCGAGCATTTTGGGCGAGATATCGGCAAGCGTCACATCGCAGCCGAGGCTTGCAAACACTCTGCCGTATTTGCCCACGCCGCAGCCGAGGTCGAGCACTCTGCATCCCGGGCGCAGCATGCCCTCATTGAGCAAAAACGCAATGAGCTTATCGTTATAATCGTTGCCGCCTTGGGCGCAGACCTTTTGATAATCGGCAGCAACTCTGTCCCACTTGTCTGTCTTTTCCACTGAGACACCTCCAAGTTATGATAAATCCCCCTCAGTTACAAGGGGGATAATTCTACTCTTACTCAATTTCAAGCTTCATGGGAAGCCAGAAGGTGAAGCCGTAGAGCGCGGTGTTCAGGAAGCAGCGAAGATCGTCATACCAGACGGCCTTACCGGCTTTTCTTGCAACGATGAGGTACTCGGCAAGATGCATGCTCAGCAAAATTGCGGGCATTATGGGGTTTTTCTTCACAACAGTGTGGGCAAATGCGCCTGCCCAAACGGCGAGCACACCCTTGCGTGCGACGTTCCAGTTGACATTGTTAAGATCCATTTAATCATTCTCCTTATTGTCAATTTTAATTTTCTTTAATATTTCCTCATCTGCGGGGCAAAAATCGTAATTGCCTATCTCCGCAGGAGTTATCCACTTAATGTCGCAGTGCTCGAGCAGCTGCGGCTCCCCCTCGGCGATCGTGGCGTTAAAAAGCGTGAGACGCACAGTGATATCCGGATACTCATGCACAAGCTCCATGAATACATCGCCCACCGTCACCTTGACCGCAAGCTCCTCCATGCACTCTCGCACGAGCGCCTGCTGTTTGGTCTCGCCGGGTTCTACCTTGCCTCCGACAAATTCCCACAGCAGACCTCTTGCCTTATGCGCCGGTCTGCGGCAGATCATGAACCTGCCGTTTTCCCAAATGAGCGCCGCTGCGACTTCTGTTACATTCATCATACCATATACCTCGGCTCAAGTCACCTATCAAATCAAGTATTAAGCTCAAAAAACGCCTTTACGGTGTTTATAAATTTCATGACCAGCTTGCCGTCGTCAAGCTCACAGCGGTAAATGTCGCCGCCGTCCTGCACCTCAAGGTACTTGCCGGGCTTGAACGGGAGCGTAGGGAGCTTTGTCGATGGTATCAGCCTGTCGACGCTGCTGCCGTTTATAACGCCCTCGAGCCTGAACGCCGACTTGCCTAACGTGAGCTTGCCCAGCCCGACCCATGTGAATTTATGCTTATCGTAGTCAAGCATGTATATCCTCGTTTTGGCGCTCAGGGTGTACTCGGGGTGCTGCTTTAGCATGTCCCTGTGCCGCTCGTAAACGAGTCTGCTCCAGTCGGAGACATAGCGAAGCTCCTCGCCCTCGCCTATCTTATGCAGAAAACCGTACTCGTCGCTGCGCTCGGCAAAGCCGCAGTCGGTGCAATAGATTATATTGCCGTCTCTCACCTTGACGGTGAACTCCTTCCCGCAGTTCGGGCAGGCATACAGCACCTTTTCAAGCCCCTCGATGTTATCATTATTGCTGTATTTTGAGCGGATGCCCTCCTGCTCACGGTAAGCATCAAAAAGTATCGCCCCGTCGGTGCGCTCCTTGACTTCATTCACGCTGAGCTTTTTAAGCTCCGCTCTGTCAAAGAGCTTGTAGATATCCATATAAGTTCTGCCGGGTCTGAAGCCCTTTGTCCACTTGGGCATGGTGAAATATGTCCCGCTTGCACGGGCAACATACACATCGGTATCCAGCCACTTCAGAAACTTATACGTCGCCTGCGGTATCGGCGTTGAGATGCCGTTCTCGCACATTAGCCCCGCCGGATATATGACCAGCGACTCGCCGTTTTCTATAACGGCCTTTATGCGCCGCATATCGCTCACCGTGGTCTGGAACTGCTGCTTCGGAATTACCCCGAGCTTGTGCAAAATGCCGGTGATGGGCAGCGAATTATAAAAGGAGTTGCTGATAACGAAGGTCAGCGGCCTTTTCGTTGCGCCGATAAGCCCTGCAAAGTCATACGCTGCCTGGTGATTGGCGATTACGACGTATGGGCCTTGGGCGTCCTTTATCTCGTTTCTTATATATTTTCTTTTGAAAACCGTCGCCGCAAAGCCCTCTGCAACAAGCTGAGCAGCTCTGTAAAGCAGCATATGCGGTCTAATATATATCTCACTATCCAAAAATTACACCACACTTCCAATGAGAATAATATCATATACTCAGCATTTCTTCAATTTTTTTGTGCAAAAAATACGGTCGGTTAACACCGACCGTATTTTAATTCAGTTATCAGCCTATACCGCCGACTATCGCACCGGCGACGAGTGCCAGAAGTGCGCAGGCGCAGTAGACATATTTGCTCAGGGGGTAGAACCATTTGCCGATTGGCTTGCGTGCGCCGAGGTTGACGCTGTCAAGCACCGTCTTTTTGCCCGCCACCCAGAAGAACATGACGGCTGCAAGCAGTGCGCCGAGGGGGCAGATGTAAATGGACACAACATCCATCCACTGCGAGACTATCGCCTGTATACACAGTGCAACGGCAAGACCGATGACATGGATTATGGCTGTTGCGGGTATGCGCTTGAGCTTAAACTTTTCCTGGAAAAACGCAACGGGTGCTTCATAGAGATTGATTATAGACGACACGCCTGCAAATGTCACGCACAGGAAGAACACTATGCCTACTATCCTGCCGCCTGCCATGCCGTTTATGACATTGACAAGGTAGATAAACATGAGCCCGGGGCCGCCCGCATCAAGCTGAGCGCCGCCTGTTGCCATAGCGGGGATGATGACGAATGCCGCAAGCAGCGCAGCGAGCGTGTCGAAAAGGGCAACATTTCTCGCAGAGCTCGGGATGCACTCATTCTTGCTGAGGTACGAGCCGTAGATGACGCTGCCGTTACCGGCAACCGACAGTGAGAAAAACGCCTGACCGAAGGCAAACAGCCAAAGCTGCGGGTTAAGTAAGCCCTTGGGGTTGAGCGTAAAAATGTACTTATATCCGCCGGAAGAGCCCGGAATGGTGAAAATGTACACCCCCAAAG
>SAMEA3663283__coassemble_998_pt1 | contig 22388 bp, 24 predicted proteins | sample SAMEA3663283__metabat2_low_PE_027 | metagenome-assembled genome bin SAMEA3663283 (sample SAMEA3663283) | pig gut metagenome | biome: pig gut; feature: pig-associated habitat; material: faeces | place: China | collected 2013 | reverse complement strand
GCACGGCTCCAGGTCTTGAGGACCTTCTTCTCGCCTGCCTTATTCATTTCATCGACTCTCTTCAGAAGCTCGGGAGCTGCGAAGGGGCCTTTCTTAACGCTTCTACTCATTTACTTATGCCCTCCTTACTTTGCATTGCGGCGCTTGACTATGAACTTATCGGTACGGTTCTTAGTCTTGCGGGTCTTGTAGCCGAGTGCGGGCTTGCCCCAAGGAGTTACAGGGCCGGGACGGCCGACAGGGGACTTGCCTTCACCACCGCCGTGGGGGTGGTCGCAGGGGTTCATGACGGAACCGCGGACGGTAGGACGGATGCCCATGTGGCGCTTGCGGCCGGCCTTACCGATAGAGATGTTGGAGTGGTCGATGTTGCCGACCTGACCGATGGTCGCAAAGCAGTCCATGCGGACCTTGCGGTACTCACCGGAGGGGAGGCGAACAGTGACCATGCCGTTTTCCTTAGCCATCAGCTGTGCGGAAACGCCTGCGGAACGAACGAGCTGTGCGCCCTTGCCGGGGTAGAGCTCGATGTTGTGGATAACGGTACCAACGGGGATGTTTGCCAGAGGCAGAGCATTGCCCGGCTTGATGTCGGCGGATGCGGAGGAGACGATCTTGTCGCCTGCCTTCAGGCCGACAGGAGCGAGGATGTAGCGGCGCTCGCCGTCGGTATACTCAACCAGAGCGATGAATGCGCTGCGGTTGGGGTCATACTCGAGGCGCAGAACTTCTGCTTCCATCTCGGTCTTGTTGCGCTTGAAGTCGATAACACGGTACTTCTGGCGATTGCCGCCGCCCTTGTGGCGAACGGTGATGCGGCCGTAGCTGTTGCGGCCGGAATTCTTCTTGAGGACCTCAGTCAGTTTCTTCTCGGGCCTTGCGTGCTTGTCAACACCGTCAAAGCCGGAAACGGTCATCTGTCTGCGGGCCGGAGTAGTAGGTCTGTAAGTTTTAATAGACATTCTTATTCCTCCCCTTATGCCATGCCTTCGAACAGCTCAATGTTCTTGGAGTCTTCACTGAGCTTTACGACTGCCTTTTTCCAAGAGGCGGTTTTGCCCTTCGGGTATGCGCCGGTGCGCTTTTCCTTGCCGCGAACATTCAGTGTGGTGACCTTTATAACGGTAACGCCGAAGATCTCCTCGATTGCCTTCTTGATTTCGACCTTGTTTGCGTCCTTAGCGACTTCAAAAGCGTACTTCTTGATGTCCAGGTCTTCCATGGACTGCTCGGTGATGATCGGGCGAATGACTATATCATAAGCGGTCTTCATCATGCGTACACCTCCTCGATCTTTGCAAGTGCTGCCTTGGAGACAACGAGCTTGCGGTTGTTGAGAATCATGTAGGGGCTGAGGATGGTTGCGATGGTGGTGGTGATGCCTGCGATGTTGCGTGCAGACTTAACGACCTTCTCGTCAACATTCTCGGTGACAACGAGTGCCTTGCCGGATACATTGATGTTCTTCAGGAATGCTGCGAAAGCTGCGGTCTTAATCTCTTCGACCTTGAGGTCGTCGATAACGATGATGGCTTCCTCAGCTGCCTTTGCGCTCAGTGCGCTCTTGAGAGCAAGACGCTTCACCTTCTTGTTGAGGGTGTAGCTGTAATCACGGGGCTTGGGAGCAAACGCTACGCCGCCGTGGGTCCACACGGGAGAACCCTTGTAGCCTGCGCGGGCACGGCCGGTGCCCTTCTGGCGCCAAGGCTTTGCGGTGGTGTAGGAAACTTCGCCCTTGGTGAGTGCGCTCTGGGTGCCCTGACGGCAGTTTGCCAGATGATTCTTGACGGAGTCATGCAGAACAGACTTGTTCGGATCAATACCGAAGATAGCATCGGAGAGCTCGATCTCGCCGACCTTTTCGCCTGCCATGTTGTAAACATTAGTAATAGGCATTTATGAAACTCTCCTTTCCTTACTTGTTTCGTGCGGAAGCCTTCTGCGGGTTGACACGAGCAGATGCCTTCTGCGGGTTGAGGCTGATGCCTGCGCCCTCGCCCTTCTTGACGGGTGCGGTCTTGATGGTGCTCTTTACATAAACGAGGCCGCCCTTGGGGCCGGGGATAGCACCGCGGATAACGATCATGTTAAGCTCGGGGTCGACCTTGACGACGTCAAGGTTCTGAACGGTGACCTGGTCAACGCCCATGTGGCCTGCGCCGATCTTGCCCTTGAAGATGCGGCTGGGGTCAGTGCTGGAGCCCATGGAGCCTGCGTGACGGTGAACGGGGCCGCCGCCGTGGCTGGTGGGGGTGCGCTGTGCGCCGTGGCGCTTGATAACGCCGGCGTAGCCGTGACCCTTGCTGGTGCCGGTGACATCGACCTTGTCGCCTTCTGCGAAGGCGTCAGCCTTGATGACATCGCCGACGTTGAGCTCTGCTGCGTTCTCGAGCTTGAACTCCTTGAGGTGCTTTACCATGCCGACGCCTGCCTTCTTGAGGTGGCCTGCCTCGGGCTTGGAGATGTTCTTTTCGGTCACTTCTTCGTAACCGAGCTGGACTGCGCTGTAGCCTTCCTTTTCCTCGGTCATCTTAGCGGTTACCACACAGGGGCCTGCCTCGATAACGGTTACAGGAATGACCTTGCCCATTTCGTCGAAGATCTGCGTCATGCCGACCTTCTTGCCGATAATGGCTTTCTTCATTATTTTTTCCTCCTTCGGTTATTGGTTGCCTCGCTTAGGTCGTGCCCAGAGGCTGGCAACTTAACCCGTCCGCATTCGCAAGCTGCGGACTATGGGTCATTGATAAAATTGGGTGGGTTAATGGGAATGCTGTGCCTTAGAGCTTGATCGCGATCTCGACACCGGCGGGAAGCTCGAGGGACATAAGGGCCTCAACGGTCTTCTGGGTGGGAGCCATTACATCGATCAGGCGCTTGTGAGTGCGGCGCTCGAACTGCTCGCGGCTGTACTTATACTTATGAACAGCGCGCAGGATGGTGACGACCTCGGTCTTGGTAGGCAGAGGGATGGGGCCGGAGACCTTTGCATCGGTGCGCTTGGCTGCTTCGACGATAGTCTCTGCTGCCTTGTCGATCAGCTGATGGTCATAGGCCTTGAGGCGGATGCGGATCATGTTCTTGTTGCTTGCCATATTGTTTCTCCTTTTTCGTACGAATTTTTCGACAGCATTGGGAACTGTCTTTAAAGTCCCGTACGGATGAAGCATAGTTTTGCACACTCAACCGTGCGTATCAGACTCTGTCCGAAAAACAAACCGGCCTTTTTGAGCCGGTCTGATACCGTACAGACGATATACGCCATGTGCAGTACGCTTCAGCCGCCCGATTATGTGCCATAGGCACCGGACATACTCCACGGAAGTTACCTCGAAAACGAGCAATCTCCCGCTTCATCGCATAACACGCCCGTCAGCAACGCACAGGCGCTTTAATAGAGTACCAAAAAACGCCCTTGGTGTCAAGAGCGTTTTTTGTGTTTTTCGTAGAAATTTGCAATTATTATTTGTGCAAAGCTCACTACGACTATACATTATAATGTATTGGCTATATATTGCGCACATCGTCGGCGATATCGTCGGCGAGGTCAAGAAGCCCGGGAGCGCGCGCTAAAAGGCGTTCGCCCGCTTCCGTCAGGCCGAAAACGCGGTTGCCGCGCTCTATAAGGCTCACGCCGAGCTCCGCTTCGAGCGAGGAAACGGCGCGGCTCACGGTCGAGTGGCTTACGAACATGCGGTTCGCCGCGGCGGTGAAGCTTTTTGTGCGCGCGACCTCGAGGAAGGCCCGTAACTGCTCAAGCTCCATCTTAATAATTAAATGTATGCGGCATGAGCTCGCGCAGGCGGTAGCTCACATAGCGGCCGTCAGCTCTGGAGGCCAGCACCTCAATGTCTCCATGCTGGTCAAACTCCGAAAGAAACTGGCGGCACGAGCCGCAGGGCATGCAGTAGCCCTCGCTTTCGGCATAAATGGCAATGCGTACAAACTCGCGATATCCCTCGCTGACCGCCTTGACGCAGGCGGTGCGCTCGGCGCAGATCGTGTCTCCCAAAGCGGCGTTCTCGACATTGCAGCCGGTGAACACCTGCCCGCCCTTGCACTCAAGTGCGGCACCCACCGCAAAGCGCGAGTAGGGCACATATGCTTTTTTCGATGCCTCTCTTGCCTTAGCCAGCAGTTCCTTATCTGTCATGCCAATTCTCCGTTCTGCCGCAAATTGCGGTCATTTATTTGTATCGTCCTTCTTTTGGACGACCTCGCCAAAGGCCACCTTCCAGTTCTGCACATTCAGCAGAGGGTTGTTTTCACAGGCCTTTATGCCCTCGATGACGCCGCGGTGGGTTATCATCTGATGCTTTTCAAAGCACAAAGGGACGATGTAGCCCTTATTGACGATCTGCGCGCACATGTTTGCGCAGGCATCCTTTCTGCCGGTATCGTTGGCAGCGAGGTAGCTGTCTATAAGCTCCATGAGCGTGGTGTCGTTGACATTGCCGTAATTGAGCCTGCCCTCGGGCTTAAACAGCATCGTCAGGTCGAAGTCGGGGCTTAATCTCACCTCTGCATAGTAAAGGTCGAAGTTTCGCGCGTCCAGTGCTTCGACATAGTCAGACCACGCAAGCTCGCGCACCGTGACCTTGATGCCGAGCGTTGCCATGTCCTCGGCAAATTTATGCGCGACATTGGTCTTTATGCTGCTGGCGCTGCAAACTACGAAGTTGAGGTCTATCTTCTTTATCTCCTCGCCGACCTTCATCTCAAGCAGGCCATCCTCGTCATAGTCCTTAAGACCCATGTTGCCGAGGATTTCCTGCACCTGCTTGAGGTCATACTTAAACTGCTTTGCGTAGCTTTCGCTGTAAAACGAGCAGGCGGGGCTCACAGGCAGCGCAGCCTCCAGTGCAAAGCCGCCGAACTGCTCGACTAAGCTTGCGCGGTCAAAGGCATAGTTGAGCGCAAAACGCAGGCCGTCGTAGCTGAGCTCACCCGTTACGGTATTCATGCCGATGTAGTGGAAATTCGTTGTATTAAAGCCTCTTATCTCGTTCGAGCTGCCGTAGCCGAGATTTGTCGGTGCGCTGGGGTCGTTCATGACGATATCCAGAAGCGAATCCTCAAAGGCCGAGATCGTTGAGTCAACGGTGTTGTACTCCTTGAGGTAGATAACATCCAGAGGAAGCGTCGCGGCGTTGGGGTACTTGTCGAACTTCAGCAGCGACTGGTGGTTGTCTGCATACTTGTACGGGCCGGTGCCGTCGGGATAATCGTCCTTGTAGCTGCCGTTTTTGATAACAGGTATCGCCAAAAGGTTCGGCAGCAGCATATCAGTCTTGCTCAGTGTGACCGAGAAAGTCTTTTCGTCGTTTGCGCCGCAGCCAATGACATAGTTGAGCCTTTTCGAAAAGCGTTCGGAGTTAACGGCGATATTCAGCGAATACGCCACGTCCTTTGCCGTCATCTGCTCGCCGTTATGGAAGCGGCGCGAGGTATCGACAGTAAACACCCAATGCACGCCGTCCTCGGTTTTCCACTCGGTTATGACATTGGGGCTTGCCTCGTAATTGTTGTTTACCTCTATCATATTCTCGTACACGAGGTTGCATACGAGCTGATTGTTCGTATTTGTGGCTATCATTGGGTTCATGCTGTGCTTACTGCTGTAATTGAGCGTGAACACATCGTCGGCAGCGACGGATTTGCTGATATCCTTGCCGCCGGTCTCGCCCTTTATATAGTCCTCCTCGGCGGCATTACCGCAGGCGCACACGGACAGTACCATGGCCGCCGCAAGCAGCATCGCCGTTAATTTCTTTGCTTTTGTTGCCATAGCCTATCCTTTCAGTCGAGCATAATGGCGGCCGCCATGCTGCCCCGAACGCCGTTTGTGCCTCGGTGCGACCAGTATTTTTTTGGGCTGCACATCGTGCACTCGGACGACACGTCAATATTCTCCGGCTTCAGCCCCAGCTGCCGCAGTCTGCGCTCGTTTGCGCCACGCAGGTCGACATGGGTCTTGCCGTTCGGCCTTTTCTCAAATAGTCCGTCGACATCGCCGCCAAGATACCGCGTCACCGCATTGGGGACATCATCGTCACACTCAAAGCAGCATTTGCCTATCGATGCGCCGATCGCCGCATGGATATTCTCCGCCCTTGCGCCTAGCCTTACCATATTATCCACCGCAGCGCCGAGGATATCCGCCACCGAGCTTTTCCAGCCGCAGTGGACGGCACCGATAACGCCGGCCTTTTCATCGTGCAGCAGCACGGGAACGCAGTCGGCGATGTATATCATGAGCGGCAGACCCCGCTCTTTGGTCACGAGCCCGTCGGCGGAATACGGTGTCTGTGTGCCGAGAGTGTGGCGATCGGTATCGGCTGCGATTATGACGGTCTTTTCGTGCACCTGCCTTGTGACGACAAAGTCGTTTTCGGTGCAGCCGAAAATTTCACCGGCGAGGCGATAATTTTCACGCACGTTTTCGGGATCGTCGCCGCGGTTTTCGCCGAAATTCCACGACGACCACACGCCCCCGCTCACTCCGCCGAGGCGGGTCGTGAACATGTGGCGCGCGGAAATTTTATTGCTTACCATGTAGATGCAGTTTTTGTGCTGTTGCTGTGTGAACATCGGGTCTCCTATTAGTAAACTGTTTAAGCTGTTTTGAGCAGAAGCAACGCCGCCACGGCTCAAAATGACCGCTTATTTATTGTTGCTGCCGCAGCATTCCTTGTACTTTAAGCGGCGAGAGCCGTCGGGCTTCATTTTGCCGCAGGGGCATGGATCGTTGCGGCCGGGCTTGGGAGCCTTTCTGATGGGCTTTTTCTTGACCTGCTCGCCGCCGACATTGGCAGCCTGATTTTTGGACACGGCCTTGCGCTCTATGGTCTGCTCCTTGCGGACACGGATGGTGTAAAGTCTGCGGACGGTCTCCTCACGGATGCCGTTTATCATGGCCTCGAACATGTCGAAGCCCTCCTGCTTGTATGCGTCAATGGGCTTGATATTGCCATAGCCGCGCAGGCCGATGCCGCGCTTGAGCTCATCCATTGCATCGATATGGTCCATCCAGTATTCATCGACGACACGCAGCATGACAACGCGCTCGATCTCACGCATGATGGGAACACCGTTCGGATCAAGGCCGAACTCCTTCTCCCTTTCGGCGTAGACACGGCGGGCAGCCTCGCTCACGGCATCGATTATCTTATCGGCCTTGGCCTTGCCACCGAGAGACTCCATGGTTATCTCGCCGCGCCTGAGGAAGTACTTTTCAAACGGGGCGACAACCTCGTTAAGATGCTCCTGATTTTCGGCAGCGCCGCCTGCAAGAGCGTCATTGACCGTGGAGGAGATAAACTCGGATATCATCTTATCGATGCTTTCACGGATATCCTCGCCGTCAAGCACCTTGCGGCGCTCATCGTATATAATGTTACGCTGAGTGTTCATTACATCGTCGTACTCCAGGACCGACTTACGGGTCTGGAAGTTGCGGCTCTCAACGGTCTTCTGTGCCTGCTCGATGGCGTTGGACAGCATCTTGTGGTCAAGCGGAGTGTCCTCGTCAACGCCGAGGGTCTCCATCATGTTCATCATTCGCTCCGAGCCGAAAAGACGCATAACGTCGTCGGTCATGGCGATGAAGAAGCGGCTTTCGCCCGGGTCGCCCTGACGTCCGGAACGGCCGCGCAGCTGATTATCGATACGGCGGGACTCGTGGCGCTCGGTGCCGCAAATAAACAGGCCGCCGGCTGCTCTGACCTTCTCGGCCTCCTCAGAGCAGACCACCTTATGCGCATCCATGCGCTCGCGGAACATTGCTCTTGCCTTGAGTATCTCCTCGTCGGTCGTTTCGGCATAGCCTGTTGCCTCGGCGATGACCTCGTCGGTAAAGCCGGCTTTGCGCAGGTCGTTCTTTGCAAGATATTCTGCGTTACCGCCGAGCATGATATCCGTACCACGGCCTGCCATGTTCGTCGCGATGGTGACAGCGCCGAACTTACCTGCCTGAGCGACGATCTCCGCTTCCTTCTCGTGGTGTTTGGCGTTCAAAACGTTGTGCTTGATGCCGCGCTTTCTAAGAAGGCCGGACAGGTACTCGCTCTTTTCGATGGATATAGTGCCGACCAGCACAGGCTGACCCTTTTCGTGACACTCGATGATCTGCTCGATGATAGCCTTATTCTTACCGACATCATTCTTGAACACGACATCGGGATGGTCGATCCTCACAACGGGCTTGTTCGTGGGTATCTCGACGATATCCAGCTGATAGATAGCCGCAAACTCCTCGGCCTCGGTGACCGCGGTACCGGTCATACCGGAGAGCTTTTCGTAAAGCCTGAAGTAGTTCTGGAAAGTGATGGTCGCAAGGGTCTTGTTCTCGCGCTGAACATCGACGTGCTCCTTGGCCTCAATAGCCTGATGCAGGCCCTCGCTGTAGCGGCGGCCAAGCATGATACGGCCGGTAAACTCGTCAACGATAAGTATCTCGCCGTCTTTGACGACATAGTCGATATCACGCTTCATGATGCCGTGGGCACGCAGCGCCTGATTGATATGATGCGTGAGGGTGGAGTTTTCGATGTCGGCGTAATTTTCAAGATTAAAGGCACGCTCTGCCTTCTCAACACCCCTTGCAGTGAGGGTCGCAGTTCTCGCCTTCTCGTCGACAACATAGTCTGCGTCGATGTTTTCGTCCTCTTCCTCCTTGGAATCGGTGGAGGCGTAGACCTTGACCTTGAGTCTTGAGACAAAGTCGTCCGCCTGACGGTATAGGTCGGTGCTCTCATCGCCCTGTCCGGAAATGATAAGCGGTGTTCTCGCCTCATCGATAAGTATCGAGTCGACCTCGTCGACGATGGCGAACACATGGCCGCGCTGAACCATGTTTTCCTTGTATATGGCCATATTGTCACGCAGATAGTCAAAGCCCATCTCGTTATTCGTGCCGTAGGTGATGTCGGCATTGTATGCCGCCTGACGCTCGTCGTTATTGAGCCCGTGGACGATAAGTCCGACGGAAAGTCCCATGAAGCGGTGTACCTTGCCCATCCACTCGCTGTCACGGCGGGCAAGATAGTCATTGACGGTGACGATGTGAACACCCTCGCCGGTCAGTGCATTGAGGTATGCCGGCAGAACGGCGACAAGGGTCTTGCCTTCGCCGGTCTTCATCTCGGCGATGCGTCCCTGATGCAGGACGATGCCGCCGATAAGCTGCACTCTGAACGGCTTCATGCCGAGAACACGCCACGCAGCCTCTCTGACAGCTGCAAACGCCTCGGGAAGCAGAGCATCGAGATCCTCGCCGCCCTGGTAGCGCTGCTTGAACTCCTCCGTCTTTGCCCGAAGCTCCTCGTCGCTCAGCGCCTGAAACTGCGGCTCGAGCGCCTCGATCTTGTCGACTATCGGGTATATTCTCTTAAGCTCACGGTCGGTGTGACTGCCGAATAATTTACCTAAAAAGCTCATTTTTTCGCCTTTCGTTTTTCCAAATAGTTATACAGCTTGCATTATAGCACACAATTGTGAATAAAAAAAGAGAAATAAGCGTCAAGAGTGCAACAAATTCCGCAGTTTGTAAATGCGTCATCACATTTTGGATAAATTGAACTATTTTGCTTGATTTTTCATATGCCATATTATATAATTTAACTGTGCCTAACATATGAGGGAGCTATGAAAAAGCATATCGTTATTATAAGTACGAAGGAGCTTGCTGCTCTAAGGAGAATTTGAAAGGGCATAAATACCCTCACATATACTATTACCATAATTGGTTTTCTTGAGGAGGAAGTTGGTTTTTGATGAATTGTCCGTATTGTCAACAGGAAATGGCCGCAGGCTATATCCAAAGTTCTAGGATGCTCGTGTGGGATAGACAGCTGCTATCCGGCGCAATAACTCCTGCACACGGCAGTGACGGTATGATCCTTACCAAACGCTTTCATCTTTCCAAAGCTTTTGCGATAAACGCTTATTACTGCAAAAGCTGCAATGTCCTGATATCAAAACTTGATGACGAGGAATGAGCCCCGACACAGGCTCATTCCTTTTCAATTTTAGCGGCAATCTGATTGACAGCGGGCGGGGCGGCGGTATATAATTTTGGTTTGTAATTACGGAGATAAAGAGGATAAAGAACATGAATAAGATAGGATTTGATAACGCCAAATATGTGCAGCTGCAGTCGCAGAACATCCGCGACAGGATATCGCAGTTCGGCGGCAAGCTGTACCTCGAATTCGGCGGCAAGCTGTTTGACGACTACCACGCATCCCGCGTTCTGCCCGGCTTCCAGCCCGACAGCAAGGTGAGAATGCTGCTCGAGATGAAGGACGAGGCGGAGATAGTCATCGCCATTTCGGCAGATGATATTGAGCGCAACAAGCGCCGCGGCGACCTCGGCATCACCTACGATGAGGACACCCTGCGCCTTATCGATGCCTTCCGCGGCATTGGCCTGTATGTCGGCAGCGTCGTCATCACGCACTACCGCAGCCAGCCTGCAGCAGAGCTTTTCCAGAAGCGGCTGGAAACGCTCGGCGTGCGTGTATACCGCCACTACATAATTCCCGATTACCCCTCGAATGTCGAGCTTATCGTGTCGGAAAACGGCTTCGGCAAGAACGACTACATTGAGACCGAGCGCAGCCTCGTCGTCGTCACAGCCCCCGGCCCGGGCAGCGGCAAAATGGCCACCTGCTTAAGCCAGCTTTACCATGAGCACCGCCGCGGCGTGAACGCAGGCTATGCAAAGTTTGAGACGTTCCCCATCTGGAATGTACCGCTCAAGCATCCCATTAACCTTGCCTACGAGGCCGCCACCGCCGACCTTGACGACATCAACATGATCGACCCCTTCCATCTTGAAGCCTACGGCGAGACGACCGTCAACTACAACCGTGATGTTGAGATATTCCCCGTGCTCAACGCCATTCTGACCCGCATCTACGGTGAGAGCGCCTACAAGAGCCCCACCGACATGGGTGTCAACATGGCAGGCTACTGCATCACCGACGACGAGGCATGCCGCGAAGCCTCAAAGCAGGAGATAATCCGCCGCTACTACGCTGCCGCATGCTCGCTGCGTCAGGGTCTCGGCACGCCCGAGGAGGTGCGCAAAATTGAGCTTATCATGAACTCGATAGGCCTTTCCGCCGACGACCGCCCCGTTGTCGCCAAAGCGCTTGAAAAGGCTGAGAAAACCGGCGGCCCGGCAGTCGCCATCGAGCTTCCCGACGGCAAGATAATCACCGGCAAGACAAGCTCGCTGCTCGGCGCAAGCTCGGCGTGTCTCATGAATGCGCTCAAGTACCTTGCGGGCATTGACAAGAAGCTGCTGCTCATCGCCCCGGGCATTATCGAGCCGATACAGCACCTCAAGGTCGAGCATCTGGGCAATCACAATCCCCGTCTGCACACGGATGAGCTGCTGATCGCGCTGTCGATATGCGCCGTCACCAACCCCCTCGTTGAGCTCGCCATCGATCAGCTTGACAAGCTGCGCGGCTGTGAGGCGCACTCGACCGTCATCCTGTCGAGAGTTGACGAAAACCTCTTTTCCAAGCTCGGCGTGAACATTACCTACGAGCCCCGCTATCAGGCCAAAAAGCTCTATCACGCAAAGTAAATATTTAAAAAAGTCTTTGACTTTTTCAAAGTAATTTGCTAAAATCACACTCGTTGTGTAGCAAAAAAGCGTAAGTCCAAACCGGACTTACGCTTTCTTCTTTTACCCTCGGCCGAGGGTTGAGTTTGTTAATCTGAAAAGAGAGGCTTTAGTAAATGAATAGGCAAATCAGGCTCAAGCCGCTGGCGGCGGGCATACTTTCGCTGTCGCCGGTGTCCGGCATCGGCTCTGCGGCGGTGAAGCTTCCGTATTACCTTGCCGCTGCGGTGAGCGCCGTTTACTTCATCTTCAGCCTGTTCACGAAATCTGCCGGACAGGTGTAAAAAGCATGCTGCGCACCGATAGGTTGATGTACAGACTAAACTTTGGTATGCACTCACCGGTCAGGCTGACGCAAAAGCGACCAGCAGAAGCGTAAAAGCGTATTGAAAAAGCCCACAGAGTGAATACTCTGTGGGCTTTGGTTTGTTTTTCGGCCGGAGCGTGATCTGTGTATCCGCTCACGGGTCGGACGGAGATTACTCCTTAACAGTCGCTGCGTCTGCTGCGAGCTTTGCGACCATCTCCTTGAGAGCTGCGTTTTCAGCCTCGAGGTCTGCAATCTTCTCGCTCTCAGCCGCGGGAGCTGCCTCAACAGGTGCAGCCTCTGCTTCAGCTGCGGCAACTGCTGCAGCTGCTGCGCCGGCGGCTGCTGCCTGATTTGCCTGTGCAACGGTCTCGGCCTCAGCCTTCTTGGCGGCGTTGCGTGCGATACCTGCAACGATGGTGAAGATGACCGCGATGACAGCCAGAACGATCAGGGCGTAAAGCTGGAGATCGCCGGAGTAGGTGTACTCCTTAACGCCGTCAACGACCTCGCGGGTCTGGTATACGAAGTCAGTGTAGCCAACGAAGATGCCGACGATATTAGCCGCAACTGCCAAAACTGCAGTGATGATGCCGCCGACAAAGCCGGTCTTCTTGCTGCCGGTGACAGCGCCGACGATGGCGACGATGCTTGCAACGATGCCGACGATAGCTGCGATAGCCATCATAACGTTCATTGCGATGCGGGGGTAAAGCTCACTCTTGATGTCAGCTTCCTGGATCTCGAGGTAGTGCTCTGCCTCGTCGCAGAGCTTTGTGCAGGCGTCAAGATCGACGAACTGGCAGCCACGCTCGACCTTGACCTCGCCGTTGTCGTCGAGGACCCAAATGCTGAAGTCGTCACCGAGCAGCTCCTTCAGGCCGGGAACGGTCTGCTTGCCGCTGCGGGTGGTGCAGGGGACCATCTCGTCGAGAAGCTGCTGCATACCTGCTGCCAGCTGCTCCTGGCCGCCCTCGTAAACTGACAGCTTAGCATCGCCTGCTGCGAGCTCGTTCTTGCCTGCTGCGAGCTTCTTCTCGCCTGCTGCCAGCTGCTTTTCTGCGTCAGCGAGCTTCTTCTCGCCTGCTGCGATCTCTTTTTCTGCTGCCGCAAGCTTCTTCTCGCCTGCTGCAATGGTCTTCTCGGCCTCGGCGAGCTTTGCAACACCGTCTTCATACTCTTTGAGCTGAGCCTTGCCTTCAGCTACCATCTTGTTCATGAATGCAGGGAAATCGGTAACGTCATCGGGGATGGTGATGCCGAGCTGGGCTGCGATGGGGCGAACGGTCTTTACGAACCATACCTGAGCGTTGTCAAAGCCGGGCAGCTTTGCGATGGTGCCGTCACGGAATTCAACATACTGATTGAGGTAGGGCATGAGGGGCTCGATCTTTGCGAGCTTTTCCTTGCCTTCGTTGTAGGCCTGAGTGTTGTCAGCGATCTTCTGCTTACCGGCCTCGTATTCCTTCTTGCCCGCTTCAAGAGCCTTTACGCCTTCTGCGTAAGCCTTTTTGCCCTCCTCGAGGGCCTTCTTGCCTGCGTAGTACTCTTTGTAGCCTGCATTGAGGGCGCTCTTACCGGACGACAGCTCAATGAGACCGGCCTCATATGTACCGACGCCGTTGAGGTAGACATCCTCATTTTCCTGGAGCTGCTTGATACCGTCGCGAGCGGCTGCGATACCCTCTCGTGCATGGTCTGCATCCTCCTGCTTGTACTCCTGAATGTTCAGGGCGTCCTTCATGCCTGCAACGCACGCGAACAGGCCGAAGAGGCATGCAAGCACCAGGCAGATGCTGCAAACCATAAGTAATGCTCTTTTCATGTTGTTCCTCCCTAATTTTTTATAGTGTATAAAAAGATTACTTAATTCCAATGTTTGTTTGATATTTGACATTCTAGCACATAGTTGCAAAATAGTAAAGAAAAATGACAAACTTTTTTAAACTTTTCTTTGCAGTTTGCCATCGTTCATTACGACACACTATATTAAGATGTACAGCTTCTGTTAACATATTATACATAAAAGGTCGGTCTAATTGTGAACATACTGTGAACAATTAGACCGAACCGTTAAAATATTCACTTTTATTTTGCAGGTCTACCCAAGGAATGCAAATTTGCGGGCGGACTTGCCTATTATGACCCCGTAAAGCACCCTTGCGGCAAGCAGCATGACCACTGCAAACACCATGAGCGCCGTCTCAACGGACACGCCCCTGCTCAGCATGAGATAGCCGCCGATGCCCACGGTAAAAACCAGCACCATGTCTATGACCATGGATATGATTACCGAGCTGCTGTTTTTTATTGCCTGCGTTTCGCTCGTCCAGTTGAGAAGCGGGTGGTTGACATTAGAGATCAGGCCGATCTCGGCCATGACGACGATTATGGCGACGGATAGGATGAACGCCGGTACGGCGACCGCGGCCGTGGTGCCGAACACGATGAACAGCGCGGCCATGAAGAACACGACCGGCGGCAGGAACATTATGAGGCTGAGCTTGAGCTTGCTGAGCAGCACCTGCGCAGGGTCGACGGGCATGGACTGGATGACCCAGATGCTTTTGCCCTCGAGCGAGACCGAGGAGCTTGTAGGCACGACCAGTCCTGCCATCATCGCGGCGGCGACGGTGCCGAGGCACACGGCGAGGTCTGTTGGTATCATCACCATGTTCATAAGCTGACGCAGCCTGCTGCCGTAGATGAGCACCGCGACGGCGGCTACGACGATTATTACGACACCCAGACCGTTATTGACGATGCAGGTGGAGCTTGAGAAAAAGCGCACAGCCTCCTTGCCGAGCAGCGCCGAGCTGCGGGAGGACACCTTCTGCTCCTTTGCCTCGTACTTTATCTTCGCCGTGCCGCGCTTTGTGGTGGCGGTCTTAATAAATGTACGCGACAGGACGGCATACACCGCCGCAAACAGTGCGAGCATTACGAGCATGCCGAGTGCAAACGAACCTATCTCGCCTACTGCGCCTGCGCCTATCCAGTAAAGCGGTGCAACGCCGCTTATGGAGGCGGCTATCTGCGTGTTGTTGGCAATGAGATCCGCGATTATTTTGTTGAGCTGACTGTACACATAGAAGTACGCAGCGAGGAACACGAAGGATATAAGCGTCTCGACAAGCGCCTTTTTACGCATGCGCGATGATACGAGCGACAGCAGCCAGCCGAACAGCGCCGACAGCGACAGCGAGAACAGGCACAGCCCCAAAAATTCCGCCAATATACAGACAAACGAGCCGAGCTCGAACGGCACGAGCTCATACCACCTGTAGACCGCGGGTGCAACAACCAGCACGCCGAAGATAAAATTCATCGCAAAAAGCAGCGCCATACGGCTTGCGAGGATGACAGTCGGCGGTATCGGCATTGAGAGCAGCAGGTCGTTGTCCTTTGCTTCGTACAGCCGGTTTTTCGCCGCAAATACGCTGAAAATGAACATCACGGCGAAGGCCACAATGAACACATACACAAAGTACAGCCAGCCGCAGCCCGCGTTATACAAGGGCTTGGCAAGCAGCTGGAATATCTGCCCAAACAGCCAGCAGAACACGCCGAGGGCATAGAGCATCAAAAGCGCATAGACTATTCCCTTGACCTTACCGCCCTTGCCCTTTGAGCCGCGCTTGCCGGAGCCGCTCAGCCAGCTTACCAGTGCCGCAAAATTGACCTTCAAAAGAGCCTTAAGCATGTTCGCCCTCCAGTTCAAGGAACACGGCCTCGAGGGACGCGTCGCCCTTTACAGTGTCCATATCGCCGCTGGTGACGAGTCTGCCGTTTTTGATGATGGCAACCTTGTCGCAGAGCTTTTCGGCAACCTCGAGCACATGGGTCGAGAAGAATATCGCGCCGCCATTATCGCAATGTGCGCGCATCATGGTCTTGAGCGTGTGCGCCGCAACGGGGTCAAGGCCGACGAAGGGCTCATCCATGATGATGAGCTTCGGGTCGTGCAGCCATGCGGAAATAATGGCGAGCTTCTGCTTCATGCCGTGGGAGTATGCGCTCACAGGCTGGGCAAGATCCTCGGTGAGGCCGAAGGCATCGGCGTATTTTGCAATACGCTCCGTGCGCTCAGCTTTTCCCACACCGTAGATATCCGCAACGAAGTTTAAATATTTTATGCCGGAAAGGTACTCGTAAAGCTCGGGGTTGTCGGGGATATACGCCATCTGCTTTTTGCACTCGATGGGGCTATCCTTAACGGACAGGCCGTTTACGAAAATGTCGCCCTGCTCAAATTGCAGGATGCCGCAGCAGGCCTTTATGGTCGTGGTCTTGCCTGCGCCGTTGTGGCCGATAAAAGCGTAGATGTCGCCCGCGTTTACCTCAAGACTCAGGTCGTCTACGGCGGGCTTGTTGTCATACAGCTTGCTGAAATGTCTGATTTTAAGCATCTATTGCTCCTCCTCTTCATTCGGGGATGAAATTATAGTTAATCTGCGCTGCTTTCTGCCCTCGGCGGGCGCATTGCCGATGTTTTTGACCAAAAGCTCCGACATCGCCGTCATAAGCTCGGTGTACTCCTCGTCGGTCAGCAAAAATGCCGCCGTGCCGACAGAAAGCATATCCTGCACGGGGTCGCAGTCGGGTTTTGAAAAATAGCGCTTGAAGGTCGCCATAAGCGACATGAGCACATCGATCACCTGCATGTAATCGGCCTTGCCGTTCTCGGCAACGCTCGGCTTTAAGCGATAGCGCCGCTCGGTCGCACCGCGCTTTTTCTCCTCGGACTGGACAACGAGCCAGCCGTCGGAAACGAGCGCCGACATGTGCCGGTAAAGGCTCGCCTGCGGGATATCGGAAAGCTCGCGGTGCATCTCGGCGACGGTAGCCGACTCATGGAGGATGAAATATTCGAGGATACGCAGTCTTGCAGGGTTCATCACGGTTTTCGCATTCACGCAAAAAGCCCCCTTTGAGCCATTCTCAATCATGAGAATAATACAAGGAGGGCTGTTTGTCAAGATTTGTTTAACTAAAATTTGAATTTTACGAAAGTGTCGTGCCCGGGTAATAGTGCTCGAGTATCTCCCTGTAGCTTGAGCCTGCCTTTGCCATGGTGTTTGCGCCGTACTGGCTCATACCCACGCCGTGGCCGTAGCCGGTGACGGTAAAGGTGAACTGCCCGTCTGCGTGCTTTAGCTCAAACGCAGTCGAGCGCAGGGAGAAAAGCTTGCGCATTTCCGCTCCCGTGAACTTCACCTTGCCGATGGTGGCTGACTGAACTCTGCCCGATGAGTTGCGCTCAATTTTGCTCACCCATGTGTCCGCTTCGCCGGTCATGTCCGCCTCGGGCTTGAGGTAGAGTATCGTGTCGCGAAAATCTATATCCGCGAGCGTGAGGGTGCTGATATAATTGGGCACACTGTCGGCAGTCTCGGGCGAGGTGACAGACTTAAGATACGGAAGCTCGCTCCAGATAGCGCCGCTTTCCTCGGTCACACCGGCGGATGACGAGTGAAACGCGGTGAGCGCCGCCGTGCCGCCGTAGCTTAGATATTCGCCGTCGGTCGCCGAGACGGCCGAGCGTATCTTTTTTATATATGTATCATACTTCTTGCCCCACTTTTCACGGAGCTTGCTTTCGCTCAGATACGCCTGACAGCAATCGCTTTTGGCGCAGATATCGGCGTTTTCGTGCTTGGGCTCGGCAAGAAAGCGCTGGAGATAGCTGCGGGCGGCGACGGCCTGCGCCTTGAGTGCCTCGGGCTCGAACGACACCGGCATCTCGGCAGCGACAACACCGACGAGATATTGCCGCACAGTCATTTTCACAGGCTCGTCCCCGCACAGGACGGTAACATTGCGCTTTTCGTCCGCTTCAAGGATCTTCGCCGTGACCTCCGGCACCGTGGTCTCGGTCGGCAGGGTCACCGGCACACGCACGGTCATCATGACCGCCGACAGCGTGACAGCGGCTAAAATGATCGACGACAGCAGCGTTCTTTTCATTATAAGCGTTCCTTTCACATCTTTTTCGGTTGACTGTTGAGCCAAACAAGTATAATATAATTCCATACAAGATTATTCTGATTGGATTGGTAATATGCGAAAAAACGCTTTGATAAATTCATGCTACGTCTGCGCCGCCGGTGCATTCGGCACATTCTTTCGCTGGCTGCAGAATCAGTCGTGCTTTGACGCGGAAACGGGGCTACTAAACCCCAGCGCACTTAATTATATAGTACCGCTGAGCATCATCGGCGCTGCGATACTTTTTTATTTTCTCGTAAAAAAGCTTAAAAAGCAGGAGCTTGAGCCGCCCAAGGACATTTTTGATGTCTTTAACGGCACAAGCATCTTCTACCCCATTGCATTTATAGCGATCGCTCTTGTGACGTTCGTCGGCAGTATCGTCACCCTGTTCAATGTCACGGGCGAGAAGTATGCGACAGTTTACAGGCTGATCGCGCTTCTTGCCGCTGCAAGCGCCGTGACCTTCCCGCTCATTTGCAGCAGCCGCCGCAAGCGCTACATGCCCGCCATAATCGGCATCTTCATGTGCATCCCGATCATCGTGTTCTCGGTCATGCTTCTGCTGTGCTACAAGATAAACTCCTCCGAGCCTGTCATCTGGTCGTACTGCATTGAGATCGTCACCTGCTGCATCTGCATCCTCGCATTTTTCCGCAACGCAGGCTTCGCCTTTGAAAGGCCCATGCCCTACAGGGCTATCTACCTGTCGATGCTGGCTGCTTTCATGTGCTTTACCACGCTTGCCGACAGCCGCTATATCGGGCTTCAGATGATATACCTCGGCTTTGCCGGTATGCTGGTCACGGAGATATGGATGATAATAAGCAACATGCGTAAGCCCGCTGCCGCCGAGGAGACCCCCGAGGCAAAGGCCGAGCCGGAAAAAGCGCAGGTCATTGAACCCGGTGAAGCCGAGGATAAGCCCGAGCCCACCATCCAGGCTCCCGAGCGCAAACCGAAAAAAACCGAGGATATAGATGCCGTTCTCGATGATTGCAAGAAATACATCGATTGAGTAAATTTTACAAAGTGCACATAAAGACACGCAAAACTTTTGTTTTGCGTGTCTAATATTTATTACTTTTATTAGATCGATGCAATTTTTTCATACAGGAGGCTGCCGACTTCCTTGAAGAGGTCCCGGCAAAGCATCCGTTCATGGTCACCTCCTGCTGCCCGAGCTGGAGCGACATGGTCAAGAAGCTCTTCCCCGAGTTCAAGCAGAATATATCCGTTGCGATGACCCCCATGGTGCTCACCGCACGCTTTGTTAAAAAGCAGCACCCGGGCTGCAAGGTTGTTTTCGTAGGCCCGTGCGATGCTAAGAAGCTCGAGGCCAGCCGCAAAACGGTGCGCAGCGACGTTGACTTTGTCCTGACCTTTGAGGAAGTGCTGGGCATGTGCGCTGCCAAGGGTATCGACAAGGAATGCATCCCCATGTCCGAGGCAGAGCCTTTAAAGCAGTCGGGCAAGGACGCAAGAATGTTCGCAGTGTCCGGCGGTGTTGCGCAGGCGGTCGTCAATGCGATAAAGTCCATGGATCCCGAGCGCGAGGTCAAGGTTGCCAAGGCCGCAGGTCTTGACGAGTGCCGCAAGCTGCTGCTCATGGCCAAGGCCGGAAAATACGACGGCTACCTGCTCGAGGGCATGGCATGTCCCGGCGGCTGCGTTGCCGGCGCGGGCACGCTGTGCGATATCGGCAAGGCGCACAAGAGCGTTTCGCACTTTGCCCGCAAGGCCGATTATTCCTGCGCATACGGCACCGAATACAAGGGCTATCTTCCGCTCATCGAGGAGAAGCAATAAGAAAAAACGGGGAGCCAAGGGCGGATTCAGATAAGGAGAAAACGGTTTTGACCGGCTCTTTTCCGCCCATACTTCACAAAAATCTCCGGTAATACACAAAGTATTGCCGGAGATTTGTTGTTTTGTCTTGACGAAAAATAACTCTGTCAAAACTGCTGCGCACCCTGTAAAATTGAATTTTTTCCCGAGGCAAGGCAAAGCTTGACGGGCATAATGGACATATATGGTCTAAAGCTTTAACGCAGCATCGGGGAAAAAGACTTTTTACAGGGCGATTTATCCTTATCTGAATCCGCCCAATCTTCCCATTTTTTCTTATTTATCATTATTTATCACTTGGGTGATCCTGGCTGCGGCTAACGATTATCTTGCCGGTATCGGCAGAGATTATGTAGCTGTAATCTGCATCGTCTGCTGTGAAATCCACCTTATAGCACATACCGTCATCGAGCTTTATCAGGTCGGCGACGATGTTTTTTGCCGCGTCCGCGCTCACCTTGGCGTCGCGAAGCGCCATTTTCTGCGCTGTCGCCGTGCCGATGTAATCTTCCTGCATGACGCAGCCGCGAAGCGGCGATATCATCACAAAGCAGAACGCCAGCATAACAAGCACCGACACCGTGAGCGTTATGAGCTTTGCCCCGCTCACGCCCTTGCGGCGGCGTTTTCTGTGCCTTGAGCTTCGCCTGCGCTCAGGGCGTTTTTCTTCGGCTTCGCCGGTAATTTCGTTTTCCTTCGTCTCAAGCTCTGCCAAAGCTGCCGCCACCTTTCGTTTTACTGCGTACATTATAGCTTTTTTTCGAGTATCTTGTCAACATATCGGGCATTTTCCGGCGCATCGGGTGTAGATTTTTGCGATGTTATATTGTATAATTAGTTTATTATACCCACGGAGGTTTTAATATGGACAAGCCTAGATCCAATGTTTTCATCGCACTCGTGCTGGTGCTTCTTATAATTGCGGCAATACTCGCATGGGTAACGGGCAGCAATATATTGAGCGGCGCGCCCGTCACCGCGAACGACGATGCAAAGCCTGTCTCGACGAAGGCCGTGCCCTCGGCATCTGTCCGGGATAATCAGCCGAGCGCAGCTCCCGACACGACGAGCACCCCTGAGCCGACTGCGGCTCCCAAGCCCACGACAGCTCCCGAGTCCGATGCCCGCACGCTCGACGAAAGCGGCAGCATCATGTCCCAGACGGGTGCGAATATCAACATGCGCGTTGACTGGCACATAACCTCCGCAAGCAACAAGGAGCTGACGCTCGACGTTGAGGTTTACGTCATCTCCTACGCCATAAATGCAGGAGAGCACTCCGGCTCTATCCGCCTGTGCGGCAAGGAGTACAGCTTCATAAGCGAGCCTATCATAAACGACGATAACTCCGCAAAGCACGAAACGCTCATTTACGATGCTACGGTCACCATTCCGGCCGCCGTCGGCGAGACCGTCGCTGTGCCAATCTCGGCAAAGTGGGATTTTGACGGCATGTACGGCGGTATCCGGATCGGCCGCATCACCGCAGAGTCGACGCTGACCATCAAGGCGTAAAAAGTGCTTGACTTTCCAAATAAAAAATGTATAATAATATAGCTTGTCAATATGGACAAGTATCCTTGCTTCCGTTATGAACGGAGGCCAAATGACCAAAAGGAGGTGCAAACCATGGCAAAAATGAGCGAAAAGTACGAAGTAATGTACATCATCAACCCGAACTTCAGCGAGGAGCAGACCGCTGCTATCGTTGAGAAGTTCAAGGCACTCGTTGAGGCAAATGGTACCCTGGACGAACTGGAGGAGATGGGTAAGCGCAAGCTCGCTTACGAGATCAACTACATTTCTGAGGGTTACTATGTCCTGATGAAGTTCACCAGTGGCGCTGAGTTCCCCGCCGAGCTGGATCGTATTCTCGGTATCACCGACGGCATTATGCGTCGCCTGATCACCCTGCGTGCAGAGTAAGGAGACGAACGATGCTTAATCACATTACCATTATGGGTCGCCTGACTCGGGATCCCGAGATCAGATATACCCAGTCCCAGACACCTGTGACGAGCTTCACCCTCGCAGTCGACCGCGATTTCGGCGGCCGTGACGGCGGTGAGAAGCAGACCGATTTTATCGATTGTGTCGCATGGCGTCAGACAGCCGAATTTGTCAGCAAGTATTTCACCAAGGGCAGCATGGCAGTCGTTTCCGGTCGCCTGCAGATCCGTGACTGGACCGATCGCGATGGCGGCAAGCGCCGCAACGCCGAGGTCGTTGTTGACAATATCTATTTCGGCGAAAGCAAGCGCCGCGACGGCGGCGATGTGCGCAGCGAATCCCGTCCCGCATATCAGAGCAGCTATGAAAGCGTCAGCCCCAGCATGGGCGCTTCCGCCTTTAGTGAGCTCGGCGACGACGACGGCGAGCTGCCGTTCTAAAATATTTATAGGAGGATACAGCTTTGGCTTTCGATAAGAACAATCCCAAGAACCGCAAGCGCAGAAAAGTTTGCCAGTTTTGCGTAGATAAGGCTACAGCTATCGATTACAAGGATACCGCTAAGCTCCGCCGCTTCATGTCCGAGCGCAGCAAGATCCTGCCCCGCCGCACCACCGGCACCTGCGCAATGCATCAGCGTCAGCTCACCGAGGCTAT
>SAMEA3663283__coassemble_997_pt1 | contig 22440 bp, 18 predicted proteins | sample SAMEA3663283__metabat2_low_PE_027 | metagenome-assembled genome bin SAMEA3663283 (sample SAMEA3663283) | pig gut metagenome | biome: pig gut; feature: pig-associated habitat; material: faeces | place: China | collected 2013 | reverse complement strand
GTGTAGTTTGCGGCATTTGCAAATTCACTGAGGTCTGTGTCGGCAGAAACCATTGCAACATAGGTGCAAACGCCGAGCTTTTCGCTGAGCAGGCGGCTGTAGTGAAGCTTCACAGCGCTGTTCTTATAGCTTATCTGTGCGCCGTTCTCAAGCTCGGTCGCGAAGATAGCAATTGCCATCTTGTCGGTCGGGATCAGGTCTACACCGTCGCCGACATACAGGCACTTTGCGGTAAACGATACGCCCTTGACAACATCCGAGGTTGCCTTGGCGGTGGCGGTGTTAACGACGGTGACTGCGCTGTCATCGCTCTCGTCGGAGCTTTTCTTGAGGTTCATTTCGTCAACGGAAACGGTGATCTCGCCCTTGTTCTTGACGCTGATATCGTCCGTGAGCTCAAGGCCGACAATGAAAAACTCTGTGGGAAAGCTTGAGCCGCTGACTTCGATAGTGCTGTTGTTCTCGGCATCGAAGTAGACTATGCGCAGCTTGCCGTTTTCGTCGAGATTGTACATGACATTGCCGCCGGAAATACGGCTGCCCATGGTAACGCCGGTGACGGTGACGTTCTTGGGGATGCTGAGGGTAGCGTCAACGAGCTTCCAGCCGGCCTCGTTGTCCCAATCGGAGACGCTGACGATGGCGTTGAAGGTCGTGCCCTTCTTGTTGCTGATCTCGGCGGGCAGGGAAATGCTTGCGGAGATGCCGGCCGGCTCGGGATGGGTAACATCGCTCATGTCGTAAAGTGCGTTTTTGTTGTTTACAAAGCGGTCGTATGCAACGAGTGCATAGCAGGCCTGATCGGTCGCCATGGCGTTCACCTCGCCGCCTGCGTAGCCGCCGGTTGTCTCAAGCACATGGGCAAAGCCCTTGCCGTCGGGAACGTAGAACTCAAGCAGTGCGTCGACTGTCGAGCCGCCGGATTTTACAAAGCGGCTGTCTGTGCTCGGGTCGATGCCCCAAGCGGTGCAGGCAACGATGACCTGTGCGATGCTCTCGGAGTTAACGCTGCCCCAGGATGCGTAGCCGCCGTTATCCTTCTGGATGCTCGAAAGTGCTGCAAAGCCGCGCTCAGCTGCGTCCTTGACATCGGAGTTATCGGCGTAATTTGCAAGCGCCTGCAGTGCCATTGCGGTCATGTCGGGGTCTGCGGTGGTGCCGGAAAGTGCCCAGCCGCCGTTTGCGAGCTCTTCTTGGAGTATGTAATCAACACACTGCTGACGGATGGTGGCATCCGAGGTCTTGTAGTTATAAGTATCAAGGGCGATGAGCGCAAATACCGGTCCGTTGAGTCCCTGCTTCTTTATCCAGCTGAAACCGTTTGCGCTGTATGCGCCGACAAGGTCAACACCGCCGACCTTGGTCGGGTCCTTGCCGATGGCGGAAAGCGCCATGATGAGGCGGGAGTTTTCGGTGCTCTTCACCTTGTGGAGCGCACCGTTGAGATTAACGGACGCCGCCTTTTCCCTGACGGTCTCCTCGATGCGGGAGTAGTAATCTTCAAAGTACTTGTCGCCGGTGTCGTAGTAGTTGCCGCGTGCAAGAGACAGAACAGTCCACTCGCCGGCTCCCGTGCCGAAGCTCGGTTCTGTTACGGTGGCGGCAAGCTGCGCCATGGTCTCGTTGAGGGTGGTCTTGTAATCGGCCTTGTCGCCGGTGTCACCGGCGGTGAGAATTGCGACTGCCGCGTCTACCTCGTCCTGAGTTGCGGTGAGGTTTTCCATGACGGGCATGACCTGCGCCTTCTTGGCTGCATCGCTGCAGTTTGCGTATGCTGCGTACAGCTCAGCCTTCTTTGCGCCCTCGAAATATGCGGGCATGCCCCAGCCGGTGCCAACGCCGAGGTCGGCGCCGTAGCCGTGCAGTGTAAACTGCCAGCGGACAACATAGGTGTTGCCGAGATCGGACGGGCAAAGCGCCTTCTGCTCCTCATTTTCAAAGTACCAGCCTGCGCAGCCGACATTGATCATGAAGTCGTTGACGGTGATCATCCAGCCGGACGTGCTGTCGTAGTCAAACTCGCCGAGGTACTCGTCATTGTTGCCGTCGTTTTCGTCGTTGGACGGGCCGCCGTTTTCGGTGATGACCGAGGGGATGTCAAGATAGCCCTTGTCGACGTTCTTGATGCTCGACACATAGGCGGTATCTGTCCAGTTGCCGGTCATGGTGTAGTCGATGTTGTGGTCGATGAAGAACGCAAGCGTTGCAAGACCTGCGGTCACCTCGCTGCGGTCAAGAGGTCCGTAGCCCTCCGTTTCCAGCAGAGCGTTTATCTCGCTGAGCGTGTACACCTGCGGTTCAAAATACAGGCCCTGACCAAGGGTCAGTCCCTCCATGGATACGACGACCTTAAATTCGTCGTCATCTCCCTGCGCCGCAAATGCCACGAATGACAGCGATGCGAGCATCACTACCGCGAGCACGGCGGCGAGCAGTCTTTTGCCGGTGTTTTTCATATTGTACCTCCGTAAAAAAATACACTCTTTCTATTCGAAAGAGTGCAGCAATTTATCTCCCTGAAAGTGGGCATCACAAGCTTGGCCTTGGGCGTGAGGCGCAAAAAATGAGCGCCCCGACCAATGCCAAACGGGCAATGATAAATCGGCTGCACTCTTCACGCCAAAGTAAATGTAAACCTAAAAAGCACGGCAGGTCTCCTGACTTATGACCGGATAGTCCGCCTTCTCAATGCGCCCGCCGAAGGACAGGCCACACCAATGGCATAAATGGACTCCCGTTGTGTCAAATACAGTAATGGCGGCTGTTCCGGACTCGAACCGGATTCCCTTTTAATCTAAACTCATTTCTACAGCTTTTAGAACCGTACTTCCATATCAATTCACTTGTGAGGCCATTATAACTAATAATTTCTTATTTATCAACAGTTTTTGAGCAGGACGCAAAAAATCGGAGAAATTTCTTCTCCGACGGCACTATATTACCACATTTTTAAAGACTCCACAGCCGAGGCGCTGCTCGGGGATGACTACGGCTTGATCGCCCGGAGCATGACGCAGGGGCTCGGCTTTTTCTGCCCGCCTTTAACGGCAGCCCGGAGGATGGTCTGCGCCTTATCGTCGATCGGCAGCTTTCGCCGTCAGTGCTCGGGCGCAGCGTATTCTGCGAGGATGAGCTGCGCCGCTCGGGCTGCGTGCTGGCAAGAAAAACCTAACCTAAATTAACCTACATTTATATAATGACTGAGATTTGTAGGTTAATTCGAGCTGAAAATTTTGCATTTTACACGGATTTTACAATTACCGTCTGTCCATTTTTACAATTATGGGGTATTATCTTAGCATAAAGAAAATCAAAAGAAAAGCATTGGAGGCATAAGCATGATATACTGCGTTGAGGATGAGGGCAGCATCCGCGATCTGATGCTGTACACCTTGAATATGGCCGGCTTCGAGGCGCAGGGCTTTGCAAGCAGCGAGCCGTTTTGGGACGCGATGAAGGCAAAGCGTCCTGAGCTTATCTTGCTTGACATCATGCTGCCCGGCGAGGACGGCATCGCCGTGCTGCGCAGACTGCGCTCATCGCCGGTGACAGCCGACATTCCCGTTATCATGGCGACGGCCAAGGGCAGCGAGTATGACCGTGTCGCGGGGCTTGATTTAGGAGCAGATGACTATCTGTCAAAGCCCTTCGGCATGATGGAGATGGTCTCCCGCATCAAGGCGGTGCTGCGCAGGGCAAGCCCCAAGGCCGCCGCGCCTGCGGTTTTGTCGCTGGGCGAGATATCGCTCGACCCGACGAGGCACAGCGTGTCATCCGGCGGTCGTGAGGTCGTGCTGACACTCAAGGAATATGACCTTTTAAAGCTCCTTTTGGAGCACCCGGGTCAGGTGTTTACAAGGGAGCATCTATTGTCCTCTGTCTGGGGTTCGGACTTCATCGGTGAGAGCCGCACGGTGGATGTACACATCGGCACACTGCGCACGAAGCTCGGTGCTGCCGGGCGGCATATACAGACCGTGCGCGGCGTGGGCTATAAGCTTGAGGTGTGAGCATGAGCAAGAAAATTTTTAACTCAATATGGGTCGTCGCGCTTGCGGTGCTTTTAGCGTCGCTTGTGTTCATCATGGGCATAACATACAGCTATTTCTCCGACGTGCAGGAGGCGCAGCTTCGCATCGAGACAGAGCTTGCGGCAAAGGGCACTGCCATGGACGGCGCGGACTACCTCGACGGGCTGGGTGAGAAAAATTACCGCATCACATGGATAGGCCGTGACGGCACGGTGCTTTACGACAGTCAGGCAGACTCGGCCGAGATGGAAAACCACCTCGAGCGTGAAGAGGTGCAGCAGGCGCTCAAGACCGGCCACGGCGAGAGCTGCCGCTACTCCAAGACGCTGTCCGAAGAGCTTCTGTACTGCGCCGAGCTTCTGCCCGACGGCACGGTGGTACGCCTGTCGAGCGTGCGCTCAACGGTACCCATGCTGCTGCTCGGCTTTGCGCAGCCTATCGCCATTGTTGCGGTGCTCGCACTGGCGCTGAGCTTCTGGCTGGCAGCACGACTGTCCAAAAAGATAGTCGAGCCTATAAACGCCCTCGACCCGGACAAGCCCTCGGACTACATCGGCAAGGAAGCGTACACCGAGATAGAGCCGCTGCTTTTAAAAATGCGGATGCAGCAGAACGAGATAGCGAAAAATCAGGCAGAGCTTGAAAAAACCTCGCAGATACGGCAGGAGTTTACAGCCAACGCCTCGCACGAGCTGAAAACGCCGCTGCACGCAATTTCCGGCTATGCCGAGCTTTTGGAAAACGGCATGGTCAAGCAGTCGGACATCCGCCCGTTTGCCGGAAAGATACGCCTTGAGGCGCAGCGCATGACGCAGCTTGTGGGCGATATCATCGACCTCACGCAGCTCGACGGCGGGGCTGACGGCATGCAGTGGGAGCTGTGTGACCTCAAGTCCATTGCCGAAAACGCCGCCGACAGCCTGCAAAGCGCCGCCGCGGAAAACTCGGTCGAGCTCACGGTCAGCGGCGAAAGCGCCTCGGTGCGCGGCATCCCACAGGTGCTCTACAGCATCGTGTACAATCTGTGCGACAACGCAATCAAATATAACCGCCCCGACGGCAAGGTGAGCGTGTCGGTCGCAAAAGAGCCGAGCAGCGTGCGGCTATGTGTCGCCGACACCGGCATCGGCATCTCCGAGGAGCACCAAAGTCGCATATTCGAGCGCTTCTACCGAGTTGATAAGAGCCGCTCTAAGGAGGTCGGCGGCACGGGTCTGGGGCTTTCCATCGTAAAGCACGGGCTTATGATACACCACGCCCGCCTTGAGCTTGACAGCGCCCCCGGCAAGGGCACGACTTTTACGATACACTTCCCGACCGCGGAATAGCGAAAAATCCCCGAGTCAAAATGCGCCGAACCATAAAAACGCACAATAGGCACCCCCCTGATGCAGGAAAACAGAAGCACTGGATCAGGGGGGATTACTATGGCGGAAGGAAGATACACGCACACAAAATTTTCGGAAGCAGAAATTGCGGCGTTGAAGAAGCTGCCCGCCGGGTACAGCGTCATAGTGTCAGCGCCGGCGAACGGCCTTACTATCACGCACGTAATGAACTTTGCACTTGACAAATACTAATGGAAATAGTTAAAGTTAAGCGCAGAGGTGATATTATGATTACAGCGCAGGAAGCGTTAGGCAGACTCATGGATGGCAACAGGAGATATCTCAGCGCCGAGACGGGGTGCGGTGATGTTTCGCTTGCAAATCGGATGCGGACGTGCTCGCAGGGGCAGGCACCGTATGCGATCATTATTGCGTGCTCGGACTCGCGTGTTATTCCCGAGAGCATCTTTTCCGCCGGTATCGGCGAGCTGTTCGTGATAAGGGTCGCGGGAAATGTAATTGACAACCACCAACTCGGCAGCATCGAGTACGCCGCCGAACACCTCGGCTGCAAGCTCATCATGGTGCTCGGGCACGATCACTGCGGGGCTGTCGATGCGGCGATAAACCACGACCCGGACGGCTACATCAAGTTCATCACCGATGAGATCCGTATCGCCATCGGCGACGAGACCGACGACTACGCCGCATGCTGCCTGAATGTAAAGCACAGCATCGAAATGATAGAAAGCAGCATCGAGATACGCCAGGAGGAGACCCACGGCCTCAAGGTCGTCGGTGCGCTCTACCACCTGTCCGACGGCAGCGTCGAAATTCTTTGAATGCAAAAAGCCGGATAAGGCAGACATTTCAGTCTGTGCCTTATCCGGCTGTCGTTTCCTTGAACGACTCGTCCTCCGAGCCAAGACAGTGTGATAACGCAAAAAGCCGCTTTGTCAAGTGGCGGTTTTTCGCTTTTTATTCGCCAAAGTCGAGAACTCTGCGCATACGGATGAGGGTGTTGCGGTTTCTGATGGCCGAGGACACGGCGAGCATTTCGTCGGAAAGCTCGGACTTGATGCCGATGTGCTCGGGCAGGTACTTGCAGCCGCAGGCTTCGTACAGCTCCGCCATTTCCTCGACGGAGGGGAGCTTGTTTATCATGCTGCGTATCTCGTCCCAGTGGTCGACGATATTCTGCGGATCAAACGTTCCGAGGACATCGTTTGCGTTCTCCTTAATAATTCCCGGGGCGAGGCGGTCGCCGAACTTTTCTCTTATCCACTCCTCGCTCAACGGCTCAAACTTCTTTGCCTTGGGCGTGGGGAGGGCGGCCAAGCGGTGGTACTCCCTCAGGCACAGGAATGTACCAACGCCGACGCACTCACCGTGGATGCCCTCGGCCTCCTCAAAGCGGGGCGGGTGCATCTCGACAAGGTGGGCGGCAAGGTGCTCGGCACCGGAGGCTGCTCTGGAGTGGTTAAGAAGCTGCATGGTAAGACCCGACTCCATCTGCGCCATGGCCATGGCCTCGTGGTCGACCTCACCGGTTTTTGCGAGCTTATCGGCGGCGTCACGCATGATCTTCAGCGCATGCTCGGCAAGCTCGCACACCTTGGGGCAGAAATACTCGCCCGCCACCATGTGAGAGACCTTCCAGTCGAACACGGAGATGTACTTGGACAGAATGTCGTTTATGCCGCTGGACACAAGGCGCATGGGAGCGCCCTTGATGATATCAAGATCGGTCACGACGAGCGTGGGAGCGCACATGGGCGTAGACTTCTTCTGACCGTTTATGATAGCCGAGCAGATGTTGGCGGTGAAGCCGTCGGACGATGCAAGCGTGGGTATCGCAACAAAGGGGATGCCGAGCTTATACGCCGGATAGCGGCCGAAGTCCATGATAGTTCCCGCGCCGTAGGCGACGATGACCTCGGGGTCATCGAGCTTTGTCATCATGTCCTCAATGAGCGTATCCTCGGCTCTCAGCCCCTGCGCCTCGAGCACGACCTCCTGATCTGCGGCAACATGCTTGCCCTCTGTGAGCTTATAAATGACCGAGTCGTACACGACGGCGCGTTTTTTGCCCGCAAGGCCGACATCGGCCATGTACTTTTCAAAATTTTTGATAGCGCCGTACTCGACGACGACCATCTTCGTTTCAAGCTCGTGGTCGCGGCCGCACTCGCATATACCTGCGTATTTTGCGCAATCCATGATCATAACAATATACCTCGTTTCGTTCAATTGTTAACTAACTAGATTTTATAATAAGTATGCTAAAATCTCAAGATAAATAATGTGGCTAATGCAGCATTTTTACAGTCTTTTTACACATTTAGTCTGTTCGGTTTTACAAAAATGAGTTAATATAGAGCCATGAGAGAGAGAGAAAGGATGTGATAATATGATAGATTTTAACACAAAAAAGGGTTTTATCTGCGATATGGACGGTGTCATCTACCACGGCAACCGCATTCTGCCGGGCGTGGTGGAGTTTATAGACTGGCTCCAGGCAAATGACAAGGGCTATCTGTTTTTGACCAACAACAGTGGCTGCACGCCCAAGGAGCTCAACCAAAAGCTTACACGCATGGGGCTCGATGTCCCCGAGGAGCACTTTTACACGAGTGCACTTGCGACGGCGGCGTTTATAAAGGAGCAGTCCCCGGGCTGCTCGGCATATGTCATAGGTGAGGCGGGACTTTTAAATGCCCTGTACGATGCGGGCATCACCATGAACGATGTAAACCCTGACTATGTCATCGTCGGCGAGGGCAAGGCGTATTCGCTGGATACCCTGACTAAGGCGACGAACCTCGTTATGGCCGGTGCAAAGCTCATCGGCGCAAATTCCGATATCTCGGGCCCAATTGAGAACGGCATTGCACCGGCCTGCCGTGCGCTCATCGCGCCTATCGAGATGGCGACCGGCACGGAGGCGTATTTCTGTGGAAAGCCGAACCCGCTCATGATGCGCACGGGGCTCAAGATACTCGGCTGCCACTCGGGCGAGGCGGTCATGATAGGCGACCGCATGGACACCGATGTCATTTCCGGCATGGAAAGCGGTATGTCCACGGTGCTCGTTATGTCCGGCATTTCCACCCGCAAGACGCTTGAGCACTTTGCCTACCGTCCGACGATGGTGCTCGACGGCGTGGGTGATATCGTCAAGGCCGCAAACGGCAAGTAAAACTTCAATTCTTCAGGCCGCAGGGGCTCTCCCCTGCGGCAATTTTTATGCTCCAATCTTACAAACTCTTTACAAAAACATGATATTAGCCTTTACGGACAAGCGATAATCTATGACCGTACCCAAGGAGAACATCCCCAAAAAAGATTTTGTACAAAGGAGTATGAAAAATGAAAAGAAATAGCTTAATAGCCGCCGTTATGGCAGCGCTTATGTCGCTCGCACTTTTAGCCGGCTGCGGCAGCAGCACAGAGCCCCAGAGCGTTTCCACCAACGGCTCGACCTCCATGGAGAAGGTCATCGGCGCACTGAGCGAAAAGTTCATGGAAAACAACAAGGACATCACCGTCACCTACGACCCCACCGGCTCGGGCACGGGCATTGAGTCCGTGAGCACCGGAAAGTGCGATATCGGTCTTTCCTCCCGTGCACTTAAAGACAGCGAGACCGGCCTTACCGGCACGACCATCGCGCTTGACGGCATTGCAATCATCGTAAACGCCGACAACAAGGTCGCAGACCTTTCCGTCCGGCAGATCGCCGATATCTTCACCGGTAAGATCACCAACTGGAAGGATGTCGGCGGCGACGATCTTGAGATCACCTGCATCGGCCGGGAAGCAAACTCCGGCACCAGAGACGGCTTTGAGTCCGTCACCGGCACAAAGGACGCATGCAAGCTTTCGCAGGAGCTCACCTCAACCGGCGCTGTCATCTCCGCAGTAGGCAGCAACAAGAACGCCATCGGCTACGCTTCCCTCTCGGCGGTTGAAGGTCAGGACGGCATCAAGGCAGTCACCGTAGGCGGCGTTGCCTGCTCCGAGGCAAGCGTTCTCGACGGCAGCTACGCCATCCAGCGTCCCTTTGTCCTCGTGACCAAGGACGGCACCGAGCTTTCAGCCGCAGCAAAGGCATTCTTCGACTTTGCAACAAGCACCGATGCTGCCGACCTCATCCGCAGCGCAGGCGCAGTCCCCGCAGCAAAGTAAGCAAAGTGCAGGCAATGCCCCGTGTTAGCACACGGGGCATTACGATTAGGAGCTGTCCATGAAACGAAAAAAGACGATTGAAACGGGCTTTCGCCTGCTGTTTTTAATATGCGGTCTTATTGCGGTGGCGTTCGTGCTGCTTATCAGCATCTACCTCATAATCGCCGGTATACCCGCCATCCGTGAGGTGGGGCTCATAAACTTCCTGTTCGGCGACACATGGAATGCCGGCACGAGTGAGTTTGGTATCCTGCCGTTTATCCTCACGAGCGTTTACGGCACTGCCGGTGCGGTCGTCATCGGCGTACCGATAGGCATACTCACGGCGCTGTACCTTTCAAAGGTCGCCCCGCCTAAGATCGCAAAGCTCGTGAACACCGCAGTTGAGCTGCTTGCCGGCATCCCCTCGGTCATATACGGCCTTGTGGGCATGATAGTCGTTGTACCGGCGGTGCAGAGCGTGTTCGGCCTGTCCTCCGGCGCATGCCTGCTGACTGCAATTCTTGTGCTCGCCGTCATGATCCTGCCCTACATTATAAATGTCTCGAAAACGGCGCTGGACGCAGTCCCGCCCGAGTACGAGGAAGCGTCGCTGGCGCTCGGTGCGCTCAGGACCGAGACTTATTTCAAGGTCTCGCTTCCGGCGGCTAAGCGTGGTATCGCAACCGCCGTTGTGCAGGGCGTGGGCAGAGCGATGGGCGAAGCGATGGCGATAATCATGGTTGCAGGCAATGTCGCAAACATGCCGGGCCTGTTTTCCTCCGTCCGCTTTCTCACGACCGCCGTCGTTTCGGAAATGTCCTACGCCTCCTACGGCACGCTGCACAGAAATGCGCTGTTTTCCATCAGCCTGGTTCTGTTTTTGTTCATCATGATGGTCAACACGCTGCTGCACATGATATCGCACAACAAGGAGGACTAAGGCATGAGAAAGCTAAAGGATAACGCTCTTAAATTTGCGATGTCGCTTTGCGCCGCCGTGACCTGCCTGCTGCTCATCGGTCTGATCGGCTACCTGCTCTACCGCGGCATTCCGGGCATAAACGCAAAGTTCCTCACGACGCAGACAAGCTACATCTCGGACACCATCGGCATACTGCCGAACATCCTGAACACCCTGTACCTTATAGTTCTCGTCATGATCATCGTCGTGCCGCTGGGCGTGGGTGCTGCGGTGTATCTCACCGAGTATGCGTCAAATAAGCGCATCTCAAACGCCATCGGCTTTGCCGTCGAAACACTCACGGGCATCCCGTCAATTATCTTCGGCCTTGTCGGAATGCTGTTTTTCACGCAGATATCAGGGCTAAGGCAGGGCATCCTCGCAGGCTCGCTCACGCTTATAATCATGGTGCTGCCGACGGTCATCAGCAACACAAAGGAGAGTCTGTTAGCCGTGCCGCAGTCGTACCGTGAGGGTGCGCTGGCGCTCGGCTCGGGCAAGTGGCACATGGTGCGCACGGTGGTGCTCCCGAACGCCGTTGACGGCATCGTCACCGGCTGCATCCTCGCAGTCGGCAGAGTGGTCGGTGAATCGGCGGCGCTGCTGTTCACCGCAGGCTTCGGTCTTAAACTCCTCGGCTTTGCCGAGGCGCTCCAGTCCTCGGCGGCCTCGCTGACCGTGGCACTTTATATCTACGCAAGCGAGGAGGGCAAGTTCGATGTCGCCTTCTCCATCGCCGTCATACTCATCTGCATCACCCTCATCATTAACCTCGTCGCCTCCCTCGTCGGCAAGAAAGTGAGAAAAAGCTAATGGAACAACCTATCATTAAAGCCGAAAACTTGCAGCTGTGGTACGGAGAGCATCAGGCTCTGCGATCTATCGGCATGGATATCATGCCGCAGAAGATAACCGCCCTCATAGGCCCGTCCGGGTGCGGAAAATCAACATTTCTCAAAACTCTTAACCGCATGAACGACCTTGTACCGAATTGCCGCATCCAAGGCCACATAAGCTTTAAGGGGGAGGATATCTACGCCGACGGCACGGATGTGACCGAGCTGCGCACGAAGATAGGCATGGTGTTTCAAAAGCCCAACCCCTTCCCCATGAGCATCTACGACAACATTGCCTACGGTCCGAGACTGCACGGCGTGCGCTCCAAGGCAAAGTTAGACGAGATAGTCGAAGCCTCGCTTAAAAGTGCGGCTATCTGGGACGAGTGCAAGGACAGACTTAAAAAGTCCGCCCTCGGCATGTCCGGCGGCCAGCAGCAGCGCCTGTGCATCGCACGAAGCCTCGCCGTTGCACCGGAGGTGCTGCTCATGGATGAGCCGACGAGCGCTCTCGACCCTATCTCCACCGGGAAGATCGAGGAGCTGGCGCAGGAGCTCAAGCGCGACTACACCATCGTCATCGTGACCCACAACATGCAGCAGGCCGCCAGAATTTCCGACAGCACGGCGTTTTTCCTGCTCGGCGAGCTTGTGGAGTTTGGCGACACCGAGGGCGTGTTCTCCATGCCGAAGGACAAAAGAACGGAAGCATACATCACGGGGAGGTTCGGATAATGCGAAGCATATACGACGAGCAGCTGAGCACGCTGCGCGAAAGTCTGAGCACCATGAGCGCTCTTTGCGAGGGCGCCATCGCCAAGGCGGCAAAGGCGCTGCAAAATAACGACCTTACGCTGGCCGATGAGGTGCACGGCGTAACGGAAAAGATAGACCGTCTCGAACGGGATGTGCAGTCGCTGTGCCTGAAGCTTTTATTGTTGCAGCAGCCGGTTGCGACCGATCTGCGTGCGGTTTCGGCGGCACTTAAAATGGTCACCGACCTTGAGCGCATCGGCAACCAGTCGGCGGATATCGCCGAGATAGTGCAGACCGGCGCTCTGCCGGACAATGCGCCCAAGCAGGCGCTGCACGACATGGCGCTGTCGGTAATAAAAATGGTCAACGGCAGCGTGGAGGCGTTTCTTAATAACGACACAAAGCAGGCGCGTAAGGTCATAGATTATGACGATGTCGTAGACCGGCACTTTGACGGCATGAAGCAGCTGCTTATAGAGACTATCCGCACCGACCGCAGCATGGGCTCGTGCGCTATCGATCTTCTCATGATCGCAAAATACTTAGAGCGCATCGGCGACCACGCCGTGAACATCGCAAAGTGGGTCATTTTCGTTGAGACCGGCGAAATTGCGGATGTAAATTGAAATTATAAAGTGTAAAATTATGATTTTACACGGATTTTACAATTTGACGGTCTTGGATTTGACATATTGCTGATACCCTTAGTTCGTAATATGAACTAAGGGGTATTGGCATGGACATTTTTTCTGTATTAAATTTGATAGGCGGCCTGTGTCTGTTTTTGTTCGGCATGAATCTGATGGGTCAGGCGCTCGAGCGCAGAGCCGGAAGCGGCCTGCGCACGCTTTTGGGCAGGCTCACAAGTAACAAGTGGGCCGGTCTGCTCACGGGTCTTGGCATAACGGCCATAATTCAGTCATCATCCGCGACAACGGTCATGGCGGTCGGCTTCGTTAACTCCGGACTCATGTCCCTGAGCCAGTCTATCAATGTCATCATGGGCGCAAACATCGGCACGACCGTCACGTCATGGATACTCTCGCTTGCGGGCATCGACAGCCACAATGTGTTTATCCAGCTTCTCAAGCCCTCATCGTTCACGCCGATACTCGCCCTTATCGGTGTCATCCTGCACATGTTTTCAAAGGACGACCGCAAAAAAGACAGCGGCACCATCCTCTTGAGCTTTGCAACGCTCATGTACGGCATGGACACAATGTCCGGCTCGGTTGCCGGACTGCGTGATGTGCCCGAGTTCAGGCAGCTGTTTGTAATGTTCACAAACCCCATTCTGGGCGTTGCCGCCGGTGCGCTGCTGACCGGCATCATCCAGTCGTCCTCGGCCTCCGTCGGCATTTTGCAGGCGCTGGCGGCGACCGGCCAGGTAAGCTACGGTGCGGCCATCCCCATCATCATGGGTCAGAATATCGGCACCTGCGTCACGGCACTTATCTCCTCCGTGGGCGCTAACAAAAACGCAAAGCGCACCGCCATGGTGCACTTAAGCTTCAACGTCATCGGCACCGTCGTTTGGCTGACGGTATTCTGCATCGTGAAAGCGGTGTTTGCTCCGGCGCTGTTTGGCGAGAGCGCAACGATGTTCGGCATCGCAGTTGCCCACTCGCTGTTTAACATCGCCTGCACGGTGATCATGCTGCCGCTCGGCGGCTTTCTCGAAAGGCTCGTGTGTTTGCTCATCCCCGACGGCAAGCAGCCTGCGCATGACGAAACGCTTGACGAGCGCCTGCTCGCCACCCCGACGCTCGCTCTCGAGCGTTGCCGCCTGCTGATGGACGAGATGAGTGCAGCGACAAAGACGGCGCTTTACCTGAGCCTTGACTCTCTTTCTAACCTCACCCCCGAGCTTGCCGATGAAATTCGCAGGCTTGAGGACAAGACCGACCGGTACGAGGATATAATCGGCACATATCTTGTAAAGCTCAGCGCGCACCATATCAGCGAGGCCGACAGCCTCACCTCCGCCGAATACCTCAAGCTAATCGGCGACCTTGAGCGTATCGCCGACCACAGCGTGAATATCCTCGGGTCTGCCGAGGAGATGCAGCAAAAGAGCATCGTGTTCTCGGATACGGCAAAGAGCGAACTCAAGCAAATGCTCGATGCCGTGCGGGAAATTATAGGTCTATCTGACACGGCGTTCACGCAGCATGACCTCGAGGCGGCATCGATGGTCGAGCCGCTTGAGCAGGTCGTGGACGAGCTCAAGGACACGCTGCGCACACGGCATATACTGCGTCTGCAAAGCGGAGTTTGCAGCATTGACGCCGGCTTCGTGCTTTCAGACCTCTTGACCAATCTCGAGCGTGTGAGCGACCACTGCTCGAACATCGCAGGCTGTGTCCTCGACGCCGAGGAGAGAAACCTCAACCTCCACGAGAGTCTGAGCGTCTACCGCAAAAGCAGCGAGGACTTCAGGCAGGCGTTTGCATCGTACCGCAGCAAATATGCCTTACAGGCATGAACTTAAAGCAACCATGCCTTTTAGGCATGAAAAAAAGCTCCCCGATGGGGAGCTTTTTTGTTGCTTAATTTATCTTACTCTGAATAACTCTTTGTTTTTGCCTTTGACGAAGGTTTTAACATCAACAAGCTCGGCGGGTTGTTCGGGGAAGGTGAAGTCGAGCTCAAACGTGCCGGTGCTGCGGTCGGGTTTTCCGAAGATGCACTCCTCCGGCTGACCGCCGCCGCCCGGGCATCCCTTGGGGCATGCCATGACCTCGACGAAGTCGTACTTTTCCTCGCCGGAAGCAATTTTCTCAAGCAGCTTGTCGGCATTTGCAAGGCCGTTCACGACAGCAACCTTTGTCTTGCCGTCGAGCGAGACATTCTCTATAGCGTCCTTCGGGCAGCCGAGCATGCAGGTGCGGCAACGGATGCACTTATCCATGTCGATGACATGCGCCGTTTTTGCCTTGCCGGTGATCGCGCCGACGGGGCAGCGGCGAGCGCACTTGGTGCAGCCGATGCACTTATCCGGGTCGATGCGGAGAGCCACAGGGGTCTTGCACTTATCGCCCGTGACCTGCGCAAAGAAGTTGTCGGTCGGCGTGTCGGGCAGAGCGGCAAAGCTCATGCCATACTCACGGATCATGCCGATGAGCTCCTGCGTGGTGATGACGATATCAACGGGCTTCTTGCCGTCCTTTACGTTCTCCTCCCTGAGCGCTTCCGCCTTTGCGGCGGCGCAGCTCATGACCGCGACGGAAACGAGGTCATCGTCCGGGTACTTGCGGCGGATGAGCGTTCCGCAGATCTGCATGGGCGAGCCGGCAGCGGACAGCCTGTCCTTGAGCTCGGGGTGGTCGCACTCGACATGCCTTACCCAAGCCGGGCAATACGATGAAAGCACCGTGCCGCCCTTTTTGCGGGTCTTAAAATCGTCGGCTTCCTCCAAAATCGTCTGGTACGCGCTCATGGAAGCGTCAAAGACATAGTCTGCGCCCATGAGCCTGAGGGCCGTGACCATCTTGCCCATCACCTGTGCGGTTGCGGGAAGGCCGAACGCTTCGATAATGCCTAACTTCACGGTGGGCGCTATCTGCACTGCGACCTTCTTTGTCGGGTCGTTTATGGCGTCCCAGACGCGGGCAGCGTCGCTCTTTATCGTCAGCGCGCCGGTGGGGCACATTGCCGCACACTGGCCGCAGGAGGTGCAATTGGTGTCGGCAAGCTTATAGCCAACGCCGCAGGACAGCACCGTCTCATTGCCGCGGTTAATGAAATCTATCGCGTTTACATTCTGTAATTGCAGGCAGGTTCTTGTGCACTTGCCGCACAGGATGCACTTTGAGGGGTCGATGACAACGGCGGGAGAGCTGTCGTCAATGGGCTCGCGGCAATAGTCGATGGGCTTGACATCGGCTACGCCGTAGCGCTTTGCATAGTCCTGAAGCTTGCACTTGCCCGACTGCGGACAGGTGGCGCACTCGGTGCGGTGGCCTTCGAGCAGCAGCTGCAGGATGCCCTGCCTGAACTCACGCAGCTGGGCGGTGTTCGTGCGCACAACAGCGCCGTCTTTCGGCACCATCGTGCAGGCAGCCTCGATGCCGCCGCGCTCATTTTCAATTACGCACAGGCGGCAGCCGCCGTAGGTGGTCAGGCTTTCGCAGTAGCACAGGTTGGGGATATCGATGCCGTTATTCAAAGCGACCTCGAGAACATTGCGGGCATTTTCAAATTCGCACTTTATGCCGTCTATGATCATGTGACTCATACTCATACCTCCTCGATCGCTTCCGTCGGACAACCGTCAATGCAGGTGCGGCAGCGTGTGCACTTGTCAAGATCGATGCTGTGCGCGCGCATAAGCTTGCCGGTGATCGCGCCGGTTGCGCAGTTGACGGCGCACTTGGTGCAGCCTATGCACTTTTCGGGGTCTATCCTTATCTCAAACAGCGGCTTGCACACATGAGCCGGACACTTTTTGTCCTGAACATGGGCAATATACTCATCCTTGAAGTAGCGCAGGGTGCTCATGACGGGGTTCGTCGCCGTCTTGCCGAGGCCGCACAGTGAGCAGATCTTGACGAGCTTTGAAAGCTTTTCGAGTTCATCCAGATCCTCCATCGTGCCCTCGCCCTGAGTTATGCGCTCAAGGATAGCCTGTATCTTTGGAATGCCCATGCGGCAGGTGGTGCATTTACCGCAGGACTCGTTTTTCGTGAAGCTCATGAAGAAGCGGGCTATCTCGACCATGCAGGTATCGTCGCCCATGACGACAAGGCCGCCCGAGCCCATGATGGCTCCTATCTTCTTAAGTGAGTCGTAGTCGAGCGGCAGGTCAAGGTGCTCCTCGGTGAGGCAGCCGCCGGAGGGGCCGCCGACCTGAACAGACTTGAAATTGCCGGTCTTAACGCCGCCGCCGATATCGAAAACTATCTCCCTGAGCGTCGTGCCCATGGGGACTTCGATAAGGCCGGTGTTTTTGATATTGCCCGCCAGCGAGAATGCCTTTGTGCCGGTGCTGCCCTCGGTGCCTATCGACTTAAACCACTTTGAGCCCTTGTTGATGATGCCGGGGACATTTGCAAAGGTCTCAACATTGTTAAGGCAGGTGGGGGCGTTGAACAGACCGTGGTCAACGCTTCTGGGGGGCTTGGTGCGAGGAGTGCCGCGGTTGCCCTCGATAGAGGTCGTCATGGCCGAGCCCTCGCCGCAGACGAATGCGCCTGCGCCCTTGTTTATCTTGAGCTTAAAGGTCTTGCCCGAGCCGAGGATGTTCTCGCCGATAAGGCCGTATTCCTCTGCCTGAGCTATCGCCTTTGTAAGTCTCTCGACCGCGTGGGGGTACTCGGCACGGACATAGATGCAGCCGTTTTCCGAGCCCGTGGCGATACCGGCTATTATCATGCCCTCGATCATCTTGTGGGGAATACCTTCCATGATCGAGCAGTCCATGAATGCGCCCGGGTCGCCCTCGTCGCCGTTGCAGACGACATATTTTTCGCTCGTCTCCTTATGCGCTGCGACCTGAGCCCACTTTTTGCCCGTGGGGAAGCCGGCACCGCCGCGACCGCGCAGGCCGGAGTCGGAAACTTCGCTTATTATCTCGTCGCCGGTCATGTCAAACAGTGCCTTTTCCAGCGCCGTGTAGCCGCCGACGGCAATGTACTCGTCGATGCTCTCGGCGTTTATCTCGCCGCAGTGCTCGAGCGCAACATGCATCTGGTTTTTATAAAACGGGATATCCTCCTGCTTTGTGTATGTAACATCGTCGCAGGTGTACAGAAGTCTCTCAACGACCTTGCCGTTTGCGATGGTCTCGTTTACGATATCCTCGCAGTCCTCGGGCTTTACCTTGCAGTAGAGATAGCCCTCGGGCTCGATCTTCACAAGCGGGCCGATCTCACAAAAGCCCTGGCAGCCGCTTTTCTTAACGCCGACGCTGTCGCCGTGGTCGACATGACCCTCAAGGCAGATCTCCGTTTCAAGTCCCTTGTTCTCAAGGACGGCCTTGAGCTTTTCATATACGCCGAGTGAGCCGCTGGCTATGCAGCCCGAGCCTGCGCACACTAAGATCTTATGCTTCTGCGCCGAAAGCGCCGCGGCAGCCTTTACGCGTAGATCGTCAAGCTGTTTGCGTGATTCAAGCTTCATCCTTCTCAGCCTCCCTTAACTCAGCGATAAGTCTGCGAGCCTCTTTCGGCGTCATCTGCGCATGGACAATATCGTTTACCATGCACACCGGCGCAAGGCCGCATGCACCCAGACAGGCGACGCGCTCGATGGAAAACAGGCCATCGGAGGACATGCTGTCGTCCGGTGTCATGCCGGTGCTGTCGTAAAACGCCTGCTGGATATCCGCCGACTTGCGGACATGGCATGCCGTACCGTCGCAGACCTTGATGACATACTTGCCCTTGGGGTCGAGTGAAAAGTTCTTATAAAATGTCGCAACACCGTAGAGCTTTGCCGGGGTCATATGCAGCTTTTCGCCGATGTAGACGATGACCTCTCTTGGCAGATAGCGGTACTGCTTCTGGATATCCTGCATGATAGCGATTATCCTGGTTTTATCATAGCCGTGCTGCTCGAGCACGGAGTCGATGAATGCATAATCTATCCCGGGCATTACTATTCCTCCTTCTCGTTTGCGACAAGGCGCTTGACCATCTCGATAGCGCCAACGGGGCAGTGCTTTGCGCACTTTTCGCAGCCGATGCAAAGGTCGATGTCCGTAAGCTCGGCGATTGTTCCCGTGTCGCCCCTGAACTTTGGCTCAGAAAGGTGAAGCACATACATGGGGCATATCTCGACGCAGGCCGAGCAGCCGTTGCAGACTGCGGGGTCGACGTGCGGGATGGGCCACTCGTCATGCTCGATTATCTCGTTTTGCATTCCGCTTCTTATCGCAAAGTTCTTGCACAGATTCATGCACAGATTGCAGGATACGCATTTATCCGGATCAATGGTGTGCACCTCGTGCTGCACGCCGGAGATCGCCTGCGTAGGACAGGCGGTGACACATGCGTCGCAGCCGTTGCACACGCTTTCGTTGATTCTGTATGCCATTACCTCGCCCCCTTATTCCTTGATGCCGAGCTTAGCTAAAAGCTCGTCCTTATCCATGCTCTTGAGCTTCTCGGCGGTTTCCTTGAGTTTTGCGGCGCAGTCCTTGACGGAAAATGCGTTTGCCGCCCTGTACGCCTTGAGCATGGGCTTGGGAAGCTCGACGCTGTCCGCCGTGCCGGTCTTGACGAGTGCGTCAAGGGTCATGCTCATGCCGACGGTGTAGCGCAGCTCCCTCGTTAGGAAGGTCACGGGCAGCTTATCTCCGACCGTTTCGGGCAGGACGCTTATTATCTTCGCCGCCACGGGTGCAAGCGGAGCAAGCTTCCTTGCGGCTGCGGCCTTCAGACCGTGGGGCTTTTCGACCATGAATGCGGGGATGAGCGCCAGTGCGACGTAGGGGCACTGACCTGCGTTGAGTGCTGCATCCACATAGCGCTCGGCGTAGTCTGAAACAGCGCCGTTAAAGCCGACATAACTTCTTACTGCTGCGCCTGCAAGGTCGGTGAACATGTACGAAAACTCGCCGCCGTACTTCTTGCCGAGGGCATCACAGCCCATGGCAAGCTCCTCGCCGATGCCGGTTTTAAGAGCGATGGCCGCAAAGGTGTCGGAAATGTTCGTTGTAATGCCAAACTGAAGCTCGGTTTTCCAAACGCCCTCGCTGCGCGCCTGCATCGCCCATGCGATGGCCTTCGCCGTATGCGTAAGGTCAAGGCCGAGCTCGTGCAGCTGCTTCGTCCAGCGGACAATGAGCTTCATGTCGGAGTTAAGAATATTGCTGCCGAGGAGCACCGCTGCGTTCAGGCTCGGGCCCTTGACGGTCTCGCCCTCGCACATGGCCGAGCGCTCGCATCTTATCGGACAGTAGGTGCAGCCGCGGTTGACGACATTGTACTTGTCGGCAAAAACCTCGCCGCCAATCTCGTGCGCAAAGTCGCAGCTTGCCTTGGAGAAGTTCTCCGTCGGCAGCAGGCACACCTGCTGCAAACGCTCAACAAAGCCGATGCTGCCGCGCTTGGGCAGAAGCTCGCCGGTGATGGGGTGAGCGTTAAGATGCTGCGCCCACTGCTTGTGGTTCTCCAGCGCCTTTTCCTCGTCGGCAATGCTGATATCGTGGTTGCCGGTGACGACTATCGCCTTGAGCTTCTTTGCGCCGAACACTGCGCCAAGTGAGCAGGTGCACGCGTCGTTATCGCCGCTTGCGACCGTTGCGATAGCAGCGCCGTTTTCGCCCGCAGGACCGATGGCGAGCATGCCGCACTTGACACGGCAGTTGCGCTCCTCATCCACTGCCGCCTGAAGCTCGGCATTTGTCGTGGAAACGGTCTTTCCCCAAAGGCCGCCCGCCTTGTGCAGCGTGAAGTGCTCGTTTAGTATGCTGAGCCACATGGGCTTTTCGCACGAGCCTTTTATGACCAATGCATCGATACCGGCCTTTTTGAGATAAAGGCCGAAGTTGCCGCCGCAGCTTGAATGGGACACCTCGCCCGTCAGCGGCGACACTGCCGAGATGTTAAAGTAGTTTGAGCTCGGTGCGCCCGTGCCGGTGAGAGGGCCGGTGGTGATGACTATAAGGTCAGCGGCGTTTTTGCTGCTCTCCAAAAGCTTTGCCGCCATTGCGCTGCCGCCTATGTATCTGCACCTGTCCTCATCCGACCACGGCAAGACCGAGGTCTCCTGTGTCCCAAGGTCAAACAATATGACCTTGTCCATGTACGCCGAATAATTTGCCATATGATCCCCTCGTATATTGAAATTTGATTTTTCTCTTTTTATCGCCGATCCCAACGGCTATACCTCATATATAATAGCAATTATATGCTCCCGCCGCCCGTTTTTCAATAGACAGCGTTAAGGAATTGACGAAAATTGTTGGTTCTTTTTGCCGTTATTTCAGAGCATTCTGTACCTTTTCGACATTTTCGTCCGAATATTCAATCTCCGATGAGTAAAGCCGCACAAGCTCCGAAAGCTCCTGCGGGCACAGTTTTTCGAGCGCACACAGCAGACGCACGCTCAAAAACGCAAAGGAAAGGGTCTGCGCAGAAGCATCATTGAAGTGGCGGTAGACGAAATATTCCGCCAAGCGCTCGTACTTTATTCCCTCCGGCTGCGGCAGCGGAAAGTCGCCTTTAAGGCGCCCAAGGCACTTTGTCCACTCATCATCGAGCCGCTCTAAGCCGAGGTACAGCTTGGCAATTTGCGAGAGCGTGAAGTCGGGCATTGTTGCCCCGACAAGCGTGAGCGCCTTGTCCAAGCGCTCGGATAGAGGCGTGCCCTGCTCAGCCAGAACGGCGAAGATATCGTCACGCAGTATATGCCCGGGCACCTCGCCGTCGGTCTCGACGATGAGTTCAAGCGGTGTGTCCCGCTCTAAAAGCAGGCGCACCGCCTCCTCGCAGCACAGCCCGAGTCCCGCCTCGATGCGGTCGGGGTGCTCGTTATAAAATCTCGGGTGCTCGGCACAGATATCGCACAGGCTTTCCTCACCGAGCGTGAGTATGAGCCTGCACAGTCCGTCCGGCTGCAAAAACGGGCAATCCTCGTTTTCGGTGAGCGCAAAATGCGGCGTCGGCGTGCGCTCAATGCTGCGCCGCACCGTGTCGCCGATATCGCCCGTGAGCTCATCGTATAGTGCCAGCGTGTCCTCGTCTATGTCTATCTCCCAGCCACGGCAGCAGCTGTGGCGGCAGCGTGATGCGGTGCAGGAAAATTCAAAATAAAAATCGGGGTAAACAAATATCATCATCAGCACCTCCGGCTATGATAATACCATTTCCCCGACGGAAAGTATACATTATGTTTGCAAAACTTGACAGATGCGCGCTTTTTGCACTATATTAGCATTAAGCAAAGGGCGAGGTGGTCAGCTACACCACCCGAGAGGGGGTGCGCTTATGCCGATTACACTAACGATACATATCGGAAGATATACTATTTCGATTAGAGTAAAAAAGCAAAACCGCCACTCTGCCAAGTGACGGTTTTGCTTGTAAGCTTTTGTCTTACTACAATATACCTAACTTCTTGAGCTGACCGTTGGTCATCGCCCTTTGTGCCTTTATAATACCACCACTCCCCAGCGAAGTCAAGAGTACACCAGCTGCGCAGTATGTCTGATACTGCGCATGTTTTTTGAAACGCTTTTGTCGTTTCGTTTGTCTCTTTAGTGAATGGGAGTTGAAGCAAACTACAAATTACCTTAAACGCTTCCGACAAACCTTATGGCCTTAACATATAACTCACTATCTTCAACTTCCATTCTTATCGAAAGGACGGTGAGCGTTATCCCGAACTCATACAGCGAAACCGAACAGGGATTT
>SAMEA3663283__coassemble_996_pt1 | contig 22479 bp, 23 predicted proteins | sample SAMEA3663283__metabat2_low_PE_027 | metagenome-assembled genome bin SAMEA3663283 (sample SAMEA3663283) | pig gut metagenome | biome: pig gut; feature: pig-associated habitat; material: faeces | place: China | collected 2013 | reverse complement strand
TTGCGGTGATGATAGCTTTGCGAACGACCTATGACTATGACATAGACGGCGGCGGGCAGATCGGCACGGCCTACGGCGCGATAGAGGGCGGCCTTTCCATATGTCAGGGTTACTCGCGCGGCTTTGAGTACCTGTGCAAAAAGGCCGATCTGTGGTGCGAAACGGTCAGCGGCCTGTCGCGCAACGTGTCGCACGCGTGGAACCTCGTGCAGCTTGAAAGCGGCACATACCATGTCGATGTAACATGGTCAGACGGCAGCGATATCCCGCCGGATGGCCTTGACTGGTTCGACTACTTCATGCTCACGCAAGACGAGATACTTATAGACCACGACATTGACGACGGCACCGTCGCCACAGGCACGCACATCGATCCTCCCATTTGATAAAAAGATATGAAAAGACGGCAGACAAGCTGTCTGCCGTCGAAGATTTGCTTTTTAGAAGATGTCTTGAATGACTCTCTCGGGAGGAACCTCGAGGAGCGAGGGGTCGGAGATAAAGCGGTTAATGTACTTAAACACGGTCGCATAATAGTGACCGTCAACGGTGCGCTCGTCCATGACGAACTTGCCGTCAACATACTTTCTCTCAACGGGAACGCCGTTGCGGTCAAGCTCGACCGCCTTGCGCTTTGCGCCGAAGGAGATGAACACCGGCAGGGTGCCGAAGTTGTAGATATGATGATAAATGGGACCGATGCCGAGCGAGCCGAGGTCGGTGATTATCATCGAGCCGTGGAAGGGGCTTACATCGAGCAGGCTCTTGGGCAGCAGACCGAAATAGTCGCCGACATTGAGCAGCCAGATGATGAAGCGGATGAGGAAGCGGGGCATCTTGGCAAACTTGTTTGCAAAGTCCTCTGTGCCGTTTTCCTCGTCGGAGGACTTGATCTTATCGACCTCCTCGCTCATTTTGCGGTAGACATCGAAGATAGTGTCCGTGGGGTCAAACTCGACCTTGATGGTGGTCTCGGTAGCGCCGACGGAGAGGCTTCTCTTAACAGTCAGCACGACTTCGATGTTGTTGCGGGCGTAGACACGGCGGCCGACGACGAAGCGGTTTAGGCCGGGCAGCTCGGCGATGGCTCTTACGTAGGCTGCGATGAACAGATGCAGCATGCCGATGCCCTTGTAGCCGTTAAGACGCTGCTGTCTGAACCAGCGGTCGGCATTGGTGATCTCAAATGATTCCTGATAATAGTTGCATGCGTCGTTTCTATGCGGCATTATGTAGGGAATGAAGTTGAAAAAGCCGTTGAGTGAACGGATGCGGCGACCGTCGACACGGTCTCCGCTGCGCTTGCGATAGTTATTTGCCATTTATTAAGCCTCCCGGCGAAGTATTTCAAAATTTTGATTTAATTTCACACTGGCATTATATAAGTTATCCCGATGTTTTGCAAGCGAAAATTAGAATATTTTACACAAACTCGGCCAATAGAGCGAAAACAAAAAATCTTAATGCGATTTTAACACGCATACATTTGCGAATTTAATGTCAATTTCGACAAAACAGATCGTTAATTTGCAAACTATATCGGCGTATCAAGGCTTTGCGCCGAGACTCGCTTTAAAGGCAAATTTGACGATATTTTGACCATCTCAATTGATTTGAATTTGTCAAACAAAGTGCCGAAAAATCCTTGTTTTTCAGTGCTTATTTTGTTATCATGCACATGCTGACTGTTATAGAAACTGTTGCAGTTGTTAATCCATAAAAATTTCGGAAAGGGGGGTGCTCTGATGCCGTTTGAAGCGATAGTTGATGTTTCTCTGGCAGAGGAAAGAGCCAAACAGCTCGTTATCGATGCTCAGGCGGAGGCTAAGCGCATCGTTGCCGAGGCGGAGGTATTCAGCAAGGCCAACCAGGAAAAGACGATGCTGAAGGCAAAGGACGAGGTCGATGAGATGATAGGCCGCACCGAGGCCAAAGCTGCCGAGGAGATCGAAAAAATCAATAGTGCTGCCGAAACCAAGGTTGCGGTACTCAACGCCAGAGCCGACAAGCGAATCACAAGCACGGCGACTATGGTCGTAGAAAGGATCGTGAACAGTTAATGGCCATCGTAAAAATGAAAAAGCTGAGGCTGATGGCTGTTCGAAATCAGAAGGAGGAGCTGCTCAAGCAACTGATGATTTTCGGCTGTGTTGAGCTTCGGGAGCCGGAAGATGACGGCCTTGCCCCGGAGCTTTCTCAGTATTTGAGCCGGGAGTCGAGCAGCGTTTCCGAGCGCAGAGCCGAAAAGGCGCTTTTGCAGCAGGCTATCGGAGTGCTCAATACATATGCTCCGGCGAAAAGCCCGCTGCTGTCGGCAAAGCCCGATGTGGCGCTTTCGGAATTTCTGAACAGAGAAAGCCTCGAAAAATATCGCAGCGTGGCCGAGAGCCTTATCGCCGATGAGGACAGGATAAAGCGCATCGGCACGGAGGAAAGCCGTGTAAGAGGGCTTATCGAATCCCTTGCACCGTGGCTGAGCTTCGACTGCCCCTTGGAGACGGAGGGCACCCGGGACAGCATCATGTTCCTCGGCGCATGTCCGGCAAAGGCATCGCTTGACGATATCAAGGCAAGACTATCAGAGGCTGCCGACGAGGCGGAGATATTTGAAGTTTCAAAGGATAAGCTCCAGCACTACCTCGTGCTTTTGAGCCACCGCTCGCAGCATCTGAAGGCGCTTGAGGCGCTGAGAGACTACAGCTTCTCGATAATGAGCTTTTCCGGCCTCACCGGCACGCCCAGAGAGTGTACCGACGGCTACAAGGCGGAGCTCAGGGCTCTTGCCAAGGAGAAAAATCAGCTTATCGAGGATATCAAGTCAAAGGCAGAGAACAGAGCCGCTATTGAGCTTTGGGCGGACAGAGCCGACACAGATATTGCTTTCAGCGAGGCCGAGGATAAGCTCATGGGAACACAGAGCACCGTCGTCCTCGACGGCTGGTTCCCCGCAGAGAAGGAAGCCGAGCTTGAAAAGCTTCTGGGTAAGTTTGATTGCGCATATGAGGTCACAGACCCCACCGAGGACGAGTACCCCGATGTTCCGGTCGAGCTAAAGAGCAATAAGCTTACGAACTCGATGAACATGATAACCAACATGTACAGCCTGCCGGCGTACAACGGTGTTGACGCAAACCCGATGATGGCGCCGTTTTTCATAATCATCTACGGACTTATGATGGCCGATATCGGCTACGGTCTCGTGATGGTGCTGGCCGCTATCGTCGCAATGAAGAAGATAAAGCCCAAGGGCGGCACGCTTGCGTTTTGCCAGCTGCTTTTGTATGCGGGCATATCGACCATGGTAATGGGCGCACTGACAGGCGGCTTCTTCGGTGATATACCGTATCGTCTGGTGCATCTTATTGACCCCGCTTCCACATGGGCGGGACTGCCGTATCTGTTCAGCCCCGTAAACGACAGCAACACCGTACTCTACGGCTCGCTGGTCGTCGGACTCATCCACCTTAACACCGGTATGGTGATAAGCTTTGTGGAAAAGTGCAAGGCGGGCAATTTGCTCGACGGCCTGTTCGAGGAAGGCTCGCTGTGGGTCATCCTCATCGGCGGTATTATGTGGGGCAGCACGATGCTGCTTGCCTCAGCTCCGGCAGTGCTCGGCAAGGTCGGCATGGTGATAATCATCGTCGGCAGCGTGCTTTTGCTGTTCGGTGCAGGCCGCCATTCAAAGGGCGTGTTCGGCAAGATAGGCGCAGCCTTCGGCTGTATCTACAATACGCTGACCGGCTGGTTCGGCGATGTGCTGTCGTATTCCCGTATCATGGCGCTCATGCTTGCAGGCGGCGTTGTCGCTCAGGTTTTCAACACCATTGCGCTCATGCCCGCAGAATCGAGCGGACTGAATGTCCTGACGGTCTTGGCGTTTCTGGTCATCTTCATAATCGGCCATGCGCTCAACTTCGGACTTAACCTTTTGGGCTGCTTTGTTCACGACCTGCGTTTGCAGTGCCTTGAGTTCTTCGGCAAGTTCTATGTCGACGGCGGCAAGCCGTTCAGGCCCCTCAAGGTCAACTCCAGGTACTACGATGTAAAAGAATAAAAAACACATATATAAATTTAGGAGGATATCATAATGGAATTTCTGAACACCATCGGCGGTTACGCCATTGCACTTTTAGGCGCAGGTATGGCTGCATTTTTAGCTTGCGTAGGCTCGGCAAAGGGTACCGGCATTGCCGGTGAGGCAGCTGCGGGACTGGCAGCAGAGGATCCCGGTAAGTTCGGTAAAGCACTTATCATTCAGGTCATCCCCGGTACTCAGGGCCTGTACGGCTTCGTCATCTGGTTCCTCGCTTTCGGCAAGCTCGTTCCGGGCATGACCGTTGAGCAGGGTATGCAGGTGTTCAGCGCATGCCTGCCCATCGCCATCGGCGGTCTGCTTTCCGCTATCGCACAGGGCAAGGTCGCAGCGGCATCCATCAACATTCTTGCAAAGAAGCCCGACGACTGGTCCAAGGGCATGATCTTCTGCATCATCGTTGAGTTCTACGCAATTTTGTCCCTGCTGGCATCCTTCCTGATGCTCAACGGCCTGAGCTTCTGATAAAAATCAAGGAGTTGGATGTATGAAAGGCACTGAAAAGATCATTGCCCATATAGAAAGCGACGCCAAGGCTCAGGCTCAGGCGCTGCTTGATGAGGCAAACAAAAAAGCGGAAGAAATTCGCAGTGCCGGCGAGAAAGCAGCGCAGGAGGCTTACGACAGGCTCATTCGTGAGGGCGAGGCCGAGTGCGAGGCACTGTACGGCCGCAAGCTCCGTATGGCCGAGATGGAAGCCAAGAAAAGTATTCTGGGCGCAAAGCAGGAAAGAGTGGTCGAGACCTTTGCAAAGGCCGTATCGCTCCTGTGCGAGCTGCCCCGGGACAAGTATGTGGCTTTGTTCGCCGAAATGGCAGCCAAGGTATCGCAGACCGGCACGGAGACGATGTACTTCTGCAAAAACGATAAAGACGAATACGGACAGCGTATAGCAGACAAGGCCAATGAGCTGCTTGCCGCGCAGGGCAAGGTCGGAAAGCTTACGGTCGCAGGCAATCCGGTCAATATCTGCGGCGGCTTTGTTCTCATAGAAAACGGAATAGAGCTCAATTGCAGTGCGGAAATGCTCGTCGACCGCTGCCACAAGACCATGGTGGCCGAGGTTGCAAATGTGCTGTTTGAATGAGCATGCCCCGAAAGGGAGGTTAAGATTTGGCTAACAAAAAGTGTAATAAACAAGATTACCTGTGCCTGTCGGCCATGCTCAGAGCAAGAGAAGCCAAGATGCTCACCGGCGAAAAGGCCGAGCGTATGCTCTCGGCTCAAAGCTTCGAGGAAGCGGCAAAGCTTTTGTGCGACTGCGGATATGAGGATATGTCCGCGATGAGCGCAAAGGAGATAGAGCAGGCGCTTTCCCGCCGCCAGGCGGAGATTCTCTCGGAGCTCGGACGGCTTGTGCCCGACAAGACGGTCGTCGATGTGTTCCGTGTCACATATGACTACCACAACGCAAAGACCGTCATAAAGACCGGCGACACGAGGACGGATCTGTTAAGCCCCTGCGGCAGAGTTAAGCCGCAGACCGTGGTCGAGTGCATATCTGCCGACAGCTTCTCGGCACTGCCCAAGGAACTTGCGAAAGCCGCCGCCTCGGCAAAGAGCATCCTTGCAAGAACGGCGAACCCCCAGCTTGCCGACTTTGAGCTCGACAGAGCCTGCTATAAGGAAATGCTCGACATGGCCAAGGAAACCGGCAGCGGATTTATAGTCGGCTATGTGAAGCTTGTCATCGACAGCATCAATCTGCGCAGCGCAGTGCGCACAGTGAGGATGCGCAAGGACGCAGACTTCCTGTTTGCTGCGCTCATCCCGGGCGGCAATGTCGATATAGACCGTGTTTGTGCCGCAAGCACCTCCGAGGAAGCGCTCTCGGCGCTGTACGCAAATACGATACTCGAAAAGGCAGCCGCTTGCGGCGCTCAGGCCACTGCCGGCGGCAGAATGACCGATTTCGAGAAGGCCTGCGACAATGCGCTGACCGAGTATCTTAAAAAGGCAAAGTTAGTTGCCTTCGGCGAGGAGGCCGTGACGGCGTTCATCGCTGCGCAGGAGACCGAGATAACCGCCGTCAGGATGATACTCACCGGCCGCCTTGCGGGTATCGCACCGGAGACTATACAGGAAAGGCTGCGTGATCTATATGCTTAAAATTGCGGTCATCGGCGGTCGTGAGACCGTCATGGGCTTTACGGCGCTCGGCCTTGAGGCATATCCCGTTGCGGATGCCGCCGAGGCAAAGAGCGTGCTGCGCAGTCTGACCCGTGAAAGGGAAGATGTTGCGATAATCTACATCGAGGAAAACCTCGCCGCCGAGCTCGGCTCGGAGATAGACAAATATAAGGACAGCCCCATGCCTGCGATAATCCTTATCCCGGGCAGAGAGGGCAGCCTCGGCTTGGGTCTGTCGGCTCTTAATGCTGCGGTCGAGCGTGCGATAGGCACGAATATCCTTGAAAATAATTAAGGAGAGAAAATAATGAGCGGAACTATAACTAAAGTTTCCGGCCCGCTTGTGGTCGCAGAGGGTCTGGCTGACGCCAATGTATCCGATGTCGTCCGTGTCGGCTCCCAGAGACTTATCGGAGAAATCCTGAATATGACCGGCGACAAGGCCTCCATCCAGGTTTACGAGGAGACCTCCGGCATCGGCCCGGGTGCAGTCGTCGAAAGCACGGGCATGCCCATGTCCGTTGAGCTCGGACCGGGTATGCTGGAGAACATATATGACGGCATCCAGAGGCCCCTGCCCGAGATCAGAGAGCGTGTCGGCTCCACAATCAGCAGAGGCGTTGATGTTCCGGCACTTAACCGTGAAAAGAAGTGGGAGTTCACTCCCGTTGCAAAGGTCGGCGATAAGCTATCCGGCGGCGACGTTCTCGGCACCGTGCAGGAGACCAGCGCAATTCTTCACAAGATAATGGTGCCTCCCACCATGAGCGGCACCGTCGTTTCCATCGAGGCCGGTACCTTCACCGTTACCGAGACCGTCGCCGTTCTTGAGGACGGCAACAAGGTGCGCCATGAGCTTTCCATGATGCAGAAGTGGCCGGTTCGTATAAACCGCCCGTATGCAAAGAAGTTCATGCCCTCCAGACCCATGAACTCCGGCCAGCGCATCATTGATACGCTCTTCCCCATTGCAAAGGGCGGCACGGCGGCAGTCCCCGGCCCGTTTGGCTCGGGCAAGACCGTCGTTCAGCACCAGCTTGCAAAATGGTCGGATGTTGACATCGTCGTTTACATCGGCTGCGGCGAGCGCGGCAATGAGATGACCGACGTTCTCATGGAGTTCCCCGAGCTTACCGACCCCCGCAACGGCGAGCCTCTTATGAAGCGCACCGTGCTTATCGCAAACACCTCCGATATGCCCGTTGCAGCCCGTGAGGCTTCCATCTACACCGGCATCACCATTGCAGAATACTTCCGCGACATGGGCTACGATGTCGCAGTTCTGGCTGACTCGACCTCCCGCTGGGCCGAGGCTCTGCGCGAGATGTCCGGCCGTCTCGAGGAGATGCCCGGCGAGGAAGGCTACCCCGCATACCTTGCCTCTCGTATCGCACAGTTTTACGAAAGAGCAGGCTGCGTAGAGTGCCTCGGCGCCGACGAGCGTCACGGCTCTGTCACCGCAATAGGCGCTGTCTCGCCTCCGGGCGGCGATATTTCCGAGCCTGTCTCGCAGGCGACCATGCGTATAGTCAAGGTCTTCTGGGCACTTGATTCTTCGCTGGCCTACGCCCGCCACTTCCCGGCTATAAACTGGCTGACCTCTTACTCGCTGTATGTCGACACCCTCGAGACATGGTACAAAAATGAGTTCGGCGAGGAGTACATGGCAAACAGAGACAAGGCAATGCACATCCTCCAGGAGGAGAGCGAGCTTCAGGAGATCGTCCGCCTCGTCGGCCAGGACGCACTCAGCCCCGCCGACCGCCTGACCATGGAAACGGCCAAGATGCTGCGCGAGGACTTCCTGCAGCAGAACGCCTTCGTCGATGAGGACGCATATTCCTCATACGGCAAGCAGTTTGAGCTCATGAAACTCATCCTGAGCTTTGATAAGCTCGGCAGAGAGGCACTTTCCAAGGGCGCACCGATGAAGAAGCTGTTTGCCATATCCGCAAGAGAGAAGATCGGCCGCGCAAAGATGATCGCTCCCGATAAGTACGAGCAGGAGTACGAGGCGATACTCGAGCAGATGCGAGCCGAGATCGATGAGGTCATTGCCGGAGGTGAAGACGCATGATAAAAGAGTATAAAACTATTAGAGAGATCGCCAGCCCCCTGATGGTCGTCGACCGTGTTGAGGGTGTCACTTATGACGAACTGGCGGAGATAGAGCTGCCTAACGGCGAGGTCCGCCGCTGCAAGGTGCTCGAGGTAGACGGCGACCGTGCCGTTGTGCAGCTGTTTGAATCGGCGCAGGGCATCAACCTTGCCCAGACCAAGGTGCGCTTCCTCGGCCACCCGCTGGAGCTTGCCGTTTCCGAGGATATGCTCGGCCGTGTCTTCAACGGTATGGGCAGACCCATTGACGGCGGCCCGGATATAATCGCCGATGCTTACCGTGACATTAACGGCCTGCCGATGAATCCCGCCGCCCGCGCATATCCGGCAGAGTTCATTCAGACCGGCGTTTCCGCCATCGACGGACTTAACACCCTCGTCAGAGGTCAGAAGCTGCCCATTTTCTCGGCATCCGGTCTTCCCCATGCGGCTCTTGCGGCGCAGATCGCCCGCCAGGCAAAGGTCCTCGGCGACGGCGAGAACTTCGCTGTCGTATTTGCCGCAGTCGGCATAACCTTTGAGGAGTCCGAGTATTTTATAAACGATTTCAGACGCACCGGTGCTATCGACCGTACCGTCATTTTCTCCAACCTCGCAAACGACCCCGCCGTCGAGCGTATCGCAACGCCCCGCATGGCGCTGACCGCTGCCGAGTATCTGGCGTTTGAGAAGGATATGCAGGTGCTTGTCATCATCACCGATATCACAAACTACGCCGAGGCTCTGCGTGAGGTCTCCGCGGCAAAGAAGGAAGTCCCCGGCCGCCGCGGCTACCCCGGCTACCTGTACACCGACCTTGCAACCATGTATGAGCGCGCAGGCCGCCGCATCGGTCACAAGGGTTCTATTACCATGATCCCCATCCTGACAATGCCCGAGGACGACAAGACCCATCCGATCCCCGACCTTACCGGCTACATCACCGAGGGCCAGATAATCCTCTCCCGTGATCTCCACCGCAAGGGCATAGTCCCGCCCATCGATGTTCTCCCGTCGCTGAGCCGACTGAAGGACAAGGGCATCGGCGTCGGCAAGACCCGCGAAGATCACGCCGGCACGATGAACCAGCTGTTTGCGGCCTACTCACGCGGCAAGGACGCAAAGGAGCTCATGACCATACTCGGCGAGGCTGCACTTTCCGACGACGACAAGCTGTTTGCAAAGTTTGCCGAGGAGTTCGAGAAGGAATATGTCAATCAGGGCAACACAACGAACCGAAGCATCGAAGAAACTCTCGACCTCGGCTGGAAGCTGCTGAGCATCCTGCCCAGAGCAGAGCTCAAGCGTATCAAGCCCGAGTTTATCGAGAAATACATGAAGTGAGGGGGCGGCTTTAATGGCAGGCACCACGATAACCCCCACAAGAATGATGCTCAAGCAGCTCAAGGGCAGACTCAAGACCGCCCGCCGCGGCCATAAGCTGATGAAGGATAAGCGCGATGAGCTTATGCGCAGGTTTATGGACATAGTAAAGCTCAATAAGCAGCTGCGCGAGCGTGTCGAGACCGGCCTCACGGCGTCGTTTGCGTCATTGCAGGTCGCAAGCGCGATCATGTCGCCGGAGGTACTTGAGCAGGCGCTCTTGTACCCCCGCCAGAGCGTGGAACTCGGCATCGAGTTCAAAAACATCATGAGCGTCAATGTGCCGGAGTATTCGTTCCACACGAAGAACAACGATCCGTCGGAGATATACCCCTACGGCTTTGCGCAGACCTCGGGCGAGCTTGACGATGCGCTCGAGCAGATGGCAAAGGTGTTTGAGGATATGCTTGAGCTTGCGCAGGTCGAAAAGACCATGCAGCTATTAGCCGAGGAGATCGAAAGAACACGCCGCAGGGTAAACGCCCTCGAGTATGTCATGATCCCCGAGCTGGAGGAGAATATCCGATACATCACCATGAAGCTTGAGGAGAACGAAAACGCCACAAAGGTAAGGCTTCTCAAGGTCAAGGAAATGGTCCTGGAGAACGCACATAAATACTCGAATTAAAAAAATCTCGCATTGCACAAAGCAATGCGAGATTTTTTGCGCCTATTTCAGTTGTAAATGACAAGTGCGATGAACACGACGGGTTCGTCGTTGTTGTTTCTTATCGAGTGGCCTTCGCCGTCGGGACAGAAGGCGGTGTCGCCCGCGCTGAGGGTGACGATCCTGCCGTTGTCGCTGTACTCGGCAATGCCGGAGAGCATGTGGTAAAACTCGCCGTCGCCGTTATGTACATGCCAGCCTATCTCGCTGCCCTTGGGCAGGGTGGTTATCGAGAACACACGACCCTTGTTATAAAGCTCCTCGGGCTTTTCGATGAGGCGGAAAAACTGCACACTGCCTTCACCGCCGAAAATGCCGTTTGCGTTATCGAGCTTATGCTCGTCTTTTCTGGTTATCATGTTTTGACCTCCTTAGTCACGGCGGTTGCCGCCGACAATAATAAGAAATCTGAGCAGCTGCATGAACGAGACCGCCAGCGCCGCAACATAGGTCATAGCGGCGGCTGTGAGCACCTGCTTTGCCTGCTTGAACTCCTCGCCGGTCAGAAGATTCGTCTCCTCGATGGTGTTCAGCGCCCTGCGGCTTGCGTCAAACTCCGTCGGCAGCGTAACCAGCTGGAAAACGGTGCTCAGGCCGAAGCAGGCGACACCTACATAGGCGAGGATGATGAAGATATCACCGAACGATGCAAGCAGCAGACCGATAATGATAAGCGGCACGGAAATTTTTGCACCGATGTTCGTTATCGGAACGATGGCGGTGCGGATTTTTACCGGCGCATAGTTCGTTGCGTGCTGAATGGCGTGCCCCACCTCGTGGCAGGCAACGCCGACGGCGACGGTCGAGGTGCTGCCGTACACATCGTCCGACAGCCGCACGACATTCGAGCTCGGGTCATAGTGGTCGGTGAGAGAGCCCGAGATATGCTCGATGCGGACATTGCTAAGCCCATTACGGTCGAGCACCCAGCGGGCTGCCTGTGCGCCGGTTATCTGCCGCGAATTATAGCTGCGCTTGTACTTTTCAAAAGTCCTGTTCACCTTGGCGCTTGCCCACATGGCAAACAGCACGGCCGGCAGGACAAGAATGATATATGTCCAGTCAAGATACATAGTTTACATCCCCAATTCTTCGTTTATGAGCACGACCTCGACGCTTTCCATCTCCATCATCGGCCCCCACAGAACCAGCAGGGCGTTGCAGATACGCTGCGGCGAACGGCAGTCGTGGCACTTGCCGTCGATCTTGCACGGCGTTTTGACGTCAAAGCGGGTCGCATTCTGCGTGGCTGCGACATTGCGGGCGCGGTACAGAGCACTGTCAAAATCGTCGCAGAGCTTGTTCACACCGGCAACGATGAACACACGCTTTTTGCCGAAGGCGAGTGCCGCAAGGCGGTTGCCCTTGCCGTCAATGTTTATAATTTCGCCTGTCTCGGCGATGGCGTTTGCGCTTGATATAAACACCTTGGCATCGAGCTCGTGCTTTAAAGTCTCGTCGCCGGGCTTTACCCAGTGCCAGTAGACCTCATTATTGCGGTCAACGAGCTTTTCGTAAAGCCCCATCTGCTGCGCGGTCTTGCAGCCGCCGATGCCGACGGTGGTGTCGTGAATTTTGCCCGTGAGATATTCTGCGGCCTCCTCCTTGGTCTCAAAGCGGCTCACCTCAAAGCCACGGCGCTCCAAATTCTTAACGGTTTTTTCAATATCCATATGTATTCCTCCAAGCACAGTACAGGTTTGACTAATTATATAGCCAAATCGCCTATTTATCAAGACGCTTTTCCATCTCGCGTACAAGCTCGGAGGCCGAAACGGCAAGCTCCCGGGCAAGCTCGGTGTCGGCAGCGTTTGTGCAAATGCGCACAGCGGCGGCATCCGGCACGGCGCTTATGCGAAGCTCGTAGTCGGAGCCGCTAAAGCAAAAGCCGTCGTCAAACTCTGCTCCCATGTCCATAAACGCGGCGCAGATGCGATCCATGAGCCGAGCCCTGTCTGCGCAGGTGACCTGCTCGCGGTACATGAATTTTCTCTCATCGCCGTGCTTTTTCTCCTCGGTCGGGGACTTTTCAAAGCCGCCGGACAGCTCAACATTCAGCTTGCCGTCAAGCGCGTCGACGCAGCACTGATAGTAGCTTTTCGGTGTGCCGATATCGCACCAGTAGCCGTCGAGCGGGTAGCCGAGAAGCTTCTCGTCGCGGTCTAGCAGTGCGGGGAAAAGATCCTTTGCAAAGTCAAAGACCGTGTTCTCCGGCACGAGCTCCATCGCCTTGGGCGACACGATGTAAACGCCGGTGTTGACTAAATTCGTGACCACATGCTCCCAATCGGGCTTTTCTATAAACGAGTGTACGCAATGATCCCTGCCGCACAGCGCAAGCCCGTAGCGCAAAGGCTCCGAGTGCGGGTACAGCGCAATGGTCACGGCGGGGCGGTGCTCTTTGTGAGCTTTCATAAGCTCGGACAGGTCAAAATCACAGGCTGCGTCGCCGCTTATGACGAGAAAATCGTCGTTACCGTAGAAATCGGCGCAGTTTTTAACGCCGCCCGCCGTACCGAGAGCCTCGTCCTCAACTCTGTACTGCATGTTAACACCCAGCCTTTCGCCGCTGCCGAAATAGTCCTTCATATCCTCGGACCTGTACCTTAAGCTTGCGCAGATATCCGTTATGCCGTGCTTTTTTAAAAGCAGCACGATATGCTCCATGACCGGTCTGCCGCACAGCGGAACCAGCGGCTTCGGCGTATCACCGCTCACGGGCTTTAAGCGCTTGCCCTCGCCGCCTGCCATAATTATCGCTTTCAAATGCATCACGCTCCCGATGCTATTTTGCGCATGGATGCAAAATTTATTATTCTTTTGCTGTTGTAATCATGGCAATACTTTGATATAATTTAATATCAATTTGTACTTGCGGAGACAAAAATGAAAAAGAACAACTCACAAAGCGTGTTTGAACCGAATACGATGCCGTTTTTGTTTTTCCTCATCGTGTTCGCCGTTGCAACGCTTATACTTAAATACTACTACCTCGCCGCAGCCGAGGGCGTTGCGATCCTTGCGCTTATAATCTACTCGTTTATAAACCGCGGCCGCAAGCGTAAGGCGCTCAAGGCGTATATAGAGTCCGTGACCTACGATACGGAGACGGCAAAGAACAATACGCTCATGAATTTTCCGCTGCCCATCGTCGTTTTCAGACTAAACGACTCGCGCATCGTGTGGGGTAACGAGAAGTTTTTCTCGATATGCGGCCTTAACGGTATGCGGTCAGACCGCAGCGTTGCCGAGCTTGTACCCGAGTTTTCCGGCAAGTGGCTCATGGAGGGCAAAAGCCAGTGCCCGAGCCTGCTCCATGTCGGCGGCAGGAAATATCAGGTATGCGGCAACATCGTGCGCTCGGCAAAGGATGACGGCGACCAGAACTTTATGGGCATCGCATATTGGATAGATGTCACCGATTACGATGCTATCCGCCACGAGTATGAGATATCCCGCCCCATCGCGGCGGTCGTGACGATAGATAACTACGACGAGCTGATGAAAAATCAGCCGGAGCGCGCGAGAAACGACCTGCGCGATGCCATAGGAGACAAGCTTGCCCAGTGGGGCGAAAATAAGGACGGCATCCTCATCCGCTTTGACCGTGACCGCTATCTCATGGTATTTGAGGAGCGATACATGCAGGGAATAATCGACGAGAAGTTCAAGCTTTTAAACGAGGTGCACCAGATAGCAAACTCTGTCGGCATCCATGCGACCTTGAGCATCGGCATCGGCCGCGACGCGGCAAACTTAAGCGAAGCGCTACAGTTTGCAATGCTCGCAAGCGATATGGCGCTCAGCCGCGGCGGAGACCAGGCGGTCATCAAAAACCGCTTCAACTTCGATTTCTTCGGTGGCAAGGTCAGCGAGAGCGACACCAGGACAAAGGTCAAGTCCCGAGTCATGGCGAATGCGCTTGACTCGCTTATCCAGGACGCATCGCAGGTGCTCGTCATGGGTCACCGATTCAGCGATATGGACAGCATCGGTGCTGCCGTCGCCGTGTGCATAATCGCCCGCAAAAACGGCGTAAGGGTGAACATCGTTGCCGACACCGAAAAGACCATGGCGAAGTCCTTGGTCGAAATGCTCGTGAAAACGCCCGAGTATAAGGACATTTTCATAAATGCTCAGGAGGCGATGCTCGCCGCCGACAGCAAAACCTTGCTCGTTGTTGTGGATACCAACCGTCCCGAGCAGGTCGAGGATCTGCGCCTTTTGCAGTCGTGCAACAGGGTCGCCGTCATCGACCATCACCGCAGAGCGGCAACGTACATCGACAACGCAGACCTCAGCTACATTGAACCCGCGTCCTCGTCGACCTGCGAGCTCATGGCGGAGATACTTGAGGTCGCGCTCGATGAGCCCAGACTTTTGCCGTGTGAGTCGGAGGCAATACTCTCCGGCATCGTTCTTGACACCAAGAGCTTCACACTGCGTACAAATTATCGCACCTTTGACGCGGCGGCCTTCCTGCGCAGAGCGGGAGCGGACACCGTCGATGTCAAAAAGCTAATGCAGAGCGGCCTTGAGCAGACGGTCGAAAAATATAAGATACTTCAGGGCGCGCGGCTTTACCGCTCGGTGGCGGTCGCGATACCGGACAAGCCGCATAACAGAGTTGTCGCAGCGCAGGCTGCCGATGAGCTTCTGAATGTCGCGGGCGTTGACGCATCAATGGTCATGTACCCGACCGATGAGGAGGGCGTGTTCGTCTCGGCAAGGTCAATTGGCGATGTTAACGTGCAGCTTATCATGGAACGCCTCGGCGGCGGCGGCAACAGAGCGGCCGCTGCGGCGCAGCTTGATAATATAAGCCTGCAGGACGCTGCAAGCAAGCTGTTTGCGGCGATAGATGAATATATGGATTCGTGATATATCACGGGAAAGGATAAAACTATGAAGGTCATTTTCAATGTTGATGTTAAGGGAAAGGCCAAGAAGGGTGAACTCAAGGAGGTATCCGACGGTTACGCTCGCAATTACCTGCTGCCGAGAAAGCTCGCCAGCGAGGCAACGGCGGACAATATAAACGCACTCAAGCTCAAGGAGAAGGCCAAGGCCGCTCAGATGGCAAGAGAAAAGGCCGAGGCCGAGGCTAATGCCGCAAAGCTTAATGAGATCACCGTCACCATCCGCGCAAAGGCCGGCGGTGCGGGCAAGCTGTTTGGCGCTGTCACCTCACAGGAGATAAGCGCCGCACTCAAGGAGCAGCACGGCATCGAGATCGAAAAGAATAAGATCGTGCAGGCCGAGCCCATCAAGACCTTCGGCGCATATCAGATCAAGGCAAAGCTCGGCTACGAGGTCAGCGGCACTATCAATGTGCTCGTTATAGAGGCATAAAAAACTCAAACTAAGGAGCGGGAACATGGAAGAACTGCTGGGCAGACAGGCGCCCCACTCGGCAAGCGCAGAGCAGGCCGTTATCGGCTCTATGCTTATCGACACAAGGTGCATACCCGATGTCATCGAACGCCTCAAGGGCGCGGAATTTTATATTCAGCAAAACAGGGATATATTCGAGACGATATATTCCATGTTCTCCTACGGTCAGACGATAGACCCCATCACCGTGCTCGACCAGATGAAGACCAGAGGCGTGTTTCGCGAAACGAGCACGGCGTATATCGCCGAACTCATGCGCATAACGCCCACGGCGGCAAACGTGTTGGAGTACGCGGCCATCGTCAGCGACAGGGCGCTTTTGCGCAATCTCGCAACGGCTGCCGATGAGATCAACACCCTTGTCTACGAGGGCACGGGCGAAGCCGAGAACATGCTCGAGGCTGCAGAGCGTAAGATATACGCTCTGCGTCAGGGCAGGGTGGTCGGCGGACTTGTGCCGATATCCACCGTTGTGCAGGCGGTTTACTCGAACCTGTCCGAGGCAGCGTCCAGCGGGAAGAAGATACCCGGCCTGTCGACGGGCCTTAACGATCTTGACCGATACATCCTCGGCCTTAACAAGGGCGAGCTTATACTCATTGCCGCACGACCCGGCATGGGCAAAACGAGTATCGCGCTGAATATTGCAATGAATGTCGCAAAGAAAAGCGGCAAAACAGTTGCGGTGTTCTCGCTTGAAATGAGCCGTGAGCAGCTTGTGAGCAGGCTGCTTGCCGGTGAGGGACTTGTCCCGTCGCAGAATTTGCTCACAGGTCAGCTAAACTCAGATGAATGGAAGCGCATCGCGGCCGCGGCGCAGGTTTTGAGCGCAACCGACATGCGCATCGACGATAACCCAATGCTGTCTGTTTCCGACATGAACGCGCAGTGCCGCAGAATATCGAACCTCGGACTTGTGGTCATCGACTATCTCCAGCTCATGCAGTCTGCCGGAGGCGACAGCCGCAAGTACGCGGGCGAGAACCGCCAGCAGGTCGTCAGCGATATCAGCCGTATGCTCAAGATAATGGCCAAGGAGCTGAATGTTCCGGTCATCTGCCTGTCGCAGTTGAGCCGTGCCAGCGAGGGTCGCCCGAACAAGCGCCCGATGCTCTCGGATCTGCGCGAATCCGGCGCTATCGAGCAGGATGCCGATGTGGTCATCGGCCTGTACCGCGAGGGCTACTACAATGCCGAGTGCGAGGAGCCGAATGTCTCCGAGGCGATCGTCCTCAAGAACAGAAAGGGTCAGACCGGCACCGTGAAGCTTGCATGGCTTGCCGAGTACACCACCTTCGCAGCCTACGAAGGAAACCTCAATGAAGACGATTATTGATTTTATAAGCAAGCACCAAATGCTCCAGAGGGAAACAAAAGTGCTGTGCGCCGTGTCCGGCGGAGCCGACTCCATGTGCCTGCTGCATTTTTTGAGCAGCAATGCAGAAAGCTTAGGCATAACCGTTGCGGCGGCGCATTTTAACCACCGCCTGCGTGGCGCGGAGGCCGATCGCGACCAAGCCTTTGTCGAAGCATGGTGCGCAGATCGCGGCATCGTGTGCGAGACCGGCAGCGCCGATGTTGCGGCGTATGCCGAGCAAAGCGGCATGTCCACCGAGGAAGCGGCAAGGCACTTGCGCTATGAGTTTTTGGAAAAATGCGCGGATAAGCTCGGCTGCACGGCGATAGCTACAGCGCACAACAGCGACGATAACGCCGAGACCATTCTTTTAAACCTCACCCGAGGCGCAGGCGCAAAGGGGCTGGGCGGCATTCCGCCGATGCGCGGCAGACTCATTCGCCCGCTTTTGGCGACGAGCCGTGCGCAGATAGAAGCCTACCTTGCCGAAAATGGCGTTGCGCATATTCTCGACAGCACAAACGACACCGACGACTACACGAGAAATGTTATCCGCCATCGGGTCATGCCCGTTTTGTGCGGCATAAATCCGGCGTTTTCCGCCTCAGCGATGCGCACGGCAGAGCTCCTGCGTGAGGATGAGGAATTTTTAGACAAGCTGGCTGCCAATTTTATAAGCGAGCATCTTGAAAACGGCTCGCTGCCGATAGCGGAACTAAATGCGCTGCCCAAGCCCGTGGCATCGCGGGTGCTTCGCCGCCTTTGCGGCCGCAGCCTAACGGCGGGGCACACAAAGGCGGTGCTTGACATCATGCAGTCCAAGACCCTTGCCCACGCCGATATCCACGGTATGCGCGTGACCGCCGACCGCGGCAGGCTGTATTTCGGGCAAAAGCCGATAATTCTGCCGGATACGCAGCTTCTGATCGGCGAAAAAACGGTCATCGGGGACGGCAAATTCACTGTTGAATGTGCCGTGTTGCCCAAAAACAGCAAAGTTTTCAAATCATTAAATACTTTTTTCTTTAATTTTGATGCCGTTTGTGGTACGATAGTCTTTACTTCCCGCAAAGATGGGGACAAAGTACGCTTAAACGGCAGAAAATGCACCAAAAGCCTCAAGGATCTTTTTTCGGAGGCTAAAATGACGCAGCTTGAGCGGAGCTCAACTCCCGTGCTGCGTGACGAAAAGGGAATTATCGCAGTTTACGGCTTCGGCGCTGCCGAGCGCTGCTCTGCAAAGCCGGGCGACACCGTGCTGCGTGTTACGATAAATAAAAATGACCGTACGGGGGACAATTTAAAAAATGAGTAAAGATATGAAAAACGACATAGAAAGAGTGTTTTTCACCGAGGAGGAGATCGAGGCCAAGGTCAAGGAGCTCGGCGAGCAGATCTCAAAGGATTTTGAGGGCAAGGATCCTCTTTTTGTCGGCGTTTTGAAGGGCTGCTTCGTGTTCATGTCCGACCTTATGCGCCATGTGACGATACCATGCTCCGTGGATTTCATGGCCGTGTCCTCTTATAAGGGTACGACCTCGACCGGCGCCGTGTCCATTCAGAAGGATCTGAGCCAGAACATCGAGGGCAGACATGTCGTCATGGTCGAGGATATCCTCGATTCGGGCGTGACGCTCAGCTATCTGCAAAATTATCTTTCCGGCCGCAAGCCTGCGTCTATCACCATTGCAACGCTGATGGATAAGCCATCGCGCAGAAAAGCACCCGTGTACGCAAAGTATTCCTGCTTTGAGGTCCCCGACGCGTTCGTTGTCGGCTACGGACTTGACTATAACGAGCTTTACCGCAATCTCCCCTATATCGGCGTTCTCAAACCCGAAATTTACTCAGACCAAGAGGATGTGATCAATTGAATCCCAAACGAAATCGAACAAGAGATATAGGTTTTTATGTTCTTATATTTGTGCTGATAGCATGCACAGTGTACATGCTCACAACCTCCAAGGACACCAGCAAGATGACCTACTCCGAGGTCAAGGATCTGTTCACCGGTGAAAAGGTGCAGTCGTTTGTATATAACGGCACAAGCAATGAACTGATCATGAAGGTCAGAGACGCGAATGCAAAGGACGGCACGAAAGAGGTCACCTACACCATGTACAGCTTCTCGCTGTTTTACGAAGACCTTGGCGACACCATCGAGCAGCAGTACAAGGACGGGATCATAAAGGAATACGAGATCGAGCCTATCCGCTCGTCGTGGTGGATACAGCTTATCCCCTATGTACTGTTGGTCGGACTTATGGTGTTCTGGGTCGTCATGATGACCAAGGCCAACGGCGGCGGTGTCGGCGGCGGCGGCATCAACAAGTTCGGCAAGGCGAGAACCCGCCTCGGCAGCGAGGAGAAAAACCAAAAGACCTTTGCCGATGTCGCAGGCGCCGATGAGGAAAAGGAAGAGCTTCAGGAGCTGGTGGAATTTCTTAAAAATCCCCGCTCGTTTACCGATATGGGCGCACGCATCCCCAAGGGCGTGCTGCTTGTAGGCCCTCCGGGAACAGGTAAGACGCTGCTTGCAAAGGCGGTCGCAGGTGAGGCGGGCGTGCAGTTTTTGTCGATATCCGGCTCAGACTTCGTTGAGCTGTATGTCGGTGTCGGCGCAAGTCGTGTGCGTGACCTGTTCGATCAGGCAAAGAAGGTCGCTCCTGCGATCATCTTCATCGATGAGATCGACGCTGTCGGCCGTCAGAGAGGCTCCGGCCTCGGCGGCGGTCACGATGAGCGTGAGCAGACGCTCAACCAGCTGCTCGTCGAAATGGACGGCTTCGGCAACAACGAGGGCGTCATCGTCATGGCGGCAACGAACCGTGCCGATATCCTTGATAACGCGCTGCTTCGTCCCGGCCGCTTCGACCGTCAGGTCTATGTGGGCCTGCCCGATATCAAGGGTCGTGAGGCGATACTCAAGATACATGCAAGAGGCAAGGTGCTGGCCGAGGATGTCGACCTCAACAGCATCGCAAAGGGCACTCCCGGCTTCTCGGGTGCTGACCTTGAAAACCTCATGAACGAGGCGGCTCTGCTGGCTGTTCGCCGCAAGCACCGCTTCATCACCATGGAGGACTGTGAGGAGGCTATCCTCAAGGTCGAGATGGGACCGGAAAAGCGCAGCCGCAAGATGAGCGACAAGGCAAAGCGCCTCACCGCTTACCACGAGTCCGGCCACGCTGTTGCGGGCAGATATCTTAAGAATGTCGACCCCGTGCACTATATAACCATCATTCCTCGCGGCATGGCAGGCGGCTTCACGCTGTTCCGCCCGCAGGAGGACCTGGAGAACTTCAAGTCCAAGAGCGAGATGTATGAAAACATCGTCATGGCTCTCGGCGGCAGAATTGCCGAAAAGCTGTTCCTTGATGATATCTCCACCGGCGCATCCGGCGATATCCAGCAGGCCAGCAATATCGCTAGAAGCATGGTCATGCGCTACGGTATGTCCGAAAAGCTCGGACCTATCCTGTATGACAGCTCTGACCACAGCATCTTCATCGGCCGTGACTTCGGCACGACCAAGAGCTACTCTGAGGAGACTGCCAGCCTCATCGACGAGGAGGTCAAGCGCATATTCGACGAGGCCTCGGCTCAGTGCGAGAAGATACTCACCGAGCACGCTGACGAGCTGCGCGCGATAGCCGAGTACCTGCTCGTTAACGAGACTATGGATGCCGACGAGTTTAACTACTACTTTGAGCATCACGAGTTCATGCCCGAGTCGGAGAAGGCAGCCAGAAAAGCGCATAACGACAGCACCATCGAGCGCCCGGCAAGAAAGATCGCTCGCTTTGACGACGATCCTGCCACCGAGCCCTCGGCAGGTATAAGCGACGAGCCCGAGAAGCCAGAGGAAGAAAACAAAGAGTAATATAAAAATTTGGGCAGCCATCGGCTGCCCAAATTTGAGGAGAAGAAAATGAAATCAGGTATCGGAAGAATTTGACCTGATTTCATAAATCCATAAAGAAGCATAAATGCCCGTAAATCCTTACGGGAACAAGCTTTTTTCAAATTTCAAGGGGAATAAAACTCCACGCTGTTTCATAAAGCCGCACGCCAAAACGGTACAGTCGTGGTACAGTAGATTGAAGTGCAGGGAAAAGCCCCCTATGCAAAGATAATTTTTATGATGATAAAAGCTAAAGCGGATGTCCGAGGGAAAGACCTCAGACATCCGCTTTTTGTAAATATACTCCCTCAGGTAGGGAAAAACTCGGAGTGGGAAAGAAACGTTCTCGAAAAATGCAAAAGACAGCAGCACCATTACACAATACGTGCATCATGGCGCTGCTTTCTTTTATTGAATTGCAGCATCGGACAGGCTATGCAAAACCGGTCCGATATCCGCATCCATGCAGATTGATCGCTGCTCGATTTCCTGAGAGCAAGCCGCAGCTCCACCCCCGCATAGGTGTGAATGGCGTTGTCGATGCAGCGGTGGTTCGGAATATAGCAGCCGGTCATGCCGGAATTGGCAGCGTTGACGATGGTAAAGCATTTCAGCGTGGTGATGTCGCCCTGCCGGAGATACAGCCCCGGTTGGATGGGCGTCAGGTCTGCAATATCGGTAATGCCCTTTGCGGCGGTCTCGCCTTGCAGATACTCGTCCTGCATTTGTGGCGCTCAAAACCGCCGGAAACAGGAAAAGCCCTGCGCTGCATCTCATGCGCAACGCAAGGCCAAAGACGGTTCAACTCGGAGCAGAGGTTGAAATATTCACAAGTTCCTGCCACAATTTTATTGATTTGGCTCAATGTTATTCTGCGTTGCTTGAGGCAACGCAGTTTTCCGCACTATAATGAGAGTGCAAAGGAGGAAGCTACTATGTTTCAAGACAACCTAAAAGCACTTCGTAACGAAAAAGGAATCACACAAGAGGAGCTGGCAGCACGATTGAATGTCGTGAGGCAGACCGTTTCAAAATGGGAAAAAGGTCTTTCAGTTCCCGACTCGGATCTGTTAATAAAGCTGGCGGAGATTTTGGATGTCCCTGTAAGCCGATTGCTCGGATCCAAAATTGAAACAGAAGCGAAGCCCGACGCTTTGGCAGAGCAGCTTTCGCGGATTAACGAGCAGTTGGCTATCAAAAAAGGCGGGCAAAGAGAGTGTGGAAAGTGTTAGTCTTTATTATCGGTGGCATTATTGTGATGTGCATCTTGGGCATAATCGCTTTTACCACGTTCACTACTCATCCAACCCTTTCCGGTACAGAAGAAACTCCACAAGTCGTTGTTGGAACGGAGACAGATAATTAAAAACTTAAATCGTTTGTGCAGCAACCGTCTTCCCCCCGAAACCGCAAAAACACCCCGCACCATGCGTCCTGTAAACGCACAGTGC
>SAMEA3663283__coassemble_976_pt1 | contig 23474 bp, 25 predicted proteins | sample SAMEA3663283__metabat2_low_PE_027 | metagenome-assembled genome bin SAMEA3663283 (sample SAMEA3663283) | pig gut metagenome | biome: pig gut; feature: pig-associated habitat; material: faeces | place: China | collected 2013 | reverse complement strand
AATTTATTTTGATTATTCAATTTTGAAAAACTGAATACCTCAAAATCAGAAAGAGCGCGGACAAGCACTTTGAGGGATTGGCCGCCTTGTCCACCCATCCAGCGGGGCGGCGGGCGGCGGTCAAGGCCGGGTGTAACCCCGTTCATTTCAGCCTTGACGGTTGCCCGCTGTCCTGCTACTTTTCCGGGAGTGTGGCCACAACTTCGGGACACTTTGTCCACAAGTCGGAGCGTAGGACGAGGGACGGGGGCTTTCATATACCTGCCGCCGTTCTCTGAAAACAGGCCGATTTTTTGCTCATTCCCATTCGCAAAAATTCAGCCTGTTTTCCTGCCGGAGCAAACGGGGCGCAAGAAGCACCGCACCCCGTTTCCCCCGTCAGCCACGCCAGCAGGTATAACACACTACACTTTGCAAGCAAAGTCGTGTGCCAAGGGGCAAGCCCCTTTGGAAACCCCAGACAACAAAACAGGCGGTATGCTCCCGAAGAGGGCAGCATACCGCCGTTTGTTGTCAGCAGCCCGTTTCATGGTCTGCGTGTAGTTCCTTGTAAACTGACCTAATGATACCTTTAAACAACAGCACCCTAATTTTGATGAACTAGTGAAACTTTATGAAAAAGACGTAATTATGATTTTTCTATTTTAGGGCTCCTATTTCCCACCCTGTGATATGCAAGCATTTTCCCACTATATTATGAAACGGAGGTACATTAAATTGAAAAAAGTTCTTTCCGGCTTCATTGCCGCGTTGCTCCTTATTTGCTCTCTGCCGGTTGTGCTTTTGCAGATGAACAGCTCGCTGAAATTGAGCCGACCATTGTTCAGCAAATTGATCAGGGCGGCGATGTCGCCTATCCCGACTGGCTCGCATACGGACCAATCACCCAGTATCCTGCCGAGGGCGGCACGTGGCAATACGGCTTTGGGGATGTCAAGGTTCGCTCCTATTATACCGTTAACCTTAAGCACGAAAGTACCGTTGTCCTGAATGGCGAAGCGGTCCATTCAGCAGACACTGCTGCCGGGTACAAGTCAATCGCTGAAAAATGGGCGGTTCAGTGGCCATCAAACGATGATCGCTATTATTACCGTATCTGCGAGTAAGTGTTATTTTTGCAGCGCGTCTTTCAAACCGTTATTAAAATAATGGTTGGCTTAGGAAGTGATTCATACACTTCCTAAGCCTATACTTGAAGCGAGGAGGCTTTTATGATTAAGCAGAGCATCAGGATCGCCGGATTCATTCTTGCATTGTTTGCTTTAATACTGGTTTTTAAGCATACGCATATGATGCAGGAGGAGAAGCCCTTAGGTACAACTGAAAGATTTAATTTAACCCTTTTGTCAACAGAAACGCCGAAAGAACAGCTTGTAAACGAACTTAACGATCTTGTCGATCAATATCATGCCGTTTTAGTTAAGGTCGTTCCAAATCAGGATGATTATTCAAATCAAAGGGATATAATTTGGTTCGGCTCACATGTTCCCGCTGGCAATAGTCCCAAAATAAGTGATAATCAAATTTCATGGCTGGAACCTTCTGTCGGCGGCATGTTGATCCATTCTTCCGGCATGGGTGTAAGACCATTATACGGCAGCTATTCGATGCTTGGGAGCGCGGAGTTTAAGGCTGCCTTGAAAGAATGGTGCAGTCAGAATGAGATGAGCATTGATTTCTACAAAGAATATCCGTTTGTAACTGTGTTCCTTGCATATTTTATTCAACACGGGATTGGTAATGCTGTATTGATCTCATTCTTCTTACTCCTGACTACAATCATTGTTTGGTTTGTAACACATGCAAAGTCAAGGGCATTGCGATTACTTGGTGGAATATCACCACAGCGTATTCATTTTGAGGATACGCTAACGATTATCTCCTTGGCGACCCAGGGGTTTTTGATGGGCTGCGCAGCATTTCTCATATATTTATGCATTGTATCTGGAATCAATCAGCTCTCCCTAATACACCTGATTGGCATCTCCATCGCGCGGGAATCCGACAGAATATGCCTCTGCGGTCTCAGAAGCTGCAAAGGCAGTCGTGGCCGTGCCGATGAGCGCGGTAAATGCCATAAGGACTGCAAGCAGTCCGGACATTCCGCGCTTGAAAATTTTCTTTTTCATTCTTTTTGTCCTCCTTCAGACATGAAAAAAGCACCGTATTTCTACGATGCTCATTTCGGAATATTGAATTGATGATTTAGGCGTACCCGATATAGATCAGATACTTGTTTGTCCCGACACATTCGTACCAGATCCAGACATCGGTTATATCCTCATCCCCGGCGTATCTGTTCAGGCGGGAGTTGATGTCTCTTTCAAGATAAATGCAATCGGGATTGGCGGTAATCGGATTGTCCCAGCAATCGACTGCGGAACTCTCCAATGTCAGTCCCTTACTGACTGCAACGCCTTGCGCGTAAGAAATCCAGTAGTTTATATCAAAGGATGGTTTCGGCTCAGGCTCAACCGGTGGAGCCGGCGGTTCCGTTTCCTTTGGAACTTCTGTTGTCTTCGGTGCTTCTGTTTCCTTTGGCTTCTCTGTTACGGGAGCAGTTTCAGGAGCTTTCGTTTCCGTTGGTTTAGGAGAAGGCTTTACCGGCTCAAAAGAAGGAAGCGTCACGCTATCACCTGTGGCTCTTGTTTCTTCCTTCGGCTGCGGAGTGCTTTCCGTTTCTTTAACGTCAGGCACCGTCGTTTCAGAAGCGATACCGGATTCTTTTAGGGAATCTATATCAACGCTTGATTGGGGTGCATCCGTCTCTTGGGAGATTTCTTCACTGTTCTTAATTGGAAGTGTTTCGCTCACAGTGGGCTCGGTTGGTGTATCCGATATCTGCGGAGCATTTGAGCAGCCGTATAAGGAAAGGATCAGGGCAGCCGTAATTATCATAAGTGTTTTTCTCATAGGATCAGCCTCCTTTGGTTTTTCACCTATAATTGTACGGATGCGCTGTCGTTCTTTCAACTGTGCCGCCTATATTTTCTCCTTTTGAGCAGGTATGCTGGTTTTGAAGAAGGGGGGAGTGTGAGGGGGGAAGAAACAATCTCCGCCCGTAAAAGGGTACACTACTTCCTTGGTGTAAGGATCATCTTGCTTCGCCACGGTCTTTCTGCCTTTCCTGATACCGATGATAATACTCAAGCGCTTTCATAATATAATCACCGGTTTTTTCATAAGGAACACTGGCAGGAATAAACTTCCTCGCATCTTCGTATTTGATGTTGATTTTCTCTTTCTGATTGGGCTTTTCCTCGCTCATGATCGACTCGATCACTTCCTGCGAAAGCTTTCTTTCATTGGAGAATTTCTTCATCTTGATTGCCTGGGCAAGAGACGGTGTAGCATCCGTGTAGGAGATTTCTTCGAGCAGCGCAGTCTGTTCCTCTTTTTTGAGATAGGACAGTTCAACTGCCGGTCTGAACGCGATACGGCTCTCATCAACAAGCTGGAGCAGTTCGGGAATAAGCTCGGTTAAGCGGACGTACCGGAATATTTGTCTCTCACTATCCGAACCTTGCTGTGCAATTTCTCCTGCACTATTCAACTTATTGCCCATTGGGCAGAAAGTTAAATCTGTTCTTTGTCCTTGTCTGTTCATGGCTTCAAGACGCATCTTGTACGAAAATGCTTTTTCACTCGGAAGGATTGTGGAACGCTGCAAGTTAGACTCCACCATTAAGATAATCGCTTCATCACGGGTCATTTCCCGGACTTCGGCTTTCACGGTATCAAGTCCTGCAAGCTCACAAGCCTTCTTTCTGCGATGGCCGGATACGATTTCGTACCGTCCGTCCTCCTTCGGGCGAAGTGTGACAGGCGTGATAATCCCGCGCTCTTTAATGCTCTGTACAAGCTGGTCCATATCCTCATCAACTTTCACCTTAAACGGATGGTCGGGGAAATCATCAATTTCCGAAATGGGTATATCATAGATTCGCGGGAGCCTGTTTTCCTGTCGCTCCGAATCGTTCATAAAGAGCTCATCGTACCCGGTCAGGCCCAGATCGATTTTTTGCACGTTCTTCAATTTCTGTCACCTCCTTCGTGAGTGCCTCATACGCTGCCGCGACTTTGCCGTTCTTGTCATGAGAGAAAATGCTTTCTCCGGAAAGACTGCACTCCGCAGCTCTTACCGAAAAAGGAATCTCGGAATTGAAGACGCGGATGTTTTCTCCCACGGATGAACGCAGCGACGAGATAATCGCCTTGGCGTTATTCGTGCGGTTATCTACCATTGTCAGCAAAATACCGTCAATTTTCAGTCTCGGATTGATCTGCCGCCTGATCTTTGAAATGGAGCGCAGGAGCAGATTAAGACCTTTGGTTGACAGGAAGTTCGGCTGAGACGGAATGATCACACTGTCTGCCGCAACGAGCGCATTGACCGTCATCATTCCCAAAGAAGGCATACAGTCAATAAGGATATAGTCGTAATTCTTCTTCATACCCTCGATAGCATTTTTCAGAACATACTCCCGACTCATAACATTGAAAAGCCCCGTTTCCATACCGGACAACTCAATATTTGAGGGAAGCAAATCAACGCCCTCGGAATGCTTTAGCACAGCATCGTCAGGCGTTGATTCATCACTTATTACAGCTTGCATAAGGGTAGACAGCGAAACATCCAGCTCGTCCGGGTTCTTGATTCCGAGGCTTACCGTTAAGCTGCCCTGCGGGTCAGCGTCAACAAGCAAAACCTTTTTACCGGAGCTTGCAAGTCCCACACCGAGATTGACTGCGGTAGTGGTTTTCCCGACACCGCCTTTCTGATTGGTTATGGCAATTACTTTACACATGCCGGCTCCTTTCTGCCATTCAGAACTGAATGACCAGCTTTTTCGGACCGCAATACTTGTTGTAAATCTCGAAAACCGGGGCAACATATTTGCGATAACCGGGATGATCGAAATCCGCTTTCACATATCTGCTGATGGCTTTCGGGTCAATTCGTCTCAGAGCATCAACAAGCGTGTTTCTGTTGTACTGGCCGTCATAGGTGCGCACGAACTCGCAAATAGAGACGATCACCTCGTTCAGAAGCGATTCGGCTTTTCCGTTCCATGCTGCACGGAGAATATCCAGTGCTTCAAGGTACTGTTCGGGCGTGAGCTTACGGTACATCTTCATTGCAGTATTGATGCAGTTGATATGGTAATCACTGCGGGACCCTTCCATATCCAGCAAAAAACCGCATCTCTCGGTTGCCTCACAAAACGCAATCGCTTCCTTATCCTTGGCGAAAAGTTTCGCACGGAGACGGTTGCCGGGAGTGGGCTTCGCTGCAAAGCCTGTCTGAGCTGCAAACAGAATCGCTTCCTGCTCCGGTGTCAGATCTCTGTAAACCTTACAGAGAATTCTCACCGGCTTTCCTCCGTTAAGCATTACGCGGGCTGCTACGGTGTGCTGGCCGTCAAAGACATAGTAATGTCCGTCTCGATAACTGACTTTGGGTTCGTTGGCGATATTCTCGTCAAAGGCTGCTACGATCTGCGCCACTCTCTTTTCATTCAGCGGCTTCTGGTAATCCTCGCGCAGCACTTCGAGCAAAGAACTGTCAACGGTTTCGATTTTGTAATTCAAAATCGTTTTTGCCGTTTTTCTTGGCATTTTTTACTCCTCCTTAAAAATTTCGTTCAGATATTCCTTCAGGTCCTTGAGTGCCTGAAGGAGCAGGGGCTTGTCCTCCTTCATAAGCTGCGGAAATTCAGCGATATGCGTTTCACAGGTGTCCTTCATCTCAAGTGCGGCATCGCTGATAATTCCTATTACGTTGGAGACATCGTTTCGCCGTTTGGGTTCTGCCATATTTGCCGAAAGCTCACTGATACTGGTGAATTGTTTTCCGGCTTCTTTGGCTTCTTCCGCTCGGCGGCGTTTTTCATCCCGATCTTTCTGCCTCTTTGCTTCTCGTTCTGCCTGTTCTCTGCGGTATTCGGAAAGCTTGTCCGCAACTTCGTTTGCAGGAAGCTTTGATAAAGCGATAACTTCAGGCTTTGTCGGCTTAAAGGAACCAGATAGTAGTTCCTGTTTAACTCCGGGGCAAGCTGCTTCAGCTGCATCTACACCTTTTGCATACTCACCGAACAAACGCACCGATTTCTCACTTATACCATTTTCATCGGCAATTTTTATCGCTGTTGCGTGTGTGTCTTCCAAAGGGTAAATTTTACCCTTTGGAGATTCATCGCTGTCCTTGCGTTGGAATCTTTCTTGTGAACCACGGGATTGCTTCTCAGCTTGATAACGCTTGCCGATCAGGTACGATAACTGTTCAGATGTCAGATTTCTTCGTCCTGCTTGATTTTTGCAGATCCAGGCGATTGCTTCATATTTATTATTAAAAGCAACTTCCTTGATTTGAAAAGGCAGCTCAGGATGTTTCAGAATGATCTGCCGTCTGTGATGACCGTCAATAAGTTTGTTGTCCCACACGATAAGAGGACTTGTTACTTCACCGTCTGATAAAATGTTTTGTTCGAGCAATGAGAACTCGTCTTCGGTTAGAGGGGGACATACGCTTTCAAAATCCGGATCAACAAGAATGTCTTTCAACATTTCTATATTTTCAGCAGAATCATTCATGTGGTTTTTTCCTCCTTCCTTTATATATTTGAATCGTTACGATCCATCAAAACCCAAAACGCATTTTGTTTTTGGGCTTTGATCGCTGCACTTAATTTTTCCTCGAACCCCAAGTGCAGGAAAGGAAATCATCAGACGCCCGATAGCGAATCGGGTCCATGGGAATCTCACCCCTGCCGGGTTCTCCGCCAGCTCCGTAGAGAAGTATCGTTAGCCCTGTAGCGTTTCATTGCCATATCCGTAGCTGTCGGATATTTCAGAATGGTTCGGAAACGCTCGCCACCTTGCTTTCCGTTATTACCCGGAGGGGCAGGAGGGTCTTGGCGCACCTTCATTCGGCTGGGACTTTCGCCCCCGCACAGGAACGTACCTGATGAATGTGTATTCAGTTGTCAAAGTTCGCTTGAGGTTTTTTCCTTCCTCATGTGGTAGATCACGGGAAAGCCAAAAATATAAGGCTCTGTGAAAAAAAGTTAAAAATTTTTTCATTTGCTCCTCTGGCCTCGGTTCGGTAAAGTGGTTGTGAAATAAAAAAAGACCCAGTTACTTCATTGAGTAACTGGATCTGTAATGTGAGTAATAGGATAAAAAGAAATAAACTGCTTTATACTTCTTCAAATCGTATCAAAAGTTTTTTACGAGACAAATTTATGCTTGAGGCAGCATAAATCAAGGCAGAAAAATGGTCGCTTTGAGGGCGATTTTTCCCCTACTTTTTATCCCTTTAGGGGTCAAAAAACAGGTTTTCCCCTATGGTTAACCCATTAAAATGGGCATAAAATGATATGTTTTTCCTCAAATTTCGTCAAACGGAAACAGAGTAAAACAAAACAAAAAAGCCCCGAAAACGTAGTGTTTTCGGGGCTTTTGAGCGATTTCTGAAATAAAATCAGCGCTTGGAGAACTGAGGTGCGCGTCTCGCTGCCTTGAGACCGTACTTTTTACGCTCTTTCATTCTCGGGTCGCGGGTCAGGAAGCCTGCGGCCTTGAGGGATGCGCGGTAGTTCTCGTCAACGAGAAGCAGTGCTCTGGAGATGCCGTGGCGGATAGCACCGGCCTGACCGGAAACGCCGCCGCCGTGAACGGTAGCCTCGATGTCGACCTTGCCGACGGTGCCGGTGGTGACCAGGGGCTGGCGAACGATGAGCTTAAGAGTCTCGAGACCGAAGTAGTCGTCGATATCACGGCCGTTGATGGTGATAGCACCGGTGCCGTTGGGGATCAGGTGAACACGAGCGACAGAATGCTTTCTGCGTCCGGTACCGTACATATAGGGTCTTTTGCACTTATAAGTTGCCATTACTGTTTACCTCCTATTAACGATCCCAAACTTCGGGCTTCTGGGCTTCGTGGGTATGCTCGGGGCCTGCGAAAACTCTCAGGCGTTTGAGCTGCCACTGTGCAATGGTGTTCTTCTGGAGCATACCGCGGACTGCGATGCGCATAGCCAGCTCGGGGCGCTTCTCCATCAGGTGCTTGTACTGGGTCTCCTTGAGGCCGCCGACCCAACCGGAGTGGGTGCGGTAGTACTTCTGCTCGAGCTTCTTGCCGGTGAGGACGGCATCCTTTGCGTTGATGATGATGACATAGTCACCGCAGTCAACATGGGGAGTATAATCGGTTTTGAGCTTGCCGCGAAGAAGATCAGCGGCAACAGCAGCGGTCTTGCCGAGGGGCTTGCCTGCTGCGTCAAGGATGTACCATTTGCGTTCAACGGTCTCCTTGGTAAGCATGGTCGTGGACATATTTGTGCCTCCAAAAAATAAATAATATCTTTGACAAATTAACGGGGCGCTATTACAATACCCTAATAGCGTGCTTTACTTTTATACCACACAGGCACCGGAGTGTCAACACTTATTTTAATTCTCGTTTTGAAAACTACGAAATACTCACAAATGCTCGTGAAAGCTCGCAGAATCTGAATTTCGTTTTTACGATTTTATTGGGGAAAAAGCCATGGATAACAAAGCACTCAACGAATTTACCGGCATCATCCGCAAGGCCGTCGATGACTACCACATGATAGACGAAAACGACAAGGTCGCTGTCGGCGTTTCCGGCGGCAAGGACAGCCTGCTGCTCCTGCTTGCTTTAAAGCACCTGCAAAGCTACTATCCCAAGCATTTTGAGCTTGAGGCGATAACCATCGAGCTCGGCTTCGAGGGCATGGATTTTGAGCCCGTGCGCAAAATGTGCGCGCAGCTCGACATTCCCTACACCTGCCTCAAGACCGATATCAAAGAGATCGTTTTCGATGTCCGCAAGGAGGATAACCCCTGTTCGCTGTGCGCCAAAATGCGCCGTGGTGCGCTCAACGACGCTATCCGTGAGCGCGGCATAAAAAAGCTTGCATTGGGTCACCACTTTGACGATGCAATCGAGACATTTCTCATGAGCCTGCTGTTTGAGGGCAGGCTGAGCTGCTTCAGACCCGTGACATTTATGGACCGCAGCGGCGTTACGCAGATACGCCCCATGGTCTACGCCGGTGAGGGCAAGATAACGAATCTAGCCGCGGCACTGGAGCTGCCCATCGTAGAAAACCCCTGTCCGCAGGACAAGACCAGCAAGCGCTACGAGATAAAGCAGCTCATAAAGACCCTGTCTGCCGATTACCCCGACATGAAAAGCAAGGTCTTCGGCGCAATGCAGCGCCTGCCGCTCCCCGGCTGGGGCATTGAAAAATGATGATATGAAAAACTGCCGACCAAAGCGGTCGGCAGTTTTTCGTTATCTTTCGGAAAGTATCTTTTTTATGACGGCTCTGCACTCATCGGTGTAGCTGCCGTTGTCGAGGATTTTGCGCAGCTTGTCGGCGGGCTCGTTTTTGTACATGTCGTAAAGTCTCTGCTTGCTGTCGACTTCCTCGTCGAGCATGTCGTTCTCCATCCAGTAGAAATCGACCCTGCGGCATTCGGGACAGACGAACATCTCGACCTTCTCCGGCACCTGAGCCGCTGCCACAAAGATTCTTGTGGAGGACATGACCAGATAGTTTACACCACGGCTTTTCATCTCCGCTCCGCATGTGCATTTTTTGGGCTCGTTCATTTGCTCTACCTACGTAAAAATTTATTTTCCAACGCAAAATCTTTCAAAAATGCGATTCGTCACATCCTCACGCACGGTTTTGCCCGAAAGCTCACCCAGCGCCGACATTGCGCCCTCGGCCTCGGTGAGCACGATATCCGGCGTGCAGCCTTGAAGCAATGCGTCATATGCGGCAGTCAGCGACGCCAGCGCACGGTCGACCGCCTCGGCCTGCCTTGCATTCGTGAGTATCTCGCCTGCGGGGGCATCGGGCATCGGGAAGAGCGTTTTTATTACCTCCGCAAGCTTCTCTAAACCCTCACCGGTCATGGAGCTTAGCTCCACAACAGGGAGCGTGGTCTCGGGAAGCACAGCTATTTTGCCGAGATCTGATTTCGATACGGCGACCACGGCGTGCGGCGCTTTTTCGGCGCAGCGGATTATCTCCTCGTCCTCGGCGGTCACCTCACCGCTGCCGTCGATGACGGCGATGACAAGCTCTGCGTTTTCCATCGCCTCGTGTGAGCGCATGACGCCCAGCCGCTCTATCTCATCGTCCGTTTCACGCAGACCGGCGGTGTCCGTAAGGCGCAGGAGAACGCCGCCCAGCCGCAGCTTTTCCTCGATGGTGTCGCGCGTCGTGCCCGGGATATTCGTGACGATCGCGCGGTCATAGCCCAGAACGGCGTTCAGAAGCGAGCTTTTTCCGGCGTTGGGTCTGCCGATTATGGCGGCGGGGATGCCGCCCTGCAAGAGCTTTCCACCCGAGTAGCTGTCGGCAAGGCGCTTGAGCTCCGCTATGGCGGCATGAAGCTCCGTTTTGTAAGCTACAAGCGTAAAATCCTCAATATCCTCGTCGGGATAATCCAAAACGGCGTGGTAGTGCGAGCTCAGGTCGGTGAGAAAATTATAAATTTTATCTATCCTGCGCGATATCGCGCCGCCGAGCTGACCGGCAGCGTTTTTTGCGGCCTCGGCAGTCTCGGCATCGATGATATCCGCCACCGCCTCGGCGCTCGTAAGATCCATGCGCCCGTTTAGAAACGCGCGCTTTGTAAACTCGCCCGGGAGCGCCTGTCTTGCACCCAGCGCAAAGACGGCATCGAGCGCGGCGCGCAAAACGGCAGGGGAGCCGTGACACTGAAGCTCGGCGGTGTTCTCACCCGTATAGCTATGCGGTGCACGGCTTATGGTACACAGGCAGATGTCAAGCGTTTGCCCGTCAAGGTCACAAAGCGACCCGAACACGAGCTTTCTGTCCTCGCTCTCGCTCATTTTCTTGCCCGAGCGGGGGATAAACAGCTTATCGACAATATTTATAGCCTTATCGCCGCTAAGGCGAAGTATGCCAATTGCAGAAACCTGCATACCCGTCGAAACGGCAGCGATCGTATCTGACATGATTACTCCTTAAACCTGTACAATAAAAAGAAAGGTGGGCATATAACGCCCACCTTTGTTAAATTTATTACTTATTCAGTCTTGCCGCACGGGCTGCCTTTTCGTCGATATCATCGGCGATGTAGTAGCTCAGCGAAAGCAGGCTGTCCGAGAAGTGGATGTTCTCAACGATGGTGCGGCTCTCGGGAGCGGTAAGCTCAACATTGGTGAAGTTCCATATGGCGTTGATGCCGTGCTTGGTGAGCATTTCAGTCGTCTTAACGGCGTGCTCCTTCGGGATACACAAAACGACGACATCGACATGGTTCTCATCCAGGTACTCGGGCAGGGTAGCCATATCCAAAACGGGAATACCCTCGACCTCGGTGCCGATGAGCTCAGGCTTGATATCGAAGGCGGCCTTGAGGTCAAAGCCCCAGGTCTTGAACGAGAAGTTGCACATAAGTGCCTGGCCTATATTACCAACACCGATAAGAATGGCGGTGAAGCCCCTGTCCATACCGAGAATGGAGGCGATCTCCGCGCGAAGTGCGGTGACCTTATAACCATAGCCCTGCTGACCAAACTCGCCGAAGCAGCTGAAGTCCTGCCTGATCTGCGAGGGCGTTAAACCGAGCTGGCGGCCAAGCTCACCGGAGGAAATACGGCTAACGCCTGCTTCGGCCAGCTCGTCGAGCTTTCTTAGATAACGGGGCATACGGCGGATAACATTATTCGAGACTTTGATTCGTTTCACGGGTAGTATCTCTCCTTATATATAAAATGCGACAAAAAATATATATAGTTAATCTTTTGATTATGTAATTATAGCATATGTATTTTGTCATTTCAAGGGGGTAATTACCTAAAAAAGTGCGTCAATATTTGCTGTTTGCCCGAAATATTTTAAGATTGATGTTTTATTCGGTTTGTGGTATTTTTTATTCAAAGGAGAAGCGAGCTTATGAGAATGAGAAAAAAACCGAACCTGATACCGCGCATGGAAAGATGCGCTAAGGTGCAGATAAAAGATCCCAAGGCACTCAAGGGCATGTGGAGAGAAAGCTTTGCGGACTATAAAAAGCTGTGGCTCGAGCTCGGCTGCGGCAAAGGACGCTTTACCGCCGGTACGGCGCAGCAATACCCGGATGTAATGCTCATCGCCGTTGAAAAGGTCGCAGACGCGATGGTCACCGCCATGGAAAGAGTATGCGACGCGGGAATAGAAAATATCCGCTTTATCGATATGGACGCACTGGAGCTCGGCGAGGTTTTCGATAATGCCGAGGTCGAGCGCATTTTCATAAATTTCTGCGACCCGTGGCCGAAAAGCCGTGACGCAAAGCACAGGCTCACGGCCCCCGGATTTTTGAGAAGTTATGCAGATCTTCTGCCCATGGGCGGCGAGATACATTTTAAGACCGACAACCGCCCGCTGTTCGATTGGTCCGTTGAGCAGCTCGCCGCCGAGGGCTGGGAGCTGCGTGAAGTCACAAACGACCTGCACGCAAACGGCATTTCGGGCGTTATGACCGATTACGAGGCGAAGTTCCATGCACAGGGCGTGAGCATAAACAGGCTCGTCGCCATGAAGACCGAGAGCACCAAGACAACGGCCTCGGGCGCGGTTCCGAGACTGCGCGACGCGGCACTCAGCGACGCGAGGGGAAAGGCGGAGAACAAATGAGATTTATAAGCTGGAATGTAAACGGACTGCGTGCCGTCGTCAAAAAGGGATTTGAGGATATATTCTGGTCATTGGACGCGGACTTTGTCTGCCTTCAGGAGACGAAGCTTCAGGAAGGGCAGATAAGTCTTGACCTGCCCGGGTACGAGAGCTACTGGTGCTATGCCGAGAAAAAGGGCTACTCCGGCACGGCGATATTCACCCGACACACGCCCATGTCCGTGAGCTATAACCTCGGCGTCCCCGGGCACGACAGCGAGGGCCGCGTCATCACGCTCGAGTACGCAGATTTCTACCTTGTCTGCGTCTACACCCCCAACTCGCAGGACGGCCTGCGCCGCCTCGACTACCGCATGAGCTGGGAGGATGACTTCCGCGAGTATCTGTGTAAGCTCGATAAGCAAAAGCCCGTCATCGTCTGCGGTGACATGAATGTCGCCCATGAGGAGATCGACCTTAAAAATCCGGCAACGAATCACTTAAACCCCGGGTTCTCCGACGAGGAGAGAGAAAAGTTCACGGAGCTGTTAGATGCCGGCTTTATCGACACCTTCCGCAGCCTGTACCCCGACCGTACCGACGCATACTCGTGGTGGAGCTACCGTGCCGCCGCAAGGCAGCGGAATGTCGGCTGGCGCATAGACTATTTCGTCGTGTCCGAGCGCCTGCGAGGCAATATCAAGGACGCATACATCCTGCCCGAGATCATGGGCTCGGATCACTGTCCGGTGGGGCTGGATATGCTATGGTGAAGATAGGTAATGTCGAGATAAACGGTCGCCTGACCCTCGCGCCGATGGCAGGGGTGAGCGATTTTGCGTTCAGAGCCGTATGCGCCGAGATGGGCGCAGCGCTCACCACGACTGAGATGGTAAGTGCAAAGGCGCTTGTATACGGCGACGCAAAGACGAAGTCGCTTTTATATAACCCCGAGGTCTGCCACCCCTTTGCCGCGCAGATATTCGGCCACGAGCCGGAGGTCATGGCGGAGGCGGCGGGGTTGGCGGTCGAATACTCCGGCGCAGAGATACTGGATATCAACATGGGCTGCCCTGTCGGCAAGATAGTCAAAAGCGGCGACGGCTCGGCGCTCATGCGCACGCCGGAACTTGCCGGTCAGATCATCGAAAGCGTCGTCAAGGCCGTGTCCGTTCCCGTGACGGTCAAGTTTCGCAAGGGCTTTGACGGCGGCCATGTGAACGCTGTGGAGCTTGCCAAGATTGCCGAGCAGGCGGGCGCTGCAGCCATCGCCGTGCATGGCAGGACGCGTGCACAGATGTATGCAGGCCACGCCGATTGGGATGTGATCCGCGATGTGAAAAGGGCAGTCTCCATCCCCGTCACCGCAAACGGCGACATTTTCTCTGCCGAGGACGCAGAGCATATCCTGCGCTACACCGGCTGCGACCTTGCCATGGTCGGCAGGGGCAGCTTCGGCAATCCATGGATATTCCCGCAGACGAATGCGCTGCTTTCCGGCGAGCCCGTGCCGCCGCTGCCGCCGCTAAGGGACCGCATCGACCTTGCCGTGCGCCAGACGGAAATGTACGCCGAGCAAAACGGCGAGCGGCTTGCATGTCTCGAGGCGCGGCACCAGATACCGTGGTATCTCAAGGGCGTTGCCAACGCCGGATATTACAAGCAGCAGCTCGTGAAAGTCGAGACACTTGAGCAGCTGCACAGTATAGTAAAGGGCATAAAAAGGGACCTCGTTTGACAAAAACGCCCGTTTTTTGTACACAAATGCGAGTGTAGCTATTGCTTAAACGCCAAACTTGGCATATAATCTATTATACCTAAGCTGGCGGAAGCCGGTTTTGAAAGCAAACAAAATAGAGGAAAGAGGAGGATCTTGTTATGAAATGCCCTCGCTGCGGACATGAAATGACCCTCGATACCCACCGCAAGTATGCACTCAACATGTGCTACGAGTGCGGCTACATCGAAGGCAGACTGGAAGAAGGCCCCGGCACCGGTGCGAGCAACTATGCACGCCTGAGAGCCATGAATTTTAACGAGGCCGTTGCATTCATTTCCGGCGGTCTTGACATCGACGAAGTAAAGGTTGCCGATTGGCTCGACAACAAGGAATGAGTTCGTTAAAAATACCCGCTGAGCATTGCTCAGCGGGTATTTTTTATTTCTCAGCTATTCCAAAGCGTCGGGGGATATGTGCCGTTTTCATGCAGCTTGGTCAGCGCCTCGACCGCGCCGGGCTTATCCTCGTGGTAGGTAAGACCGAACCAGCGGTCACGCGTACTGAGAACGGAAATGCTTATCTCGCCTTTGGCCGTCAGGTCGTCCATCATAATGGGCAGCAGGCACTCGGCCTTTAAATTATCCTCCGGCAGAGCGGCGAGGAAGTCGGCAAAATACTTTTCCATCACGGGGAGAATATCCTGATGATAGCCCCAAAGGTTCATGGAAACGAGCGTATCCGGCGCGAGCACGGGGCCGTCCTCAGACTCGGAGGTGTCCCTTATCGTGCCGTCGGGCATGAGCTTGATTTTATATGTCTCCTTGACCTTTTTGAGAACATCTTTCTCGGCGATGCACACGCCTCTTGTGACCGTTCCAAACTCGCTCACGGTGTTTTTAAGACGGTAGGCGACCATGGTGGCCTCCTGCGCACCGTGCAGCTTATCAAGCTCGGCGATTATCGTTTCAAATGCTTCCGTGCCGTAGTAGTCGTCGGCGTTTATGACCGCAAACGGAGTCTTGATAAACTCCTTTGCGCACAAAACGGCGTGCACCGTGCCGAAGGGCTTGGCTCGATGCGAAAACTCGGGTCTTGCCTCGGTGAAGCGGTCGGGGGTCTGGAGAGCGTAATCGATCTTTATGCCTGTACTGCGCTCGATGCGGTTGCCGAACAAAGCCTTGACATCGTCAAGTATCTCGGGCTTAACTATCAAAACCAGCCTGTTAAAGCCCGCGGCCAGTGCGTCATAAATGGCGTACTCCATGAGTATCTCGCCATCGGGGCCGAGGCGCTCTATCCGCTTAACGCCACCGTAGCGCGAGCCGAGTCCGGCCGCCATCACTACTAAAGTTTTATCCATAAATCATTCTCCGATCTGTTATTTTACGCTTATCTTGGTGTAGCTCGTTGTGCGGAACAGGGTTTTCTCGTCGCCGGAGCGCAGCCACGACAGATACACCTCCGGCCAGTGCTGCATGAGTATCGCCGAGTCGCAGCCGTTGTGGTATGCGTCGACGAGCATATTTACCAGCTGCTCGTAGTAATAGTCCTGATCGCCGTTCGTGACCTTCGTCGCCGTGAGCTTCGTTGCGTAGCGCACGAAAATGCTGAGCCCCATCGAAAGAAGCTCGGAGGCCGGCGCTCTGTCGCCGTCGCCCTGCTTGCGCTTTGACGGAAGCCTCGATATCCGCTGCACCTTTTCCAGCGCACCGATATCGTTCCAGTCCTCGATGAGCGAGCACACATCGTTTGCAAGCTCCTCGTTGCCGTCGAGCAGAAATTTGAGGAACATGCGCGGCTCAAACTCGCTTCCGCCGAACTTGCTGTTCATGTAGTCCATCAAAATGCCCTGATAGCCGCCCTCTGCGTACTTCTCCGGCGTTTCCAGCAGGTCGTCAAGATACTCAAACAGCAGGTCGAGCGCGAGCTCTTGATCGGCAATGGGCTCATACTTGGTATCCGGCAGGCCTATCTGCGCCATGATATCGTTAAATTCGACGACCATCTTTTCCTTGAGTTTTTCATATTCCTCGGCGCCGCGCCTTGCCTTGCACGGCAGGTACAGCGTCGTGCCGAAGCGGGTAAAGCCCCAGTAGGCAAGGGGAACACGGGGCACTACGTCTATTTCGGAAACGATGTTGAAGATGTTGTCGGTGTACGCCGCCGCACGATCGAATACCGTGAGGGGAGCTGCAAAGGTGTAGACAAAAATATTGTCCTTTGCGATGCCGCTTTCAAAGGTGAGCCTTGCACCGAGAAGGTTTGATACCGCAGCGCCGCGGCTGAAGCCTGTTATCCAAATTTTGATCTTCTGACGGTCAAAGCCGTGATTATCTATGTATCTGTTCAGAGCATCATACACGCTGTCGGCCGCTGTTTTAAAGCCCATGGCGTAATCCGGGCAGCTTTCGTCGACGACATGCGCGTTGCTGACCCATTCGCCGCCGTAGTGGTGGCTGCGGATGACAACGGGGATAAGGTGGTAGCCGTCTCCAAGCGTTTTTGCCGCAAAGGCGTAGGCGCAGCTGTCGTCGGAGGCTTTGGTGACCTCGTACTTGTGCGTTTTGATGCTTCGGTCGTCGCAGCCGATGGTGTTTAAAAGGTGGCGTATATACTTATCGCCCGAAACCTTGTAGGTGAACGCCGACATGCTCATGCCGAGCGACATCATCGCAAGCTCGTGGTCGTACGAGCAGGCCGACTTATCAAAAAAATGGTCGGAATATCTGAAATACATGGTCTCGACGGCATCGGGGCGCTTGTCGGACGACACGAGCATGCTCACCGGCACGTCGCCCTCGATGGCCATGCCGTTGGTTCCGTCAAAATAATGTCTCAGAGGCATCATTTCAATAATCTCCTTACATTCAAATTGTCAGTTAACATGATTATAAAATATTTTTAAAAAACAGGCAAGTACCTTGTTGACATAATATTGGTCGGGCTGTACAATATTTGCAGATAAAAATTTTCGGGGAACGGGATATGAAGAAATTTAAAACGATATCTGCAATGCTGCTGGTCACGCTTCTGCTTGTTGGGATAATGCCGCCCAAAGTGCAGGCTGCCGGAGGTACAAAGCTCATCGCGCTCACCTTTGACGACGGGCCGAGCTCGGCAAATACCGGCAGACTCCTCGACGGACTCAAGGCAAGAGGCGCGCATGTCAGCTTTTTCATGACGGGCGAGAACGCCAAGCGCAACCCCTCGATAGTCAAAAGAGCCTACGAGGAGGGGCATCAGATATGCAGCCATACATATAATCACGCGCTGCTGACGAATTTGTCGAACTCCGAGATAAAGTCGCAGCTTAATAAAACAAACAAGATACTCGACAATGCAATCGGCTACGACCTCAACTACTCCCTGCGCCCGCCCTATGGCGGCTACAGCGACAGGGTGCTCAACGCTGCCGCCACGCCATGCTACTATTGGTCGGTCGACACCCGCGACTGGGAAAGCCGCAATGCGACCTCGGCTTATAATATGTTCATGAGGTACGCAAAAGACGGCTCTATCGTCCTCATGCACGACCTTTACAGCACAACCGTCACCGCTGCACTGAACGCCATCGACACACTGCAAAAGCAGGGCTATGAGTTCGTGACACTAAACGAGCTTCAGGTGCGCCGCGGCGTAACACCGACTGCGGGCAAGATATATTTTGATGTCTATCCGTCTTCCCACGGCACCGATAAGGCACTTTCCGCGCCCGTTATCAGCTATAAGCAGCAAAACGGCGGCAAAAAGGTCGTCATCACCGGCGACAGCCGCGCAAAGATATACTACACCACCGACGGAACTACTCCTACGCCCAGCCATGGCAGCAGATACAAGGGCGCGTTCTCCGTTAAGGACAAGACCGTCGTCAAGGCAATAAGCGTCGTGAACTGGAACGGCTTTAAGTCCGGCATTGCGTCAAGAAAGATAAGCTACACGACGCTGCGCACACCGAAGATCACCGCCGCAAACGGCAAGATAACGCTCGGCAACTTAACATCCGGCGCAAGCTATTACTACACCACAAACGGCAAAACGCCCACAAGCTCCTCATATAAATATAAAGGCAGCTTCACCGCCGTGCCCGACACGGTCTACACCGTGCGCGGCATTGCCGTCGGCTACTACTCCAGCACTGCAGTTTGGGCGACCTACGGCGCATCCGGCAAGCTCTATACCGATACGAGGCCCGGGCTTTGGTACTACAAGGCCACCGACCGCGCTGTGGGCGAGGGGATACTTGACATGAGCGGCACGAAGCTTGCACCCCACAGAGAGGTGACCCGAGCGCAGCTTGTTTCGATGCTCTACCGCATGGCGGACAGCCCCGCGGTCGAGAGCGACATGCCCTTTGACGATGTGCCGGAGGACGCAAAGTATTATGATGCTGTCATATGGGCGCATCAAAACGGCATCGCAATAGGCGTGGGCTACGGGAAGTTTGCGCCGACGCAGCTCGTGACCCGCGAGCAGACCTGCGCGTTTCTTGCACGGTACGCCGAAGCGTGCGGCAAGGACTTGAGCGGGCTTGATAAAACGGCGATTGACGCATTTGCAGACAGCTCCGCCGTCGAGCCGAGCATAGCCCAAAGCGTTAACGACATGTGTGCCCTCGGCATACTAAAAGGCTACGAGGACGGCACGATAGGCCCGCGCTACTACATCACCCGCGCCGAGGCCGCGACCATGCTCACAAGATTGAAAGATGCATTACAATAATAAAAGCACAGCGGGAAATATTTTTCCGCTGTGTTATGACAGAAAAACAAAAAAGCCTGTGATTATTGCAATCACAGGCTTTTTTGGAGCTGCTGACCAGATTCGAACTGGTGACCTCATCCTTACCAAGGATGCGCTCTACCGACTGAGCTACAGCAGCAAAGATTATGCCCCTCGTTACAAGGGGCATAGTGGCGACCGAGAAGGGACTTGAACCCTCGACCTCCGGCGTGACAGGCCGGCGTTCTAACCGACTGAACCACTCGGCCACGGCTCAGTTAATATAACAGATTTTTTTCTGCTTGTCAATAACTTTCCCGAAAAATTATCTTCTCTTTTTATTTTTTCTCGGACTTTTCTTCTTGTTCTGCTTCCTTTTTGCGGCGGCAGCGGCCTCTTTCTTTTCCTTTATGCCGCGCTTTGTCCTCACATCGATGACGACCATAAGGCAGATGAGCACAAAAACACCAACAACTATCCACCAATACCATTCAAGACCCATGATCTATCCTCCGTCTACTTTTTTTAATATCATACCGTATGTGAATACCCCTGTCAAATAAAAATATATGGACAATCCCCGCTCAAAGGGGATATAATAACTGTTACCACATTTAACAGAGGCTTGATATGAAAAAGAACTTTAGATTTTATATAGCGCTATGGATAAGCAAGGCGGCGATGCTGCTGCAAAAGCTGCTCGGCATGAATGCGAGCTATTTCCCCGGCAAGATCGCCATCAAGCTGTGCCCGGATTTTCTCGGCCGCATCGATAAGCCCAAGACCATCATCACCGTCACCGGCACGAACGGCAAGACCACCTGCTGCAATATGATCCTCGATGTACTGACGGAAAACGGCTACGATGTGCTCAATAACAAGGCAGGCTCAAATATCGACGCCGGTATCGCGAGCTCGCTGCTTGGGGATGCAAATCTCCTGGGTCATGTCAAAAAGCAGCTTGCGGTGTTTGAAGTCGATGAGCGCAGCTCGCTTAAGATATATGCCTATGTCCACCCGGACTATGCCGTGTGCACGAACCTTTTCCGTGACTCAATCGGCCGTAACGCCCACGCAGAGTTTATAAGCTCAATCATCGAGCGCGCGCTGCCGGACGATACGCACATGATACTAAATGCCGACGACCCGATAAGCAGCCAGTTAAAGCCGGGCAATAAGCGCACCTATTTCTCCATCTCCCGCCTTGATACCGACAGAGCTGAGTGCGTCAACATTATAAACGACATGCGCTCGTGCCCCAAGTGCGGCGGCAAGGTAGAGTACGAGTATGTGCGCTACCATCATATCGGCAAGTTCAGATGCCCCAACTGCGGCTTTGCCTCTCCCGAGGCCGATTACACCGCAAGCCCAGACTGGGCGGCGGGCACATTCACCGTTGCCGCTCCTGATGGAGAGGAGACATATCCCCTCATGAGCGACAGCGTATTCAACACCTACAATCAGGTGACGGTCGTTGCGCTTTTGCGCACCTTCGGTCTTTCCGCCGAGGCGATAGCGGCGAGCTTCAAGCACATGAGCATCGTTAAAAGCCGCTACACCAAGCGCGAGAAAAACGGCGTTGAGGTCGTGACGAACATGACCAAGGGCCAAAACCCCGTGGCATGCTCGATAGTTTTTGACTACATCCGCTCCGAGTCCGGCCAAAAGGAGGTCATCGTCATGCTCGACGATAAGACCTACAAAAAGACCACCGAGATAGTCACATGGGTGTACGATGCCGACTTTGAATTTTTAAACGACGAGAGCATCAGCCGCGTCATCGCCTGCGGCGTGAGACTGCATGATTACCACCTGCGTCTGCTTTTGGCGGGTATACCCGAGGAGAAGATACGCTGCGTGGAAAACGAGCTTGACGCACCGTCACAGCTGCTGCTCGACGGCACCGACAAGGTGTTTATCCTTCACGACCTGACAACGCCCGAAACGACAAGACTTGTGTGTGACGGTGTTCTGGCCGAGATTGAAAAGAGGGAGGCGACAAAATGAAGATAGAAGTGTTGTATCCCGAGGCGGCAAATCTTTTCGGCGATTGCTGGAATTACCGCTATCTCAAGGAGTGCCTGCCTGATGCCGAGTTTGTGTACACCTCGCTCGGCGACACACCGGCGTTTGCAGACGGCGATGTGCAGCTCGTTTACATGGGCGCGATGACCGAGAGCGCTCAGGAGCGCGCGATAGCATGGCTCATGCCGTACCGTGAGCGCATTGCGCAGCTGGTTTCCTGCGGCACGGTGTTTCTTATGACCGCCAACGCCGGTGAGGTCTTCTGCGACCACATCGAAAACGAAGACGGCAGCCGCGTCGAGGGACTTAAAATTTTTGACCTGTACGCTAAGCGCGACATGATGCACCGCCACAATTCTACGGTGCTGTGCGAATTTGAGGGAATGAAGCTCGTGGGCTTCAAGGCCGAGTTTTCGCAGCTTTACGGCGATAACTCCGTAAACGCCTTTGCCACGGTCAGCTACGGCACGGGCATAAATTCAAAGAGCAAGCTTGAGGGCGTGCGGATAAATAATTTCTTCTCCACGGCGATAGTCGGCCCGTTCCTGCTCATGAACCCCAATTTCGTGAAATACCTCATGACGCTCCTCGGCATCGAAAACCCCGAGCTCAAATACGAGTCCGTCATTATGGATGCTTACGAAAAACGTCTGGCCGATATCGAGAGAATGGCGGCTAAATAACGAAATAACGAAAAACGGAGTGCATCGCACTCCGTTTTTAAATTCTATCAGCCAAGTTCAAATACCGTGACCGATGGGGTGAGGGGCTTTTCTGTCGTCAGGGTGTTTGAGGTGAGGCGAGTTATTGTGCTTTCGTCGAACAGGGACAGGAAATCGTCGACGGAGGCGATATTCTGGAGTCCGGCGCTGCCGCAGCGGTAATGCATGGGGACTATCACTGTGGGCTTTATCTGCTCACAGACTGCCTTTGCCGCCTTCGCATCGAGAGTGTACACGCCGCCGACGGGTATCATGAGAATGTCGATTTTGCCGAGCTTGTGCAGCGTTTCGCCGCTCAGCTTGTGACCGAGATCGCCGCAGTGGGCGACGGTGAGTCCCTCGGCAGTGACGACAGTTATGAGGTTGCTGCCACGCTTTGCGCCCATGCACTCGTCATGGAAGACAGGTAAGCTGCGCAGCGCAAAGCCGGGCTTTAAGCCCGTCAGCTTGACCGCCTCGGGACAGTAGTGGTCGGAATGGCGGTGGCTGCAAACAACTGCGTCCGCCGTGACCTCGGGGAGCTTCAGCCCGGGAACATAGCCCGGGACGTAGGGGTCAAATACTATACTGCCGCACTCGGCCTCGAGCTTAAAGCAGGCGTGGCCGTACCATGTAAGCTTCATTTCAGATACTCCTTTATAAACCTGTCGAGCTTTTCCGCATACGCCTCGGGGGCGATGTGCATCGTCTCGATATGTTTTGCGCCCTCGGTGAAAAGACAGTCCTTGTTGTTCGGGCAAAGCTCAAATATCCTCGGCGCCATGGAAAACGGCACCGTTTTGTCGTCCCTGCCGTGCACGATGAGAAACGGCAGTGGCGATTTTTTGATGTTTTCGCACACATTAGTCTCGGCAAGGTCGTAGCCCACGATAATGCGGTTGAGCCCTGCCATGAGCCCGTAGAGCGGGCCTAGCTGCGAGCGAAGTATCTCGCGCGCGTCTATGAATCCGCTGTCGGCAACGATGAATTTAACGCAGTCAGGGCAGCGGTCGCTCATCTTGAGCACCGTTGCGCCACCGAGGGAAAAGCCGTGCAGCACGACCTTTATATCCTCGCCGAACTGAGCGCGCAGAAAGTCGAGCCATTTAAGACAGTCGGCGCTTTCAAACACATCGTAGCCGAAGAGCTTACCGCCGCTTTCGCCGGAGGCGGTATTGTCGCAGGTGAAGATATCAAAGCCGCGGCTGTGGTACAGGTCATAGAACATGCCTGCGGTCTCGGCGTGCTCGGAGTGGTAGCCGTGCACGATAAAAACGATCTTCTTCCCCGGCTTTTTGCCCGCGGGGTAATAAAAACCCTGGAGAGCTTCGCCGCGGTCGGAGTTTATGGTGTAGCGGATGTGCATTTTCTCCCGCAGTCTGTCGGCAGCGCTGTCACGCCGCACATAGTAGTCCTCGGCGTGCCCCTTTTTGTCCAGAAGCAGGGTGCTGAGCCTTGAGCGGCTGCGCCAGAACACGAAGCGGTAGATATCCAAAACGGCGTAGACCGGCACGGCGGCCGCCGCAATGATGAGCGCTTTGTTCATATCAGGTCACCGGCAGCAGCGCACCCACGCTGGAAAGCAGCGTGAACACGACGATAAATATCTGGAACGGCAGCGAGCCGAATTTGCCGC